>Ga0268276_1000269_pt1 | contig 63010 bp, 82 predicted proteins | sample saktaG_4_FD_190145 | JGI IMG/M metagenome (GOLD analysis project Ga0268276, IMG submission 190145) | Saline water microbial communities from Sakinaw Lake, British Columbia, Canada - sak_2010_1_5_45m | ecosystem: Environmental > Aquatic > Non-marine Saline and Alkaline > Saline ... | reverse complement strand
TAATTGTTTGAGCAATTGCTCAAGTTTTTTAAGTAGCTTTACCTCTTTTTTCATACTAGTTTCACCTCGAAATTAGTATGTTCTCAGGGTAGATTAACTTTGCCCTGAGGACATTTTCAACAGAGCCCATCGCATAAAAAGCTTTTTAAATCAATTTTTAATAGAGAATATATGGCAAAGGTAAGGATAAAACTTAACAGCACGAGTATTGAAATGTTGAACAATATTTGTGACGGAATAAAGGCTCTAGCGAAGCGCTCCGGAATTGTAATTAGCGGTCCGGTACCCTTACCAACAAAAAAGCTTAAAATCACAACAAGAAAATCTCCGTGTGGAAACGGAACAGCCACCTTCGACAGATTAGAAATGCGTATTCATAAAAGATTGATTGATTTGCCAGCAAACGAAAAAGTTCTTCACAGCATCATGAAAATGCAGATTCCAAAGAGCGTTAACGTTAAGATAGAGATGAAAGACTAAGATTGTAATTTAAAGTATATTTCTTAAGATATATATTATAACATATATAATATAATTCTATATTCCAGTGAGAAGATTTATTTATAAGGTTAAGATTTTATTTAACCTAATGGCGAAAAAATCGGAGAAGAAGTAAGAATCGGAAGATATGTTGATATCTCGAATTCGTGTCATATCTACGGAAGTTATTTTAAAGAGATGGCACCAGAAATAGCAAAGATGAAAGCAAACCCCGATTATAGAACAAGAGCATGGAACTCTGACCACCCGGCAGTTCAAATGATGTTCGAAGAAGTAAGAAGAAAATTAAAGGAAAACCCCGATTTCCAAAAGTCAAAATAAAGTGGAACAAAAAAGAGGCAAACTAATTGTAATCGAAGGCACCGATTGTTCTGGAAAATCAACGCAGATAAACTTACTAATTGAAAAGCTAAAAAAAGAGGGCAAAAAGGTAATTACCTTAGATTTCCCCAACTACTCGAGCCCAACGGGGAAAGTAATCAGAAGATACCTCGATAATGAATTTGGCCCTGCAAATAGCATAGACCCAAGAATCGCTTCGATATTTTTTGCATTGGATAGATACAGCAATAAACATTTTATTGAGGAAGCGATGTTGGAATACGACGTTGTAATCTTAGATAGGTACGTTGAATCCAATATGGGACATCAAGGAGGGAAAATCTCTGACGCAGATGTAAGAAAACGCTTTTATGGATGGTTGGATGAATTGGAATACGGAAATTTCCAACTTCCTAAGCCAGATGCAATTTTATTAATCCACATGCCTCATATTGTAAGTTTACAACTTAAAGAAGGAAGAATAAGAAAATCCGAGTTTCATCCTGGAAATGAAGACGGACACGAATCAAACCCAGAACATCTGAAAAATGCTGAAAACGCTTATTTACAATTAGCAGATTTATTTGGATGGAAAAAAATCTCGTGCGCTCCGGACGAAACAATAAATTCTCTAAGAACCCCAGAAAACATCTCCGAAGAAGTCTACAACATAGTAAGAGAATTAATTAATAATTAATTCGTCCCGGTAGAACCAAATCTATTTTCTCCTCTAACGGTTTCGTTAAGTTCCTCCACCTCTTCAATCTCCACAGTTTCAATTGGCTGAATTAAAATCTGCGCAACCTTCTCCCCTTTCTTAACCTCATAACTCTCCTTGGAAGTATTTAACATTACAAGATTATACTCTCCTCTGTAAATACAATCTCCCACTCCCGCCATCATATGAATTCCTTTCTTTGCTGCAAGTCCGGATTTATCCCAAACCAGAGCAACATAACCCTCAGGAATTTCCATAGCAATACCAATTGGAACTATCGCTCTTTCTCCCGGAGAGATTACCAAATCAACGGAAGAGTAAACATCCAAACCCGCATCACCCGGATGAGCATACTGAGGAATAATTGCATCCTCTCTAACTTTTTTTATTTTAACCTTTACCATAATCAGAAAGAAGAAACACAATTTAAAAAACTTTATAATCTTGGCCTTTCGGGACTCCCGGATTCGATTCCTGGTTCGGGCATTGATTAGTTTTTAAAAAAGATTTATATAACTGAAAAATACAAATAAATATGGAAAAAATAGGAAAACTCATTGACATCGCCCTTATTAGTTTATGTACCCTTGATTTTGCATCAAGTTATGTTACTGGAAATTCGGTTGGAGGATACCTGACCAGAAGATTTAGAGAGACGGTACAAAGCGAACAACCAGAAAACGTTAAAGTTGGCTATCGCTTCGGAAAAAAAATTCTCTCGGATGAAACTGTCGGGAAAACAATTGACGGAACAGTTATTTTACTTTCCGGACTGTATCTCTTAAAATCCCTGACAGAAAAACCCAAAAGCTCACGCAAAAGAAACTCCTAGGGAAACATATTTTCCCGTCGACAAAATTCTTCCCAAACACTGTCACTAAACAAAGCATAAAAAGGTTTTTAAATAGAAATTATTAAATGTATTATCGAAAAAATACTAAAGTGACGAAAAAGTTTTTGGGAAACCACTGGATTGTGCAATACTCTGGCTGTACTAAAAAAGGTGACTCTGATAAATTAATTATTAATGATTCTACAAAGATGTTAAAAATTATGGAAGATGTTGCAAAAAGGGTTGGAGCAAAAATATTACACTCCTACACATACCAATTTTCTCCTCAGGGCGTTACGGCAGTAGTAGTAATCTCTGAATCTCATCTTTCAATTCACACCTGGCCGGAATGGAACGTTGCCGCTTTTGATTTTTTCACCTGCAATCCAAAAATGGATGGAGAAACGGTTGTAAAATATGTAGCAAAAAAAATCGGAGCAGAAGAAACAGAATCAACGCTAAAAAGGAGGTACGCAAAACATATACAAGAATGAACGAGGAAACAATTTCAGAAGAAGAATATAACGAAAAAGGGGTATGGGGACTTCTAACGAGCATAGATTTATTTCATTGTAATCCAGAAACTCTAAGAGACGGAGAAAAGATAAGGGAGTATATTATAGAATTATGTAAAGTAATCGATATGAAAAGGTTTGGAGAGCCAGTTATTGTAAGATTTGGAGCGGATCCAAAAGTTCAGGGATATAGTATGGTTCAGTTAATCGAAACGTCATGTATCTCAGGACATTTTGCAGAAAACAGCAACTCAATTTACATCGACATCTTTTCATGTAAGTTTTATGATCAGAAAAGAGCCTTTGAGTTTACAAAAGATTTTTTCGGGGGCAATGAAGGAGAATTTAGTGTTGTCTTAAGAGGAACAAATCTAGTAAACAGAAAAGGTTAATAAGCTTATTTGCTAAATCAAATTAAAGAGATGGTAAATGCTTTATTTTTGCTAATCGCAGTAGTAATTTGGTTCCTAGCCGGATATTTCATCTATGGGAGATTTATAGAAAGGAAATTAGTAAAACCCAATGACAAAAATAAAACTCCTGCAAAACTTTTTAAAAATAATATCGACTTCAAATCAAGCAGGAAAGAATTTCTATTCGGACATCACTTCGCTTCCATCGCTGGAGCAGGACCAATAATCGGACCAATTTTAGCAGTTTCTTATTTTGGGTGGTTATTTGTTGTCATTTGGGTTGCAATAGGAAGCGTCTTTATCGGAGCAATCCATGATTATCTCTCTCTTATGCTTTCGGTAAGACACAAAGGAGAAGGAATTGCAAAGATATCAGAAAAAATTACCGGCAAAAGAACTTTTTACATTTTTTCTTTACTTTTATGGCTGGCACTCATGTTAATTATAACCGTATTCTCGGTAAGTAGCGCCGAATCTCTCGTTCAGGTTCCAGAACTTGCAATACCTTTCCTCGGAATAACACTAACAGCAATCTTTCTCGGATTTTCAATATACAAATACAAAAAAAACAAACTAATCTCAAGCATAATCGCCATCATCTTCGTAATATTTTTTATCTGGTTAGGAATTAAATTTCCAATCGTCCTTCCTTTCTCAGCAAATGTGGCAAAGATAGTCTGGATTTCAATCCTTCTTGTTTACGCTCTGATAGTTTCTTTGATTCCTGTTTGGACTCTCCTGCAACCAAGAGATTACATTAGCTCAATAAGTTTATTTCTTTTTCTTGGCATAGGAATCCTCGCGATTGCCATTTCACGTCCAGAAATTGCCGCTCCAGCATCAATTCCATTTTCACAAATTCCGTTATGGCCCCTTTTATTCATAACCGTAGCTTGCGGGGCGGTTTCGGGATTTCATTCTTTAGTTTCTTCAGGAACTACTTCCAAACAATTAGAAAAAGAATCCGATGGGAAATTTATTGGATACGGAGCAATGTTAACAGAGGGTTTAGTTGCAGTTCTTGTTGTAATATTCGTATCTGCGGGTTTGAAATGGGGAACTCCAATAACAGGAGATATTAACTTTTTCAGCAACGCCTTAACCTCTGGATGGATTGTTGCATTTGGAAGAGGATTCGCAAATATTGTAAATTCCGCATTTCCTTTCCTAGCTCTTCCAATCTTACTTATACTTGGTTCTTTGGTAGTAAACACTTTCATACTTACCTCCCTAGATACCTCAACAAGAATTGGAAGAATGATTGTTTCAGAAGTTCTTCAAAAAAAATCAAAATTCAATAATAAATTATTCCTTACTCTTTTAATTATCCTTCCGGCATTCATTCTTGCAATAACAAACTCTTACGCAACAATCTGGAGAATGTTCGGAACCTCCAACCAACTAATCGCTGGAGTTGTTCTCATAGCAATCTCTGCCTATCTCATTGAACACAAGAAACCGATATGGTACACAATAATTCCTTCGATATTTATGATTATTACAACGGTAGCCGCCCTAATCTATGGATTAATAGATTATGTAAAAACTTCAAATGTCGCATTGATTATTATCTCAATAATCTTAATCCTCTTTGCTCTCTTTGTATTTATAGAAATATCAATTAAAATCTTAAAAAAGATTTATAAATAAGAGAGGATACGCTTTAGCATGACATCAAGAAGATTTTATAGAGCATCCAAAAAAAATTCCCTAATTGCGGGGGTTTGTGCCGGAATAGCAGAATATCTAGATGTAGACCCGACAATTATACGTCTAATCTGGACCGTTGGAAGTTTTTTATGGGGACTTGGAATAGTCGCTTATTTGATCGGCTGGATAATTATCCCAAGAAGATAACAATTAATAACCACAAACATTAAAAACAACCCCAACCCCATCATATCATGGAAAAAGAAATAGGAAAGCTAACCAAAAATGATACAACCGACATCGTAATTAGAATTGACGATTTCGGAGGAAAAAGAGGGTTAACAGTAAGAGAATTTGTAACCTCAGAGAGATATACTGGATTCACAAAAGCAGGGGTTAGAATTTCCCCCGAAAACTTCAAGAAATTTAAAGAGATGATTAACTCTGTTTCTGAAGATGAAATGCAGGAAGAAGTTGAAAGTGAGGAAGAAAGAACACCAGAAAAAGAACAGAAGACACTAGATTCTAGCAAAGAAGAAATGCCTGATTACTAAAATGGTGGGAAAAATATTTATCCCAATAAGACACGAATCACTCCGGAGAACAGGACAACCCTGTAATGTATATGGAGCAGTCCTTGCAGGAGAGGATATTTCAATTCTGCCGGAAATAACTCTAAGCTTAGAAAATTTAGCAGGATATTATCATGATAGGATTACGCCCGAGTGGAGTCTCTCATACACTCCACCAATCGACATTTTCTCACAAAAAAAGGAAGGAAAAACCTCTCATTATAGAGTGTATCCTCTCTCTGCAGCAGAGATTTCCAGCTTCGAAAAGATATTAACAAGACTTTCTTCAAAACCAGTTCTGGTAGATTCAGAAAGGGGGTAGTTAAACTTTACTCGAAACTATTTCCATCAAAAGCTTTATAAGATATTTTATATTATTCCAACTATGAAAAAGCAAGCGTGGGTGACATGGGGAATTATTGCGGTTATTATAATTGTCGCTGCATTTATACTTTTTAATCGTTCAGGTCAAAACGTTCAAACAGAACTTGCAAAATGCATCGGAGAAAATTCTGAATTATATATTCAACTAGGATGTCATGCCTGTCAAATTCAGGAAGATATGTTTGGGGATAGTTACGAAAATCTGAATGTTATAGATTGTTTTTACGATCAACAAGAATGTATTGACAGAGGAATCAAGGCAACTCCTACCTGGATTATAAAAAATCAGACTTATGTAGGAGTTCAAGATATATCCACACTAAAAGAGCTAACTGGTTGTTAAACAAATGGCAGATATTTTAAGCTTCGCAAGAATAACTTCTCTCGCTTTAGCAGATTCCGTAAATCCTTGTGCGATTGCTGTTCTGACGATGGTTCTTGTAGCAATATTAATAAAACATCCTGAAAACAAAAGAAAAGTTTTGTGGGCGGGAATAGGATTTATCTCTGCAGTTTATATTGGATATTTATTTTATGGTGCAGTAATAATAGAATTTTTTAACGCGTTCGCAGAGTTAATTAGAAATAATACCAAACTAATCTACAACGGACTTGCAATTATTGCCATGATTATTGGAGCCTTAAACATAAAAGACTATTTCATGTATCAGCCCGGAGGAATTGCAACCGAGATGCCTATGTCAATTCGTCCATACGCAAAACTCTGGATAAACAGAATAACCTCTCCATGGGGAGCATTCGTTATAGGAATTTTAGTGACAGTATTCCTTCTTCCTTGTACAATCGGACCATACATAATCGCTTCCGGACTTTTAGCAGAAAGAGGAATAATCGGCGCTCTTCCGTGGCTTCTGTACTATAATTTAATCTTTGTTCTTCCAATGATTGCAATTGTTGGAATTGTCTGCTGGGGTTTCAAGGAAGTTGAGGATGTTTCTGGATGGAAGGAAAGAAATATCAGAAGATTGCACCTAATTGCAGGAATCTTATTATTCTTGATTGGAGTTTCTTTGTTTATGGGATGGCTATAGTTCTGCACATAAATTCTTAAAAAGGGTTTTAAGTTTTAGGGAGAATGATAATTGGGATAACCGGGCGTTAAATATCAACGCCCCGACAAGAGGCTAATTCTTAGAGTACATTATAATTATATTTTTAAACCTTTAGCGCATCATAATTGAAAATGGATGCTAAACTCGGATTAAGTGATGCAACAGGAATTTGTAGTGTACAAAGAATTGAATGGTTAGATTCTAGACTTTTATTAAATGGTATGTTTGAGTGTGGTAAAGTTTCTATTCATTTTGATATAAATACATGGAAAAGAGAAAGGCGAGAAGCTTCTGCTAAAGAAAGGGCTAAAAGAGGTGAAACTTGGGAAGAGAGATTAATCTCTCTTGCATTAGATTCTGGTGGAAGACAATTAGAGAATATTCATGGAGCATTCTTTGATGAGACTAGTTGGAGATATGGAATTTTAATGCCTCAAGAAGCTCTTCAGATTAAAGAAGTAGTAGAAATATTAAACAGATATAAATGTTATAAATTAGAAGGAGATATTGTCTATGCTAATCTTGAACCTTGGACATTTTCAAAAGGTGATTTAGAAAAAGCACTTGATGTTCTTGAACAAAATTCTTCATTAGACATTAGTTTTGCAGAATTAGCTGATGAGATTTATCAGGTTGCACCCACATTAAGAAAAACCGATAGATCTGAAACACCAGATGAACCAGGAATAATAACAGAATTAGCTTATGCAATTGGTCATTTTTATGAATTATTTAGAAGAACAGAAAAAGAGAAAAGTGAAAGAAGCACTTTTAATAAACGGCTTGGGAAACTTGAGAGCCGCAAAACTAGAATAGCAAGATCTTACTCTAAATTTTTTAGAGATTTTGATAAGATAATGCAAGAACATAGAACTAAAGATGGTTCAGAATTCCTTAACCAAGATGCTTATCGGGCTATTGTAGAAAAACAACAACTTAGTCCCGAATTACCTATTTTTCTAAGAAGAATAGAAGCTTACTTACCAAGAATAAAAGATTAAGTAAAATAAAGGGATAAAAACAACCTCTTAGATTAGACAAAATATCTCGCCAGGGGTTGGGGCGCGATACCCTTCTATTTCACAACATAAATTCTTAAAAAGGGTTTTTATCTTTTCAACATATGATAATCGGGGTGACTGGTACAAAGGCTTCTGGAAAGGGGATACTCACGGAAATATTAAGAGAAAAAGGTTTTGTTTATTCTTCTACTTCTGACAGAGTAAGAGAAGAGGCTATTGCAAGAGGAATAACAGATTATACAATAGTAGATTTACAAAATATTGCAAATAAGATAAGAGAAGACTTTGGAACGGAAGAGCTCGTAAGAAGAACATTAAAGAAATTAGAAGGAAACGAGAAGATGATTATTGACGGAATAAGAAATCCGGGGGAGATTGAAGAAATTAAAAAACAGGGGGGAATTATTTTCTCGATTGACGCTCCAAAAGAACAAAGATTTCAGCGCCTTATCCAGAGACACCGTTATAGCGACCCAAAAACATGGGAAGAATTTGTAAGGATGGAAGAGCGTGATATGGGAAAAGGGGAAGAATCAACCGGACAACAAGTCGCAAAATGTATGGAGATGGCAGATATTAAAATAGTAAATGACGGCACGCTCGAAACTTTTAAAACGCGTATAGAATACGCACTTCTAAAATTGGAAGAAAAAGAGAATCCAAAAAAAAGGCCCTCCTGGGATGAGTATTTTATGGGCATATGCGAAAAAGTTGCAGAAAGGTGTACCTGTGATAGGGGAAAAGGAGGAACGGTTATTGTTAAAGATAAAAGAATTCTAACAACAGGTTATATCGGTTCTCCTCCAGGAATTCCTCATTGCGATGAAATTGGACATCTACTCAAAACTGTGACACACGAAGACGGCAACCAAACAACCCACTGTATGAGAACAATACACTGCGAATTGAATGCTCTTCTTCAGGCTGCAAAGTTAGGAATTGCACTTGACGGAAGCACTCTTTATACTTTCAAAGCCCCATGCAGAAACTGTGCAATGGCAATTATAAGCGCGGGAATAAAAAGAGTTGTGGCTAAAATGAGATATCACGGAGATTTCGACACAGCAGATTTATTCAAACAAGCCAGAGTGGATTTTGAAGTCCTCTCACAAGAAATTGTCAAGTACGATAAACAATAGTTAAACTTTCTTCTCCTTAACCAACTCAGCAAACTTCTCAAAACTTCTATCGTATGTTTTCTCAACATCTTTGGGAAAACAGCATGCCGGAAGTTCTCTGTCTACGAGATGTTCTTTAATACACTCACAACAAATTCCCTTTTTATCACACGGGTAAGTACACGGACATCTTTTCAAATTTTCAGATTTTTTACATTCTGTCATTTTAATAACTCGGCATAACTTCGTTATGTCCAAACTGAATCACCAAATCTATCTTGGGCTTTAACTTATCCAATCCAACAGGAGTATCACACGCCCCGTAACAACTTCCAAACCAAATTAAAAACTCCGCAGAAGTTTTTTCCTCCAAGAAATCAACCACTGCCGTAGCGTAAGGTTTCAAACCATCTGGAAACTGAAGCAGGACGAGTTTAGCCTTACTCGCCTTAATTTGCTTCACAACCATTTCCAATTCCAAATCATACAATTCATTCAGTTCCCCGATTGATTTTAACATAACACCATAATAAATATATAGTTTATAAGTATAATTCTTTCATGGGAAATCAAATAGATCCCCAGTCCCTTGCCCAGGAGATTATAAAAATAATACAAAATTTAAACATATTAGATAGAAATAGGTATGTAAGGGGGGCAGCAGGAGAGTTAGAGCAAATAGAAGATAGCGGTGTAGGAGGGAATGCGGGAAAACCCTCTTCACCACCAGGTTTATGTTATAGAGCAAGATTTACACTAAGATTCCTTGATTATGATGAAATAGGACTGCTTGAAAAATTTCTTGGAGAACACATAAAAAAATTTAAAAAGACAAAGGAATTCGAAGGGGAGTATAATTTTGGGATGCATCCTTTTGCAAGTCAGGACCCAAAAATAAAACTAATTTCTATAGACGAACCAAACGGCAAACCCTCTGAACAGAGAGAGGCTCTAATCAAAGATTTAAGAACTCTCGCAAGCCTCTTAAACAATTACTCCTTACAACGCTAACCCAAACCCTTTTAATCTCCTCCTCTAACAATCTCTATGACAAAATCAATTGTAGACCTCATGAAAGTTAAAGCTGAGCTGATAAAATATGCCAGAGATGGCAAAGATAGAGAAGCAAAAGAACTTATTAATTCCTTATCTTCAGCACAAAGAAGCTGGGCAGAATCCGCTTACAATCTCTACACAAAAGGTTACTTCACAAAAAGATAATTTTTTAACCCCTCTCTTTCTCTAAATAATATGGAAACAAAAATGCAAAGCAGACAGCCAATTGTCACAGTCTGCGGACACGTAGATCACGGAAAGACCTCTATACTGGACAGACTGCGAGATACCTGCGTCCAAGAAGGTGAAGCAGGAGGAATAACTCAAAAAATATCCTTTACCTCTTACCCAACCGAACAACTCAACAAAGCCTGCCCTTTAATAAAAAAGGCGGGAATAGAATTAACTTTCCCGGGATTTCTTTTTATTGACACTCCCGGACACGCCGCGTTTACAAATCTAAGAAAGAGGGGAGGAGCCCTCGCAGACTTAGCCATCCTAGTAGTTGATATAAACGAAGGGATAAAACCCCAAACTGCAGAAGTAATAAAAATTCTGAAGATGAACAAAACTCCTTTTATTATTGCCATGAATAAGATAGATAATGTTTCTGGGTGGCTAAAAAGAGAGGGAGGAATAAAGGAAAAAATAGAATCTCAACCAATAAATGTTAAACAACTTTTTGATGAGAGATATATGACTTTAATTGGAGCATTAAACAGTTACGGCTTTGACGCGGACCTATTTTATAATGTTGAAGACTTCTCCAAGAAAATAGCGCTAGTTCCAACTTCAGCAAGAACCGGGGAAGGAATACAAGAATTGATTTTAGTATTATGCGGACTAAGTCAGAAATACCTACAAGACAGATTAACTCTTCATCCCGAAGCAAAAGGAGTCATGTTAGAAATAAAAAAAGAAAAATCAACAAACTATATTGAAGCAATCCTTTATGATGGAGAGCTATCAAGAACAGATAAAGTTGCGGTTGCAACCTTTGATGGAAAACCAGTAATAAGCAAAATAAGAATTTTAGAAGAAATTCTTCCCTTATGTCCAAGATTTAAAGCAAAAGAAAAAGTTACCGCTTCAACAGGAATAAGAATGCAACTAGTTGAAAAAGAAAATATTCTCCCAGGTATGCCTTTCGTAGTTTACAAGAATAACCTAAAGGAAATAACAGAGAAATTTAAGAAAGAAGTTGGAGAAAAAATACAAACCAGTAAGCAAGGAATAATCGCAAAGGCCGATTCACTTGGAAGTTTGGAAGCTCTTTTAACCTTGCTAAAACAAAGTAATGTTCCTGTTGTAAAAGCGGGAATAGGAAATATTAACAAGTCAGATATAATCTCTGCTAAAGCAAATCTGGATATAAATGAACTTGATGCGATTGTTGTTGGATTTAACACAAACATAGACGAAGATGCTCGGGAAATCAAAGGAAAAACTCACGTTATTATTGATGATGTTGTTTACAAATTGATTGAAAATCTGGAAAAATTCAGAAAAGAAAAGCAATCGGAAGTAGAGAAAAAAAGATTGATGGCGCTAGCAACCATCTGCAAAATTAAAATTCTCCCACAATACGTTTTTAGAAACTCCAATCCTGCAATATTTGGAGTGAAAGTTGAAGGGGGAAAGTTAAAGTCAAATGTCCATCTTATAAACCAGAGCGGAGAAAAAGTTGGAAGAATAAAAAATATTCAGTTGGAAAACAAATCTGTCGAAGAAGCAACCGAAGGGATGGAAGTCGCAATCTCAATTCCAGGAACAAACTTCGAGAGACAACTTGCAGATAAAGAATTCTTATATACCGACTTGGGAGAAACACAATTCCGAACCTTCAAAAAGAATAGGGATTTGTTATCTGGAAACGAAATGAAAACTCTTTCAGAAATCGCGGGCATAAAGCGAAAAGAAAAAACAGGGTGGGGGATATAAATCTTTATAAACGGTATCTTGCTGAAAAAAGTATGAATAAATTAACGACTCTCATCAGGACGGCTCTAATTACTGCAGGGCTAGCAGGATTTGTTTTCGGGACAATAGAACATGAATAAGATATTAAAGGGCGTTACAGGAACAGTCTTAGCTCTTACTGGATTAGCGGGGATGACCCTGGGAACTGTGCGTTATAAAGAAAAATTAAGAGAAACAGAGAACATTCCACAATTAACACAATTCTACGATACAGAAAGAACTGCAAATAAATTTGCTTATAACATTACTCCTGTTGTACAAAAACCAGAATGGGACAAAGGTATGCAAGATCTCGCCAGATACCACGCACTCGCAAATGACCCGTCATTAAAACCCTATTTTGAACAAAGAGAACAGTTACGAGCAGACGCGGAAAGAGAGAAGACGTTTGCAGCTGTTTCAATGGCACCATTGTGCTTTAGTGCACTCCTATTATTCCCTTTTCTTACTACTTCTTCAAGTAGTACCACAAGCTGTTCCCGAAACAAGAAGTAAATAATTCTTGTAGGGAATCTAGCCCTTCTTTGCCCACTTTTGATGATGTCTCATCTTTAGTTGATTTGGAGTTCTATTTTCTCTAAAGAGAACATTAGTAAGCCTTGTTATCTCCCCCCATCCAAAATTTCTTGATTTGAGATAACCTACATATTCGGGCAAAGTAAATCTTCCAGAACCAGTATCTACAATTTTCTCTATATCATAAGGAACATACCCATTTGATACTGCCAAACTCCTTCCCAAACCTGTCAATACCTCTCTGGTTAACCCTCCCGCCCCATGCCCCGCGAGGTAAGTCCTTCTATGGGTATCGCGATTATGCCTTCTCCTAGCTCCTCCCGGACAATTTAATTTAATTATTCTATTAATAACATTCTCTCCAATACTCCCCACATCCCCCGGACAATATTCTCCTCCTAATTCAGATTGGGTTCTTCCCTCAAGCCACTTCTGGACAATAGCTTCATAGCTTCCACGAAGTTCCCCTCTCCTTTGCTCTATTAACCTAACTACCCTTTGATTCATAACTTAATCTTTCCTGTGAACTTTTTAAATCTATAGAATAAATAAAGAATTCATCTCAAAACCTTTTTAAACCCACTTCTCAATTAAATATTACGATGGCTTTTAAAATAAATATCTCAGGAAAGGACGGAAAAACCTACTACCTAGAGGTCGAAACAGAGTATTTTGTAGATAAATCGCTCGGAGAAAAAGCAGAAGGAAAAGAGTTTTATCCTGCTCTTGAAGGTTACGAATTTAAGATAACAGGTGCAAGTGATAAAGCCGGACTTCCAGCTCTAGAAGAGGTTGAAGGAATTGCGCTTAAGAGGGTTCTTTTAGGTTACGGAAAAGGTATGCACATGCGTCCGAAAGGATTAAGCAAAAAACCAAATAAAAAGCCAGCAGGATTAAGACTAAGAAAAACAATAAGAGGGAAGACAATTTCTCTGGCAATATCACAAATTAATTTAAGCGTTCTAAAAGAAGGAAAGACAAAACTCGCAGAAGTTTTCCCAGAGCAAAACAAAAAGAAAGAAGAAAAAGCTGAGCCTGCAGCAACGGCTTAAGATTAAATTATTATAACCCAAACCTTTTTTAACCAAATTCTTATCAAATTTCTATGAATGAACAGCTTCCAGAAATAAATGTTGGTGTTGTTGGACACATAGATCACGGAAAAACCACCCTTCTTAGCAAGCTAACCGGAAAATTCACAGACACCCACTCAGAAGAACTAAAGAGAGGAATTACAATAAAGCTGGGTTATGCGGACATAACAATCTACGAAGATAAAGGAAAGTTTAATATTGAAAAAGGAAAGCCGGTTAGATACGTAAGTTTCATTGATGCTCCCGGACACGAAATGCTTATGGCAACTATGCTTTCTGGAGCGGCAGTAATCGACGCAGCAATTTTAGTAATTGCGGCAAACGAAGGAATAAAGCCCCAAACAAAAGAACACTTTATGGCTTTACAAGCCAAAAAAATAAAAAATATAATAATCGTTCAAAATAAAATAGACCTGGTAACAAAAGAGAGAGCATTAGAAAATTACAAAATAATAAAAGAATTTGTTAAAGGAACAATCGCAGAAAACGCTCCGATAATCCCGGTATCCGCACAGCAAAATGTGAACATAGACAAAATTCTTGAGGAATTAACAAAAATAGAAATTCCAAAAAAGGATACAGAGTCCTCTCCTATCTTCCTTATTGCAAGAAGTTTTGATATAAATCGCCCAGGGAAAAAAATAAAAGACCTAAACGGAGGAGTTCTTGGAGGGATTTTGAGGAAGGGGAAATTAAAAGTCGGAGATGAAATAGAAATAAAACCCGGACTGAGTCTGAAAAAAGCAAATCAGCAAGTTTACGAAACTCTTACAACAAAAATATTAGCACTTCATCACGGAAAAGAATCTGTACAAGAGATACATCCCGGAGCAAGTATTTCTATTGAAACGGAATTAGATCCTACACTCACAAAAGCAGACTCTCTAACCGGATGTATAGTCTCAACAAAAGGATCTCTTCCAGAAATAACTTATAAGGTAAAATTGAAAGTTGAACTTTTCAAAGAAGTTTTGGGAATTGAATCTAAAGCAGAAGTTGAGCCAATAAAACCAAAAGAAATGTTAATGCTTAGTGCAAACACAACAATTACTGTAGGAACAGTAGGAAAAATAAAAAACAACGAAGTAGAGCTAAACCTCAACATTCCGATTATTTCCCTAAAAGGAGATAACGTGGGTATTGCAAGAAACGTTAACAAGCACTGGAGACTAATTGGGTTTGGCGAGATAATCTAATATGCAACCATCACGATAAAACGCTTCCCATATACCATAAAAAATCAACTCCATTAAATTTTTACACCTAACAATTTGGTAAGATAAAAAACTTGACGAAGTCTGTTTTTATATTGGGGGTAGCGAAGAACAAACAATAAAATTATATAATTATATTTATATACTCTCTTTCTGGAGTTGGACGATGGTAAAAATAACCGAATTACCCAACTTCCCAATTCTCTGGGACACCTGTGCGATAATATCCAATACCTACGTCCCATTGCATCCTGAATCCCTAGAGGGTAAGACACAAAAAGAAATTTTAAATCAGACATCAATAAATTATTTCACAAACCAACTAAAGGCAGGGAAACTTTTTTACACCCTCCAAGAGGTTATCGAAGAGATAATAGGCAGGAATCGATTAACATTTAAACAAAAATTAAAAAGAAAGCAAAGGAAAAGTCATACTGCAAGGCTCGTCTATGAAGATAAAGAAAATAATTATGCTCTTTTAATTTTAGGAAGAGAGATAGACAAATCACAAAAATCAATAAATAGAGCAATCCTGGAACTTGAATCAAGAGGAAGAGTTCTAAAATTTGACGGTGCCAAGAGAGAGGATATAGAACGAATTTTTCAAAAACATAAACATTTTACCAAAGATTATCAATTAAGTGAGACAGATATGAGAGTCTTAGCTACAGGTGCCCACATGCTTAGCTCAAATAGAAGGGTTGGAATTGTTTCAAATGATAGAGGAATTTATCTAGCTCACCAGGATTTGATTAGAGTTGAAGGAATTGATTATTTTAAGTTTCCACTTTTCTTACGGGTTGGTACTAACGAATTCGCATACTGGGAAGCCAAAAAACCACAACCAGAATAAAACGCAGTAATCTTTATAACCCCCTCCTTCTCTAAACTTTAATGGGACGATATTCGCATTCTAAACTAAGCACTTTTGAACAATGTCCCTACAAATTCAAACTAAGATACATTGAGAAGATTATTCCCGAAATTGAAAAGAGTATAGAAATGCATTTAGGAAATGCAATCCATGAAGCACTCGAATGGCTTTATCTTGAAATTGTACAAGCTAAACAAACTCCAACACTTGATGAACTGATTATGTTTTATATAAATAGATGGCAGGATGGCTATAACGAAGATATTCTTGTTGTGAAAAATCATCTTAACGCAAAAGACTATTTCAACATGGGAATAAAATTCTTAATAGATTATTACACCGAACATCAACCATTCAAGGATGGAACGTTAGAAGTTGAAAAAGAAATTCATGTAACCTTGGGAAAACATAAAATTATTGGATATATTGATAGATTAGTTAGAAACCCCCTAACCGGAGAGTTTGAAATTCACGATTACAAAACGGGAGGAACTCTTCCCACGCAAGAAAAAATGGACCAGGACAGACAATTGGCTCTCTACTCCATCGCAATAAAAGAACTATTTGGAGAAGAAAAAAATGTCTGCCTTGTCTGGCACTATCTTGCGCATAATGAAAAGCTCTGCTCACGCAGGACAAATGAAGAACTCGCAAAACTAAAAAAAGAAACTCTTGAATTAATAGAAAAAATAGAAAACGCAAAAGAATTCCCAACAAAAAGAAGTGGTTTATGCGACTGGTGTGAGTATAAAAATATCTGTCCTGCGTTTAATCTGAATCCTTAGATTATAACAATACTTAAAAATAAGTATCTAATTGGGTTGGGATGGAAAATTCCCGACATTTTCATCATAAGATATACGACCCCCTAGCATTATGTTATGCCTGTCATAATTATCAACATAAAATGGAGTTTGACCCCTCTCCTCATAAAATTAATTTTTGTATGTGGATTAATAATTTTCGCGGGGATTTTAGAGAGGATGTTCCCCCTTGTATTACACAAGAAAGATTAGAAGAAATGTTAAGCAAAGCCGATTTTGATTGGAATGATAAAGAAAAATTTAATCAATTTTTTAACTGGATGGAACAATTCAAACCCGATGTTGAAAAATATCTTGATTTAGAGCGAACAAAAGAATAATACTTATTTCCCTTCTTCCCCATTTCCATTACCATTAATCACCTCGTGCTCAGGAACTTTAATTAAATCTGTAACTTTATCTCCATCCTGAAGCTTAACAATTCTAACTCCTTGTGCCGCACGCCCCATAACACGAATGTTATCCAGCGTAGTGCGTATCGCCATTCCTTTTGCCGTTGTGATTATAATCCCATCACTATCCTCAACAGAAGCGGTAGTCACAACGTTTCCAGTTTTCTCGGTAACTTTAAGATTAATCACTCCTTTTCCAGCTCTCGCGGTTTTTCTATAATCCTCAACCGCAGTTCTCTTACCATAACCCTTCTCTGTAATTGTTAGTATCGCTGCTTTACTCAAAACTTCCATACTCACAACTTCATCTCCACTTCTCAATTTTATTCCAGTCACACCATAACTCGAACGCCCCATCGGGCGGACATCATCTGAATTGAATCGTATTGCCAAACCCTTCCTAGTTGCAAGAGAAACTTCTTGTTTAGGACTTACAAGCTCAACACCAATAAGGAAATCAGAATTATCCGCAGGAAGATTAACCGCACGAACACCCGACGCTCTTGGCTTTGAGAAATGCGTAAGCGCTATCTTCTTTACCATTCCTTTTTTAGTTGACATAAATAAGAATCCATCAAAATTCTTTACAGAGAGAACATTAGTTACAGTTTCATCTTTTAACCCAAGCATATTAACAATCGCCTTTCCCTTCCCATACCTTTCAGCAGCCGGTATTTCATAAGCCTTCAACCATAAAACCCGTCCGCGCGAAGTGAAAAACATCAAATAATCATGAGTTGAACAAGTTAGCAATTGCTTAACAAAGTCTCCAGTAGCAAGCCCGCTTCCAATAACCCCCCTTCCTCCTCTCTTCTGTTCTTTATAAGTTTGAACATCCATTCTCTTAACATAGCCCTTATCGGTTATTGTAACAACTATCTCCTTATCCTGAACCAAGTCTTTCTCTTTTATTTCTTTTATAGATTTCAATACTGTTGTTCTTCTGTTATCCCCATAGTTCTTCTTTAGTTCATTAACTTCCTTAACAATAATCTTCAAAATCTCGTTAATATCCCCCAAAATTTTTTCATACTCCGCAATTGCTTTTTTCAAATCCTCGTGTTCCTTCTTAAGCTTCTCAACCTCCAAAGAAGTCAACTGCTGTAATTTGGTTTCTAAAATAGCTTTAGCTTGTTTTGTTGTTAATCCAAATTTCTTAACAAGTCCCTCAGCAGCTTCCGTAGCATTCTTGGACTTTTTAATAAGGGTAATAACCTCGTCAATATTTTTTAATGCAATAAGTAGCCCCTCAACAATCTCAAGCCTCTCCTTCGCCTTTGCCAACTCATATTTTGTTCTATTTGTAATAATTAATTTCCTGTGCTTAACATACTGCGCAAGAACCTCGCGCAACCCTAAAATACGCGGCTGTCCCCCAACTAAAGCAAGGAAATTAACATTAAAAGAATCCTGCAATCTTGTAAACTTATATAAAGAATTAATAATAAATTTAGAATTTGCTTCCTTTTTCAATTCTATAACTATTCTTATCTTTCCTTTTGAAGACTCATCTCTTAAATCCGCAATATCTTTTACCTTCTTATCTCTTACAAGATTAGCAATCTGGGTAACCAAATCCGTCTTGTTAAGCATATAAGGAATTTCGGTAATAACCACCGCTTCCTTATTTTTCATCTTCTCGGTTTCTACCTTTCCTCTTAAAACAAGTCTCCCCTTGCCCGTTTTATAAAGTTCAATCATATCTCCAGTAAGCGAGCCCCCAGTAGGAAAGTCAGGACCAGTAATTATCTCTGTAAGTTCCTCAACAGAAATATCTGGTTTCTTGATATAAGCGATAATCGCATCACAAACCTCATTGAGATTGTGGGGAGGAATATTTGTAGCCATACCAACCGCAATACCCGAAGCTCCATTAAGCATCAATGCTGGAAGTTTTCCTGGAAGCAGTTCTGGCTCTTTCATAGAATTATCAAAATTAGGAGCAAATTTCACCGTATCTTTATCAATATCTTGTAATAATTCCATCGCAATCGGAGCGAGCTTAGCCTCGGTATTATGACTAATAAAACCATTTGAGATAAATGAATGACAATTGCTGTCTACTTTTATTGAATAGACTTTTTGACTACCACTATCTTCTATAGAAACAATTTTATCAAACAAATACTGGTAAGTTAATAAATATTCAAAAAGAGACGTATAATCCTCTCCTTCCTTGTTCAAAATAATTTGGCATATTCTTTGGTAATTCTCAGACATATTAGAATACAAATCAAAATTATTTTTAGAAACAAATTCTGAATGAGCAAGATTTCTTATAAAATCTGTTATAAAAGGTACCCTATCTCTTAAAGAAGTCTCCTTTTTATAAACTAAATTTAAAAGTTCTAATTTTTCCTTTTTTCTTTTCGAAAAAAATCCAATCTCTTTATAGAATCTTAAAAAATTCCTCTTACCCCTAATTTGCAAGAGATAAAGAGATTTATACTTATCATATCTTTTAAAAGAGTCTATTCCAAATCTTAATAGAAGCATTTGCATTTTCTCGATAGTCTTCTCGCTAGTAGAGCACAATCTTAATTCCATCATCTTTTTTGCACGTCCTAATCCTCCTTCGCCCTCGTAGAACATCCGAATGAATGTAGAAACAATTCTCTTTGGAGATTGCATAAGAAGAGGAGGAATTGTTTTAAATCTTAATTTAACCGGTTCTAGCCCTAATCTTCTCAAGAAGTTTATTGTGTGTAAACAGTGGCATTCTAATCTAAAATAATCTTTTTTTCCGTAAGAAGATGCTTTTCTTCCAAATTTATGAAGTTTACTATCTGGAAAAACATTATTCCATTTTTTTTCAAGCCCCAATATCCAATTTTCATCTGAATTACAAAATTCTATCTTTTTTTCGGTAATAGAGCCTTCGGCTAAAAATGAAGCCAAAATAAAAGCCAAGTCTTCATTTAAGTAAGCCGGAAGAACTCTTTCTTTGATCCTCTTCCCTTCAAGAGAAGGAAAATATTTTTTAAGCGCAATATTCTCAGTGGGCCAAAAATCATCTTCTAGTCTATCTAAGACAGCATAATCGCCTTCCCCAAGTTGTTCAAGAGTTTTCCACATGAAAACCGGTTTCCCAGATTCATCAGCAACTATTGTCAAAATTGGATGATTATGGCTCCCAATTAAATTATAACCCTTATCCGTTGTAATCTTTAAGGTGTCATTAACTCCAGAATTAAACCATTTAACCGCATTATTAATTTTTTTATCTTTAGATAAAATTCCCATATTTATATCCTCTTTATCAGAGAGTTTATCAATTCTAACTAATCCTTTTTCGGTTAAAACAAGCGAATCTCCGCCCACACAATAACGATACGCTGCAGGAGGATCTCCGTCAACGCTACCAAAATTTCCCTGCCCGTAAACAAGCGGATATCTCAAAGAAAAGTTCTGCGCCATTCTTACCATTGCATCATAAACCGCAACATCACCGTGAGGATGATACTTACCTATAACATCTCCCACAATTCTCGCACTTTTCTTTGTTTGAGTATTTGGTTTCAATCCCATTAAGTTCATTGAATGTAAAATTCTTCTCTGAACGGGTTTCATTCCGTCCTCAATTGCAGGAATAGCACGAGAAACAATAACACTCATCGCATAATCTAAATACGCCTTTTTCATCTCATTTGAAACTTCTGCGTTAATCACACCATGTTCATCGGCTTTCAAATCTTCTTTTATAATCCCGGATATCTCTACCTCTTCATCATCGGATGTTCCCTCTTCAGAAGTTCCTTCTTCAACTACTTCTTCATCTTCTTGTATTTCTTCTTCGTCTTTTGCCATTATGCAACCTCCTCCCCTTTATCATCTAAATATTTCATAAACTCGTCCTCAGACAATTCTTTCTCATTAACATCTCTCCCAACCCACTTGCATTTGTTACATTCCCACTCCCTTGCAGATTTACCTTCCTCCCCAATAAGCACGACGCTAACATCATTACCACCGCATTTGGGACACTCGCGGATTTTAAAGGTTTTTTCTTTCGACTTTTTCGCCGTCGGCTTCTTTCTGCCTTTCAATATCCAGTCCGGTGTTTTTAGTTTTGCCATAATTAATCTATTGCCCCCATTTCTTCTAACAAATCTTTTTGTGAATAATAAAATCCACTACGATGCCAGGTGCCACCAATTTGAACACCGTCCCTTGTATAGTTTATTTTAAACCCTTCATTTGTTAATTCTACTACATTTCCCCTTGAATCTGTTCTCACAAATATTGCAACATCCCCCTCTCCCGGAAAAAGAACCGCTGCCTCAACACCATTTACTTTAATCCTATCCCGAGGAGAAAGCTGCCGCAATTCTTCATAATTTGGTACGTTAATTAATACTCCTTTCATCTTAAATATCCAAGTTCGCCTCCTTTGCGTTTTCTTGTATGAACTTTTTTCTCGCAGGAACATCGCTTCCCATAAGCATCGAAAAAGTTAAATCTGTTTCAACCGCATCCTCAATAAAAATCTTTTTTATCTTTCTTGTTTTGGGATTCATTGTAGTTTCCCAAAGCTGTTGAGAATTCATTTCACCCAGCCCCTTAAACCGCGTAACATTAGAAGTTCCAAGTTTCTGAGTAAGTTTCTTTAATTCTTCCTCGCTATAAACATAATGGTCCTTCTTCTTTCTTACTCTAAACAAGGGAGGCAAAGCAACAAAAATTCTTCCTTGCTCAATCAATTGAGGCATAAATCTAAAGAAAAACGTAAGCAAAAGTGTTTTAATATGCTCTCCATCTACATCAGCATCCGTCATAATTATAATTTTTCCGTATCTTAATCTGGACATGTCCGCTTGCTCTCCAACACCCGTTCCAATTGCAGTAATCATATTTGTTATTTCCTCGCTAGAAAGAACTTTTGAGGGATTTGCTTTTTCAACATTCAAAATCTTACCTTTCAAGCCCAAAATAGCCTGATTATTTTTATCACGAGCTTGTTTTGCCGAGCCTCCCGCACTTTCTCCCTCAACTAGATATAATTCGGTAGTATCCGATTTTTTATTAGAACAATCTGCTAATTTTCCTGGAAGTCCTCCTAGAGAAAACGCGTTCTTTCTTCTTACTAAATCCTTTGCTTTCTTTGCTGCAAGCCGTGCCTTAGCCGAATCAAGCGATTTTAAGGCAATTTTCTTTGCTACAACCGGGTTTTCCTCAAAGTACTCCGCTAATGCCATTGTTACAATAGAATCAACAAAACCCTTAACCTCAGAATTTCCCAATTTAGTTTTAGTCTGCCCTTCAAACTGGGGCTCGGCAATCTTAATACTTACAATGGCGGTAAGTCCCTCACGAGTATCTTCCCCACTCAGAGACTCATTCTTAAGCATTCCTTTCTTCTTAACATAATCATTCAAAACTCTTGTTAAAGCCGTCTTAAACCCAGAAACATGAGTTCCCCCTTCAACAGTATTAATCGTATTAACAAATCCAAAAATATTCTCCTGATATCCCGCATTATATTGCAATCCTATTTCAATTACAGTATGATCAACGTCTCTTTTAAAATAAATTGGTTTATGCAAAGCCTCCTTGGACTTATTTAACCAGCCAACAAACTCGATTAATCCTCCAGCGGCAAAAAACTCTTTTACTTTTCCAGTAACCTCGTCTTTAAGGTGAATTTTCAAACCCGCATTCAAAAAACATATCTCTCTAAATCTTGTTTCTAATATTTTATAATCAAAAACTACAGTAGAAAAAATTTCTTCATCTGGATAAAAGATAATTTTCGTTCCGGTATCATCATCGTTCTTAGCCTTTCCAATAACCGTTAGCTTTGTCTTAGGAATTCCCCGAGAATATTCTTGCTGGTATACTTTCCCGTTCCTTTTAACCTCAACAATCAACTTCTTTGAAAGAGCATTAACACAAGAAACACCAACACCATGCAATCCTCCAGAGATAGCATAAGATTTTTTGTCAAACTTTCCCCCCGCATGAAGTTTAGTTAAAGCAATCTCAACAGCCGGAACTTTATATTGCGAATGAATTTCAACAGGAATACCTCTTCCATCATCTTCCACCATAACCGAACCGTCTTTATTCATCGTAACTGTTATCTCCTTGCAAAAACCTGCCAAAGCCTCGTCTACAGAGTTATCTACTACCTCATAAACAAGATGATGAAGTCCATCTTTCCCAGTAGAACCGACATACATTGCCGGGCGTTTTCTCACCGCTTCCAGCCCCTCAAGAACCTTGATGGACTCTGCTTTGTAATCTGATTTTGATGCCATTTTTTAACCTTTTTTAGGATAGAAAATCTTAATCCTTATATCCAAAAATCAACAGCATTTATAAAGCTTTTGGGGTGTTTTATCGTCGGTAAACAAGATTTTTAGTGTTTTTTTACAAATTGTATTATATTGTGCAATATATATGTTGTAAAAGATATATTATATAATAATATATATAAATTTTAATGAAATTGGGTCATTAAAAGACCGATGTAAGCACAGGGAGATCCTTGGAATCTATATCTTATTTTTTTCTCCATTCTTTCTGGTATTTGCCCGCCATTTTCTTGCTTAATTGCTAATAGTTTTTGGTACCTAAGAATTCTTCCATCCCACACTCTCCTACATCTTTCTCCAAAACTTTGTCCAGAGTATTAATCCTTTGTAAGTTTAGATCTGACTGCATAAAAGAGGGCATCAGGTAAGAGAGCCCAATTTAGCAATAACTTTTCTACCATAGTGACCTTAGGTAACCCTTCCCTTTCCATAAAGAATCTAAGAATTCCCATTTTTAAAGATTACCATCTATAACTGCTTATTAGTTATAATAAATTTTTCTAGAAAAATTCACCTAAAACTATCAAAAATTCCCCTTTATTCCTTAGCTTCAGGAGCTACTTCAACTTTCTTTTCTTCAGAAATTTCTTCTTGTGCAAGCGCAACCGCTTTCTTATTCACCCATCTAACTTTCCTTCTTTTCATCAACATGTTCTTCCTACATTTTCCAGAACATAAGTGATTAATCTTTCCATCAACCATAACTAAAGTTAAACCCCTTGGAAATTCGTACTGCTCTCCACAAAAACTACATCTTGGCATTTTAATCCGTCCTCCGGTAAATTATTAAATTATAAAATTTATCTACCTGCTCTTGGGTGTTGGGTTCAGCAGTTCCTCTTGGTGAGATTACAGGAACAACTTTTCTTTTATTTAAAGCATAACAAGCCTCAAGAAGAACAACTGCCTGCTTGGATAACTGGGTTACCATTACTTCATCACGCCCCTCTGCAAACTCCGCTTCAACTTCTCCTCTTATTTTATCAATCAATCCCATTTTAACTATACGCCCCCTTTGATACTTTACTTCTGATTCTTCTCGCCTCAATTTCAGTTTCTCTCAACATTAAAGTATCTCCAACTCTTACCGCCCCTCTTACATTTCTTCTCATGCTTCTTCCTTGATCTCTTCCTTCCTGAACAAGACACTTAACTTGTGTAATTTCTCCCCTAAAACCAGTTCTACCAATTAGCTCTTCAACAATTGCGGGAACAACATCTCCAAGAAGTTTGTCGCTTCCCTTACTAGTGCTCTGTTGCGATTTATCCTGCTTCTTCTGATTCTTTGCCATTTTATTGATTATGTTTATTTAATACTCGCTAAGTCCTTATCTGCTTCACCAGCATCTATAATAGCCACCGAAGAAGTAGAAACAGAAATACCTACAGCAATTCCCAACTTTTGTTTACTATCAACCTCTGCGCAAGGAATATTTTTCTCTTTGCACAAAAGAGGCAAATGCTGGACAATTTCTTTTGGTTCAACGTCTGTAGCATAAACAACAAGTTTAGCGGTTCCTCTTTCAATTGCTTTCGTAACTTCGTTTGTACCTTTCTCTACTTTGCCGGTTCTCTTAGCTTTTTCAACAATTTTGTATGCATCCATTTTTGTAACTCACGGGTTTTAATTAGAACGAGAAATAAGTTAAAAGTAACTTTTCCTCACTTCACGTTCATCGGATATAATTTGATTGAAAGATTGGTTTATAAAGCTTTTCGTGAGAAAAGTTTTTTGGAAGGTTTTTAAATAGATTGGTTCTCTGCTAAAACATGAAAAGAAAATACGAAATAGATTACAGTTTTTATACAACTCCAGAAGGCCCAAATTTAACATTAGAAATATACAACCAATGCTCTCCTTTCATAAGGCCCATAATTGTGATGTTCCCAAGATGTTCAATTGAAAATGAGAGTGTAAATTTCTCTTTAGCACAATTCCGACCGTATAACGAACCTCGAATCCCCTTCTCCAGTGCTCGTTTCAACATAGAGCAGAAAGCAATTCTTAGACAGGTAACAAGAAAAATACTGGGTTCAGATAAAATTAAAAACAGAAAAAGAGAACCGGTTAGGGGACAAACGATGTTAACTACAAATAAAGGCGGCAAAAAAACTCCTAAACAATCGCATGTAGAAGATCCTCCATTTAAATTTCATGCTTCCAGACGAGAAATATCAGAAATTGAGCGTATGGCACTTTTGGGAGATTAATTACTTCCAACAACTTTAATATCATGAACATAAAACTCACCCCCCTTTATCCTTGAGAATTCAATTGCAACAGGGTTTGTTATTGCTCCAATCTCCTCCCAAGGAATTGCTCTCTCTGTTTGCCTTAAGCTGTATAAATCATCTTGGGTTAAAACTTCTTCTCCTGTTTTTTTAAATGATAACATTCCTGGTTTAAATGAAACTACCTGTTCAGGATTTCTGCTTCCCCTAAACATAGCACTTAATTCATGAGGACTTCCTCTTCCAGCTTCAATTAAAACCCCAGAACCTTCAACCAACATTGTACCACCTCTTACCATCGGCATAACTTTATGGCAAAAAACAGGATATCTTGCTGGAATTTCTTTTTGCATATCAAGAATTTTTCTTATCAATGCTTCTTCTGAATCCGCAACATCCCAGGGAAGTGTTGGTTCTGTTTTTGCTCTCATATCTGGCATTTCTGCGCATCTTAAAACCCATCCATCGGAAAGATTATGATAAAAAGATTTAACCGCTCTCCTTACTCCTCGTTCATCTCTTGGAGTTACAATCTCTGGCCAAATCGTTGATAAACCAAGGGATTGTAAATAATAGATGCTTGCAAGTTTATTCATCAAATAAGAGCATTATCCTCTTTTATAAGAATTTATCTTGTTCAAGATACATTTACTTCCACTTAACTTCAACATCATCCGTCCTCTCACGTGGACGAATATCAATTTTATCTATCCCTTTTCCAGAGAATTTTATTCCAGATTTAAACATAACCTCCCCCAGAAATGCAATCATTGCTGCATTATCAACTAACAAACTCCTTTCTGGAACAAATAACTTACATCCTCTTTCCTCACACATTATTCTACACATTTCCTGAAGTCGTAAATTGCAAGCAACCCCTCCCCCAAGCAATAACTCTTTTTTCCCGGTATGAGCCAAAGCCCTTTCAGCAGTTTCAACAAGCATTGCAAAAACCGTTTCTTGTAAAGAATAAGCCAAATCCTTAAGCGAATATTTTTTGGACTCAATCATCCGTTTAAGTTTCGTCTGGATTCCAGAGAGCGCAATATCCATTCCTTTAACAGTATAGGGTAATTCGATATAATTTTTACTTTCCCGAGCAAGCTTTTCTATTGCCGGGCCTCCCGGAAAACCCATTCCAGCAAAGCGCGCAATAGTATCAATAAAATTACCAACTCCTAAGTCAAGAGTTTCTCCAAAAATTCTATACTTTCCTGCAGCATAAGCAATAATTTGTGTATTCGCTCCAGAAACATAAAGCATAACCGGATCTTTAGCTCCGGTAATTGCCCCAATTTCTAAGTGAGAAATACAATGATTAACTCCAACAATCGGCTTACTTGTGCCCTTTAGGGTATTTAATTTTATAGAAAGTTCTTTAGCAAATTTCATTCCCTCCATTAAACACGGAGCTAATCCGGGCCCTTGAGAAAAAGCGATAGCGTCTATATCCCCCTCAACAACCCCCGCTTTTTCAAGCGCCTCTAAATACAACCTCCTCCCAACTTCCCGATGATGTTTTGCAGAATCAAGCGGAACAATCCCCCCCGACTCCGTCTTGTACATATCGCGAACATTAGCGAGAATCTTCCCGTCGCACACAACCCCAATTCCAAATGTGTGTGCGGTTGACTCTATTCCTAGTACAATGGGCATGAACTAAATCACAATAATTATTATAAATACCTTTTCATCCGGGAGAGGATGGAAAAAAACCCAAACGAGTCAATTGAAGTGGTAGTTTTTGATACACGAAAGGACGAACAAACCTTAGCTCAGTTATTAGAAGCCCAGCATTTTGACGCGGGAGATTTAACCTCGGGACAGAGAATAAGAAAATTGTCAGATGGTTTAGGGGGATACGGAGTTGAAAGACATCCAACGGGAACACCAGGCAGATTAAGAATTGTTAATAATCAAATCTGGACAAAAAAAGGAACTTACATAGATATGCCTGGAGAACCGACAGATCTTTTTGTAAGAGACTTTCTCTTCGCAGAAAGAGTCTCCCACATATGTGGAATAGCCCATCTCACAAGGCACGACGCAACAACAAGAACAGAGAGACTAACGATGGAAGAATATAAACTTAACTACCAAACAACGTTTGAACTCTTTAACACAAAAAAATAAACAAAAATTATAAAATAAAAAATTAAAAATAAAATTAAAGCCTATCTTCTTTTTTTCTTTGCGGCTTTTTTCTTTTTCTTCTTTCCACCACGAGCCATCTTAGCTTCGCAAACGTTACCCTTTCCATCTACGTAGTAAAGATACCCCTTTTGTCTCTTAATGACACTCTTAACAAGAATTTTTCCCATTTTTTTACCTCCTTTTGATATCTAAAATATGACGACGGACTATTTAAATCTTTCGCGTCACCGACGGGGAATGCAATTACTTAGTAAGAAAATTAACAAGCTCTTTATTTTCAAGATTAATGGGTATTTCGATTAGAGTATCAAAGTCCCTAGAAGGAGAAATTGAGGCGTCCCAAGAATTAATTTTTCTTATTTCTATTACCTTCCCCTCTAAAAACCAAACAGCGACGAAGGGTTTGCAAAAGAAAGAATGAATTGCTCTTCTCCCTCGAGAAAACCTGAAAAGTAAGATGTCCTCATAAACCATCAATCCAAGCATTTTGTTTACGTTTTCCATTAAACGTGCCTCCAAAAAGATTTTTCTACCCTTATAGTTAAAACCAACTCTTGCCTTTTTTACCATCTTTAACGTGTCTATAATAATTGTAAAGTTTATCTACATTTCTATTGGTAACAACATCGTGATGTTTGAATCCCCCTCCAAAAGTCTTAGGAATATGCATAAGCTCGTGAACAATAACCTTTTCTTGTTCTTCAATTGGCATTCTATCAAATCTCTCCGATAAGAACTCAAGAGCATAAAAAGCCCTTAAGCCCATTGCTTTCTGCATCAGCTTTCCTAGAGCGTGACATCGAGCAATAGTTCCACGAGAAGAAGTCCCATAGCTTCTAAGACACTTTACATAATCCATCTTAACATGCGGAAACAAAATAGAGGCAATCTCTGCCGCCTTCACCTGCAAATCCGGAGCGAATTCATACTTCATTCTTCTAACAAAAATGAGATGTTTATAAATTATTTACTAACCCTATATTATACTCCAGTGTAGAGATGCTTAAAAACAACCCAAAACTCTATTTTTTATGACAAATATGGACTGTCCAAAGTGCAAAGGAACCGGAAGGGTAAGAGATGAAGACGGAACGGTACACACTTGTTGGGATTGTTTGAGAAACGATAATTTAGACCAACATTCTGAAGATTTAAGGGAAACAAAGATTAAATTTTAAATCAGTTCCCAATCTCAACGATTTTATTTCTTGATGTAAACCCCGCTCTTATTTTAAACCTTTTCTTAAAATGTTTTTTAAGAAATCGTAGCAAAGCCTCGTTCGCCTTTCCATCAACCGCTTTTTCTTTAATCCAAATCTCATAACTCTCTCCTCTATCAACAATTTTTTCCTGCGAAGAGTTGGGATGAAGTTTGACTTTCATCGTGTCACAATCTCAAGCGCATCCCTGTTTTTCAATTCGTAATCCTTACCAAGTGCACGCTTCGAACGAGCATCAATCGCTTTAATAAAATTCTTTCCGAAATCGGTATGAAGAAAAAATGCAAAATCTAAGGCCGTAGAACCGGGAGGCAATAAAAAACAATCCGGAAGGATATTCCCCTTACTATCCCCCAACTTATGTGCTCCGGCAGGGAAAATTGCTAGATACTTCAACAAATCGAAAACAGCACAGTTCAAAACAGACTGAACCCCGGTTCCATCCGGATAAACATCCAAAACAGTTTTCTTTATCTTTTCTAAAGCCTGCTTCTGTTTTTCAGTTAGTTCCTTAAGAATCTTAAAATCTTTTTCTCCCGGAGTGTATTCAATTAATTCAGATTTAGCAGCCTCTCTTAAAGCAAGCTCTGAATCGGCCGAACAAGGAACTATGAGCCTATCCGGAAACGCTTCTTTCATTTTTTCATAGTTTTCTTTTCCTTTTTCCATATCAATTTTATTTGCGGCGATAATCATTGGTTTACTTAATTTTCTTAAACTAGAAGCAAACTTCATTACCTGCTCCTCTTTCCAAGTGCTGGCTTTTTCTGGAAATCCTAGTTTTCTAATTACTTCTTTTACTTGTTCCTCATTAACCTTCAACCCAGAAAACTGTTTCGCAACCGCCTCAGCAAAATTAAGATGCTCCATCTCTGTCTTCCTCGCAAAAGTTTTCCACACCTTCATTAAAATATTAAAATACCATTTATCAAGTTCTTCTTCTAAAAAGAGAACGTCCTCACACGGATCGTGTCCTTCGGTTGTTTTACCTTCAGAATCGGTTGTTCCAGATACATCCACTATATGAATAAAAACATCCGCCTGCCGTAAATCATCTAAAAATCGATTACCCAATCCTTTTCCTTCAGAAGCTCCCCTAACAAGTCCAGCCACATCCATTAACTCAACCGGAACAAATCTTTTATGATTAATACAAAATCCGTGATTGGGATTACATTGCGTATTAAATTCCTTATCAATACAATCAACCTTAACATAACCCACTCCATGATTTGCTTTTATTGTCGTAAACGGATAAGAAGCAATCTCAACCTCTGCTAGAGTCGCTGCTTTAAAGAAGGTAGATTTTCCGCACGATGGTTTCCCTACTAATCCTATTAACATAATGAGCCTACTCGGATTTGAACCGAGGACCCCTGCCTCTCTTAGATTCTCCAAAGATTATCTGTGAGATTCTGCAATCCATAAGGATTACAGTCATATAAGAGCAGTGCTCTACCAAGCTGAGCTATAGGCTCGTAATAACCAACTAAAAATAAACAATTCAACCATATTTAAAAATATCCCTTTCGCTACCTTTAAAAATAACTCTTCCTTAAACTAATTGTGGTAAAAAAAGAGAGAAAGCGTCTTTATCGGAGTAGGAAAAAGATTATTGGGGGCGTTGGGGGAGGAATCGCAGAATATTTTGAAACCGATCCAGTAATAATTCGATTAGTTCTCGGACTAGGAAGTTTCATCTGGGGAATAGGATTATTTTTCTATCTTGCCGCCTGGCTTATAATTCCCGAACAACCTTACCCATAATTAGGTTTAAAAACTAATTTCTGCAACTTATTTTATCCGAAAGGATGCCCTACTTTAACCACGCTTGGGTGAAGTAGCGGCGAAGTTCGAAGAACTTTGCCCCGTTCGTCCAGAGGCCAAGGACACGGCCCTTTCAAGGCTGTAACCTGGGTTCGAATCCCAGACGGGGCGTTTACACCCCTTAGGGTGTTTTTCTAACAAACTTTAAATACAAAGTTGCCCATTTACTTGTATGTCTTCAAAAGAAAAAATCTTTGTGATACAAAAACATAAAGCAACTCATCTCCATTACGATTTTAGGCTTGAAGTAAATGGAAAACTAAAATCATGGGCGGTTCCAAAAGAACCTCCGAAAGTTAGCGGAGAAAAACGTTTAGCAGTCCATGTTGAAGACCACCCTCTTTCTTACGCCAACTTTGAAGGAACAATTCCCGAGGGAAATTACGGAGCAGGAACCGTAGAAATATGGGATAAGGGAAAATACCAAAACCTTAAGGAAATCTCAATGGAAAAAGCCTTTCAAGAAGGAAAAATTGAGATAAAACTTGAGGGTAAAAAAATGAAGGGTAATTACGCTCTAATACGAACAAAGCTCGGCGGAAAAGACAAAAACTGGCTTCTTTTTAAAATAAAATAGGATAGCTTTAAAATACATTGCTTCTTTTTAAGATAACTTTAAAACATCTCACAGTCTTTTAAAGTTATGAGAGTAAGATATAGTTTTTCGTCACGAAGAACCGGACATACAAAGAACATAAGGAAACAAAGGAAGAAATATCCCGCAATTTTAGATGAAATAATAGATTATTCGGATATAATTCTCGAAGTATTAGATGCAAGATATGTGGATAAGACAAGAAATGAAGAAATTGAGGAAGAAATAAAAAAAAGAAAAAAGATACTCATTTACGTAATAAACAAATCTGATTTGAATAATACAAAAAATATAAAGTTAAAACCAAGCGAAATTGTTTCATGTAAAGAAAGAAAGGGAATTTCAAAATTAAGAAATCTTATTAAAATGAGTGCGAGAAGAATAGGCAAAACAGTGGACAAAGACAAACTCGGAAAAATTGTTGTAGGAGTAATAGGTTACCCAAACACCGGAAAAAGCTCTCTGATAAACTCCTTAATTGGAAAAAGCTCGGCAGGAACAGGCTCCGAACCAGGCTTTACAAAAGGAATACAAAAACTAAAATTAAGTTCAAACATAGTTTTATTAGACAGTCCCGGGGTAATTCCCGAGAGCGAATACTCGATGCAAGAAAAGAAAAAAATAAGTGCCCACACGCAAGTCGGTGCAAGACACTATAGCCGGGTAAAGGAACCAGACATAATAATTGCAGACATACTCAAAGATTTTCCAGGAATCTTAGAAGAAAATTACAAAATAGAGATTACCCAAGATGCAGATAAACTAATAGAAATTCTCGGCAGACAATGGAAACTCTTCAAAAAAGGCGGAGAAATAGATGATGATAAAGTCGCGAGAAGGATTTTAAAAGAATGGCAAGAAAGAAAGATAATTAACTAAAATTATTCTTCCCCTCTTCTTAGTCTCATGAGTTCTTGCTCATCCGCAATAAGTTTTTTCTTCGCTTCGGCTATTTTCTCTTCTTTACCGCCCCTGAGTTTTTGTACTTCTTCCTGAGCCTCTTTAAGTTTTCTCTCTGCTTCTGCAAGAAATTTAGCATCAGAATGATTATTCGGTTCAACATTGAAAGCCTTTTTCTTTCTACCAAATGTAAAAAATAAAATTATCCCCACTAAGAAAACTCCCCCAATAAAATAATACTTCTGTTTAACAATAATATTTCTTCCATCTATTGCATATCCCGAAATTTTGCTAGTAAGACTTTTCCCTTCATCGGAAACGACTGACTCATTTTCTGTTAAATTTGTTTCGTTAACCTCGGAAGGTAAAACTGGTTGTGTTACAACAACCGCTCCTTCTTCGGGAGTTTCGGGAAGATCCATGCTTTCTGGAGCGATTCTAAGAGAGATATCCTCACCAGGAGAGTAATCCTGGGAGAACTTATCTGTATAAATATAACTATTCTCATCCAAACCAACAAACGCTATTATTCCAAAACGAGAAGCAGTTGTGGAAAGATTAAGAACCAAATCCCCATACCTATTTGATAATCCCGCAACTTGCTCACCATACTCTGTTCCACCACCCGAAGAAGTATAAAGGGTTAATCTCACGTAGTGTCTCGGGTAGGTCTTAATAGTAATTTTAGATTCTGTTGCAGAAATAAAGCTTAAAGCAACCAAAAGAATAAATAATGCCACAATCACCTTTTTCATAAACCCAAAATAGGAAAGATGTTTATAAATTTTTCTTTAGTACAAAACAACCTTAGATTTATGAAAAACCCAAACAAATTTTTATAAAGGTAGGAAACTTAAGTATAAAATGAAAGATATCCTCGAAATAATTGGACTAGACACCCTAGACGAAAAAGAACAAATACAGGTAAGGGAAAGTGTCTCGGCTTGGTTAAAAAAACTAGAAACTCGTACGCATGCGAGAAGAGTCTCTAAGGTTAAGATTCACATAAAAGAATATCACGAAAGAGGGAACAGAACACATAGTATCAAATTAGATGTTATTTTAGACTCTAAAAGATTTGAAGCAGATAGTGCTGACTGGATTTTAAGTAGCGCATTAAGAAAAGCCTTCTCAAAAATTAGTGAAGAAATAGAACACAAGTTTCATAATAAGGGACACGAAAAGAACTAATTTATTTGCTGAAGAAATTCGTTAATGAAAGAGAAATCTCCGTCTCCTAGAATAACCACATCAAAATTCTTCTTAAATAACTCCATTTGCTCTTCAACGTTTTCATTAAGAAAAGCTATCTTTATTAGAGTATTATAATCAAAACCTTCTACCATTCCCAGATCTTCAAATCCATCACCAATCAAGAATACATTCTTTCTATCTTCTGTTTCAGGTATATTTACCACCCTCTCGTATTTATTAACGGAGGTTATCGCTTCTCCTTTAACGCTAATCATCTCCCCCCCTTCATCGAAAATATAATTATTAGAAATAATGTGAGTACTGGGATAGAGTCTTCTCTCCTGTTCAAGATAACCCTCTATCATCGGCCCAACACCTGCAGACATAATAACAAGAGGTATTCCTTTTTCATTCAAGGATTCCAGAAATTCCATAGCCCCTCCTCTAAACTTAAGAGTTTTTTTAGCAATTATCATATTTATAATTTCCTTAGTTAAACCAGAATCAATAAGAAGGTTATGATGTGCATCCCACCATTCTTTCATAATCTTCCTTTTCTCTTCGATAGTTAAATTAGGGTCAATCTCAAACGGATGATATTTATCAAAAAGTTCGTGAGCCTTCTCAACATAATCTTCCCCGAGATAGTTACCGTTTCTTATCTGAGCAATTGTAGTCGGAGATTTCTGCCCTTCAACAAACGCTTTAGTCAGGGTTCTATCAAAATCCGCAACAACATGAAAGTTTTCCTTTCCATCGGAAATTATTTTACTTTTCTTTTTTTCAAATTCTTCAGGATTTGGAATGATGACTTCATTCATTTTATCCTCCCATAGAGAAACCAACCAACAAGTACTAACAACAAAGAGATAAATGCCAACCCATTCATTACAAGTATTGGGATATTTTGTAATTCAATACCATACAAAATCCAAATAATTGCTCCACTAAAAAATATTAAAACAGAAATAATAGAAATGTCTTTGGCGCTCCTCCTTTTAAAAATCTTAATCACCTGAGGGAAATTAGCAACTCCAATCAAGGCTCCCCATATTGTAGCGAGTGTTGAAAGTACTGTCATAAAGCAAAAGAAGAAAACGACTATAAATATTTAACCATATAGCTTTCTTCAAGCTTATATCCAAATTTCTTATAATACTCCCTTACTCCCACCCCAGAAATAATTCTTATCTTCTTACATTTATCCTTATGAGAGATCTTTTCTGCCTCCGCAAGCAATTGTTTTCCCAATCCGATATGCTGCCCCATTTTGCCTTTTTCTCCCAACTTTAAACTTTGCCCATAAACATGAAGTTCTCTTACAATCGCTTCATTGCCCCAGAATTCAGTGCTTTGGGGTACACCGAGCGGTGCAACAATTCTCAATCTCAAAAGTCCAAATAAAATATCCTCTTTATTAACAACCTCAATAAAATACTCCTTTCCCTCAGAAGCCCCGTATTTTGTAATTTTAATTTTTAATTTATTATTAATCTTCTTCCCATCTCTTAGTGCGAAGCCCACTTCTCTATACCTTATTTCCTTCAACTTTGCCCCCTTCCCTCTCAATTTTTCTTCAATATCTTTTCTTAAATCAATATTAATAACCCCTGCAACAAGATACTCCGGAGGTATCTCCCTCATTACCCTCATAACTCTGCAATATCTTGGAACAACCCAAAGCATTTTAGTTAAAATTTCAATAGTCTCTTCCTTTGTATATGGTTTGTATTTTCCTTTCCAATACCAATTTTCCAAACCACTCCCAGGCATAACTTGGCAAGGATACAACTTAATCTGATCTGGTTTGAATCTCTCATCAGAAAATAATTTTTTGAATAATTGCAAATCTTTTTTCGGATTACTTCCGGGAAGCCCGGGCATGATATGATAACCAATTTTAAATCCGGCATCTTTAAGCGCTTTTGTAGCCAGAGCAACATCCTTAACAGAATGTCCACGATTTATTTTCTTGTATATTTTATCATCAATAATCTGAACTCCCAACTCAACTCGCGTTGCTCCCCATTCTCTCATTCTTTTAATAAATTGTATACAAACATCCGGACGAGTTTCTATGCACAGTGCAGTACAACGATGTTTTGCCTTTTCGTTTTTCTTCTTTGCTTCTTCAAGGTTTTTTGACCTCTTTCCGTTAAGCGCATCATAACACTCTTTAATAAAATTATACTGGAATTTCTCAGGGTATTCCAAGAAAGTCCCCCCCATTATAATTAGCTCGATTTTATCCGTTGGATGATGCATTGCCTTGAAAGCGTCAATTCTCTCGTAAATCTGTTTAGAGGGGCTATATCCTACCACAGAAGCTCTCATAACAGCCGGACTTCGGGGGGTATAACTCTGTGGAACATCCAAATTAGGACAATAGAGACACATTCCATGATTACATTTTCTTGGGGGGAGCATAACCGCTAGAGGAGTCACTCCCGAAATAGTTTTTGTTGGTTTTCTTACTTCTCCCTTGGAGGGTTTTAACATAAAAAGTAAACTATAGTTATCTTTTTAAAGTTCTTGGGGGGCATAGTTTAATGAAATTCCTGGATAAATTATTCGGAAAGAATAAGGGGAAACCCTTTTCTCCAACTGAAGAAGCAGCCTTAGACAGATTACACCAACAAGCACAAGTAGGAACCCTTCCTGTCAAAAGAGACAATGGAGGAAAATATTGTCAATTATATGAAAAATTAGTTGGAGATGGAAAACATCCAAGAAAAGGTAGTGTTTATGGGGAGATATATCAACAACACAGAGAACAATTAGCCCCCCCAGAAGAAGAAACCAAAAAACCACAAACTTAAAACTACTTCTTTCTTTAGTAGATTATGGAAACAGAAAATCAACAATCTCTCTGGGACAAGATTGCCCCCGAATGGCACAAGTTCAAAATAGAAAGAAAAGCCCAACACACTCTTAATTTCTTAAAAAAACAAAAAGGTAAGATTCTCGATTTGGGAAGCGGAAGTGGAAGATATTTAATAAAAAAACCTAAAACAAAATTCTATCTTGTAGACTTTTCAAAAGAGATGATTAAACTTGCAGAAAAAAGAGCAAAGAAAGAAAAAATAGACGCCGAGTTTAAAGTTGCCGACATCTCAAAAATCCCGTATGAAGATAACTTCTTTGATGGGGCAATCTGCATTGCAGCCTTACACTGCATTAAAGGAAAAACCAAAAGAAAAAAGATTATGAAGGAACTTTTTAGAGTTTTAAAAAAAGGAGCACAAGCCGAAATTGGAGTGTGGAATAAAGACTCTCCAAGATTCAAAAACGCCGGCAAAGAAAAACTCGTTGGATGGCAAGACAAGGGAAAAAGATATTATTACCTCTATGATAAAGAAGAAATATACAAAGAAGCTAAAGACGCTGGATTTAAAATAATTTGGAAAGAAACTCCCAGTTTTTCTATGATTAACTTTGTGGTTGAGAAGAATTAACCTTAAGAGGAGCAACTAATATCGGAACATTATACCTCACTGCATGTTCTATTGCCGAACCACATTTAGTCGGACACGTAAAATTAAGATAGTGATTCCACAACCGAAGTTCATTATCTAAACCAAAAATATATTTTCCGTAAACAAGTCCATGCTTTTCCTTTACCCTTTCAAGGAAAGTTACCACCTGCCCAAGAGTCGCTCCCCTAATATGTTGGTTTTTTAAGTGTTCTCGCGGAATTAAAACCTTAGAGATAAGTTCAACCGTGGGAGTTGGGTCCAAATCCCTAAGAACACGGATACCCTCGTCTATAGAAATCGTTTTCTCCTCAACAATTGTAATTCTCTCAATATTCATAATAACTCTGCTAGAAATCACTTTTTAAAGCTATCCACTTATTCTTTTTTATCTTTTTTAAAGACATTAATCACATCCAAGAAAGACTTCTTTTCAAATTCAAGAAACTTCATATCATCCAAATCAATCTTTATCTTAACCATGCCCAGAGCAGAAATAAAAACAGTTCCAACAAGACAATCCTTTCCCTCAAAGTTCTGTAAAGAAAGTAAAATTTTCTGAACCTTACTAGTAATATTCCTCTTAACCATCTCATCAGTTATAAGTTTCTCGATATCCTTAAGATTAAAGTTATAATTCACTTTTATTTGAGTTAATTCCCTTCCATCAGCATTTTCAATTGGAACCATCTCGCATATTTTCTCGAGCATAAAACTGAATATCTTACTCTGCCCAGGAATACAAAAATCAAAATGTTGTCTGTTATCAGGAAGCTTCTTGTTTTCCAAATCAATTACAAAAAAAGCAGAACACGGATACGCCGAAGGATTCTCATTTCTAAATTTCTCAAATTCGGAAGAGTGGTACAATTTCTCTAAATAAAACTGAAAGTTCATGTTTATCTCCTCTCTTCAATCTCTTTCTTAACCATAGAAATAAAATCTGCAGTTTTCATCGTCTCAATCTTTTTGTCTCCCTTCGCCCGAACTGCAAGCATTCCCTCTTTCTCCTCCCTATCCCCCACCACAAGAATATATGGAACCCTCATAATCTCGGCTTCCTTAACTTTGGAAGGGACGGTTGTCTGCCTGAAATCCGCATCAATTCTCAAACCAGGAATCGCCTCTCCTAATTTCTTAACAATTTTCTTGGCATATTCCTCGTTCCTGTCGGTAAAGCTCAAAACTCTAACCTGCGAGGGAGCCAACCAAGTTGGAAGTCTGCCATTGTAATGTTCAAGCAAAATTCCGATAAATCTCTCCAAACTTCCATAAACAGTTCTATGAATCATAACCGGGCGTTTCCTTTTGTTGTCGCTATCCGTGTATTCTACTTCAAATCTCTCGGGCATGGCAAAGTCCAACTGAATCGTTCCGCACTGCCACTCCCTTCCAAGAGAATCCTTAAGATGAAAATCAATCTTAGGCCCATAAAAAGCTCCATCCCCTTCATTTAATTTATATTTCATCTTTTTCTTTTCAAGAACATTCTTCAAAGTTTTCTCCGCCTTATCCCACATCTTATCATCACCGATTCTCTTTTCCGGGCGTGTTGACAATTCAACCCGATAATTAAATCCAAATTTAGAATAAACAGAATCAATTAAATCCATAATCTTAACAATCTCTTCTTCAAGTTGCTTTTCCACACAATAAATATGCGCATCATCCTGAGTAAATTGTATAACTCTAAACAATCCCCCCAAAACTCCCGAAAGCTCCTGGCGGTGAACTACTCCAAGTTCTGCGACTCTCAACGGCAAATCCTTATAACTTTTAGGAGAGCTTTTAAAAACCAAAATCCCCCCGGGACAATTCATCGGTTTAATCAGAAAAGGTCTTTTTTCATATTCTGTTAAAAAATTATTTTCGCTATATTTTTCCCAGTGCCCCGAAATTTGCCATAATCTCTTATCCAATATCTGCGGAGTTGAAATCTCCTGATAATCATTCTTCCTATGAATCTCTCTCCAGAAATTAATCAATTCATTCCGAATAATTAACCCATTATTATGCCAGAAAACCATTCCGGGAGCAACTTCCGAGAATGAAAACAAATCCATCTGCTGTCCTAAAATGCGATGGTCATTATCCTTGAGCTTGGAAGTATCTAATCGAGATTTTGAGATTTCATGCAGAAGTTTATTGTGGTCATAAACCTCCCCTTCCTTAATTTTAACTTCAGAACTCAAATCCCTGCTCAACTCTGAAAGCGGATGCCCCTTAACCTTCATCTCAAACTCTTTGTAATATCCAAACGGGGCACGAACAACCTTAAAAAATTTCTTAAGCTCTTTTTCAGCCAATTCCAAAACTTCCATCGCAACTTCCGGAGTTGCTAAATCCGAAGATAAATGAGCATAAGGATAAAGAACAATATTCTCGGCTTCAACTTGCGAAGCAATATCCTTCACCGCCTCAACAAGCTTAGCAACAATTCCTTTTACGTCGGAGTCTTTTTTCTCAACGGCGGTAAAAATAGCAAGAGCGTCCTTAACCTCTTTTTCCTCCTTATCTTTTCCCACCAAATCACCCATCTTTTTCAGCGCCTTTTTAAGAGGCTTGAACCGAATATAATCGGTATGTAGAGATAATATCTTCATAAATAAATTAAAGAAACGTAGTTTTTAAAATTGATGTTATATCCCTGTCTTTTATTTTCCCCTCAGAACATCCATCATTGTGTAAACCTTTCCTTCCCCTCTTTCCCTAGAAGGAGTTTCATCTAATTTTCCAACTAAAAAATCAAGTGCTTTCATAGTCCCGTCAACATACGGTTGTCTCCCGTTCACATTATGTCTAAATTCTAAAAGAACATTTCCGTCAGGAGACCGCACAGTATAAGTATGCCATCCGTGCCCTCCCAAATCTTTTGAAGGAACACCCATGTCAAGTTGATCCCCCGGATTCCTTACTTTTATAATATCTCCTCTCAAAACTACTCCAAGATCTCTGAAATAATTAACCATTGCCTTTGCTGTCCCGCTTGTGTCTTTTTTCCCAGCTTGATGGGATTCAACCACCCTAAGAGTATATCCTTCTAGCGCATTTGGAGACTCTCTTGCCATTTGTTCCAACATTGTCTGCATCAAAACAACAGGATGTGCCATATTTGGAGCAATAACTGCAGTATTCCCCGATTCCATAACAACCCTCATTAAATCCTCTCTATCTCCCCCCGTTGTTCCCATAACAAATGGAATTTCATATTTACAAAATAATTTGGCATTTCTGTTTGCAGCATCAAGTTGAGAAAAGTCTATTGCAACTGTCCGATACTCTAACCCCTCTACCGAATTATGCTCAAGTTCTTTTAATTCCGATAATAAATCTTCATGTTCTTCGGGAGCCCTTAGTGCGAAATTAGATAGCCCATTCACCGCAAAAATATCTGATTGATTCGGTCCGGTTAAAGAATCCCGTATCACGTGATATGTTCCATTTATCAGTCTTTCAGCAACTAACGTTGCCATTTTACCAGGCAAACCAGAGATTAAAATATTTGGCATTACCTCTTCCATTTTATAATCCCCGTCCAATTATTTCTCTTTGCGTAAGACAAGAAAATAAATTCTCTCCTAAATCCCCTGGAACAACAACTCCCCTTCTTCCTTCCTGATAAGCTTTATTTCCTGCCACAGTTGCTTCGGCCAAAAAACACCCTGTTGCTTGTGCATTATTTTCAAAAGTCAATCTTCTTTCAGTTACAATTGAGCTACCGCCTCTTGTTTTACCTACAGTCATGATAACCCCTTGGTGCCCCTTTCTCTGCCTAAGTTCTCCCATCTTGTCTGCTGATACGGAAGTCACTTTTGTTTCATAACCAACAAAATATCCTGGCATTTCTTGCACATGTTTTGTTATAGCATCCATATCAGAATCTCTATCTAATTGGATATAGCAATCTCTCCACATTCTTTCTCCAGGAGAAAATTCTTTCATTTCTCCGGCCCTTACTCTTTCTAGAGTTTCCTCTCTCGGCATTGTGAATTGAACAGCATCAACAACGCCCAGCTGTTTCAATAGAGGATCGGTCCTCAATGCAGTTGAATGTCCTTGGCTCATTCCAGGACCATAAAAGAGATTCGTAGCTGATCTCGGGAAAGAACTTTTTTTAACATGTTTCTGAGGACTAAACTCCTTTCCAGGGTCCCATCCAAAACCAAAACAAGCCAAATGATCTTCCGTTGTCATTGCTTCAAAATATTCAGCAGTCTCTCGATGATTATCAAAACTATCAACCGTAACATTAAAGATATCTATCCATTTTGGACCTTCTTCGTTAGCTACAGTTCCATCCGGAGAATGATACCATAAAGCTTGAGAAGCATTACAAATCACCGCAACATCAACTTTACCAGCACTCTTTTTAAGATCCTCTGGACTATTATAAGGATAAATCACCGCAGAAATTCCCTTTAATTTCTCGGGTCTTCTTGTTGCTACCCCAACAACTTCAACATCGTGATGAAATTCTTCTTTATCTAATAAAGCCTCTAAAGTTCCCATTCCAACTTGTCCTGCTCCAACAACAAGAACCCTTGTTTTATCCATCATTATCCCTATCTTTATTGGTTTTTAAGTATAATTATACTCTAAGATAATATTTAAATTAAAAATTACCTCTTAGGAATATTTCCAAGTGCTCTATCAAGAGAACGTATAACTCCCTGGAATTTATGAGAAAGCGCATAATCATTCAGAAAATGTCTTCTCTCCAAATCCCCCAATCTCTCAAGCCCCTGATAAACTCCTGAAAGATGTTCTTGTGTAACTCTCAATAAATCTCTTCTTTCAGCAGCAATTAGTTCTCCTTCTAATTCAGATTTACTAAATAAATAAGATTGGGAACTATCTGCCTTTATTTTTCTGAAAATATCCGAAGAGGTTTGTTTGAATATCGCCGCACTTCTTGCAAGTTCTCTCTGTTGTGTTTTATTAGAAGTTCTCGCAATGGTTACCGCAGTAGCTTGGGTAATTAATCCTCTTCTCGCCATCTCTCTAACTTCTGGGACCAAAGAACGATACGCAATTGCATTTCTAACTAAACCATCCGACCATCCATCCACCTCATGCAATCTACAAAAATCTGCAACACTAAGTTTCCCCCTCTCTTTTTTCTCTAATTCATATTGCCTCGCAATACCCATCGCCCTATTATGAGAATTGACCTGCTCAAAAATAGTAGAATCATACATTATCAAAAGTTGTTCCCTCTCAGACAAAATTCCCTTCGGGAAAACCAACGCCCCAAATCTTCTAACTCCCGCCTGCCTAAGACTAATATCCCTCCTATGCCCCTCCAATGAAATATACTCTCGTGGTTTATCCCCTTCCATCAAAACAACATCTTGTATTAATCCAACATCCCTAACCGATTGTGTAAGTTTTTTCTGTTGCGGATCATCTTCGTCTATTTTACCCCGAGGGTTGTGAGGATGTGGCCTAACAACATCTTTACCCAAATCAATCATCTTAAATTTTGCAAGATCCATCGCTCTTACTTCCTTTCCCGTTGCTTTTCTGCCGTTTCTAGAAATCAATCCAGCGATGCTCGCCTTTTTTGGTTTTTGTTCCCATCTTCTTCTATAATCCTCTTCTCCCAAAAATTGTTCATGAAACTCTCCAAGATAATTTCTTGCGTGATTCAAAAGTAATCCAGGAGTTACATTTTTTCCGCTCACCTCATCAAAAACATCGAGACTAAAAATACCCTCATCAAGCCCGGCAATACTTTCCAAAACTCCAACCAAACGACTCGTCTCTTCCAAATTTCTTGAGAGTTCTCTTAGGTTTGGTTTTTTTGTTCCTCTCGCGAGAGTTAAATCAAACGCTCCTCTTCCTTCTTCTTCCTTATATTTTCTAACTACTTTCCTTATCCTCTGACTGGTTGGCTCTCCAGTTTCCATAACAATTTTTAAAATTCTCATCTGCTCGCCTTTTTCAGAAATTGGAATAAGTTCAAATGCCGCAGAATAACTTAATCCACTTTTCGGAGATTCAACCATTCTTTTTATGTTCTGATTTAATTTTTGATAATAAAAATATTTTCTAATAGTAGAAGGATGTTTCCCAGATATGCCTGCATACTCTTCGACTGAAAACAAACTTCTTACCTCTTCCGGAATATCCCAAAATGTTCCAGATTTTCCAATCCCATAAAGCATTTCCACCTGAGAAGAATCTTTCAACCTCTCCGCCAATTTAAGAATATATCTTCCCCACAAATGATCTGCAAATCTATGTGGAGGAACATTCTCTTTACAATCGTTTTCATCCAACTGAATACGCAATCTTAATGCGGGAGGAAGGGGCCTTACAACTTTAGCCGTTAAAAAATTTGGGCCCTCCCATCCTCTCTGAACAATCATCTGAACAGCATGATATCTCAACTCTCCCGCAACAATCTTATGTTTCCCTCGAGAATGTCTTTCCAAAAGAGCCGCCTGAATTTGTCCCTCAACACACATTGACCTCGCAACCTCTTCCACATCACTAAGCGTAAAATCCCCTCGATAATTTTCCTCATCCGGTTTAATTTCATTTACCGGAACCCTAACATATCTCTCAATAACATAATCGTCTAAAGTTTTATGAACCATTTTCAAAATCAAAGAACTCTTGCCCCCCGAAACCAAGTGTTCCCTGCCCTCCCTCCTTTCTTTTTTTCTTTCTAATTTTATCTAATTTTCTTCTTTCAAGCACATTTAATGCAACAGGAATAATTTCATTTTTAGGAAAAGCTATTCTTTCATCTCTTCCATATAAATTACATTTATCACAATATTCTATTTCTCCAACTCTCCCACAAACTCCAATTCCCTCATCAACCAATTTTTTAAAATCCGGATGCCAAAATTCTGGATCAAGTTCATTATTTTTTCTATGAGAGTAAAAAGAACCTCCAGCACACATGGAATCCCTCCCCGCAAAATAACCCTGCCCACTTTTATCAATCAGCCGTTCCCAATTTGCTCCGGTAACCAGTCCGGCAAGTAATCTTTTGTTCAATCGGATTGGCAAAATTCTAAGAGTCATTCCTTTTCCTCTCGAATTTAAAGCTTCATTTATTACAAATCCGGATTTAGCGTTATCATCAAATGAAGAGGTAACATCCGCAACGAGAGTCTCAACAACATTAACTCCTTCCTGAGCATATAATTCTGCTTGTCTAATTCTCCAAACATTTGTATAGCCCTGCATTGCGGCCCCGGGCTCAAGTTTATCATTTCCCAAACTGTAACTTAAAACACTCCCAATAGAAGAAGCTCTCTCAACCTCTAATAATAATTTTACCAACTCTTTTCCTGAAGGAGTATTATCCACAATTTGTTTCGGAAGCCATTTAGCAACATCTTCTGTCAAACCCTCTTTTCCAAAAGGAAACATCTTTGTTGTAAAAATAACTCCAGAATGATAGTCCTTACATAAATGGAGAAGATCCTTTAAAGCGTCCAAATAAAAAACATGTCCCGATTCGGCCCACATCCCAACTCTTACTACTTTTGGTTTTAGTCTTTCGAAATTTTCCCTCATTTTCTCACCAACAACCCGCGCAGCAACGCTTGCTTTATTATGCCTTGCTGCGTAACAATAAAAACATCTGTGATCATCCCCCCACCGATTTCTAACCCCCTTAATTCCTCTCCCATATCTTCCCCCATTTTCTAGAACCTCTCTTAATAATTCTGGGTGAACAAGACTCATGCATCCTCCAACAGAAAGATCAACGTTGCTCACACACTCACAAACCTGTTCAATGCCCCCCTCAAGAAGTCGTCTTCTCAGATACTCCCCCTTCCCCTTTTTAGAAACAACCTCTACCATGAATTCTCATGACAACCCCCATTTAAAACAATTATTACCTTTTATACGCTATATCAAAGAATATGTTCCTTTTTAAAGAACATAAAATATAGATAAAAATGGCCAAGTTTAAACTGCACTACGATAAGGCAGTAGAGGTTTCTAAAATTGCGGTAGGAATGTTGGAAAGAAAAGTTTTCCCTTTTGATAAAACGGATGTTCTTCCGGACGCAATACTCCCTCCGGACATAGAACCAAAATCGCAAGAACACGCACTTTTCCTTTTTTATGGATGTTCCCTAGATTCAATGAGAAGGGCGGAAGATGTTTACAATTTTATGGGGGTGCTTGCACAAAGAATAGACTTGAGAGATTTATACGCCCAAAGTTTGGAGTCCCTAAAAAGACTTCTAAAACCTTTTGTAGATAAAACAAGCAATCTAGGAAAACCCGCAAAAACTCTACACAATAATTCAATGAGACTCTTCAAAGAATACGGGAACGACCCAAGAAATTTGAAGAGAGATACGATAGATGCCACCCTAGATGAAATGACAGGAAAAGAAAAAGGGAAAAGGAGATTTACTCAAATTGGATTAGGCAAAGCCTCCCTTCTAATGAAGAATTATGTAAGATTTGGTATATGGGACTTTTCCGAATACGAAATACCCATAAAAATAGATAGGCACGTGATGAGAATAAGTATGGCAACCGGGATTTTGGAAGCCGAAGAAGAGCTAAGAACAGATAAGGTAGTTAGACCCCTGTCCAACTTTTTCAGAACGGTTACAACAGAAGAGCAGATTTCGGCAATAAAACTAGACGACGCAATGTGGGGAATTGGCTCAAAACTCTGCCTTCCAAACGACCAAATTTACTGCGGAGAATACTGTGAATTAAGCTGTAAAACACGTCCAAAAGCACGTAAAAAAACAGCCTATTTTCATCCAGGAAAAGAAATGAGAAAGAACGTCGGGCAACAAACCCTCTTCCCTGTTTTTAGGTAATTTTCTTTTAAAATACCCGTTTTTACCCCTTTTTAAACACCAAAAAGCTTTTAAATAGTCTTTACTATAGAATAGTAACAAAATAGAGGTTAACCCCTCTTAGAAAGATTAAAATGAACTTAAAAAATTTAACATTATGGGCACTGATGACTTTAGCTGGGCTAGGTTTAGCCAGAGGAGTCGGAGCTGAAATAGTAAAGGGTAATGGTGTAAGATGCTCGTGTTGCTCTGGATTAGAAAATAAAACCCATGACGGAGGCAGTTTAGAAGAAGCTGCCGAACAGGGTAATTTTGTTCAGATTTCACAAACTGAACAGAAAACAGGAACCAGAATTTCCCAAAAAGGACTTGATTTAATTACAGGTTACGAAGGATTTGAACCAAAACCATACAGATGCCAAGCAGAAAAACTAACAATTGGCTACGGACATGTTATACAACCTGGAGAAACATTTACATCTATTACAGAACAAGAAGCTAAAGAACTCTTCAGAAAAGACTTAACAAAATACGAAAATGCCGTTGCAGATAATGTAAAGGTAGCAATTGACCAAAACCAGTATGATGCTCTGGTAAGTTTAGCATATAATATTGGTCCAGAAGCCATTAAAAATAGTACACTAATTGAAGAACTTAACAAGGGAAACTATGCTGGCGCAGCAAACGAATTCCCAAAATGGAATAAAGTTACAATCAAAGGAAAGAAAGTTCCTTCAGAAGGTTTAACCAACAGAAGGATTGGAGAACAAAATAGATTTAATGGGGGACGAAAATGAGATTCATACCCGATTCAAAAGAACTAAAAGAAGCTTTAAATGCAACAGCACTTGTTACTCAAGCAGAAATGAATCTTTTAACTGGAAATTACTGGGCCATACCGCAACATGACGAAGCAATTAATGATATATTATATTTTGATGGTGTTGTAAGAGGAGCAACACACGTAATCGAACCAACACAACCAAGAATATGAACGAATATCAATTATTAATGGCACTCAAGGGGAATAAAAATGGGAGTCTGCCCTGCCCAAGTAAAGCTGGAGCTCAAAAAAGATATAATGAAGAACTTAAAGAAACAGATTTTCTTGATTGGGATTCGGACACCAGATTAAAACACTCTTGCTGGGCATGCAAACCCGGAACAGTTCCACAAATAGATGGTTCCCATTGCGGAAGAATAATTTATCTTATAAAACAAATGGAATCAGAAGCTAGTTCTCAAAGAAGTGCCGCTGGAAATTAAATAAAACTAACCCTTAAAAATAAACTTATCAACCTGCTTCTCAGCAAGTTTTCTTTTCTTCTGATGTTCTTTTAAGAAAGCATTTATTTTCTCAATCAGGTAAGCTTTCAACTCACCTGTCAATAACTTCCCCGAACGATAATCTTTTTCAATCTTCTCTAATTTTTTATCGTCCGGCTCAAAAAACATTTTCAAGTACTGGAAAGAAACATCAACGTCCGGGTTTCCTCCGTGTTTTCTATGTTCTTCTAAAGTATCTTTTCCACCTGAAAAAGCATATTTGTTTATTTTATTCTTGACTTCGGAAGGAGAATCCGTCATAGCAATATGACTCATTGGATCTGAAGAAGACATCTTACTTCCGCCTTTCAAAGAAGGAAGAAATACATTATATGTAGAAGAAAGTTGATTAAAATCATACTCCCTCATTTTAACTTTCATATCTCTTGCAATTCTCAAATGAGGATCTTGATCCGCTCCGACCGGAACAATAACCGGAACTTTCCCTTCAAATTCTTTAAGTTGAGGATGAAACATATCCGCAGCTTGTAATAAAGAAGCCTGAATTCTTGCGGGGCTCAACTCTCCATAAACTGCTTTAAATTCATTAAAACTTGCAGCCTTAGAAAACTCCGAAACCAGAGAGTAATATGAATTGGCTTTTTTAGAATCCTTACTCCTATCCGATTGAAAATAAAAATCAACTTTCTCTGGTTTAAGTCCAAGAGCAATATAATTTACAAGATACTGGTCAATAGCAATCTTTCTCAACTCCTCTAAACTTTTTCCACGAGTAAGATATGCTTCTAAATCTGCAACCGCAAGATAAATCTTGGCCCCTAATTTTTGATATAAGATAATTTGCTGAGCAATTAACATATGTCCTAAATGAAACTCTCCGGAAGGCATCAATCCGGTCATCATAACGAACTTCTTTTTATTTTTAACACAATCAATTATCTTATCAAAATCCCTATGTGCAAAAATAACTCCTCTCCTAAAAAGGATATTCTCCTCGAACTCCTTAGGAAGCTTCGGAAGATGTTTTAAACCAAATTCCTTAATCAACTTAGAATAGTCGACTTCCCCCCTAACCTCATACGGAGTAACGCTAAACCCCCCTTTTCCCGAAGAATTTGTTATCACCGATTTCATAAATTAATTAGTATTAAGATACTTTTAAATCTTATTGAGAACATTTATTAATTTAAGATCCATTAAATTATTATGAGATATTTAGCTATCTTGGGTTATGATTGTGGTTGTAGTAATGAAGCAAATTATACGGGGGTGGAAACGGTTAGATTTCATGCTGAAAATCGGAGAGCGCTAGAAAAAAGGGTGGAGAAGTTAAAAACGAGAAAAGCAAGAGAAACCCACCAATGTGTATGGAATTGCCCCATAGAAATATTAGTTTTAAACCCCGATTTTAATCTTGTTACGAAGTTAAAAAGAGACAAGGGGCGAGACATCTGGGAGAAAAAGTAAATAATCCTATCTTTAAACATTATCAAAATCCCACCAAATATTTATAAATAAGGGTTCACTAAAAAATTTATGAAAAAGATGTTTATATTCTTACTAATTTTAACCTTCCTAATTTCATTTTCTTCAGCAGAGATTATAATTAATCAACAGCCCGGAGAACTTTACAATCTTGGAGGAACAATTACAACCCCCTTAACAGTTAAATCATCTACAACACTAATAGGAATCCTGAATGTAAACCTCATTTGTGAGGGAGCTGAAGTTAATTATTATAAAAATGGTGTCAATCTTGCCGCCGGAGAAGAAAAGAATTTGGAAGCGTCTTTAATTCTTTCAAAAGAGATGCTTAATACCTTGAGAGGAAACTGTAAAATAAAAGCTTCAATTGGTATAGCTTATACTCTTTCAAATGAGTTTAAAATTTCTGGATTAATTAATATTGATATCAAAGAAAAGCAGGAAAATCTCAATCCGGGAGACGTTCTCTTAGTGAAGGGTAATGCAATAAGAGAAGATGGAAAAGCCGCAGACGGCTTTGCAAGACTAGAAGTTATACTAGATAACTCTACAGACACTTTAATCCAGGAAGCAACAGTAAACAAAGGAGTATTTTCTTTAGAAACCTCTCTTCCAGAAAACCTAAAAGCAGGAAGATATCTTGTTAAATTGACGATATCAGAAAAAGATTCGGGAGAAGAAACAAACAAGGGATTTGTAAACTATAACCTACAAGTAAATCAGATTCCAACCTCAGTAGAAATTTTCTTTGAAAATACCGAAATAACTCCCGGAGAAAATTTGAAAGTTAAAGCAATTCTTCACGATCAAAGCGGAGAGAAAATAGATTCAGAAGCAATAATCACCGTGAAAAATTCCAAGAATAAAATTTTAATCCAAGAAACAAAATCAACTGACGAGTTTCTCGAGTTTCCAATAGCATATAACGAAGCTCCGGCAACCTGGAGTGTTTACGCAGTTTCATCTCAATTAAGCTCAGAAAACACTTTCAAAATAAAAGCGGTTTCAAAAGTAAACGTGGAAATAATAAACAAAACCCTCCTTATAACAAATGTTGGGAATGTGAGATATAACGAACTAATTCCGGTTAAAATAGGGACAGAGACACTAACAATTAATGCCAGCCTAAAAGTAGACGAAGTTAAAAAATACGAACTTACCGCTCCAGATGGAGAGTATGAAGTGGAGGTTCTGGGAGCTTCAAGAACAGTCATGTTAACAGGAAATGCAATAGATATAAGAGAAGCAACAGAAGGGTTTGTAAGTCTTGCAAGACACCCCCTTTCATGGGTTTTCCTGATTATAGTATTGGGAGGAGTAGCTTTTATAATCTTTAAGAGAGGTTACAAAAAAAGTTTCTTTGGGTATATTGGCATTGGTAAAAAGAAAGAAGAAAAAGAAAGTGTACCTCTTGAAAAAAACTCACTTGTTAAATCTCAAAACAGAGCATTACTATCTCTCTCTATAAAAGGAGAAAAACAGAACGCCACATTCGTATGTATAAAAATAAAGAACCTAAAGGAGATTCAATCCAAGAAAGGAAACGCAGAGGAAGCACTTCAAAAAGTTGTTGAACTTGCGGAATCACAAAAAGCCGTTACCTACGAAAACCAAGAGAATATCTTTTTCATTCTTGCTCCTCTAAATACTAAAACCTTCAAAAACGAAATGCCCGCAATTCACCTAGCGCAATCAATTAAAAAAATACTAGAAGAACACAATAGAATGTTCAAACACCGAGTAGAATTCGGACTTTCAGTAAACTACGGAACAATCGTTGCTAAACAAGACCCAGAAGCTATGAAATTTATGAGTATGGGAACACTTATTAACACTTCAAAGAAAATAGCCGCAGTATCAAGAGGAGAGGTTCTTTTAAGCGAAGAGGTAAGAGATAAAGTTATTACAGAAACAAAGCTAGAAAAACAGAATATTGGAAGCGTAACTGCTTATAAGATAGTTGAAGTAAAAAACAGGGAAGGAACCAAAAACTTTATAGATAGCTTTCTAAAAAGACAAAAGAGAGACGAGAATAAATAACTAGTTCAATTCAAAATAACTTCCAATAATTGCCTGTTTAACTTCCGGGTGTTTTAATTCCAATTCATCAATAAAAGAACTAATTTTATCTTTTTTAGATTTATTAATTTTATATTTTAATCCTTTCAAATCTGCATAAAGTTTTACTTCTTTATCCAAGAATAAATAAAGTGGCTTAATGATTTTTCCTTCAACCGCGCTCTCTTTTATCTTGGTTAAATCCCCCTTAATAACCGAATGAACAATTTTATCTGCAGAAGAGTCTGTTGTTTCGGAAATAGCAACTTTCCCTTTTTTTCCAAATTGAAAACCAATTCTAACAGAGAAATTTTTGAGAAGATATTCCAAAACAACTCCCCTAAAACCATCGTCTTTCTTTATAGCTACAACCTCTCCCATCTTTAACATTGAAAACTTCCTATTTGCATAAAGAAACTTTTTTTCAAACCAGTTAACAAAACACCTTTTACAAAGTTTCCTCTGATTAGTAAATTCATAAACCGGATTTGTTTCGCAAATTTTACACATAGATATAACTTAGAAAAGAGATTTATTAATCTTCTTGCGGGGGAGAATCTTTTTTAATAATCGTTTTATTCTTATCCTGAACGGGCTCTTCCTTTTTTCTAAATTTATTAAAAAACTCAGAAATTTTAAAACCAAGTCCAAAGATTTTTGTAATAATTCCTATGGCAACTGCTAATATTCCAACAATAAAGAACCTCCAAAAAATGGAAACCGCTCCACTAAAAAAAGTTCCAAATATTCCAAAGAGGAAACTTCCAAAAATCCAATTAAATAGTAAATCTAATTTTAATAAGGGCAAAACAGAAACAATAACCAATGCTCCTCCGATGATGAAAGCGTTCGACCTTTTTTCAGCAAGGAAGAACATAACCACAAAAAGCACAACAGAGAATATAAACAAATAATAAAATTTTCCATTCCAATAATTCTGCGCCTGTTTAGAGATTAAAAATAAAGGGGATTCGGTTTTTGAAAAACAATCCCAAAAACCACAAGAGTATTCCTTATAATATGCTTTGTCAACAAAAGAATTACGACTATAACTAATCACTCCCTCCACGCCCGAATCAACCACAGAACAAGGAATCACAAGAACCTCCCCGGTATTTGGCTCCATAAATACATATTCCGCTTCAGAAGACGCATTCACACAAAAAGAACTCATTTTTACAAAATCCATATTAATTCCTCTGCTAAAATTTGTCTGCCCAAGAAGATTATCCACAACAGAAACCGCCTCAGAACGAACATTCTCATAATCAAGAGAATTTGCCAAAGAAAGAGTCACTCCCGCCCCAAAAACAACTAATAAGAATATAACGCTTACAATTACTAATCCACCACCCCTAAAAACTCCCATAACTAACAAAATAAAAAAGACTATTTAAAACTAATCACGGAAAAATATAATATAAAAAGACACCAGCAATTTAAATAATTATCGCTATTGGAAAGATATTTCCAAGCCCTCTCTTCTTTTTAAGTAAAATTCTGCTCTCAGGTTTTTAATGGAAACAAGGGCAGGAAAGTATGGAAGAAACCTTGCCGTTCTTGTTTCATATGCAGCAAGAGGAGATAAAGAATACCTAGAAAAATTTCTAAGAGAATTAAGAAAATACTCACTCCAACCAAGAAAGAAACACGAAGAAAAAGTAACAACCTACGAACTAACGAACATAGAAACCATAAACCCAGAAAACCCGAAACAACTCGCGAGATTAATCAAAGAAGGTTTACATTTAATGTATCAAAAACAAACTGCAAAAAGGGTATTGAAAGCGCTAGAAGAAAATCTCTAAACAACGAACCTACATCCTTTCCAACGCAGAAATTCTACTAGCAATAGGAGGATGGGTACTTCCCATTCCTTTAAACGGATTAGCAAAAAACAAAGGAGCAACTGCCTTGTTAACTTTCGTTTCGGGTTGATTCTCATCTCGTATCTTTTTCAACGCCCCAATAAGCCCTTGAGGATATCTAGTATACTGGACTGCCGTTGCATCTGCAGAATACTCCCTCTTTCTTGAAATTGCAAGTTGCACGAACATAACTACAATTGGAGCTAAAATCGCAAGCGCAATTCCAATCAGCATAAAAACAGCGTTTCCCTTATTATTTCTCCCTCCTCCCCTAAACCATAAACTTCTCAAAAAAATCTGAGAGATTATAGAAACCATTCCAACAGCAACCGCAACAAGAGTCATATATCTTATATCATAATTACCAACATGCCCCATTTCATGAGCAATCACACCCTCCAGCTCCTTTCTGTCCAATTTAGCAAGTGCACCCTCGGTAACACAAAGAACCGCGTGTTTGGGGTCTCTTCCGGATGCAAACGCGTTTATCTGTTGTGAAGGCATAACATAAAGTTGTGGCTTAGGCATTCCCGAAGCAATAGCCATTCCCTCCACAATCCGATGATAATCTTTATATTCACTCTCTGTAGCTTTCTTAGCCCCAACACTTGCAATTGCAATCTTATCCGAATTGTAATAACTAATCAAAACATAAAATATAGAAAAAATTGAAGCAAAAATCATAATCACAAAGAAGTAGCCCGGTTCAAGAGCAAGAGAAATTACATACCCCAAAATAACTATAACAAGAATTATCCCAATCATAAGAAAAAACGAGTTCCTCTTATTACGTGCAATCTGGTCCCTAAAATCTACTCTTTCTACCATCTTTATCTAAAAACACCCCTCTTTTTAATCCTTTTCTAACTCTTCTAAGACGTCCTTAGTAACCTCTTCGATTGACTGCTCTCCATTAATATTTACAGAAGGATATTCTTTTAAAATCAGCTCGGTTTCGTTATGATAAATTTCTAGCCTTTTTTTAATCGCTTCTTCGTTATCATCTTCTCTTTTATACAACTTCTCCCCACACTTATCACAAACCCCTCCCTTTTTTGGTTTAGGGGAAGTAACAAGATTATAAGACATTCCGCAGTTTGTACAATTAACTCTCCCTGAAAGACGTTTAAGCGCTTCTTCGTCAGAGATTGAAATTTCAACAAATTTGTCAATCTGGGTTATCTTCTCCAGCTCTCTAGCTTGAACAAGATTTCTTGGAAAACCATCAAGAATAAATCCTTTTCCTTTCTCCTCTTCGAGTTCGAGTCTCTTCTTAAGTATCTCTATCATTAACTCGTCCGGAACAAGATTCCCCTTGTTAATATAACCATCAATCTTAAGTTTCAAATCTCCGGTTGCTCCTCTTACTAAATCCCCGGTAGAAATGTGAACTAATCCTAATTCATTAGCAACAATCTTTGCTTGAGTCCCTTTCCCGGATGCCTGTGGCCCAATAAATACTAGATTCATAAAGCAAGGAAAGATAAAGGCTTTTTAAAGTTTACAATAAGAAACCTTTAAAAATTATCAAAACCCCAAATAAACACGAAGGTATTGCGTTTTAGCTACTTCTGGTTACTGTAAAAAGACAGCACAAACTAATAAACAAAAAGCATTTAATTGTATAAAATGACTCAAATCAGCCTAGCAAAAGAAAGGAAAAAGGAAGATATAGAAAAGATACTCCATCCACTAGTTAAAGAATGGTTTTTTTCTAAATTCAAAGACTTCTCTCCAACACAAAAATATGGGGTGTTAAATATCTGGGAGAAAAAGGACACCCTTATCTCCGCTCCAACCGGAGGAACAAAAACTCTTACCGCATTCCTATCAATTCTAAATAAAATTATAACTCTCGCAGAAGAAGGAAAATTAAAAAATAAAGTTTATGCAGTTTACATAAGCCCCCTCAAAGCACTTTCTAATGACATTCACAAAAATCTAATAGAACCCCTTGAAGAAATAAAAGAATTAGCAAAAACAAAAGACATCAAACTTCAACCAATAAGGATAGGGTTAAGAACGGGGGATACAACCGCCTACGAAAAATCAAAGATGGCAAAGAATCCCCCACATATTTTAATAACAACTCCAGAAACTTTAGCAATAGTCCTGACAACAAAAAAGTTTGTTGAAGCCTTCAAAGAAGTAGAATTTTGTATAATTGACGAAATACACGCTATGGGAAATAAGCGAGGAGTCTACCTAAGTTTAAGTTTAGAAAGATTAAACGAAATGAGCAAAACCTGGCCAGTAAAAATCGGCTTAAGTGCTACAATAGAGCCCTTAGAAGAAGTCGCAAAGTTTCTTATTGGAATTGATAAAGATAGAAAAGTTCAAATTGCAAAAGTTCCCCTAGATAAAAAATTAGATATTGATGTTCTTACTCCTGTCGACGATTTAATTAACCATCCAAACCCTCACACCCCAATGTATCATCTCGTTCATGATTTAGTCAAAGAACATAAAACAACCCTAATCTTCACAAACACTCGTTCAGCAACAGAAAGAGTTGTCAACTACTTAAAAGACAAATTTCCAACAGACTATACAGACAGTAATATTGCCGCACACCACTCCTCTTTAAGTAAGGGGATTAGGCACGAGATAGAAGAAAGTTTAAGAAACGGAAATTTGAAAGTTGTGGTTTGCTCAACAAGTTTGGAGCTTGGAATTGATATTGGTTATATTGATTTAGTAATTCTTCTCGGAAGTCCTAAGGCTTCTTCAAGAGCGCTCCAAAGAATAGGAAGAGCCGGACACAAACTCCACGATACCGCAAAAGGAAGATTTATTGTTTTAGATTTAGATGACTTGGTTGAATGCTCGGTAATCCAAAAAGAGATGGTTGAAGGAAAAATAGACAACATACAAATCCCAACTAACGCTTTAGATGTTTTATCCCAACAAATATTTGGAATGGCAATCCACAAAGTATGGAAAATAGACCATCTTCTTTCAACAATAAGAAAGAGTTATTGTTACCAAAATCTCTCTAAAGCGGATTTCCTTTCGGTTATTAGTTATCTTGCGGGAGATTACGAATTAGAAAAACAATGGATATACGGAAAGATTTGGTATGACCCAGAAGAAAAAACCATAGGAAAAAGAGGGAAAATGGCGAGAGTGATTTATATGACAAATATAGGAACAATTCCAGAAGAGTCATTTGTTACGGTTAAACTCTCTCCATCTGGAACCAAAATTGGAGTGATTGATGAATCCTTCTTAAGTAGGATGAAAAAAGGCGATGTCTTTGTTCTTGGAGGGAAAAAATACATGTACGCTTACACAAAAGGAATGAATCTTTATGTTAAAGGAGACATAAGACGTTCTCCAACAATTCCTTCCTGGTTCTCTGAAATGCTCCCGCTAAGTTTTGAATCAGCCGAAGAAATAAACAAATTGAGAAGCATGGTTAAAGAAATGTTTGATAAAAAGAAAAATAAAAAAGAAGTGATAGAAGCACTAAAAAAACACCTATATATCAAAGATAACATTGCTGAAGAAATATATAGATATTTTTATCAGCAATACAAATTTGCAGAATTCCCCTCAACAGATCAGATAACAATCGAAAAATATATTGATGAGCGAGACGATAAAAAGTATATCTTAGTAAACAGCATGTACGGCAGAAGAGTAAATGACGCACTTTCAAGAGCGCTCGCATATATAATGGGACAAGAACAAAATAGAGATGTAGAAATTGGAATAAGTGATAGGGGATTCTATCTCTCCGCAGAAACCATGAACATAGAAAAGGCGCTCAACAAACTAACTCCAGAGAACATGGAAGAAATACTAAAAGAAGCCATAGAAAAAACAGATATCCTAACAAGAAGATTCCGACATTGTGCTACTCGCTCCTTAATGATTCTTAGGAGTTATAAAGGAGAAAGAAAAAGTGTGAGAAAACAGCAGATGAAAAGTCATTTCTTAATCGCAACGGTTAAAAAAATAAGCGGAGAGTTTCCGATACTCAATGAAGCAAAGAGAGAAGTTTTGGAAGATTTAATGGATATTGCCAACGCAAAGAAAGTCTTAGGATGGATTAAAAATGGTAAAATAAAACTAACAATCGATTACGCAAAACTTCCTTCACCCTTTGCTCTAAGTTTAATTATCCAAGGCCACACAGATTTAATGAGAATTGAAGACAAACAGGAATTTTTAAGAAGGATGTATGATGTATACGTTCAGGAAATTAAAAATAAAGTCCCCGCAATAGAGAGTGATGAGAATTTGGACGAGTTATTAAAAAAGTAAGATACTCCAACAAAAGCTTTATATACTCCATATGCATACTGTATGCATACTAAAGCACACAGATGGAAAAAACAATTTCTGCAAGAGTTGAATTAACTGATTACACAAATAGGATATTAGGGATAATAAAAATAAAGTTTGGACTAAACGATAAATCCGAAGCAATAAACAAATTCATTGACTTATATGGAGATGACATTATGGAAAAACAAGCGAGCGAGGAATATGTTAAGAAAGTTATAGAAATAACCAAAAAACACTTTGAAAAATATGGGAATAAAAAGATGGACCTGAAGGAATTAGACAATCTTTGCGAGATATAAAATGTTTAATTTCAACATTTCGGATGAGTTAAAACTTATTATTAAAAAATTAATAAAGAAAGACAAGAAAAGGGTTGAAATTATAAACAAAAAAATTAAAGAGATTATCTGTTCAGATCAAGAATCAATACAGCATTACAAAAATCTAAAGGATGATTTAAAGGATTATAAAAGGGTACATATCGATAAAAGTTTTGTTCTGATATTTAAGGTGGATATTCAAAATAAATTTATTCTATTCGTTGATTTTGACCATCACGATAAAGTTTACAAAAAGAAATTTTAATAATAATTTAAAACAAGCTCTTAGCCCCAAAATGACCCAAACAAAATCAAACAAATACCTTTTAATTAACAAAACAATCTTTTTTCCGAAAGAAGGAATCCTCACATTCGGAGATTTGCACCTTGGTTATGAAAATCTTTTGAAAAACCAGGGACTATCAATACCTATAAAACAACTTGCAGAAACAAAAAAAGAATTAAAAGACGTCTTTAATATTCTTGAAAGGAAAAACCTTAAAATTAAAAAAATAGTTATACTCGGCGACATAAAACACTACTTTCCTTACAAAAGAGAAGAAGGATTTGAAGTATATGCTTTCTTAAAATTTTTGGATGAAAAAATAGGAGAAGAAAACGTTGTGATAATAAAAGGAAACCACGATAAAATAGAACTTGGGAAGAGAAAATACAAAAACTATTACATAAAAGAAGATATTGCATTTCTTCATGGAGATAAAATGTTCCAAAATATCCTTGATAAAAAGATAAAATATATTATTATGGGGCACATACATCCCGCAATATTATTAACAGAAGGGATAAAGAAAGAAAAGTATAAAGCCTATCTTATAGGAAAATGGAAAAATAAAACCCTAATTATCGCCCCAAGTTTCCACGGAATCAACGAAGGAACAACTATGAACGGACACTATAAAGATATTGAAGACTTTTCCATTGTAACAAAAAAACAACTTCAAAAATTTCAAACATTTATCGTTGGAAAAGATAAAATATATGCGTATAAAAAATTAAAAGAGATTAATTAAAATTTAACCTTAACCACTTCTCTCTCAGCAGGAGCAATCTGAAGATATTCTCTTGCTTGTTTCCCAAACATTGCCGCAAACATGCTTCCGGGGAAAGTTCTGCATAAGTCATTGTAACTCAATATGCTATCGTTGTAAAACTGACGAGCATAAGCCACCCTGTCTTCAGTAGAAGACAACTCCCTCTGTAATTCAAGGAAATTAGTATTCGCCTTTAAATCAGGATAACCCTCAGCAATTGCAAATATTGTTTTAAGTGCAGATTCAAGTCCTACGTTAGCCTTAACCTTAGAAGGCAAGTCTTTAGCCGAAAGCATCGCTTTTCTTGCATCAGTAACCGCTTTAATCGCAGCAGTTTCGTGCTTCGCATAACCCTTAACAGTTTCAATCAAGTTTGGAATCAAATCCGCCCTTCTTTTAAGCTGAACATCAATCTGTGAAAGAGAATTATCAATTCTATTCCCCAAAACAGCAAATCTATTGTAATAAGAAATAATAATTATAATTGCCAATGCAACCAAGATAATTATTAACCAAATCCACCATATCATAAAAGTCCAAAGGAGGTTATATTTATAAACTTAACGAAATATTTTTAGGTTATGATTAAGGTAGATAAGAATAAATGCATCGGATGCGGGTATTGCGTCTCAATATGCAAGGATATTTTCGAAATTGGAGAAGACGGAAAAGCCCGAGTAAAGGCTCAAAAAGAGCTACCTTGTGTTAAAGAAGCCATAGAGTCCTGCCCGGCACAAGCAATAAGCCAATAAAAATATTTATTAAGCAACTTTCTTTTACCTAGTTAATGGAAAAAAAGAGTTTGATAAAGTCTTTTGTAGAAGAAGCGTTAAAAAATAATTCTAACCCAGATAAAAAACCCACGAAAAAGAAAAAGAGTGGGAAAAAAGAGGAGTTTGTGAAGTGGTTTTCTGAGCTAAATAAAGATTCTGGAAAAACAGCAGGAGGGAAAGGAGCAAATCTTGCTGAAATTTATAATCTTGGGGTACAGGTTCCCCCCGGCTTTGTCATTACAGCACAAGCTTATAATTACTTCATAAAAGAAGCAGGAATTAACGATAAAATGAAAGAGATTTTTGGAAGAATTAGTTATGAAGATACCAAACAACTGGACGAAGCAACCGCAAAAATAAGAAAGATGATTTTAGATTCTTCCTTTCCAAAAGAAATGGAAGAAGAAATTTTGGAAGCATACGAAAATTTAGGAGCCGCAGATTATGATCCAATGACACAGGGCTCTGCATTAGATATTTTAAACAACGCCTCCGAACCTATTTTTGTTGCGGTAAGGAGCTCGGCAACAACCGAGGATTTAGCTGAAGCGAGTTTTGCAGGGCAACAAGAATCATTCACCAACATCAAAGGAGGAAGAGAACTCATAACTCACATAAAAAAATGTTTTGCCTCTCTATTCACTTCCCGTTCGGTTTATTACAGGAACAAAAAAGGATTCAAATACGAAGAAGCCAGCCTTGCGGTTGTAGTCCAAAAAATGATTGATTCATACAAATCCGGAGTAATATTCTCAAAAGACCCTTCCTACAACAATGAAAATGTGATAATAGAAGCTGTCTGGGGATTAGGAGAGGGAATAGTTTCCGGAAGAATAACTCCAGATAAGTATGTAATAGGAAGAAATTTAGAAATTATAGATACAAAAATATCAAATAAAAAAATCGCCCTAACAAGAGACTCTCAAGGAAACGGAAAAGTTGCTCAATTGAGAGAGGACAAATCAAATGCCCAAGTTCTAAAAAATCACGAAATACGGAAACTTGCTGAAACCGCACTAAAACTTGAAGAGCATTACGGAAAGCCACAAGATATAGAATTTGCTATAGAAAACGAAGAGATTTTTATTGTTCAAACACGCCCGATAACAACAATTGCAAAAAGACTCAACAAAGAAGACAAAAAACTAATCAAAGGCGACCCAATTCTTATGGGTATTGCTGCCTCTCCAGGAATTGGGATTGGAAGAATAAGAATTGTGGAAGAAATGAAAGATTTAGAGAAAATAAAGAAAGGAGATGTTCTTGTAACAAAAATGACAAATCCAGATATGGTAGTAACAATGCAAAAATGTTCGGCAATAGTTACGGATGAAGGGGGTTTAACCGCTCACGCTGCAATCATCTCAAGAGAAATGGGAATTCCGTGTGTTGTTGGAACAGATAACGCAACGACTATCCTAAAAGACGGAGAAGAAATAACTGTAGATGGTTATACCGGTAAAGTGTATAAAGGAAAAATTGAGGGAGTTAGTGCAGAAAAGAAAGAGGTTCTTCTAGTAACATCAAATACAAGAACAAAGATAAAAGTAATTGTTGACCTTCCAACTTTTGCGGAAAGAGCTTCAAAAACAGGAATAAAGGAAGTCGGACTTACAAGGATTGAAGGAATAATCGCAGAATCCGGAAAACATCCAAACTATTTCTTAAAACAAAATAAGATAAAAGATTATGAAGAAGTAATATTCAAAGGAATAAGCGGAATTGCAAAATATTTTGATGAGCTTTGGGTTAGAACTTCCGATATAAGAAGCGATGAGTTTAAACATCTAGAAGGCTCTCCAGGAAAAATTGAAGCAAATCCTATGCTTGGCATGCATGGAATAAGATTTGGAATAATTCATCCAGAAATACTAAAGGCAGAATTAAATGGGCTTAAAAGAGTTGCAAGAGAAGGGAAAAAGATTGGACTTCTTCTCCCACAAGTAATCTCTGTAGAAGAAATAAGAAAAGTAAAACAATTCTTAAAAGAAATTGATTTCCCTGACGCAAAAGTAGGAGTAATGATTGAAACTCCGGCCGCAGTTCAGATAATTGGAGATTTATGCGATGAAGGGATAAAATTCATCTCATTTGGAACAAACGATTTAACTCAGTACATCCTTGCGGTAGACAGAGGAAACGAAGAGGTACAGCCACTCTATAACGAAATGCATCCGGCAGTAATTCACCAAATGGATTATGTAATAAGGGTGTGTAAAAGAAAAAACGTTGAAACAAGCATCTGTGGACAAGCTGGAAGTAAAAAAGAGATGGTAAAGTTCCTTGTAGAAAAAGGAATAGATAGCATAAGCGTAAATGCAGATGTTGCAAAAGAAATATCTGATTATGTTGCAGAATTAGAAAAAGAAAAATACATTAACGAAGAACCAAGACAATACCAACCCAAAAAAATAAAAGAAGATACTCCGAAGGAGGAAGAAGAACTTTTACCTCCTCCTCCAGCCGAAGAAGATGAAAATGTTCCGATAGTAAACGGAGCACACAAAGAAAAAGGATTGGACATCTTTTAGTGTAAACTTTATAAATAAGAAAACCCTCCAGAATATATGGTAAAAAAGAGGAAGTCAAAGGCCAAAAAGAGTTCTGGGATAAGAGCAAAAAAGCCCGCAGTAGAGCACGAATCCCCAAAAATGTCCTCCGAATTTCAGATAGAAAAAATGCTCGTTCAAAATTTTATCTCTTTACAAAAAGTAATGACCAATTTGTCAATGAGATTTGAAGATTTATCTTCTCAGATATCAAAACTTCTAGGACTTTTTGAAATTTCTGCAAAAGCACTAGCCGAAAAAGACTTTGATATAAATGCCGGAAATAGTGAAAGCAACAAAGAAATTGTTTCTAAAATCGATAATCTTTTAGAACAGAACAAAATCATTGCTCGAGGACTAACTCTTATGCACCGAGCAATTCCAAATAGTCAGCCCCAAACTCCAAACATCCCAGAACCCCAAATGAGTGTTCCTCAACCTTCTTCAATAGCTCCCCAAAACTCAGCAATAGATATGGGAGAATATCAACGTTCAATCTCTTCCGCGAAGGAGAGTGATTCTCTTGAATCCTCGGTAGGATTAGAGTCAAACAGATTCCATCCAAGAAAAAAGATAGAATGATAAACACAACAAGCAAATCTTTTAGAGCTTTTTTCCTTCTTAACTTCACGAAAGAATTGATAAGAGCTTACGGAGCAGAAAACTTCATTGAGCTAAAAACTTTCGTAAAAAAAGAGCCAATACAAGAAAAGAAAGAATTACAGAAAATTGTAAAACAGCAAATAAGAATTAACTTTAATACAAATAATAAAATTAACCCATTACAGAGACCAATTTTCAAACCACTTCCACAATCTCCAATGAGAATTCCCCAACAGCGAAGAATTTTGAGGATTCCCGAACCGAGATTACCCCCAAGACTACAATATCTTCAACCGATTCCATCAAACATTGAATTAGATCTCGGAAAGTTAACTTCTTTCGTAAAAGATCCAATAATAAAAACAATCGGGTGCAACGGCCCTGGAGAAAAAATAACCATAACAACCCCCATACAAAAAACAACCGAAGTAATTTTATCAAAAGAAGAAATTGATGAAATAATAAATAAATTTTCTTCGGCTTCAAGAATTCCTGCAACAGAGGGAATTTTTAGAGTAGCAGTTGGAAAGCTGATTATCTCTGCAATAATCTCAGAAGTTATCGGTTCTAAATTTATAATTAAAAAAATTATGTACACCCCAATTTACCCTCAACGACCAAATCCCACTACTTCTTTTTAACCGCTTTCTTCTTATGTTCAAATATAGATTTATCTGGTATAAGGTCTCGTGTTTCATCAATGCCAATTAAAGCAGAAATTCCCCGGGGCCTTGCCCGCTCCATTATTTTAGCTCTTTTCTTAGAACCATAGAACACTCCCGATAACCACTCTCTTCTTGTGATGTGAGAAAGTTTCGGACCGTGCTCGGGTTTTATTTTCTCGTCCTTTCCCGGAACAAAGATAACCGAAAGCACAGTAGCTGCAGAATACTTCTTAAAAAAGAAAAACAACAGGATTGGAATTATCCCCCATAAAATAAGCCTAATCCAA
>Ga0268276_1000268_pt1 | contig 63064 bp, 47 predicted proteins | sample saktaG_4_FD_190145 | JGI IMG/M metagenome (GOLD analysis project Ga0268276, IMG submission 190145) | Saline water microbial communities from Sakinaw Lake, British Columbia, Canada - sak_2010_1_5_45m | ecosystem: Environmental > Aquatic > Non-marine Saline and Alkaline > Saline ... | reverse complement strand
CAGGGCCAGAGAGAAGATAATCGACCACATGACCGACAGGAAAAAACCGGTCGCCGGCAATCCAATCGCAGCCATTTTTGCTGTTCCAAAAAGTGCTATTGTCAGGCTTATAATCGCTGCCGCAGAGAACCAGATTAAAACTTTGCGACTGTCAAAAAACTTCAACAGGATTAGTCCCAGCAAACAACCCGCCGTCAGCAATCCCCAGAATGAAGATACCGCATCCGCTCCAAGCAATAATGGATCAAAGCCGTGATAGACAGCCAGGTACTTTGACATCCAGTTCGCCAATCCCTGTTCGGTTCCAACATACGCAAAAATACCAAAGAAGTAGAGAATAACTACCTTCTGCCCAAAAAGATTTGCAGTCGTACGGAGTGATTCAACCCGTTCATCCACCTTCAATTCAATTTTGGGCAATCGAATAACTATTAGAACCAATACCATTATCAATGTAACGGCTGCAAAAACCCAATATAATGAAATCCAGGGGAGGTTTTGAGGTACAATTCCGGCTAAAATACGTATAAGCATATTTCCATTGCCATCATAATTCCGAAGGTGCTGAACCAGGTAGCTGTACACCTGTGGGCTGATGAAGGACGCGAGTCCAAAAACCAGTTGAGCAGCGACGGAATTGAATGCAAAATGCTCCTCTCCGCCGGCAGCCCTCAGCAGTGGATTGATAGCTACCTGGAGCATCGCCATTCCCGTACCAATCAGAAACAGCGATATCATCGCGACCCAGAATGCCGGAAAGACAGCAAAGAGGAACGAGCCGGTTAATGCCAATATAAAGGCCGTTGTCATTATTAATTTTGCACTGTATTTGTCCACCAGAAAACCGGCAGGAATTGACATGACTCCATACGCCGCGAAGAAAGAGAACGGCAGAAATGCCGCCAGCGCCAGGTGCGAAAGGTGAAACCCATCGATTATATCCGGTATTAACGGTCCAAGGATATTGGTCAAAAAGGAGATAACATAAAAAATCAGGAAAATAAATACCACCATCAGATAATTTCGCTTCATTGAAGTCAACTCCTTGTTTTATCAATACGGCCTGCATTAGGTTACCGGCAACCTAAAATATCAAATATTTAAAAACAAGCACAATTTTAAATTCAGATCCGGAGTCCCGACTAGCACTTACAAATAGTTGTTTTTAGTTATTTAAACAATCAATATATTTAAACATAGAAATAGCCTGTCGGAACATATTGCGAATCAATGAGGATTTAAAAATGAAGAAAGTGATTTTTATTCTGCTGTTCCTTTCGTCAATGTCTGTCTTTGCACAGACAAAAACCTTCATTCGTGAATACACCTATCAAGCCAGCGACTATGACAGTAAAGTCACCGCCCGGGTAAACGCTCTGGAAGAAGTCAAAAGACTGCTTCTGGAAGAAGTCGCGGTTTTCATGCAGAGTGAATTCGAGGACAGTCGATGGGAAAAACGAATTGGTGATGAAATTCAATCCGGTGAATCTACCGAAAAGAGGATAATCTCAATCACTGCCGGAATCACCCAAACCGAAATTATTGAAGAAAAATGGAACGGCGTCGAATACTGGCTGAAAGCGAAAATAACAATTGATCCCGATGAAATGAAAAAGCAACTGGATTTAATCCTTCAGGATAAAGAAAAAACCGAAGAACTGGAAAAGGCAAGGCAAATGGCCGATAATGCCCGTCAAGAAATTCAACGATTAAAAGAAGAACTGAAATCAGTAAAAAATAAAAAGGAAAAGGATGCCCTGCAAAAGGCTTATAAAAAGAATATCGACCAATTAGATGCTACTGACTGGTTTAATAAAGCAAAAGATGCTGATATACAAAAGGAATACAATAAAGTGGAATCCTTTTATTTGAGGGCAATCGAATTAAATCCAACATATTCAGATGCGTACTTAAATCTTGGCCTTGCTTATTTTAAGCAGGATAGATATCAGGAGGCTATTACAAGCTTTTATAAGGTGATTGAATTAAATCCCGATGACTCAGATGCTTATTTAGATCTTGGTGATTGTTACCGGATGCAGGAAAATTACACTGATGCGATTGTGTGCTTTAACAAGGCAATTGAAGTAAATCCCGATGAATCCAATGCTTATTTTTATCTTGGCGTTGCTTATTATGAACAAAAAGATTACACTGATGCGATTGTGTGCTTTAACAAGGGAATTGAATTAAATCCCGATGACTCAGGGGCTTATTTTTATTTTTATCTTGGCCTTGTTTACTATGATCAAAAAGATTACACTGATGCGATTGTGTGCTTTAACAAGGCAATTGAAGTAAATCCCGATGAATCCAATGCTTATTTTTATCTTGGCCTTGCTTACCGTATGCAGGCAATAAAGTACTATCAGAAATCAGCCAGATTGGGAGATATTGACGCACAAAATGAACTTAGAAAAATAGGAAAAGAATGGTAAGTCGTTATTTTGCGTTTTAAGCTTCGAAGTATGAACAGCTTCCCGGAATAAAATCCGCAATTAGGCAGGCTACGGAGCGCAACACCGTAGCGATGATCATACCTTCTTATATCATAAGGACTTCTCATACTCTAAAATCCCCAAATATCCGAACAGCTTTCGCCGCCAGATGCGAAGATTAGGGCTGATACTTTCTACCTATTAGATGCTTTTCTTTCCTATAGTTATAAACGGCTGTTTGTGCTTGGCGATATCCGAATCCTATGCTCTCTAAATACGCGATACACTCTTTTGGTTTTTTTTCGTATGCTCTAATACTATCAAGAATCCGTGTGTACTCTTCTTTAGTGCCTCGCCTTTTTGATGTGAGGCTATTTCTGTGATGTATATATACATATGATCCATCATTTGCTTGATTATATGTATAACCATTCTTGATCAGAATGTTCATACATTCTGTCTGTGATAAGCCTTTTTTTTCAGCATTTTCGGCATCAAGTATCTTGTTATATTCTTGCTGTGAACCTCTCATAACAGGCATGACCTCCATTTGTTTGATAGCCTTAACATTGTCAATATATGAAAAATTTTGCATGATATCAGTATTATAGCGTTAAGTTCCAACTGATAAATCCAAATGCCTTCAATGTTGCCTTAGGGAAATTCTTTGATTAAAAAGTAAATTGTAAAGATATTTTTGTTGATAAATCGTTTGCTCCTTTTTTTCTCTAATGCTTAATCTATCAGGTTGAAGTTATTAGATTCAAAATTCAAGAAAATCTTATATAGATTTCTCTAAAACTTTTTGAATATCTTAATTATGTTGGTAATCCAGCCCAGTTATCGAGAATCTTTTTTGCTCCATTGCATGTTGTTACTAATTGGTCTAACTTAGATTCAATTTTTTGAAGATAAGCCAAATTCTCATTAATATTCTTTAGAGTTTCAATGAGTTCTTTAGATTGTTGTTCATCCATCATCTACCTCATTATACAATTATTTTAATTGCCTAACGCCGGCATCACATGGACCAAAAGCCGCAGGTTTTTGGGATCATGTGCATGCCCATGTTAGCCAGTTCTAATTTTTCGAATGCTCCATCTGTTCTTGACTGTTGGGAAACCGGATTGTATCAACGCCTTCGAATGGGCAATATATCGTGTGAGGACCATGAAGTGCCCAGTCTTTAAAAAAAGGTTGCTCAGTAAAGGACTCTGATAATTTCCGAAGTGAGTCCCACATCCAGTAGAGGTTGTAGATCCCGAGGAACTGTGTGCGCTTCATGTCAGCGGAAGGCCAAATAATTCCGAGAAGCACTGCTTCTATAAAATTTAGGACTTGCTCTGAAGATATCGATCGAGGGTCATTCACATCCAGATGGGTGTAATAGTCTCTAAGCTTTCTTTCTTGCTCAAGTTGCTGCCAGTACTTTGAGCCACGATCGACTCGATACCCATAACCATAGCGCAAGAGAACTGTGTATCGGTCAAGAACCGATTGGTAGTGTGTGTTTCTTGAGATGTCTCCCTTCCGATCAACGAATGTTTTCTCATCCCGAAGAAAATTGACAACCTCTGGTGGAACGTTTGGAACGGTGATAAGCATAAGCTCGGATGTATGTCGAACGAATGTCTCGAAACCGCTCCAGAAAGTAAGTATCACAGCTGGATAGTAGCGTAGCTGGCCCTTTCGTTCAGTTTGATCATGGTAAGAAAGAATGCTATCGCCGAAAAGCCTTAGGCCTGCCTCAAACAAACGAGATGGGACATCCAAATTGCGGATCAAGGGTTTAATTCGGTTCTCGTCAAGAGGGCAGAGCCTAGTATTGGGATGAATGGATGAGCCTTCCCATGTGTACGTTTCAAGATAGGAAAGGTCCAACCCGTGCTTTTTCTTCAATCTTGGATGAGGCAAATCTCTGATCGGAGGTCCTCCATCCTCGTCCGGCTCAGGATTGAATAACAATTCTAGTTCCTCTCGTAGTTCCTCAATATCCATACTGGTCCTCTGTATCAAAAATGGCTAACATGATGTTTATCTTGCACAATTTATTCTAAATCGATTCTATTCGGATTTCTTCTTTTGGACAGGGCTAACCTTCTTCATCAATATTTCCACCGGAGTCAGATACTTTTTCGCACTGTTGCACTGCTTACATGACGCAACAATGTTGCCCCTGTTACTTCTACCGCCTCTTGATACCGGAACGATATGGTCCATGGTCAGATCTTCCCGCTCGAATTTCCCTCCGCAATAATGACAAATACCCTGGTTCAGTTTATCCTGCCACCACTGGCTTTTGCGCAGGTCTTTGGCCTTCACCCGTTCCCGGGCAATATGTTTGTCGTCTTTTTGAATATTGATCCAGTCGCTCATGCGTTTAAATTAAGATATAATAGCAATTTTTAAAAGTTTTGTCCTATGAAACAACATTCTTTGGTTTTGCAAATATATTAACCACCACTAAATCCTCTTCCGGCAGCTGCCGGAGGAAAAGGGGGGGTCCAAACTAAAATTACAGGACATTTCTTTTGTTTTAGAGAGACTTCCGGTCAGGCAAACTGGTAATATCTTTATAAATCGTCGTCTGATCGACAATACCGACAATAATCGACCGCAGGGGTGCGGTTTTATCGCCAATAATCTGCCGGGCGGAATTGCCTTCATCGATTATCAAAACAGTTTCGCCGGCGCCGGCGCCAACCGAATCGACTGCGATCAAGTAATTGCCTGTAGCGGTCCCATCGATTGCCAGACGATCCACCATGAGCAGGCGCTTATTATTATAAAATTCATGGTTGATGGTCGAGACAATCGAACCACAAACCCGTCCCAGAATCATTCTGCCTCCGCATCGATGAGTGTGACATCATCGACGATTCCGATAATCGTCGCATCCACCGGAACAAAGACCGTCTCCAGCGCCATCGCCGCTTCCCGTCCGCCTTCATAATAGATCAGTTCACCGGGTCCCGCCATACGGGTAGAATCGGCAGCGACCAATGGTTTCCCAATTGCTTCCTGATTTTTGCTCAGCGGTTGTACCAAAAGCATCGGCACTCCTTCCAAACCTTCATAAGCGACACAGGGCGTCACGGTTCCAATCACTTTTCCCAGCAGCATCAGAGTTCCCCGCCTTCCAGTTTTTTCAGATCATTTTTACTAAAATACGAACTGCGATCCAGCTGCTTTGCCATATCCGAATGGAGATTGGGAATCAATGATTCATTCAATATAACCGAAGAATCGGCGAGTACTTTCCTGGAAATCTCCAATGCTTCAGTGACCTCTTCCACTTTTCCGTTATAAAGGACGAACGCCTTTCCACCAATGTCATCAGCCAGACGAATTTCCACTATCGTGACCTTGGCCCCTTTTACGGCAGCGTCGGCGGATTGAATTGTCGCCGCAACCGACGATGTTTCGAACACGCCCAGTGCTTCATCGACGCAGGCTGATCGTTTTCCCAAAACGGCATCATTGACACACTCATGAACATCGGGCAGCAGGACCTTGTCAATTACCTGTTCCCCACCTGCTATAAGCCCTTTGTAATACGCCTCTTCGACCGAGGCCACACTACCGCCAACGAGAATCAGGTATTTGCCATTATGCACCGTTCCGGCTTTGAGGACCGAAATCGGCGCCACTTTCACCATGGCGTCGCCGGTCAGAATTCCGGCCGCGATATTAGATAATTCAATAAGTGCTAAAGCGGGGTATTTTTTCATTAGACAATCCTAAAATGATCGACAAGCACACAGCGTCTTTCCCGGGAAAAACTGCGCGGACCTGTCAGGCCTTCACCGGTCGGACTGGCGATCGAAAAGCTGCAGTAACCCTCGCCGCCAAAACCCAGACCGGAATACGCGGGCCCGTTTTTCACAAAAATACTGCAATTCATCTCCCGGGCCATACGGCTGAGATTATCGAGATTTTTTGAATGCATTACCGCCGAATGTCCAAAGCCGTGTTCGGCTTTTTTGGCAATATCAATCGCTGAATCGGCGTCGGGCATCCTGACCACCGGCAAGACCGGCATCATCTGCTCCGTCCAGACCAGCGGATGATCTTTTTCCACCGGCAAGATGGCAAGACGAATGTCATCCGCTACCTGCATCCCGATCTTCGAGAGAATTTCACCGGCATTTTTACCAATCAATGATTTTTCCATTTTCGCCGGTTTTCCGGGGCCATTGGTCTCGGCAAAAATCACCTTTTCCAGTTGACCGATTTGTTCAGGATTTAATACGACAGCATTATTTCGGGAAAATGCCTCCAGCAGTTTATCGGCCACAGAATCAACGACAAATACCTCTTTTTCATCCACGCAGATGATATTATTGTCCATAGAAGCGCCCCGGACAATATCCCGGGCTGCCGCTTCGATATCGGCGGTTTCATCCACCACAACCGGCGGATTGCCCGGTCCGGCACAGATCGCCCGCTTTCCGCTGGTCATAGCGGCTTTCACAACCCCGGCGCCACCGGTCACGACCAGCAAGCGGATTCCCGGATGCTGCATCAATTTCTGGGCACTCTCAACAGTTGGCTCGGCGATCGCCGTTACCAGGTTTGGGGGACCGCCGGCTTCGACAATGACTTTATTCAGTAGTTGAATGTTGTAATTGCTCACATTTTTTGCCGACGGGTGAACATTGAACACTACGGCATTCCCGGCCGCTAGCATTCCAATACTGTTGCAGATTATCGTCGATGTCGGATTCGTAACCGGTGTGATTGTCCCAATGACGCCATAGGGCGCCAGTTCCACCAGGGTCAAGCCCCGATCGCCGGTATAGGCTGTCGGTTTCAGCATTTCCGTTCCCGGTGTTTTTTCGGCAACCAGGCGATTTTTTTGAATCTTATCTTCCACCCGGCCAAGCCCGGTTTCTGCATGGGCCCGTTCGGCAAGGTCTTCGGCATGGGCCAGCATTTCAGACCGAATCGCTTCAATCATGGCATTCCGCTGCGCCAGAGTCTGGTCCATTAATTTCAAATGGGCTTCACGGGCCGCGTTCACCGCCGAGTCAATATCCTGAAAAATGCCGTCCCCCAAAACTGCTGTCGGGGCGTCCACCTGCGCCATGACCGGGATTGGTTTCCCATCGATCATCCCGGCAATCCGAGCGGCGATAGATTCAATTTGCTCATTACTTAGAGGAGTCACAGTCTATCTCCTTGCGACAATTAATTGTTGTTTTCCGCCTGAAAAATCCTAATCGTCACGGCCTTTTTTATACTTGAACTCACCCTGCACTTCCCAGTTGTCAACGATGGCCATAGCCACGGCATCACAGGGTTTCTGGTCAGTCCGGGTCGTCTGGCGGGCGGAACTTCCGGTGGCATAGAGAACGTATTCCCCGACGCCGGCGTCCACGGCGTCCGCCGCAATAACAAATCCACCAGTAGGCTGACCATCAAGATCAACGTTCTGCAAGATCAGAAATTTCAAGCCCTCCAGGCGTTGTTCCTTATGAGAGGATACAACTGTCCCCATTACTTTGGCAAGAATCATGTTGCCTCCGCTTGCTTATTTCTTTTTCGTTTCTGTCTGGCGTCCCAAAGGCAGTACTTCATCAACATTCTGATGAGGACGTGCAATCACATGAACCGATACAATTTCACCAACGCGGGTTGCGCTGACGCGACCGGCATCACAGGCGGCCTTCACCGCGGCGACGTCGCCACGAATTACAGCGGTCACGTATCCGCCACCGGTCTTTTCATACTGTACCAGTTCGACTTTAGCCGCTTTTACCATTGCATCGGCTGCTTCAACGACCGCCGCAAAACTTCTGGTCTCAATCATTCCTAATGCATCTGACATTTTTCTTTCCTCCAATTATTATTCGTTATGGTTTATTATTCTTTGATCTGGCCGGTAATATCCTCAACCGCTTTTACGGCGGCCTGCCAACCGACATCGATATCTTTTTCTTCGCCACCCAGGTAAATCCGTCCGAAACTACCATAAGCCCGAACATCCAGGATGTTAATATCCGCCGCTTTCTCGGCCTCATTTGCCGCCAGGGCTGCATAGGCTGCCGGAGCGACTTCCATGACAAAGAGCGTCTGTCCCGGGATAATCATATTCCCAAAGCGCATCCGGTTAATCAGTTGCGTCTGATAATCATCAACGCGCCGGATCACCTGTTTTGAATAGATTTTCGGCTTCCAGCGATCGGTTTCCTTCAACTCCAAAGCTTCCAGAATCGCCGCGCCCGCCTGGCGAACATTGGCCTGGGATTCCGAATGAATTTCCAGCATCCCATACAGGCGTTCCACAATCTGCATACCCGGCGTCACATTCGTCGATTTCAGGGCAATATCCGTCACCCGGTTAATCTCGATTCCGGGGGAAATTTCAATGTAGAGCGACGCCATTCCCGCAATCGGCAGGAAACCTTTCGCAACGGTCCCCAGGTAGGCCGCATATTGGGGTTGCAGATTATCCAAAAATACATAAGCTCGTAAATCAACCACGGTTTTCTCCTTTATAAAATTAATATGATTCAGTTACGGAAGTCGCACCACCGACTATTTTAATACTCGCACTGGCCCCAATCCGGTTTGCGCCGGCTTTAATCATTTTTTCCGCATCTTCAAACGACCGGATACCGCCGGCGGCTTTGACACCGATCCCGGAATACCCGACAACCTTACGCATCAGGGCGACATCCTCAGCCGTAGCGCCATGGGGTCCGAAACCGGTCGAGGTTTTGACAAAATTCGCCCGGGCTTTCTTAGCCAGTTCGCAGGCCCGTATTTTTTCATCATCCGTGAGCAATGCCGCTTCAATAATGACCTTGCTGATCGCACCGCCGTCTTCACAGGCTTCACAGACCATGCGAATATCTCTGTAAACCAGATCGTCGTTCCCGCTTTTCAGGGCGCCAATGTTGATGACCATATCGATTTCTTTGGCGCCATCGCGGATCGCCTGGCGGGTTTCCATGGCTTTGATTTCCGGATTGTGAGCGCCCGAAGGAAAACCAACGACCGTACAAACCTTAACCGGCGAACCTTCCAGTTCTTTCGCTGCCAGTGACACATAACTCGGGCTGATACAGACTGTCGCAAAATTATACTCCCGGGCTTCCGCACAAATCCGTTTAATTTCATCATCAGTAGCACCCGGACTCAGGACTGTATGATCGATACAACGGGCTATATCACCGGGCACACAATCACAGGCCGTACCTTCATGATAACCGAGGCGCTGAACCCCAAAATCCAGAAATTGCCGGATGGTTTCCGGTTTTCTGTCCACAGTCACGCCGCACATGCACACCATGTCCGAGTCCTGATGATTCGGTCCCGGTATCACACTGTTATCTTTATTTGAAATTAATTCGCTGACCCGTTTCGCTATTTTTACCAGATCTTCATTGGATATATCCGTCAATTTTTCCTCCTTGCCAGTATTGACAATCGGTTTAAATAGTGTTGTATCAACATTTTCTTTGTCCAGTTCGTTAATCATTGCGACACGTTTTAAATGACGATCGACCGTGCATTCGGTAGTAAGAAATGTCGATACAATCTGCTTAGCCAGCGATTCACCGGTCAGCCCGGCCCCCAGTGTCAGCAGGTTGGCATTGTTGTGCTCCCGCGCATTATTCGCTGTGGAAATGTCGTAACAGGCGGCCGCTCGGACACCTTTGACTTTATTGGCTGTCATGGCCGATCCGATTCCGGCGCCGTCGATCATTATACCAAATTTTGCCCGGTTTTCAGCAACCTGACTGGCAACAGCATACGCAAATTGGGGGTAATCCACTGAATCCTTACTGTTAGTTCCGCAGTCGATTACGGTATATCCATTGTCACTTAAATATGACTTCAAACTCTCTTTTAACGGAAACCCGCCGTGATCGGCGCCAATCGCTAATATTGCTTTTTTCTCGCTACTCATACTTAATTGTCCGATAATAATTCACCGGCGACCCATTCATCGGTCACCAGGACATTACACAATTTCGCTTTCAGAGCCGCCTTGATCGCCGGCAGTTTTTCCCTGCCACCGGCAACGGCGATAGAGTGCTCCTTGGTACGAATATCGTCAAGATCAATTCCAATTGTCCGGGCATTTGCCTCTTCCGAACAGATCTCCCCGTCATGGGAAATTATACGGGAACAGATATCACCGACCGCACCTCGCTTAAGAAGCTCTTCAACCTCAGCAGAATCGAAATAGTCGGATTTTACCAGCGCGGAATCGTAACCAAATGATCCAATTGTAAACATTGCAACACTAGCTTCCCGGGCAATCCGAAGAGTATAGGCAATATTTTTATCGGAAATAATGGCATCTTTGACTTCCGGCCGGTCAACGATGGCGGGTAGCGGCAGAAGGTACGGAATCGCTCCGAAAGCCTCGGCAATTTTCCTGGCGGCATCACTGGCATGGGTATTATAGTCAGCCCGTGAGACGCCGCCATTCAGTTGTACAACAATCAAATCTTTCAAGCGTTTTTTACTGACATGCCGGGCAACCGACAGCATCGTCGTTCCCCAGGAAATGCCAAAAATCATACCGGAATGGACATAATCATCTAAAATGCCGGCTGCCGCCGAACCGATGCGTGTTTTAATAATTTTATCATCTTCATTATCATTGGGGACAACAACGACCCGGTTCAATTGAAATTTTTCCCGAACCTGACTTTCCAGGAGTGTGCCCCTGTCAGACGGATCAATGATTTGAATTTTCACAATTCCCTTGTCCCGGGCCTGCTGAAGCAAGCGTGACACTCCCGGCCGGGAAATACCCAGCTTCTGCGCGATCTGCTGCTGACTGAAATTGTGCTCGTAATAAAGCCGGGCGGCTTTGACGGTTGTAACAGTTTGGGATTCCGGGTTTTTCATTAATTGAACATTTGTCCATTTATATTTAACATCCGTTCAATTATACGGAACAAATTTTCATTTGTCAAGAAATATTTGTAAATAAATACTGATATTTCAGTACTTTCTCGATGATAAATGATGGATTTTATAAATTGATTATATCTGCTGTTTAAAATAATCAATGAACGGCTGTGCCGCCGATTCAGCCAGTTGCTTAGTCGGTGCTTCCGCATAAATCCGGATGATCGGCTCGGTATTGGATGACCGCAGATGGACCCAGCGGTCTTTCCAGATAAATTTAATTCCATCCTGAAAATCAAATTCCTCGGGATTTGCCAGTTGTTTCAGGTCATCGATAATATCATTCAGGTCCAGATTTCCACCAGGGACCTTAAGCTTGATCATTTCGTAATGGGATAATTCCTGCATCAATATCGACAGTGGTTTGGCTTCTTCCGCTAATAATTGCAGAATCAGCGCTGCCGCGACTAATGAATCGCGGCCCAGATGAGCTTCCGGAAGCAATACGCCACCATTGCCTTCACCCCCTACAGCTGCATCCACTTCCCGCATTTTCTTGGCGACATTGATTTCACCAATTGCGGTTCGAATCACTGTGGCGCCATATTTTTTAGCTATATCATCGACAGCCATAGTCGTTGAAAGATTCGTTACGACTATTTGATCGAGATTCGGGAATTTTGATAAGACTAATTTCGCTGCCAAAACAAGCGTATACTCTTCAGAAATTGGTTTCCCGAGGTCTGATACAATCGCCAACCGATCGCCATCGGGGTCAATCGCAAAACCCAAATCGGCCTTATTATCGAGGACAGCCTTATTTAATTCCAGCAGATTCTCAGGCAACGGTTCCGGGTTTCGCGGGAAGGGTTGATCATGATGACAATTAATCTCCACAACTTCACAACCCAACCGGCGCAGCAGTTCCGGAACCGCCCGGTAGGCAGCGCCGTTAACCGCATCAACCACGACCTTGAAACCGGCGTTCTGAATTTCATCCTCATCCAGATACGGTAATGCCAGCACCGACTCGATATGATCGTCAACAACCCGACTATAGGTTTCAATTGTGCCATTTTTCTTTTCATACCGGAGATAATGTGTTCCAATTTCTATTCGTCTGTTTTTTAAACGATTCATTTCCTCAGCATCCAGAAATATTCCATCATGTCCGATGAATTTCAAACCATTCCATGGCAGGGGATTATGGCTGGCCGTAATGACTATCCCACCGGCGGCTTCATGATCCTCAACCGCAAACTGAACGGTCGGCGTTGGACAGACACCGAGATCAATCACGGTTTTACCGGCATTTTGTAAAGCAATGAGCAGTGTGGATTTGATCGGAATACCATTCTGACGTGTATCGCGGCCAACTAATATTTTTTCTTTTTCACACAGTTCGGCGAAAGCGTAAGCGTAGGCACTGATAAAATCATCGTTCAATTCGGATTCATATCCTCTGACACCTGACAGACTCTCAATTAACATTACTGCTCCATTAATGTTAAACCCAGCTCTGATTCACAAGGTGGGTTTGATCAATTATTAAATTGCCTTTATCTGATTCATGAACGATTAATATTCCTGAATGCGGGCATTTCGACTAACACGTTTTGAAGATTTTGCTCTCTTCAAGCGTTTCTCAACACTGGGTTTTGTGTAATGGGCATTTTTTTTAACATCATTCAATATGCCGGCTTTTTCAAATTTTTTCTTAAAACGCCTCAATGCTTTTTCCAGAGGTTCGTTGTTCCTGATTGTAACCTGAACCATAATTCTCCTTTTTCCAGTTATTAATTATCCCAGATATGCCCGTAATTTCTTGCTCCGTGATTTATGCCGCAACCGGCGTATCGCCTTCTCCTTTATCTGCCGGACTCTTTCTCTTGTAAGGTTAAATTTCTCGCCAATTTCATTAAGTGTTGATGCATACTCCCGGTCAATTCCGAAGTACATACTGATCACGTCCCGTTCGCGCTCCTTAAGCGTCCGCAAAGCATCCCTGATTTCCATTTTTAGTGACTCGCCCATCAGGCGAAAATCAGGCATGGGTTGGGTCTCATCACTGATCACATCAATCAGGGAATTTTTTTCGCCATCACGAAACGGCGCGTTCAGAGATTGATGTCGTCGGGAAATCCGGATTGCATTGGAAACTTCGCTGGTTTGCATATCGAGACCTTCAGCGATATCACCCTGGCTGGGTGCCCGTTCATGTTGTTGCTCTAAAATCTCCGCTTCCTTGGCAATCTTTCCAATTGTCCCAACTCTGTTCAGCGGTAAGCGGACGATTCGCGAATGTTCCGCAAGCGCCTGTAGAATAGATTGACGAATCCACCAGACAGCATAGGAAATAAATTTAAAACCCCTGGTTTCATCAAACCGTTCGGCCGCTTTTATCAGTCCAAGATTACCTTCGTTGATTAAATCGGTAAGCGGTAATCCCTGTCCCTGATAATCTTTGGCCACACTGACGACAAATCGCAAATTGCATTCGGTCAATTTCTTGAGTGCGTTTGGATCCCCTTGCTTAGCTCGTTGCGCCAGATCTATTTCTTCGTCAGGTGTCAGAGGATTATATTTTCCAATCTCTTCCAGATATTTGCTTAATGCCCGGTTCGAATCCGTCGCCATTCTCCCAGCTTTCAGAGTAAAATATTCAGTCTGTGTAGTAAATGATAACGCATAAATCATTTTAAGATACACTTTTTTACCTACTTTGTCAATAAATCCACCACCTTTTTAATCTTGACTTTCTTTCCCTGTTAAAATAACTTAGCAGGCTTTCAAAATTGTGATTTTCGGGGTGTAGCGTAGCCCGGTTAGCGCGCCTGCTTTGGGAGCAGGAAGTCGCAGGTTCAAATCCTGCCACCCCGACACTACGTTTTTTCATTAGATGAAGTCGCAGGTTTCCCGAAAATCGGGACCACCCCGACATACACAACAGTTTATTTACACAATGAGTCGCAGGTTTCTCGATAAATCGGGACCACTACCGACACACTCAACAGATTCTTTCCACCGCGAGTCCCTGATTTTCCTGAAAATCTTGTAAGACTTACTTTTGACAATGCCCCGATAGCTCAAAGGATAGAGCATCTGCCTTCTAAGCAGAGGGTTGCAGGTTCGAGTCCTGCTCGGGGTACTAATCTCCCCCTCCTCTAATATCCATAATTATCAACAACTTACTGGCAATAGTAATTAATGCTGTCTATGCCTCCCAATTCCAGATTTTGCTAGATTTTACCAGATTTTGGTGCAATTTGGGTGTAACTAGGGTGTAACTTCTTTTATTAAGAACGCATGGAATTATTTATATCCCAAGTGTTCTTCATGTACCAATTTCCCTAATTTTTTCATTTGAATACAAGACTTTAGTACAAAAAAACCTCTACTCAATCAATAATAAGTATGGGAGTAATTCATGATGAGCCAGGTTCAAGAAATCGGAATCATTATTCTTTGGCCTCTTCCTGAGTTATCAGTCACTTTCAGCAATAATTAATTACAGAGTGTAAAAATGCAATAATTATGACTTTTGTTACCACCAGATTGTATAGAGTACCGCCAGAATCGCGAAGATGCCAATCGCACCGACATTAAAAATGGTATCCGTATGAAAAAGACCTTTATCAATCTTGATCGCTTTCGGCGAATCTTCCCGGGATTCAATTAAGGTAATTACAATCACAATCGCACTAAGAATCAGGAATACCATCCCCATACGGTTCAGGAATGGCAAGGTCGGGATCAGGATCTTAATTCCCAGCGAAAGCGGAATCGTCAATGCCGCCGCCCAGAGGGCTGAATTGGCCGTGGCCTTCTTCCAGAACAGCCCGAAAATAAATATGGCAAAGATCCCGGGACTGATAAATCCGGTAACCTCCTGGATAAACTGAAATGCCTGTTCCAGACTGGTCAACGCCGGGGCAATCATTACCGCAATAATCAACGCGACGGAACTGGCAATGCGACCCGTAAAGACCAGTTGCCGCTCCGAAGCATCTTTTTTAATGATCTGTTTGTAGATGTCCATAGAAAAAATCGTGGCCGTGCTATTGACCATGGAACTCAACGATGAAACAATCGCCGCGATCAGAGCCGCAAAGGCCAGGCCCTTCAGTCCCATGGGTACAAAGTTGTTCAGCAGCCAGGGATAGGCTTCATCGGGTTTGGCAATGTCAGCCTTCAGAGCAAAGGCCACAATCCCGGGAATTACCACGATCAACGGAGTCAGGATTTTCAGGTAACCGCCAAACATTAGTCCTCGCTGGGCTTCTTTGATATTCTTGGCTGCCAGGGCGCGCTGAGTGATATACTGGTTACAGCCCCAGTAGAAGAAATGAGCCATCCACATCCCCCCGAGCAGTACGCCAAGCCCGGGCAGTTCGGCAAAGTTGGGATTGGATTTATCAAGGATCATGTCAAACTTTTCCGGTGCTTGCTGCAACAGGTCACTGAACCCGGCAATGGCACCATTGCCGCCACTGACAGCATTTAAGGCAAAAAATGTTGTAACCAGTCCTCCGACAATCAGAACCAGAACCTGAACCACATCGGTCCAGGCCACTGCTTTTAGTCCACCATAGATTGTGTATAGTGCTGAGAAGACAGCCAGTCCAATAATACCCCATACAAGCGGAACACCCATAATAGTTCGTAATGCCAGTGCTCCCAGGTAGAGTACCGATGTCAGATTGACAAAGACATAAAGCAGCAGCCAGAAGACAGCCAGTCCTGTCCGGACGCGGCGATCGTAGCGGATTTCCAGCAGTTGCGGCATAGTGTAGATGCCCTCTTTCAGGAAGATAGGCAGGAAATATTTGGCGACAATTATCAGTGTTATCGCAGCGGTCCATTCATAGGTGGCGATACCCAGGCCAATCACAAAACCGGAACCGGACATGCCGATGAACTGTTCGGCGGAGATATTAGCTGCGATCAGCGAGGCGCCGATGGCCCACCAGGGCAGGGATTTGCTGGCCAGGAAGTAATCACTTGAATTCTTTTGATGTCCTTTTTTTTCTCTGGATACCCATAATCCCAGGCCAACAATAAAAACTATATATCCGATAAAGATAACATAATCAACTATGGAAAAATTCATTTCAAAACCTCCTTATTATATCAATATTCCGTACACTGTTTAAGCCAGGCAACTATTTCATTTCGGACTGAGGTTGGCACTGGATTAGATATTAGAGTTTAGTTCTAAGCACTTAGAAGCCGATTGAAATTGAATACTTTGAAATGTCTCCGAACCTTTTCATATCGAGATAGCTATAATCCACTCCGATAAAAATATTATTTAAGCGTTGAGCAACACCAAACCCCAAAGTAAGTCCCTCTTCGGCGTTGCTTTTAAAGAGAGAAGAATACCCCGCCCTGAGTAACAACGTTTCTTTCCATGAAAACTCTGTTCCTATATTCAGGTATGAATTATTATTATTGGGATGCAGGGCATCTACCGCAACTGTCCATCGCCCGAAAGCATTGCTAATCGGATCTGCCGCAAGCCCCACACTAAAGATTAATGGCAGAGGCCATTGTTTGGTTTGAAAAAGTGCAGTGATATTTTCATTATTACCGGCATTTCCGGGATCGACATCCACCGGTTGCATTAAATCCTTTCCGGTCATCTGCATTTCACCGCCAAAATTGGCAATATTCATTCCGATGCGGATATTCTTGATTTGGCTTATAAATAAAAGTCCAACATCGACGGCATACGCGTTGCTATGTTCATGCCAGATTTCCTGGGATATATATTTCATCGTACCGCCAATAGAAAAACGGTCAGTTAGATTAGCTGCGTATGAGAGTCCGACAGCCATATCTCGGGCGCCCCATCGTTCTCCGGTGCCTTCCGGATTAGTTACAGTAGTTATCTCTTCTTCGCCATAATCCAATTGATTTAAACTCACACCAAACGCGCTATTTCCAACTTTATAGACGGCACTGATAAAATATTTCTCAGAGCCAACAAGCCATTTCATATGATTGACGGTAAATTCGTTTTGCTTAACCCTTGAAAGTCCTCCCGGATTCCAGTAAGTAGCCGTAGAATTGTTGGCGATAGCGACAAAAGCGCCACCCATCGCCGAAGCACGCGCACCAACCGGAATATTCAAAAATGCGGCAGCCGAAGTACCAACTTTATCCTGTGCCCATGAAATAGTAAATGATATTGTGAGAAAAAGTATTGCTTTTTTAGTCATTATCTATCCTGTTTTCTATTTTATTATTGCCAACTTACCTGACTTTGATTTTTCACCTGCTTCCACTATATAAAAATATACACCAAAACTGGCGTCCAGACCTTCCCTTGTCCGTAAATCCCAGGTGACGGTACCGTCTTCGAAAACATCATCATGCAGGAGTTTGCGTACTAAACTTCCATCTGCGCTGTAAATACTTATCCTGGCGCCAGCTGGAAGATGAGTAAAATATATTACTCTTTCGCCTCTTCCTCTTACTTCATACGGTAAGGGCTTCTCAAACGAATTGGTTACAATATAAGGATTTGGAACAACTTTAATTTTTTTCATTTTATCCGAAAGCTTATCATAATTAATGGAAGATTTTGATGCCCGATAGACAAATTTGTCCTGAGAATCGAACGGTTTGTAAAAATTAAGAAACAGGGTATCGCCCGCCGTGGGAATTTTGCTGACTGTTTCTGAGTTTTTATCCTTAAAGACAAGGCGCCATGATAATTGGGAGCTGTCCGGCACCGTTAAAAACAGAATGGCAAAGTGAGAGATAGTTCCAGGGTGTTGTGGTTTATCAATCAGTCCATATTCAATTTCAATGGGATTTTCCGGTTTGGTAACATCAAATATCCGGAAATTAGTTTGTATCATCTTTAATGGTGATCCGGTAGTGAATATTTTGGATAAAGTTGAAGATTGATAATTATATTCATCATAGAAAACCAACATATAATCGTGTGGACATTTTATACTTTTAACATTTTCCCATTCAAATTCGGTGGCTACATACTCCAGATTTTGAGAGCTGGTATCCGACCAACGGGTTGTTGTCGTATCAACGGCAATGTTTTTGAGATTCTGATATCTTGTGTCGAAGGATAAGCGAACACCCTTAAAGACATCTCCGTTTTCAGGACCCCAATGTGTATTTTCAAGAATGATTGTATCATTTGTAGCGGAATCGATTACAGAATAAGCCCATGCCACATTCACTTCATTTCTTACAAGAGAATCGGTAAATGTAATAAAAAATGTAGCATCCTCTACTTTAACCGGATCAATGACTTCCATAAAAGGAGTTACAGATGATGTTCCGGATAATCTTTCAAGAGGAATACCTGATTCCGGCGGTTCGTAATTACATACCGGGGCATTTGGCACAATCATTACCGTATTCTTGTCGAAAGTGAGTTTTCCGGTTTCATCCATAGTAATGGACTTATTATTTTCCGACGGGTAAATAGACTTATCTGCATTTCCTCTATCATAAGCGCATACGGCATAATAGTAGGTTTTACCGTTTTCGACATCTTCATCATTAAAAGAATTTTGAATTCCCGTATCGTTGCCTAAATAATACGGCTTTCCACTGCTTAATTGATAGAGAAGCGGGTCCGAATCAAAAAACCCTTTAATGCCATTTTTCAAATCCATCTGTTCATAAGGCTGATAGTCAACTAATTCACCATAACCGTTCGAAATAGTTTTACAATCGGAAAAATATGGATCGGTTCCTTTGTATATTTTATATCCTTCGAAATCATATTCATCGAGGACTTTATCATAAGAACTCTCCGCAATCCGATCCCAATATAGGGTTATTTTTCCGTCCTCTGCAACCGCTTGAAGGGTGGGTTTTTCCGGGGGACGCGGGAAATTATAATTAGAATCATATATCAATTGGGCGATCTGACGGTTTCTCACTACACTTTTATAATCTTCTCCGTAAACCAGAGCCATTGAAAAACGCTGAGTCTTTTTGGCATTCAAAGGAAAATATCCGGATCCGAAAACAAAGTCCCCATCCTCACCTCTAATTGCTCTGTTTTTAACAACAGACTCAGGCACGTCAAAACGCCCCGGGGTCATTCTAAGCCACATTTCCTCCTCATTATTCAGATGAATTGCCCAGGAAGGTACAAAATAATCAAAATTCGTTAATCCAATCTGGTCCGATTCGTTTATATCTTTTGAATCAAAGTGAGGTTCACCTTCTGTGGGTATACCATCATTTTCACCTTTGTCATTGGTATTTGCTTTACCATCCTCGCCGACATCATCCCTTTCAATGTCCCAATCACCATCGTTATCAATGCCATCATCTCTTGCTTCGTCAATTAGTAAATCGGACAGCCCGGCACCGGTAAAGTAGTCTATATATTGAACGGGATTTAACGTATCTATAAGCACAACACCATCTATTGTCTCTTTGTACACCCGATAATGCAATTGATAGTTCTCATCTATAAGTCCATCCAAATCATTATCAATATTATCGTAGGCGTTAGGGTTTAATTCAGGACCGGCATCTCCCAGGATCATATTTCCTTCTTCAAGAATTGTGGAGTCGGGCACAAGCGTGAAACGAACTCCCATAGATACAAGCTCTACAGTTGAATCAGGCATGACAAATTCAGTTCGATCATAGCTGCTTTTATCAATTAAAATCAATTTATCGCCTGCCTTGAGTTCATGGATGCGGAAACAGGATTCAGTAAAAAACGGCGCTGAATTTGCTTGACTCGTGTTATCACCGTCATTATCAATTCCATCATAGGGATTACCAGGTGATTCGAGAAATGCATAGCCAATGTATCCGACTTCGTTCGGGTTGTTTTTCCACCTGGGATTGGCGGCGAGTGAAACATAATTATCAAAATCCCATGAATACACAATGGATTCACGAATATTGAAAAATGATGCGTCATCGATCCATTCGGAGCCGGCTCCCCCTACATAGGTTCCAACCAAAGCGCCGAAAGTCGCCTGATCGTAATTCGTCGTGCCAATATTCTTCACTTCATAAACCCAAAAAATAACGTCCTGGGCAAGAAAATTCGACCACTGCATTCCCCGGACGGACACTCTAATGCCTTGTCCTCTCCTCGTAGGGTCAGTACTATCAGGTAAAAATCCATGAATTGCATACATTTTTTCGTCAGCATTATCATCCATCATAAAAAAGCTTTCCTGGTCGGCATTCATAATACTCCGGCCAAAATAACCGTTCCATTCCGGATTACCGTTTTCATCAATCCAATCCGGATGATCAGGCCAAAATCCCGGCCAGGTCTGAGGCAAATGACTCATTGCCACACCGATTTCTTTTCCCTGAACCGATTCATTAAAGAAACCCGGGATCGGTTCGAAGCCCCAAAATTTCGACCCGCTGGGATTATAATCACCACCATGGGTATTGCAGCATATAACAGATGTTAATGTATCCGGAATTCCGTCATATAATCCGTTAACCCGGTAATCCCTGATTGGTAAACGAACACCTGCAAGTGGCTGGATGTCAATCACATAGCCATTTGCCTCGTACTTCCAGGCGTTCCAGGTCGTATATCCCATATTGGTAAATGTACAGAAAACCTGGTTTCCATTATGCTTTCCTGTGCGGCGGGCTAAGGGGCTGCCGCGACCAATCTGGGAGAATGCCCAGTTAGTTAACAAAAGGCTTATATATACAATAATTGCTGTTTTATTTATTTTTACCATATTCAACTATCCGTTTTATTTAATTTTTATTTTTTCCAGTTAATTGATATACCCATTTCAAAACGTCTCGGTTCGGAATAGGCAGTTGGATTCCTGTAAAACTCACTAATCGTATTTACCAGTTCAGGAAGATTTTGCTGATTACGCAAAAATTCTTCGAGTGTAAAATCTGCAGTGCCGCTATCGTTATAAACCCACAGTTGATTTTTTCTATCGAATAGATTATAAATACGGGCTAATAGTCTTATATCGTAGTTTTTAAAGGTGAAATCTTTAAATATATTTAAATCCACATTGAAATAATTGGGTTTTATTTCGCTATTGGTCAACAATTCCGAAATGTTCATCGACTGAGACGGTGTGTATGGGAAGCCGCTGCCATATTTTCCGATGATACTGAAACCGTAGCGCAAAGGTGAAATATAGGAAAAGTTGACATTGACCGTATGAGTCTGGTCAAAGTCAAGGCGGACAAGTTGGATTTCCGGACGTTCGCCGCTAATAATCTGATTACGAGTGGCCGCCGGATCAGAAGCATTGCCTTTCGCTACCTGATAGGTGTAATCGATTGCTGCACCCCAGTTGTTTGAGATTCGTTTATCAAAAGCCAGAATAACACCCTTTACGAAGCCAAAATCGCTGTTTACCAATTGGTGGTAATATGAAGAACCGCCCCAGATCATTATCTCATCAGCGCGTGTGCCGGCAAGATTACGGATATCCCGAAAATATGCGGTCACTTCAAGGGCAATGTCATCAGTAATGCCTTGTTTGATGCCGACTTCGCCGTTAATCGTTTCTTCGGATTTCAGATCGGCGTTTCCTGCCAAACCGATATTGCCTGTACCGCTTCCAAATTTAAACTCGGGATTTTGGTATAATAATTCAAAATTCGGCACCTGGAAAAAGTAGCCGTAGCTGAAATGTACCACTCCGGTCGCCGTTATCGGAAAGGCAATACCCAGCCTGGGGCTTATACTCGATTTGGAGCTTACATCCCTGTACCAATATTCTCGCCGCTCTGCGATGGACTTATTCGCATTTTCTATTTTTCGTGGGCGGTATATATCGGGATCGGAAACATCGGTTAATACAAATCCATTGGAATTAAAATAATCATACCGAACGCCGATGTTTATAATAAGATTATTCAACTCTATTTTATCCTGAATATACGTTGAAAATTCAATAGGTTTTCTTGTATAGAGATCAATTGCCAGATTTTCATCGGGATCATCAGGATTTGCTACTACCATATCAACATAGGGATTCATACTCTGGGATGGGTTTGGCAAGCCCTGCTCCTGTAATAGATTAATATCTTTAAAATTCAATTCATATTTTGTTGCTTCAATACCTGCCTTAATCTGGTGGGTCTTATTTATTTGTGACGTCAGATCAAATTTAAACAGGTAACTATCCGTCTGACGCTTGAAATGCTGGCTCTCGGTACCACCGGTCTGAAAAGTCGGCATTTCCATAGGTTGTTGCTGAAGCAAACGATAATCCGTGTATAGTGAATCCTGACAATCCTCGTACACATAATGTTTATAGATTTTATTGAAAGATGAGACAATCGCCTGATAAAAAGTAGCTTCCGAGAGCATATGTGTAAAAGTCAGACTGTTAGTATTTCCCCGACTGAATCGCCTTATATAGCCTTTCGGATTATAGGCAAACATATGATTATAATCCTGGTAATCCAGGTGATCGATAATGCTGTTAAAATTTATTTTAAAATTTCTAAAGGGTTTAAAGGTTAATTTAATATGACCGTAATATTTTTTGCGCCAGTTCATAGGAACATAGCTGCTATCTCCGGTGCTTTGAAAGGTATAGCGCGAATCAATGGGAGTCGCAGGACCATTATTAATTGTAATGTCCCAGGGATTAAACACATATTTCCCGTACATCCAGCCATCACTTGTAAAAGAACGGACGTCCGTATGAAAATAAATTTTGTCCCTAATAATAGGCATACTGAAATAAGCTTCTGTATTGTTGATACTCAATGGATTTATGTTGTCGATAGCCCTGAATATTTCCGTATGATTGCTGATATAATCACCAATATAACTCTCCAGTCCGAACCTCATCCTGTTATCCGCATCTTTTGTCACGATATTCACGTATCCTGATAGGGCTTTTCCATATTCGGCATTGAATGCGCCACTGACAAATTGCAGCTCCTGAACAGAATTTTTATTAATATCCACTGCGATTGCTCCGTCATAAGGATCGGAAATAGGTACACCATCGATAGCATACATAATTTCACCACTACGGCCACCCCGTACATGCCCCCCGACAACTCCAGCCTGGAGTTCCATAATATTCCCTATATCTGTAACCGGGAGAAGGTCGATCTCTTCGGACCTTATTACGGCTGTCGATGCAGTGAGATCTCTTACAACCAGTGGTTTTCTTTTGGCTGATACAATAATCTCACCCATTTCAATAGCAGATTTAGGCACACTAAAATTTAGTTCGGTTGTTAAATCAATTGATACCGAAACATCTTCATATGTCATTGCCTTATATCCAATTATCGAAATAGATATTGTATATCGTCCGGGCGGTATATTGATAATGGAGTAAAATCCATCCATGTCGGTAGCGGCACCCATATAAGTTCCCCTTACAATGACATTAACAAATGGTAACGGTTCCATCGTTTCATCGTCAATAACCCGACCGGCTATTTTCCCGGTAACTCCCGCCTGCAAGAAAGTCAGACTAAGTACGATCAATATGATACCCATGTAAAATCTTTGGAATATTTTTCGAAATAACACTGCCATTATGATATCCTTATAGTCCTATTAAAAACTATTTTATCTATTATTTTCGAGTAAATATCCACCTTCTATAAAGGGTCTGAACTTTCATTGGGTAAAATAAAAATTGGTGATCTCGCAAAGAGCACAGAGTTATCATTTTCAATAAAATACAATGAAACTACTATTCTTTCCTATTTTTTTCATTACTTTTTAGGAATACACCAATCATAGTAAAACTTAACTACCAATCAATATGTTAACACCTTATAAAGATGGGTTTTTCAGGTCAAAATAAAAATGCAGCGTATTTAGATAATACGCTGCATTTTTTGAGTTCCTATTTAACAAGCAACATTTTCCGTGTTTGCTGGAATCCGTCTGTCTGTATCTGGCAGAAATAGATTCCACTCGACAAACTTGATCCATCAAAATTAATATTATATTTTCCGGGGCTTTGTATATCATTGACTAAATTAACAATTTTCTGGCCAAGCATGTTATAAATATTTACTTGAACCAATTGCGTCTCAGGCAAATCATAACTAATTACCGTTGTCGGATTAAAAGGATTGGGATAATTCTGATGAAGTTTCATTATCTTCGGAATTGATATTTCTGTGTTTTCTTCTATAGAAACAACCGGCACACCATCTTCACTGGGAACACCAAAAATATCATTAAGTTCGGTGACTCCACCGATCTTAATGAAGACATAGTGATCATTCCCCGGCAGCATTTCGTTATCAAAGTTATCATAATTTTCGCCCCCGGGATAATAGACGCTGTATTTGTAGAGACTGGGGCCGCCTGTGTTCCCGGCTGGAAATGTGACTGTACGTGACCAGATATTATCATTGGCAACTTTATCACCGTTTATACCGGAATCATTAAGCATTAACAGCAAACCAGCGGTTGTATCCGCTAAACTCCAATCACCAGCCCAGGCGCCGAGGACACTGTTTTGCCCTTTCAGACCAACATGAGTGATTGTCGCAGGATCTACAATGCTGCCGTCAAAACGGTTCTTGGCATTGCTGACATTCACACAGAAGAGAATATCAAGATCAGCTTCTAGTGGAACGAGTTTTGGGACTATACTTGGAACATAATCGATATTGATTGCAACGTTGTCGCCGCCAATAGTAAAGGAGTGGTTGCTACAAGTTTCCCATCCCCAATTTTCAAAATGATCTTCCGGAAAAGCATGAGATTTGAATTCAGGATTCTTACCCTCTTCCGCTTTTACGATTATCTGAGTTTTGTAAATGCCCGGCTCCCAGACATCCTCTACTAACCATCTCGCTGATGCACCGGATACTTCCTCAGCGACGCCGTCTCCCCAGAATCCTTCGATTTTTATTGAATCTGTTGACGGATCAAAATAGCCAAGCCCGGTACCGTAAAAACTGGTTAAATCTACCCGGAAATTTACAAAATTAACGCAGAATTTTGTGACAACATCATCACGATCGAAATAATCAACCGGAACTGTAACGGACGGAAACTGGACGGTAAATGATCGGTTGGGATCACCTTCCCATATTGCGTCATTAATCTGGAATTTGTATTCGTAAGTAATACCGTCTGTGGCGCCAGGCATATTCAGTGTGATCGTGTAAATTGTGTCCTGATCATCATCGCTTAAAACATACGGACCTTCATCGGGAAACCAGTCCCCGGAACAACCCAGTTCGTCCATGAAACTTCCTCTTAGTGTGACCTGGTCTACTCCGGGTGTAAAGACATCCTCGGCAGCCTTTACCGTCATGTCCACCTGCAATGTGACCGGAATGTCAGCCAGCACACCGTCTTCACTGGGAATACCAAAAATATCATTAAGTTCGGTGACCCCACCGGCCTTAATGAAGACATAGTGATCATTCCCCGGCAGCATTTCGTTATCAAAGTCTTCATAACTTTCGCCCCCGGGATAATAGACGCTGTATTTGTAGAGACTGGGACCGCCCTCGTTTCCGGCTGGAAATGTGACTGTACGCGACCAGATATTATCATCGGCAACTTTATCACCGTTTATACCGGAATCATTAAGCATTAACAGCAAACCTGCGGTTGTATCCGCTAAACTCCAATCACCGGCCCAGGCGCCGAGGACACTGTTTTGTCCTTTCAGACCAACATGAGTGATTGTCGCAGGATCTACAATGCTGCCGTCAAAACGGTTTTTGGCATTAATGACATTCACACAGAAGAGAATATCAAGATCAGATTCTAGTGGAACGAGTTTTGGGACTATACTTGGAACATAATCGATATTGATTTCAACACTGTCAGCGCCAATCGTAAAGGAGTGGTTGCTACAAGTTTCCCAACCCCAGTTTTCAAAATGATCTTCCGGAAAAGCATGGGATTTGAATTCAGGATTCATTCCTTCTTCCGCTTTTACGATTATCATAGTTTTGTAAATGCCCGGCTCCCAGACATCCTCTACTAACCATCTCGCTGATGCCCCGGATACCTCCTCAGCGACGCCATCTCCCCAAAATCCTTCGATTTTTATTGAATCTGTTGACGGATCAAAATAGCCAAGCCCAGTACCGTAAAAACTAGTTAAATCTACCCGGAATTTTACAAAATTAACGCACATTATTGTGACGACATCGTCACGATCGAAATAATCAACCGGAACTACAACGGACGGTGACTGGACGGTAAATGATCGGTTAGGATTACCCTCCCATATTGCGTCATTAATCTGGAACTTGTATTCGTAAGTACGGGTATCCGTTGAATCAGGCATATTCAGTATGATTGTGTAAATTGTGTCCTGGTTATCATCGCTTAAAACATACGGACCTTCATCGGGAAACCAATCACCGGAATATCCCAGTTCATCCATGAAACTTCCTCTAACCGTCACCTGGTCTGTTCCAGGCTTAAACACTTCCTCCGCAGTCTTTATCGTCATATCCACCTGTAATGTGACCGGAATGTCAGCCATCAACAGGTTTACAACAGCAACCGCAAGGATTAAAACTACTAACAAACTCTTTTTCATTTCGTCTCCTTCTCTGTTATTTGTGATTAAACATTCATTGTTAATCTGTTTGTATTCATCATTTAGAAATTGAATTGTACTGTAACTTTGCAGTAAAATATTTTCTGGTGAGCATTTGAATAATAACAAGACAGGCTATGCTGTAAAAAAACAAGGCCACAAATATAAAAACAGTATATGCCTGGTTTAAAATTCCTGTTGATATTAATATTCCGGCAATGATTCCCAAAACCCAGTTCGTTGCTAATGTTATTCCCACCGAATTTTCTGAGAGTTTGACAGGAATTAATCCGGCAATTATTATTGTAACTATAGGCGTTACAACGATTATATAGAACGATATTAAAGCCCAAATAATGCGTGGATTAATCTCCTGAAAAAGCGGTATGATCAAGATTGTGAAGACAACCGATAGTACGATAGATAAACGGCTAACTAATTTTAACACATCTTCGGCTGAATTTGGTTTAATACTTCTATACAAATCGAAAGTTGCTATTTCAGATGTTGATATAAATATTGAAGTTAAAGAGGAAATGAGCAGACCGTTTAGTAAAATCAGAAAGAATCCATTAGTACCTACGTTATTGATAATGTATTCTACAAAAACAGGGGAACCGATACCGGGAAAACCATAGGCTTTTAATGCCGTAAAAATAAAAAAAGACAGCAAAACAAGGATAATGCCGGTTCCATATAAAGCTTTTGTTTTATTCCTGCTATTCCGGGATAACATTAGCTGTTGATGGGAAAAAGTATCCATAATCCAAATCCCGGTTACAATAAAAATCATTACGATATACAAAATAGGATTAGGTGCAAATTTCCCGGCTTGAAGAGCCTGATCATGCAAATATAAAGATGTGGCGCCTGACTTACTGAAACTGTCAATCATCAGGACTAATGCGGCAATTATCAAAGATAATCCGATTACAGTTCCTGTGCGAATTGATGAAGACAGACCTCTAATAGTTATAAAGACTCCGCTAAAAGTGATCAGAGATACCAGTATCAGAAAAGACTGAGCACCGAAAGCAATATTGAAAAACCAGCCATAAGCAAATATGACAATGGGTAGTTTTAGTCCATAATTCACAATTATTAATAATACAGCAACCAGGCGCCGGTTTTTTTTACCAAATTTATCACCTATTAATTCGGGAATACTGCGATAGTTGGTCTTATTGTGAATAAAAAAATAAATTGTTAAAATGACACAAATATTTATAAGTAACAGGTGAAGATAATTAATTCCCCTAAAAAACCTGCCGAAATAGAAGCATATAATCAAAACAAAAGGAACAGAGATCGCAAAGAAAGAAAACATCGATTTTAGCCATCCGGAATGACTGGAGTGAAAAAAAGATTTTACGCCGGATTGTATCAAGCCGGTAAGTAAGACCAGAACGTAAAAAATTGTCAGGATTATTATATTCATTGAGGAAAAATCAGGTTTCATAGTCTGTATTAGGACAAAAACCAAGCCAAAACGAATATTAAAACCTTTCAATGGAAGCGAAAATAATTATAATACAATTTCATAAGGAGATCGGAAAATAATCTGTTCATTAACCGGAAATTTAAGGTAATTTTTTAAATCAATATATTTTATCAAACCGATAAAATTTTATCAAAATTATAAAACATCTGGTTGTCTAAAGCCAGAGACGTGTCTGATATACCAAAAATTATTCCCTAAGAATTGCTATAATACTGGAATCTTCAAAACAGGGATTCTAAGCTTAAGGTTTTCAGGACATATATTCATGTTTGATATTGCCTATAAAAATCTTATTATTAATTGTGAAAGGATTTGATGGGTGCTCTCCGCTCAAATAAAAGCTCAACTATCTGGTCTGAAATTTGCACCCTGTAACCAGGAATACTTTTTGATATTCCCCAAAAGAAAGGCTATTTGATGATTCGGACTCTAATTCAATCTTATACATTAAAATATATATCAGCGCTTTATCTTGTGGTTATTAGTTTAATTCTTTCATGCGGGAAAAATTCTTCGCAGGAATACAGAAGTGCAAATATTTTAATATATGTAGAAACGGATAGGGCCAGATATGATATCGGCGAGCCGGTAAAATACCGCTTAGAATTTAGCGAACCAGTAAAAGGTAAAACACTTCGGATTGGCTATTATTATGAGGGGCAAAGAATAGCTGAAACAATCATAGCGCCGGATAACACGGATTTTATCGAGTGGAAATGGCACCCCCCGGAGAAAGACTATACGGGTTATCTCACCGAAATCTTACTTGAAAAAAATCATAGCATAATTGACCGGATGAATATCGGCGTTGATGTTTCATCCGATTGGAATACTTATCCCCGCTACGGTTTTTTATCTAAATACTCTCAATTGTCGGAAGATGAAATTTATAAAGTAATCAGAAAATTGAATCGCTATCACATCAATGGAATTCAGTTTTATGATTGGCATCATGAGCACCATGATCCTTTGAAAGGAACTGCCGAAAACCCAAAAAAAACCTGGTTGGATATTGCTAACAGGACTATTTATTTTACCACAATTGAAAAATATATTGATGAGGCTCATAGACGGAATATGAAAACCATGGCATATAATTTATTGTATGGCGCCTGGTCTTCGGGATTTGTTGAAGGCGTCAAACCGCAATGGGGTATTTACAGGGATTCAAGCCACAAAATTCCTTTTTTCCTTAATATGCCCGACGGCTGGGCCGATGATATATATTTTATGAACCCTGCCAACCAGAACTGGCGGAATTATATTTTTTCCAATACGGCGAAAGTGTTTCGGGCATTGGATTTCGATGGATGGCATATAGATCAAATTGGAAATATAGACACACTATTTACTTATGATGGAAATCCGCTAATTTTGAAAAGCACTTATAACCAGTTTCTTAAAGAAGCTCAAAACTGTCTTAATGTTAAACTCGTTATGAATGCTGTCGCCCAGTATGGTCAGGAAGAGATCGCCCGGGCGCCGGTTGAGTTTCTGTATGCCGAAGTGTGGAATCCTGATTCCAGTTTCGACGATTTAGCAGGTATTTTAAGCCGAAATAAATCACTCAGCGGAAAATCCAATACAATTCTGGCTGCTTATATGAATTATGAAAATTCATCGAATCCCGGAAAATTTAATACAACAGGAATTTTATTGACAGATGCGGTTATCTTTGCTCACGGCGGCGCTCATTTAGAGCTTGGTGAACACATGCTGTGTCACGAATATTTTCCCAATTCAAATTTATCGATGAATCCCGATCTGGTAGAAGCTTTAATTGATTATTATGACTTTTTCGTCGCTTACCAAACGCTATTGCGAAGCCCTGAATTGCAATCCGGCAAGATAGAAATTAGCTCCAATCATTACAAGGTGAGTAATATAAGCAAGCAAGGAACGATCTGGGCCTTTTGCAAACATCTGGAAAATAAGGATATAGTTCATCTGATAAATCTGCTGGATGTTAAAAATCTGAATTGGAGGGATTCATTCGGAAATCGCCCCGAGCCGGTTTTACAGGAAAATATACTGCTCCAATTTACCGGTTCAAGAAAAATATTATCTATAACTATGGCTTCGCCTGATTACCTGCACGGTTCCCCTGTATCAATCGATTTCATGCAGAAAGATGATATGACAAGCTTAAATATCCCTTCGCTAAAATATTGGGATATGCTTATCGTGGAGTATAAGAATTGATATCGGCAAATGGTGGGCGTCGTCTGTTAACAGCGCTTATTCTTTACACAAGCTTCTCCTTTGGCGGTGAGATATTCGAGTCTGTGGATACCGACAAAGCCCGCTATAATCCAGGAGATTCCGTTCGTTTTTCCCTTCATTTACGGGAACAACCGGAAAGTAGTCATCTGTTCATATCTTACAGGCATCTATTCGAACGTATTGACTCAATTTCAATTACCGTGATTGACAAGGAAATTGATTGGTCCTGGTTGCCGCCAGGCGAAGGCTACCGTGGTTACCTGACAGAAATATTTTTAATGAACAATGAAGATACAATTGACCGGATCAATATTGGTGTTGATGTATCTTCAGACTGGTGCAAATATCCCCGTTATGGTTTTTTATCAAAATTTCCCAATACAACAACTGAGCAGAGAGAAAGCATCATCAACAGACTGAACCGCTTTCATATAAACGGTCTTCAGTTTTATGACTGGCACTGGAAACATCACAGACCCCTATGCGGCGCCGTCGATAATCCGGCCTATACCTGGAATGATATTGCAAATCGAAAAATATACCGTGAAACGGTTGAAGGATATATCTCACTTGCCCATGTAAAAAATATAAAAACTATGGCATATAATCTCATTTACGGCGCCTATGAAGATGCTTCCAATGACGGCGCTCAGGATACATGGCGGCTTTTTACCGATCGGGCTCATCAGTATCCGGATAAACATGATCTGCCGGAATCCTGGGCAAGTGATATCTATTTGATGAACCCGGGCAATTCCATCTGGCAAAATTACATAAACAACGAAATGAACAAAGTATTTCAGGCCTTTGATTTTGACGGCTGGCACATGGATCAATTGGGAAACAGAGGAACAAGATATGACTATTCCGGGAACGCGGTCAATATAAGCGGTTCTTTCCGAGGTTTTATCGAACAATCAAAAAATGCACTGAGTATATCACTGGTATTAAATGCTGTGGATCAATACGGGCAAGCGGAAATCGCTGCTTCACCTGTTGATTTTTTATACACGGAAGTCTGGTCGGAAACCACTTACGCCGGTCTCGCAGGAATTATTCATTCCAACAATACTTATAGTGAAAACCAGTTAGCAAGTGTGTTAGCCGCTTATGTTAATAAAGAAATATCCGGCGCACCTGGCACCATAAATACAGCGGCTGTACTCCTGGCGGATGCGGTTATTTTTGCAAACGGCGGCGCTCATCTTGAATTAGGTGAACATATATTATGTAACGAATATTTTCCAGTGGACAATCTGGAGATGAGTGAGGAATTAGTAGCACAATTAATTGCATATTATGATTTTTCAGTTGCCTATGAAAATATTCTAAGAGATCACCATCAGTCAATTTTCTTCGGAATAATGACGGATAGCGACCTCGCCTTAAGTAAAAGCGCCCAAAAAGATAAAATCTGGGTGTCTGCCAGACAGGCGGATAATAGGCAAATTTATCACTTTATAAACTTTATTGGTGTTTCAACTATGGACTGGCGGGATCCTCAAGGTATTCAAACAAGTCCTCAAAAACTCTTTGATCTTCCATTAATGATTAAGGCAGACTCCACTGTCAGCAGAGTATGGATGGCTTCTCCGGATACTAACCAGGGCTCGCCCGTAGGTCTTGATTTTACCCAGGATGGTGATACCCTTTCGGTTACATTGCCGGGGCTTCACCACTGGTCCATGGTAGTAGTTGAGTTCGATAACTCTTCCTCGGCTATTCAGGCAGAAACGGTAAAAATTCCTGTTGGAATCAAATTGGGAAATAACTATCCCAATCCTTTCAATCCGGCGACTTCTATTCCATTTATCATAAATAAAGAGTGTGAAATTATTTTCAAAGTAGTAAATCTGAAAGGTCAAACAGTATTTGAAACCGAGTACTTTTTCCGGGCTGGCAATCATGAAATACACTTTAATGCGGAGAAATTATGTAGCGGAATATATATGTACAGCATATCTAATGATAACGCCACGTGTTATAAAAAGATGCTTTTAATTAAATGAAACTGTTAACTATTACGGAGATTTCATGAAATCTTTCCACCGGCTTTTGCCTTTAATTCTGATCATAATGAGTTGTTCTGATAATGATTTCCTCTATAAATCCGATCCATTTATTGTAAGATCGGATGGCATTAGGCAGGGCAAGTTTAAATCCACTGCTAAATCATCAACGGAACTCTATTCTAATTATAAAAGCCCGTATAAACGCCCGACTCTCAGAGTTATGGAATTTAAATTTGCTATTAACGGCGACGACAACGAGCGTTTCCCCGGCGAAAATCATCATATTCTCCTTAATCCTCAAAATGGGAAGATGGTATCGGCACTGTATAAATTCGGGCACCCCGATCCACCGGAAGCAATGTACGATGAAAAGGAACGAAATAATTATCTGGATGAAGATGTTGAGTTGACAATCAGGGCTGATATGCGGCCTGTTTTAAACGCTTTTAAAGAGCAGGGATTTTATACACTTTATAATGGAGAAACAATAAAAGCAGACGATTTTAAGGGTGTTTTTTTAGCGGGGAGAACACAGCCGCTTTCCTGGGAATTTACAAATCTTGCCCAAAGACCGGAATTCATGCTCCGTGATACAGATGGAGACAGTATTTATAAAATCAGTATCAATATTCAAAAATTCCAGCAGGCTACAGAAAATGAAACGAAAACCCGGTGGATACTAAAAGAAAACATCTCAAAATATCCGATCTATGAATCCGATCAGCTGATTTGTGATGCGTTGTATAACATGTCTCTCGAAGAGCTTGTGCTGGATATCAGAACAGACGGCGCCCTGATGGCGGGCGCTAAATGGCCGGGTGTATGGACCAGAGATATCAGTTACAGTATTTTACTCTCTCTGGCAATTCTCGAACCGGAAGCCGCTAAAACCAGTTTGATGCATAAAGTCAAAAACAATCGTATTATTCAGGATACCGGCACCGGAGGCTCCTGGCCCGTTTCATCAGATCGCATGATCTGGGCATTAGCCGCTTGGGAAATATATACTGTGACAGGCGACCGGGATTGGTTGGAAGAAGCTTTTGAAATAATTAAAAATTCAGCCGAGGATGATCTTTTGACTGTTCTCAATCCGGCGACAGGATTGATGTACGGCGAATCTTCCTTTCTCGATTGGCGGGAACAGACCTACCCCCGGTGGATGGATCCGAAGGATATCTATAGGTCGCATAACCTCGGCACCAATGCCATTCACTATGAAACCTATATTATTTTATCGAATATGGCAAAAGAATTAGCCGAAAAAGGCTTAGCGGAAAAGTACGCTAGAGTTGCAAATTCACTTAAGACGGCAATCAATGAACATCTCTGGTGTGAGCAAAAGGGTTATTACGGACAATATTTATATGGAAAAAATTACTTATCAGTTTCTTTCAAATCCGAAGCTCTAGGTGAGGCGCTTTGTGTCCTGTTCGATATCGCTGATTCTGAAAGGAAAATAAGTATTATAGAAAATACCCCGACAACGACATTTGGAATCCCCTGTATCTATCCGCAGCTACCCGACATTCCTCCATACCACAATAACGGAATTTGGCCCTTTGTGGAAGCCTATTGGACCTGGGCTTCCGCCAAAGTGGGCAATCCTAAAAGTGTCGAATATGGTCTGGCTTCCATCATTCGCGCATCTTCACTATTTTTAACAAACAAAGAAAATATGGTCGCCGAAACCGGAGATTTCATGGGAACCGAGATCAATTCCGATCGACAGTTATGGAGTGTTGCAGGAAATCTGGCGATGGTTTACAGAATTTTCCTGGGGATGGATTTTCAGCCCGATGCGCTTTCTTTCAAACCATTTATTCCTCAAAAATATACTGGTATGCGGAGCTTGAAAAATTTCAAATATCGACAAAGCCTGATTGATATTACAATTGACGGGTATGGTGATAACATTCAGGCATTGAGTTTGGATGGAAAACTATTGGCTGCAAATAAAATCCCGGGTAATATCAGCGGTCATCATAAAATACACATTCAAATGAATAACAAAATTGCTCAGCCCGGCGGCATTAACCTGGTTGAAATAACTTTCTCACCGGACACTCCTAATCTAACAGTATCGGATTCCCTGTTTGTTTGGAATTCGATCGAAGATGCAAAAATCTACAGAATTTTTAAAAATGGCTCTGAAATATCAAAAACCAAAGATACAAAATTTCGAATTCCTCAGTCCGAACATTATTCCGAATACCAGGTTATGGCTATCAGCAAATCCGGACAACAATCTTTTCTCAGTCAGCCGATGAGCGTCGTCAGCCGGCAACATACTATTTTAATGGAGGCAAACGGTGAGGATATATCAAATGATTACTCCGGATTCTACGGGTTTGGATACATTCCAATAACTAAACAGAAAAACAAGAATGTTATTTTCCCGGTATATATACCAAGAAGCGGTAAATACGCCCTTGATTTTAGATACAGCAATGGAAACGGGCCAATCAATACGAACAATAAATGTGCCGTGCGGTCTTTGTTTCTGGACGGAAAACGGATCGGCGCAGTAGTTTTTCCGCAGCGCGGAGACCAGTATTGGGCGGATTGGGGGTATTCGAATGCAATACCTGTTAATTTGCCAGCAGGAGATCATAATTTAACTTTGGAATTTCAACCTTCTGATGAAAATATGCATTTTGATACCAATACCGCGCTACTGGACCAGATGCGACTTATTTTACTCGGTTATGAGTAAAACAGGATAAAATATTTTATTCTCGTGTTTATTTACGTAATTTTCAGCGTAATGATTTTTCAATTTACATAAGATATTAAAGATGAAATCCGGCGAAGACAACCTACCCTTCAAGCAGTACAATCAAATCTTATTAGCCTTTGTCATTGCTATTCTCGTTTCACTTTCAATACTCTTGATTACGGTGTATGCTCCTGGCATATCCCGGGATAGTGTTAAAAAAATTTATTATGCGGACAATATATCAAGAGCCCATCAGATTGTCATTGATCGGTTTAATGAAGAATACAAAGGTAAGATAGAAGTCATTCCCATCGATTTACCCTTTATCAAGTTTAACACAAATTTAAGGAAAGAACTTCTCGCAAGAACATTACGCAACCGTAATACTTTAATTGACATATTTGCTATTGACCAGGTTTGGAATGCCCGTTTTGCCAAGTGGGCTGAACCTCTAACACCCTATTTTTCGGCAAAAACGGTAGGAACAATATTGCCTAAAGTCCTGGCTAATTCATATTCTAAAACTTCTATTATCAGTATTCCGCTGCATGTTGATGTTGGTGTAATGTATTATCGCCGCGATCTTGTGAAAAATTTAGATAAAACCGGGGAGCTGGAATCAATTTTAAAAAATTCAATTACATGGGATGAATTCTTTCAACTAAATCTTGTTAACAACAGCCCCCACAATTTTTATTCCTTCCAGGGCTATAATTATGAAGGGCTCATTGTCAATTTTATGGAGATACTTGGTCCGGAAGAAACCGATGCAATTTTTGACATGGACTCATTAAAAATCAATCTGGAACTGGCTAAAAAAGGAACGGTATTTATTCAAGACCTTATTGCGAAGTACAAACTCGCTCCCCTTGAAGTTACGACATTCAATGAAGATCGTTGTTACGAGTACGCTTTAAACAACAATATCCCGTTTTTCAGGGGATGGCCTTCATTCTATAAAACCCTGGAAAACAGACCCGCGAAAAATCTGATCGGTATTGCAGCGATACCCCATTTTAGAGATAAGTCTCCGGCTTCAGTCCTGGGAGGCTGGAACCTGATGATCTCCAAGCACTCCAAAGCCAAAAAGGAAGCCGCCATTTTTATAGAATACATGATTTCCCCCGAGACCCAAAAAACAATGCTAAAAGAGGGTGGGTTCTTACCTGTTGTAGAAGCCTTATACAGCGACCCGGATATACTGAAAGAAATGACTTACCTGTCCTATTTGAAACAGTTGGTTGATAATGGATTTTATCGTCCGAATGCTCCTCAATACACACAATTATCAAAAATTCTTGCCGATCATATTCATAAGATATTGGATAATAAAACCAGCCTGGAAGATGCTTTTAACAAACCTATTATAATCAACCGATACTAATGAAACTATCAGCCGGAAACAGAAGATTTCATTTTAATATCAGACATATTATACTGATTTTTGTGGTTACGTTGTTGTTCCTGGCAGTTTCATCTTATGTAAATACGCTTTCCAAGAACAACCTATTTTCCAGGACTACCGATATCTATCGTAAAAGTTCAATTGAGAATTTAGCAGACCTTACAGCGACCTCTTTAGAACTCCTGCTGGAACAGGTAATAATTAATCCTGATCAGTATTCTGAAAAAAAGCAGGGTATAATTCACGGCTTCGATATGATTCTCAGCCAACAAACACTTCGTGAAAACATCAAAGAAATCTGCGTTCTCATCTACCACGCCGATGCTGTTTTTGCTATAGATAACGGCAATGAGTTATACTCATATTTTGTGAAAGATGAACTTCCTCCCGATTTTAAGCAACAACTGCATCAACCGGCAATTAAAATATTCCGATCGGTGGAAGATGAAATTCAATCGGAAGAAGATATTTACAGTTTTACCGATGAAGATCACCTTTTTCACATTATCGTTCCCATGATGCTGGATGGTGAATATTCCGGCGCGCTTTATATGCAGATCGGCGTCGACTACCGAAGCCTGATCAAAGAAATCAGCATTGGCTATTCGAACATCAGTATCATTTTTACCGCCCTAATTATGCTGGGATTATTGTCCATGTTTTACCTTTCCTCATATATGGTTAAGGAACGTGATACGGCGCTGCGCCATTTGTTCGAAGAGCAGCAGACTCAACTTAAGCAAAACATCGAACTTCAAAAGGAGCAGCACTTTGCCAGAAGAATTTATCACACTCACCATAAAGCCGAAAAAATTATGGGGTATATTAAAAAGGATTTGCGAAATATAAGTTCCACAAATCCGGAAAACGAAATAGAACGGATTTCAAAATATGCCAGTTATATTCAACGTGTTATCTACGACATGAAGTCCTACAATCCTCCACTGAATACGATTCGCAACCAGGCATTCCAAAGCGATATCAATGAAATCATCCGGTTTATTGTCACCAACGTATTCGGACGACCGGAGAACATCGGCAATTTAGAAAATATCAATATAGATCTCGATAAAAATCTTCCCATCGTGCATATCAATGAATTCGTAATTTGGGAAATACTTGAACCCCTAATCCATAACAGCATTGATCACAATCCCGATAAAAAGATTACAATTCAGATTCAGACTAAATATAATCCCGACACAAAAACCTCAATAATATCAATCCTCGACGATGGCGTTGGTATTGATCCGACACTGCTTGAAATAGATGAGCAGGGAATCCAGAAATTATTTTTAGAACATACCACTATCAAAACCCAGTCTGAAAATTCCGGATACGGTTGTTATATCGCTCATCAAATATGCAATAAGCGCTGTGCCTGGGACCTGAAAGCAGCCAACCTGAAATCTGGCGGCGCCCAATTCATCATCACTATAGTACATATCGAAGGAAATCCAAATGCATGACGACTTGATTAAAATCCTCATTATCGAGGATGAAACCTACGATGTGGATCGTATCAAAAAAACACTTCGTCCCTACGAAACAAAAATAAAAATCCTGGATGTTGTTAAAAATGGTTATGATGCCCTGAATAGTATTAAATCGGGGAAAAACTTTGACGTCATCATTATGGATTATCAGATATCCGGTGGACTCTACGGTGAAGCATTGATAAAAAAGATAAAATTGCTGGATCCAACTCTTCAGATTCTGGTTATTACCAAAATGACCATTAATCAAACCGATTTGAGTTTTGCCAATAAATTACTCGCGAGTGGTGCCTATTGGTATGGGACAAAATACCCCGGTGATATTGAAGAATTTATTTATCAGCCTACCGATTTCGTACTTAGTATTATGAACGCATATACCTTGAAACAAGCCGAAATGTCACAACACATTATTCGGCGCCGGCTGGATAAAAAAATCAATACAATTCTGGGACAGATTCCACTGCTGGGACAATCCCTGGAAATGCAGAAACTGAAAGTACTTATCGAAAAATATTCAAAACCGAATGCGAATGTCCTGATTATCGGTGAGTCGGGCACCGGCAAAGAACTGATTGCAACGAATATTCATTACCTCAGTGACCGAAAATATGAAGCCTTTATTACAGTAAACTGTGCCGCTATACCCAAAAATTTAATTGAGAGTGAACTGTTTGGATATGAAAAAGGTGCCTTTACCGGAGCCGATATGGATAAACCGGGACTTTTCGAACAGGCTAACGGCGGAACATTATTCCTGGATGAAATCACCGAGTTGCCTCGCTCCGCCCAGGCGAAACTCTTACGTGTTTTACAGGAAGGTGAAATTGATAAAATCGGCCGAAAGAAAAAATACAACGTTGATGTCAGAGTCCTGGCCGCCACCAATCGAAACGTCGATGATCTTCTGGAAAAGAATATACTCCGGGAAGATCTGTTTTACCGCCTTAATATCCTTCAGATCAAAGTGCCGACATTGAGCGAGCGAAATGGTGATATAGCGTTACTGACAAATCATTTTATTTACTATTACTGTCAGGAAATGGGGCTGGTTTCTCTGACGGTTTCGCCTGAAGCTCTAAAAATACTGGAAGAATATTCATGGCCGGGAAATGTCCGCCAGCTGAAAAATGTCATTCAGAGGATCGTTATACTGGCCAATGAAACCGAAATCTCTGCGGAACTGGTTAAAACCTGCATGGGGGAAATAATTAATTTACCCCCTTCATCTAACCAATTCCCGGAATTTTCTTTCAACCGTATTCTTCCGCTAAAGGAATTAGATCGGATATTCCGGCGGAAATATATCGAATATGTTCTAAATCAAAGTAAAACTGATACAGAGGCTGCCGATAAATTGGGCATGGCGCCATCAAATTTTTATCGTAGTTGTAAGGAGTTAGGAATAAAATAAGCCCAGTAGTTAACAATTGTATAGTAAAGGATTTGAAGACGTCGTTAGAGATTTTCAGAAACAGATTATGTTTCAATCTATAGAATAAAACAGCTTATTTTACTCTCTGTTTCGTAAACGATGTATACCGGTTTTTATTTATTGACGACAAACCCTATTGCTTCTAAGCAGAGGGTTGCAGGTTCGAGTCCTGCTCGGGGTACTCCTCCTAACACACTGACATTCACCTCTTTCCATTTACTTTCTTTCAGTTAAAACACCATTAGTGACCTTGGTCCACTGCCCGTTCTGCTTCTCCGATTGCCCATAGAAATAGTCGAGCATATCGGATGCGGTCTGTTTATCGATATTGCCAGCCAGCAATTTATTGATCCGCTGTTTCTCAGCCGGATTGACTTTTACTGGTTGCTGGATAAGAAAAAAACAATCATCAAGTATCAAGTATCTGATTTGATTTTAATAATGGTCATTTACCATGCAAAAAACTTATGCAAAAAAACAAGAAAATGATTTGTCAGAGACCTTAGGAGTTATGTCAGCTGCCTTTCCAGGGTTGGAACCGGTCATTGTTCGCATTCTGGCGTCTATTTACATACACCGCTAATCTGTAGATTCTGTTACATGACATCCTATATGCGATTTTATTAAAAGGAAAATGGTCAACTTAGAATAATATGGCGGCATAAAACCGTTTGTTGTCAGCGTACATGCGCCTGCAGCTGCCGGAAAACCCTGAACAGGTACAGATTTAATACCGGTACTATGTTTCAGCCGGTGATTAGGTCTTTCTGATTACGATAATGATTCCACAATTGAGGGTCTGTCATTTTCCATTGCTTATTTCTCCTTCAGTTGTTAAAATGCAGCAGCTACGACGGATATGAATTGGAACAGTTAAAAGTGGAAACTGTCTATTATGCGGGAAGGCTTGGTACGTCAATATATCGTCCGGCAATTAATCCAAGCGGGCTGAATCCAGTTTAAATTGAATTAATAAGCGAGAACAATATGGCACAGAACGGTACCAACGGCGCTAATCTCGGTTTTGAAACCAAACTCTGGGAGATGGCCGACAAGATGCGGGGCCACATGGACTCCGGCGAATACAAGCATGTCGTTCTGGGGCTGATATTCCTCAAATACATCTCCGATGCTTTTCAGGCAAAATACGATGACCTGACAACCCGGCAGGCAAGCGATTACACCAATCCGGAAGACCGTGACGAGTACGCAGCCGCTAATATCTTCTGGGTGCCCAAGGAAGCCCGCTGGGAGAAACTGCGGTCCGGGGCGAAGCAGCCGATTATCGGCCAACTCGTGGATGACGCTATGGTCGCCATCGAAAAGGAAAACCCCAGTCTGAAAGGCGTTCTGCCGAAGAACTACTCCCGACCGGCGCTGGATAAGTACCGGCTGGGACAACTGATCGACATTATCAGCAATATCGGACTTGGGGATCAGCACTCCCGCTCCAAGGACATTCTCGGCCGGGTCTATGAATACTTTCTCGGACGCTTTGCGGCGGCTGAAGGCAAGGGCGGCGGCGAATTCTACACCCCTCAGTGTATCGTCAAACTCCTGGTCAAAATGATCGAGCCGTTCAAAGGCCGGGTTTATGATCCCTGCTGCGGTTCCGGCGGAATGTTTGTGTCCTCAGAACGCTTTGTAGAGGAACACGGCGGACGGCTGGGCGATATTGCGGTTTACGGGCAGGAATCCAATCCCACCACCTGGAAACTGGCGAAGATGAACCTCGCCATCCGGGGCATCGATGCCGATCTCGGTCAGCATCAGGGTGACAGTTTTCAGAATGATTTACATAAAGACCTCAAAGCCGATTTCATCCTGGCAAATCCACCGTTTAACATGTCCGACTGGGGTGGTGAACGGCTGAAGGAGGATGTCCGCTGGAAGTATGGTACTCCACCGGTGAACAATGCCAACTACGCCTGGATTTCACACTTCATTCATCACCTGGCGCCCAATGGCATCGCCGGGTTTGTGCTGGCGAATGGCTCCATGTCTACCAGTACATCCGGTGAAGGTGATATTCGGAAAGCAATCCTCGAAGCCGATATGGTGGATTGTATGATTGCATTGCCGGGGCAACTGTTCTATACAACCCAGATTCCGGTCTGCCTGTGGTTTGTGACCAAATCCAAGAAGGCCCAGCCACAACGGGGCTATCGTGACCGCTCCGGTGAAACGCTGTTCATTGACGCCCGTAAAATGGGTAAACTGATTGACCGGGTGCACCGCGAACTGGATGACGATGATATACAATCAATTTCAAACGTGTATCACCAATGGCGGAATGCTGGTGGTGATTATGAAGACAAGCCCGGCTGGTGGAAGTCTGCTAAACTCGACGAGATCAAATCCCATGGCTATGTGCTGACGCCCGGACGTTATGTGGGCGCTGAGGAAGTGGAAGACGACCTGCCTGCGCCGCGGTCGGGTGTGTTTTTCGTTTATGTAATTAAATGTGAAAATGATAGTTATTACATCGGTCAGACGGACAATATTCCACGGCGATGGCAGGAGCATATATCCGGCCAGAGCGCTGAGTGGACAAAGAAATACAAACCGATCTACATTCCCCATTATGAAGAATTCAACAGCCGGGAAGAGGCCGTTGCACGCGAAAAGGAATTGAAAACCACATCAGGACGTCGGTGGATTAAAAAAGCCATCGCTGAAGGCCGGGCGCGGCAGGCAGGCGGCATTCCCTTTGAGGAAAAGATGGCGGGACTATCCGCGACGCTGTATGAGCAGTTTGTAAAATCAAAAGAACTGGAAGCCGTGATCCGGAAGAACCTGGAGGTACTGGGTTATGGGAAGTAAACGCGAAATCATGCCGCAGCATAATATTCACACTCTGATTACTGAATTACGGGAACTTATAACTTTGGCTCGTAATGCTGCCGCTCGCAGCGTCAACACGATTCAGATAGTAACGAACTTCGAAATCGGACGGCGGATTGTTGAGCATGAACAGCAGGGTGAAAAACGTGCAGAATACGGTAAAACTTTGTTGAAGAGACTTTCAGCAGAATTGATCAGAGAATTTGGACGAGGGTTTTCAGAAGACAACCTCTCGAATATGCGCAAGTTCTATCTGACGTATAAGGAACGGTCGGAGATTTCCGGGACGCTGTCTCGGAAATTGCTTTCAAGTGCAAAAAGTCAGGCGTCATCCGGTCAATTACAAAAATCCGAGACGCTGTCTCAGAAATTCACCCTCTCCTGGTCACATTATGTCTTTTTGCTGGGCGTTAAAAACCCGGAAGAACGCAGTTTTTATGAGATCGAAGCCACAGGACAGAACTGGTCGATTCGGGAGCTCAAACGGCAGTTCAACACGGGACTTTATGAACGTCTATCATTAAGCCGGGACAAGGGAAAGGTCAAAGAACTTTCGGAAAAAGGCCAGATCATTGAAAAACCGGGAGATATGATCAAATATCCTTATGTCCTGGAATTTCTGGGGCTGGATGAGAAAGCAGCTTACTCGGAAAATGACCTCGAAACAGCGATCATCGACAAACTGGAACACTTCCTGCTCGAACTCGGCAAAGGTTTCCTGTTTGAAGCCCGCCAGAAGCGGTTCACCTTTGACGCCGACCACTTCTTCGTTGATCTGGTGTTTTATAATCGCCTGTTGCGCTGCTATGTGCTTATCGACCTGAAGATCGGCAAACTTACTCATCTGGACCTCGGTCAGATGCAGATGTATATCAACTACTTTGACCGCCACGTCAGACTGAAGGATGAAAATCCAAGTGTCGGCATTGTCCTTTGTAAAATGAAAAACAATGCATTGGTGAAACTCACCTTACCGGAAAACGCCAATATTTACGCCTCTCAATATCAGCTTTATTTGCCTTCTAAAGAAGAACTGAGACAGAAATTAATGGAATGGGCGGAAGGAAATGAAAAAGGGATGAAAGATGGAGATTGAAATATTGCAATGTGAAAAATTCGCAAAGGCTGACGAAATGGAAACCACGATCCGGCAGAACCTGGAGGCTTTGGGCTATGGAGAATGAACTATGAATAAACTGACCAATAATTCAAAAACACCAGCATTAACCGGGAGTAATGATTTGCTCCTGCAGGATATTCGCAAGCTAATTGAGGAAACCCGCTCCTCAGTTGCCATAGCCGTCAATACGGCAATGACTATGCTTTACTGGAATATAGGCCGGCAGATTAACACAGGCATTTTACAAGGTAAGCGGGCCGATTATGGCAAAGAAATAGTCTCCACACTGTCGAGACAATTGATTAATGAATATGGCAACGGTTTTTCCAGTAAGAACCTCCGACACATGATGAAATTTGCTGATTCTTTCCCTAACGATCAGATTATCTACGCACTGAGTAGACAATTGAGTTGGACACACTTTCGGACTGTCATTTACCTTGACGATCCTCTAAAACGGGATTTCTATGCTGAAATGTGCAGAGTGGAAAACTGGAGTACGCGGATTTTGCAATCAAAGATCGATTCCATGCTTTATGAGCGGACGGCACTATCCAAAAAGCCGGATGAACTGATTAAACACGAACTGCAACAATTACATAATGAAGACCGGATGACACCGGAACTGGTCTTCAAAGACCCTTATTTTCTCGACTTTCTGGGATTGAATGATCGTTATCTGGAAAGAGACCTCGAAGATGCCATACTGCGCGAGTTAGAGCAGTTCCTTTTGGAATTGGGATACGGTTTTGCGTTTATGGCGCGGCAAAAACGGATTCAGATTGATAATGATGATTATTATATCGATCTGCTGCTGTACCATCGGGGCCTGAACCGTCTGATTGCCATAGACCTGAAACTTGGTGATTTCAAGGCGGGATACAAAGGGCAAATGGAACTCTATCTGCGCTGGCTTAATAAACATGAACGGAAACCAATGGAAAATGAACCTCTGGGGATTATCTTATGCGCCGGGAAGAAACAGGAGCTGATCGAGCTGCTGGAACTGGGTAAATCCGGTATTCATGTCGCCGAATATTTAACAGAGCTCCCGCCCCGAGAACTGCTCAGACAGAAGTTGCATAAAGCCCTGATCAGTGCAAAAACCAGAATCGCAGCATTGCCGGATACATCTGAGAGTAAAGCGGATGATTAAGATTAAATATACAAATCATAGTTCCAATAATATGATTGCCGACATATGGCAAACACCGTCTGCCAATTTCCGGGATTCACTGACTCCCGAATTCAACCCTACCGCAATAGTGGGGACACTGTCTCCCAAATTCAACAATCCATCACGAATAGAGGCGCATTGTCATGAATAATGTTATCACACCCGGCAATCAATACAGAGAATGGTTAATCAATCTGAAACTGAAAGTTCGCCGTGCACAACTTAAAGCGGCGGTTTCCGTAAATACAGCATTGCTGGAGTTTTATTGGGACCTTGGCGCTGACATTGTCGATAAACAGAAGGATTACGGGTGGGGTGCGGGATTTCTGAAACAACTAAGCCGTGATCTGATGTCAGATTTTCCGGATATGAAAGGTTTTTCAAAGAGAAACCTGGAGCAGATTCGACGGTGGTATTTATTTTATACAGGCGGCAGCGGACATCATGAAAATAGTGATTCTGTAATTGCGAAGCAACCTGCTACGCAATTGTTCCAGATTCCCTGGTGGCATAATGTAATTATTGTGAGCAGGTGTAATACGGTATCGGAAGCATTGTTCTATGTTCAGGAAACTATTGAAAATGGCTGGAGCCGGGCAATCCTTGAAGCCCAGATTGAAACCGGTCTCTTTGAGCGACAGGGCTCAGTACAATCCAATTTTCCAAATACTTTACCGGCTCCGCAATCTGAACTTGCCCGGCAAATACTGAAAGACCCGTATAGTTTTGAATTTATCACATTACGTAAAGATGCTAAAGAACGAGATCTGCAGCAGGGACTTTTAAACCATCTGAAAGACTTCATGATCGAACTGGGCACCGGCTTTGCGTTCGTGGGCAGCAACTATCACCTGGAAGTCGGCGGTGATGATTTCTATCTTGATCTGCTGTTTTATCATTTAAAATTGCACTGCTATATCGTCATCGAATTGAAAATGGATGAGTTTAAACCTGAATATGCCGGTAAGATGAACTTTTATCTGACAGCAGTGGACAAGCTGCTTCGTCACGAACCGGACAATCCCAGTATCGGTATTTTACTATGTAAAGGAAAGAACCGCATAGTTGTCGAATATGCATTAAAAGATGTACGTAAACCAATCGGAGTGTCCGAGTATAAATACACCCGCGCTTTACCGAAAGATATCCGGTCGGAACTACCCAGTATTGAGGAAATCGAGGCGGAATTGATCAATGAATAGAATGACAATCAATAATATCTATAAAATAGTCCAACAGACTGTTGGACAGTTCTACCCTACCGCAATAGTGGGGACAGTGTCGGCACAATTCAGCAATCCATCACAAACAGAGGAGCCGGGTTATGGGGAGTGAGTGGAAGATCGTTAGGTTAGGTGATATTGCAGAGAATATCTCTCGACCATTCGACTTTTCTGATCGGGATAGTGTCGTATTTATTAATACTGGGGATGTGCTTGAGGGTAAATTCCTACATTCGAATAGGGTTTTTAGTAATGGGCTACCTGGACAAGCTAAAAAGAGAATAGAGATTGGTGATATTCTGTTTAGTGAAATCCGTCCAGCAAATAAGAGATACGCATTAGTTGATTTTGAGCCAGAGGATTATGTTGTATCAACTAAATTCATGGTAATCCAGCTTTTAACAAATGATATTGATCCGGATTACTTTTACCTGCAGATTACCAATAATTCAACACTTAATGAATTTCAGAGGATTGCTGAATCACGTTCGGGTACGTTTCCTCAAATAACCTTTGATGCAGTATCACACTTTCCAATTATACTTCCCCCTCTTCCCGAACAACGCGCCATCGCTCACATTCTCGGTTCGTTGGATGACAAGATCGAACTGAACCGCCAGATGAACCGCACCCTGGAAGCCATGGCCCAGGCGATCTTCAAGAGCTGGTTTGTGGATTTCCTGCCTGTGCGGGCGAAGCAAAGCGCCCGCACGCAGACAGGCGATCCCGTCCATGCCAAAGCCAAAGGCAGAGATACCCTGCCCGCCCCGCAGAGCGAAGCGGTGCGGCAGGCGTGCGGTCTGCCGCCTGAGATTGTCGATCTGTTTCCGGATAGTTTTGAACCTTCGGAATTGGGGCTGTTGCCGAGGGGGTGGAAGCCAGTACAACTAGCCGAACTCATCGAATTGATTGGAGGCGGAACACCTAAAACCAGCAATGTTGAATATTGGAATGGTGATATTCGATGGTTCTCTGTGGTTGACGCACCAGATAGTTCTGACGTGTTCGTAATTGATACTGAAAAGCATATTACTATCTCGGGTCTACAAAACTCATCAACAAAGATACTTCCATTTGGCGCGACGATTATTAGTGCAAGAGGTACCGTCGGAAAGTGCGCACTTGTTGGTACTCCGATGGCGATGAACCAGTCCTGTTATGGAATTGCTGGGATAAATGGACGAGGTTCGTACTTTACTTATTTCCTCATACGAAAACAGGTTTCGGATTTACAACGCTCCGGGCATGGTTCTGTATTTAATACAATCACACGAGATACCTTTAAATCAATTATTAGTATTGATACGGGCTCTGAGATTACGCAACAGTTTGACAAATATGTTGATCCGTTTTTACGATTAATACATACAAACCTTCATGAAATCGAAGCCCTGAAACAACAACGGGATGTTCTTCTCCCTAAACTCATCTCCGGTGAGTTGCGCCTGCCTGCCGAAGCGATTGAGAAGTTTTCAGCGCAGGCAGGGGTGCCGGATGTGGAAGCAATCTTGAAAGAGGCGGGATTATGAACAACGAAATGATATTCTACAGTACGCCGGAAGGTGATAAAAAGGTCGAAGTACTTTATCAGGATGAGAACTTCTGGTTGACGCAGAAAGCCATTGCGCGCTTATTTGCTGTTGAAGTGCCGGCTATCAGCAAACACATAAAGAACATCTTCGAATCAAGTGAATTGGTGGCAGATTCAGTTATTTCCATTTTGGAAACAACTGCCGCTGATGGCAAAACATATAAGACCAAATACTACAATCTCGACGCCATCATTGCTGTTGGTTACCGGGTCAACAGTTATCAGGCTACACAGTTTCGCATCTGGGCGACGAAAACACTGAAAGAGTTTATCATCAAGGGGTTTGTGCTGGATGACGAACGTCTTAAGCAGGGGAAACGCTTTGGCAAGGACTATTTTGACGAACTGCTTGAACGCATCCGGGAGATTAGGGCCAGTGAGCGGCGCTTTTATCAAAAGATCTCCGATATTTACGCACTCTCGGCCAATTACGATAAAAACGCTCCTGTTACCAAGGAGTTCTTCGTCACGGTGCAAAACAAACTGCATTGGGCGATTACCGGCAAGACCGCCGCTGAAATCATTTACTCCTCAGCCGACACCGCTAAAATACACATGGGTTTGACAAACTGGAAGCAGGCGCCCGGCGGCAAGGTGATGAAATCAGATGTCACGGTTGCCAAGAACTATTTGAATGAAGCGCACATCAAGGAGTTGAATCGCATCGTTTCCGCTTATCTCGATCTTGCAGAGAACCGGGCAGAAAGGCAAATCCTGATGAAAATGGAAGATTGGGTTCAATTTCTGCACAACTTCCTGGAATTGTCCAGTTATCCGATTCTCAAAGACAAAGGTAAAGTGAGTGCCGTAGAAGCCCAACTCAAAGCCGAACAGGAATATCAGAGTTACCGCCAACGCCAGGACCGGGAATATATATCGGATTTTGACAGGGAAATCAAACGAATTCAGGGAACGCACAAACAAGAGAAAGTCGATGAATAAGACCACTGAATCCGCCCTTGAGCAAACCGCCTTGGCGTGGTTTGAAGACCTCGGCTATACTGTCAAATTCGGCCCTGATATTGCCTTTGACGGCCTTCAGCCGGAACGTTCCGCAGAAGCAAACTATACCGACGTCATCCTGGCTAACCGATTACGCTCAGCCCTGGAACGGATCAATCCCGGTCTTCCTACAGACGCTATCGATGATGCTGTCCGTCAGATTATCCATACCGAAAGTCCCGCTCTAATTCTCAATAACCGCTCATTCCATAAAATGCTGACCGATGGCATGGACGTCGCCTGGATGGACCCCGATGGGGAGCAAAACGGCAAAGTCTGGCTCTTCGATCTTGTGGATATTGACAATAACGACTGGCTGGCCGTCAATCAATTCACGGTGGTGGACGACAAACATGAGCGTCGTCCGGATATTGTAGTTTTCATCAATGGTCTGCCCATGGTGGTCATTGAGTTAAAGAACCCGGCTGATGAAAAAGCCACCATCAAACACACCTTCAATCAACTGCAAACCTATAAGTCCCAGATACCGTCCCTGTTTGTCTATAATGAATTGCTGGTGATTTTCGATGGACTACTGGCCCGGGCGGGAACTCTGACTTCCGGCTGGGATCGCTGCATGCCCTGGCGGACGGTTGACGGAAAATCCGTTGCGCCCAAAGGTTCCGTGGAACTGGACGTACTGCTGAAAGGCGTTTTGAATAAGCGTCTGCTGCTCGATTATATACTCAATTTCATCACCTTTGAAGATGACGGCGGCGATACAACGACGATTACCAAGAAAGCCGCCGGTTATCATCAGTATCATGCAGTAAATAAAGCCATCGAGTGCACCCTTTCCGCCTGTGGTATCGATGCCGACGCCAGACAAGTCTATGGTCGTTTTCTGGACGCGGAACGGGTCGATCCGTTTAAGGTTCGTGAACCGGCACCCAAACTGGGCAAAGGATCTGCTCATTTTGGAGACCGGCGGATCGGTGTCATCTGGCATACTCAGGGCTCCGGTAAAAGCCTGTCCATGACATTCTATGCCGGTAAAGTCATCCGTCATCCTGCCATGCAGAATCCCACGATTCTGGTCATTACCGACCGTAATGATCTGGACGAGCAGTTGTTTGGGACATTCTCATCGAACTATTCATTATTACGACAGAAACCGGTACAGGCGGACAGCCGAATTGATTTACGGGAATTGTTGTCTGTGGCATCAGGCGGTGTCGTATTCTCGACGATCCAGAAGTTCTTCCCGGACCAAAAAGGTGATGAACATCCGCTACTGAGCGACCGCCGGAACATTGTGGTGATCGCTGATGAAGCCCATCGCAGCCAGTACGATTTCATTGACGGTTTTGCCCGTCACCTGCACGACGCGCCCTGCCCAAGGCTTCATTTATCGGCTTCAGTGGTACACCCATTGAAAGCAGGGATAAAAACACCCCGGCTGTGTTCGGTGACTACATCGATAAATACGATATATTGCAAGCCGTGGAAGATGGCGCCACGGTGCGTATCTATTATGAGAGTCGGTTGGCTAAACTCGAACTGAATGAAAGTGAAAAGCCCAGGATCGATCCGGAATTCGAAGAGATTAGTGGCTGCTGATCTTGTGAAACACTTTGAAGACCGGGACGCCGCCATGTCCGGCAAGGCCCTGATCGTCTGTATGAGCCGGCGTATCTGCGTAGACATGTACAACGCCCTAATCAAACTTCGTCCGGGTTGGCACAGTACAGACGACAAAAGCGGTTCTTTGAAGATCGTAATGTCGGGTTCGGCGTCTGATGAACTCTCCTGACAGTCTCATATTACGTAGCAAGAAAGCCCGGGAAGCAATTGCCAAACGATTTAAAGATTACAACGATGATCTGAAACTGGTCATCGTCCGTGATATGTGGCTGACGGGATTTGACTGTCCCAGCATGCACACCATGTATATTGACAAACCCATGGCCGGGCATAATCTGATGCAAGCTATCGCTCGGGTCAATCGGGTCTTCCGGGATAAACCGGGCGGATTAGTAGTTGATTACCTTGGGCTGGCGGACTCCCTGAAAGCGGCCATGCGCGATTACACCGTCAGCGGCGGTAAAGGAGTTGCTCACATTGAACAGGAACAAGCGGTTGCTGTGCTGCTTGAGAAATACCAGGTCGTCAGAGATATGCTCCACGGATTCGATTACCTGCCATTATTGAAAGCCAGACCAGACGAACGGCTGAGGGGTGTTCTGGATGCGATGGAGTTTATACTCGGATTGGATGACGGCAAGAAGCGGTACCTCCATGCGGTGTCGGACCTGTCCAAAGCCTTTGCTCTGGCAGTGCCCCATGAAAAGGCGCTTGAGATCCGCGATGAAGTGGGACTATTCCAGGAGATACGCTCCGGAATTGTCAAAGCCACTGTTTCCGAATCTGAACGGTCACCAGAGGAAATCGAATTCGCTATCAAGCAGCTGGTGTCCAGAGCGGTTTCGTCCACCGAAGTTGTTGACATATTCGCCGCCGCGGGACTGAAGAAGCCGGATATATCCATTCTGTCCGATGAGTTCCTGGCAGAAGTCCGCCAATTACCTCAGCGGAATCTGGCCCTGGAGCTCTTGAAGAAGCTGATCGCCGATGACATCCGGACCCGTATGCGAAAGAACGTTGTCCAGGCACGGTCGTTTGCTGAAATGCTGGAAGAATCCATCAACAAATACCAGAAGCGAGCGATAGAAGCGGCTGAAGTCATTGAAGAACTGATTAAACTCGCTAAAGAGATGCGGGAAGCCCATCAGCGCGGTGAACAGCTCGGCCTGACCGATGATGAAGTGGCATTTTACGATGCCCTTGAAGTCAATGACAGCGCCGTCAAGGTGATGGGTGACGAAGCCCTAAAGATTATTGCCCAGGAGCTGGTCACAGCCGTTAAACGAAGCGTATCAGTGGACTGGACGATGCGTGACAATGCCCGTGCCCAGATTCGGGTGATCGTCAAGCGGATTCTACGGAAGTATGGCTACCCACCGGATAAACAGGAAAAAGCAACCCAGACTGTGCTGGAACAGGCGGAAGTGCTCTGCCGTGAGTGGGTGGATTGATCTGAATGTGCCGATCCCGTCAAAACAACATAAGACAGGCCTCTATGCAATACGGATATTCTATAAAATATCAATACGAAACCGGGGCAGAGAGTAGCGATCAAGACTGAACTTTACTGTAATCCGGCTGTAATTTAGCTGTTACTTTTTAGACATTTAACCTGGCCGGTTTGATTCCTGACAAGCGTACATGGTATTTTAGTCAGAGCACTGTTCTAATACCTTATATTTCGATTTCATGTTGACTTTAAAGGTTATTTCGGCTAATATTGTAGTACAGTAATATATTGGACGATAAATGAAGTACATTAAAAGAACCCTTGAAACAACCATTCAAAAAGCATCCGGACAATTCCCGGTAATTTTAGTGACTGGTGCCAGACAGGTCGGAAAGACAACTCTGTTAAAGAAACTGGCGAATAAGGACAGAGAATATATTACACTTGATGATCCAATCCTTCGATCCCTGGCTGAAGATGATCCGGCCATCTTTCTGCAACGCTTTTCCGGGCCCGTAATCATTGATGAGATTCAATATGCCCCCGATCTTTTGCCCCATATCAAGATGATGGTTGATAAAGACCGGCTGACTGGTCAATTCTGGCTCACCGGATCGCAGCAATTTCATCTGATGAAAGGTGTGTCGGAATCGCTTGCCGGTCGTGTGGCAATCATTAACCTCTGTGGTCTATCACAAAGGGAATTGCAGGGAGACAGCGGGGCAAGTCAATTCATTCCTACCGATGATCGGCTGAAATTACGTGATAAGAGCCCATCTCTTCTACTGCCCGAACTTTATCAAAAGATCTGGTTGGGCGGTTATCCGGCTTTATACCAGGAAAATGCTCCGGACCGAGACCTGTTTTACAGCTCCTACGTACAGACTTATCTGCAAAGAGATGTAAGGGACTTGGCGAATGTCGGGGATATTGGTGCATTTACACGTTTTCTGCGGGCATCGGCCGCCAGGACCGGACAGATGCTTAATATGCAGGACCTCTGCCGGGATGCAGATATAAATCAAGCCACCGGCAAACGCTGGTTGTCTATTCTGGAAGCCTCGGGATTGGTATTTCTGCTGGAGCCTTTTCACTCCAACATTAACAAACGCCTGATAAAAACACGGAAGCTTTATTTCATTGATACAGGGCTGGCTTCCTGGTTAACAGGCTGGAGCAGCGCAGAGACTCTGGAAAAGGGTGCCATGACGGGAGCATTTCTGGAAACCTGGGTTATTTCGGAAATTCTAAAAAGCATACTGCACAACAGTTCAAGCAGCATCGGAAACCTCTTTTATTACCGTGATAAAGACGGGAAAGAAATTGATCTTCTCATTCAAAGTAATGGAACGCTGTATCCGGTTGAGATCAAGAAAAGCGCTTCTCCTAACAAAGAAGCAGTGCGGCATTTTAAAACTCTCAATAATCTGAAATTGCCCATCGGTCCGGGTTGCATTGTTTCCCTGGCACCACAACGAATCCCGATCACGGGAAATGTTCAGAATGTTCCTGTGGGAATGCTTTAGTCTGGCATGCCAGGATTAAAGTAAGGGCTGGATAATTACAATCATCCCTTTTTGTAGCTGCCGTTCCGCCAACACCCCTTCCGTAGACTGAACCATGTGGAAATGCTCTGCCGGGAGTAGGTGGACTGAGATTAACATATCCAATATTTGCCATTTTATGACCACGTATTGATAACGTGTCCCTTGCTGACACATATTGCTGGCTATAATAAGGATCTGTCTTATTATAGTTACATAGCGTTATCTATAATATGAACTTGCTTGTTACATATTAAGCCCTTATATTATGCCTCGGTAGATACTTATTAAACGTAGAGATAATATGGATATTAAAGACTTTATTGCAGGAACTTACCAGGAACAGACCGGATACCGGTGTTTTATCCCGGAAAAGATCAATCACCAGTGGTCGTGGTCTGATCCTGTTATCAATACAATGTTGGAAGAAGCCACATTAAAACTGGGTGAACTGAATGCGTTTTCATTGCATGTGCCTGATATCAATATATTCATTCAGATGCATGTGGTCAAAGAAGCGACAAGTTCCAGCCGGATTGAAGGAACCCGGACCGAAATAGGTGAAGCCGTCCTGAATGAAGCTGACATCAGCCCAGCCAGACGCAACGACTGGCAGGAAGTTCATAATTACATCGAAGCTCAGAACTATGCTATTAGTCAGTTGCAGGAATTACCGCTATCATCCAGACTAATCCGCGAAGCTCACCGGATACTGATGTCGGGAGTTCGTGGCGAAACCAAGAATCCTGGTGAATTCCGGCAAAGTCAGAACTGGATTGGCGGCGCTACTCCAAAGGATGCTATCTATGTGCCGCCGGTTCATACAGCTGTACCGGAATTGATCGGCGATTTAGAGCATTTTATCCATAATAGCACGATTGCAGTACCACATCTGATCCGGATAGCGATTATTCATTATCAGTTCGAAGCCATTCACCCGTTTCTGGATGGTAATGGCCGGATTGGTCGTTTGCTGATACCACTCTATTTTGTGAGTAAGGGATTACTGGCAAAGCCGGTTATCTATCTATCGGATTACTTTGAGAAACATCGTAGTCTATACTATGACAATCTGCGATTCGTATCGGATTCGAATCAGATGGTGCGCTGGATTAAGTTCTTTCTGGTCGCATTAGCGGAAACAGCCCGGAATGGAATCACAACGTTACAGGAAATCTTAGCAATGAAAGAGCGCCTGGAAGGTGAAACCATACTGGTATTAGATCGGAAGGTTCCAAATGCCAGGCGTCTGCTGAATCTCCTGTATACAAAACCGTCCCTAACCGGAGTGGATGTTGTCAGTGGATTGAACGTAACCGCATTGACAGCGAATAAGCTAATTGAGGATTTCATAAGACTGGGGATACTGCGTGAAGTATCCGGTGGCAAGCGCAATCGGATCTATGTTTTCGATGAGTATTTGAGCAAGTTTAAATAGTGATTTGGTGAGTGGTTTACTGTCTGCCATCCTGTCCGATTTAACTGAGTTGCCCCTTTTCTCCACCGCTCCCGTCGACAAAACTACCAAGGCACCTTTCTTCTAAGCAGAGGGTTGCAGGTTCTTCCATCAGAATTGTCTATGAGTCAAGATTATAATACTTTAAATCCTGATCAAATATTTTACTGTGTCAATTGCACTCTTATAAACCGCGGTCGGTATACATCCATCCCCTGATTCTCAATATCAACCCCGATTGGTGCCGTCACATAACTGATGATTAGTTCACCGGGTTTCGTTGATAATTCCGGATGGCATTTAGCCGCATAGGTCATTTTTTTATGTTCGGGATTCTTATAAATACAAACCGGTTCAGACCAGGGTCCGGTCAGTTGCGTTGCGACTGTCAGGTAAATTTCAGGCTCTTCAGGATTATAGGTTGTACAGTAATAGAGTTTCCACTGTTCATCATATTGAATAACAGTCTCCGTACACCCCGGTGCAAAAAGCGTTATCGCACCGTCATGGGTTTTGCTCCAAAAAGATTTCTCATCGCTTTTTATCCAGTACTCCAGAGTCTCTGCGCCACCACCGGATAGAATGTCTGACGCCTTCGCCCTGACAAGGATCATCCGACGTTTCTTTGTATTATCATTCAAATCATCCATAGAAATGAAATATAGATATGGTTTTTCATACCATAATGCAGACTGGAGAATAAAATGATCGTTTCCGATATTCATATCAAAGTAATTCAGATTCCAGTCCATGGGATCATCATCCGGATTATCAATCACAACAGACACCGTTCCGGCAACCCAATTCTCAGACCAGTCTTTGTTTAAGGACATGCAAAATATAATCAGTTTATCATTTATTCTGATTCCATGGGTAGGCCAATAATATTTTCCCGACGTTCCCTCATGAAAGGGAATAAACGCTATATCCTTTCCACCCTCGTTTCGCCAGTAATATTTGATACTTTCCAACGGATGAGCTGTCCGGTCCTGAATAGCGATCGTACTGTTAATGTAAAATCGATTCGGTACGCGTTTCCCGTCAATAATTTCACCCAGGAATGTATCTCCAAACAGCCAGAGGGTTCGTTTGTCATCAAGCACAATGGACGTCGCTGCATCGGCACCCAGCCAACCGCTTTCATTGGCCTGGAACAATTGATCATAGACACTGTCTATTTCAACCGATACCAGTTTTACGGGATAATCGACCGGCCATTTTTTACATTTTGCTTTTGCTGTATTAATAAAAAACATAACTACCAATAATGTAATTAAACCATGTTTAAATGTAGATAAAGTAATCATGTAATATTTCTCCATTAATAAAATTATAACTTCCAATTGAAATGAATTGCCGGGTGAACGGTAATAGTAACGCTTCCCAACAGTCCTGACGGCAATTGCGCTTTGTCCCGCCGGTTAGCCATGCTATTCGCAATCAGCAATTCTAAATTATTATCGCCCGGTTCAATATAATCGGTAACATCCGCTTTGAATGGATACCAGCAACGTTGCTGGACCCGTTTTCCATTCACTCGAATTTCAACGCTGTGTGCCACCCTGTCGATATTCAGAAAAAACCGGTTATCCACGTTAAAATAGGCTGAATCCATATGAAAGGTCTGGGAATAATTTCCAATTCCGGAGAATTCAGGGTAATCAGTCGTCCAGCTGCCTGATGTTCTGATCTCCGATTCGATAATTCCATCGGCTGACTGAAATTGCCACGTGTCCGCCAGCGTCAACGTATCAACAAATGTTTGTTCTCGCCGGTTATAGCGTTGTCCTTTATATTCCAGTTCAATAAATGCCAATCCATCATCATTGGATATTCCTGAAACATTGATTGATTGATTTGATTGATTAAGTTCCGTAATTACCATATTGCTTGAAACCGAATGTAATTCTGAACGGGAACCTGATCGGAAAACGACTAGTATGGAACCGTAGCGATCCAGTCGTAACGGCATAACAGTTCGCCCAAATTCATAGCGGTATTCAACTATTGTGCGAATGCTGCCGTCTTCGGGATTCCAGATTTCCGGGACGCCTTCAATGTTAAATTCAATTTCAGTTTTCACAGGGAGGGTGTCATTGTTTGATATAAAATAAATATCGATACCGTTTTTGCGTTTATGAATATAATTTACCGCCGGGATTTCATTTATTAGACGAGTATCTTGCTCCAGATTGGATTGCAGCAAAAGAAGTAATTCATCAGATAAATTAGCCAATTGAAATGATTTGCCGGATTTTTTTGAATCACCAACCCATTCACTGTTCCAAATTGTCTCCACATCATTAAAAACAAAATCTCCCGAAATATTCCAGGTTGGTAATTTCCCTAAAGCGATGACCTTCCCTCCGGCCAGATAAAAGTCCTTGATCCGATCCAACGTTCCCTGTTCAATAACACTGACATCCGGCAGTATAAGCAGTTCATAATCCGTTTGAACCGCACCTTGCTCCAAGCGAAAAACGGTCTTGCCGGCAATCCGGATAATTTTCATCTTTTGTTGAAAAGTCACATCGTTCAGAATATCATAATCCCATTGCCAGGCCAGTAGTTGTTCGCACAATTTTTGAAGATTGTCATCCAATTCCGTGATAAGCGTTTCATCAATGGGACTTAACAGATACCGCGCAGATTTATCGGGATATAAAATCACAATTTTTGCCACATTTTGACCACCTGAAAGCATTACTGATAACCGGGCAGCATAATTAGTATACGTATTCAAAAACGGCCAGTAATTTGTCCGGTAAAACAACGACGGTGCAATTTCCATTCGCCAGTCCCGCTCAAAATCCAAATAGTAGGAACTCATCATCAGATGATTGACACCCCGGGTAAACAGCCAGTCAGTTACTGCTTTCATTTCTTCAATTGTTGTCGACCAACCATAGGCACCGAATACCTCACAAAACAGATCCTGGGTACCGAAACTGCGCGCCGCTGAGGAGGCAATTTTTGCAGTAATGGCTTTGGGATTCCAACTGTAGACAGCATCATCTCCCTGGATATGCGAATATTCCATGGCACTGAAATAGTCGCCCTGCATGATAGTTGAATATTTTAGTTCTTCTTCATGACTGGGTTGAATATTGAGTTTAATATTATGCGCCTTCGCCCAATCGTGCAAGGGTTTGAAATAGGAATCCTGCAGCAGCTCTGCGACCACCTCATAGTAATCGTTTCGTACCCTGATTGATTCAGCACCAAGATCATGCCAGATGGCTGGCAGAAAACCAATTAAGTCGTACTGCTTTCTATTTCGGAATTCATCCCGGAAATTCGGCGTCCATGCTATGGTTTCCGGACTTATTCCCCAATATTTCAGATTCTGATAAACACCCGGTTCATCGGTAATTATGCTCGAAATGACATTCCCAAAATATTCCGGCATTTTCTCATAGTATCTTTCATGATTGATTTTAATAAATTCCTCGGCGACTATCGGATCCAACAAATCAACATAATACATATCTGAAAATACCGGGCGAAATTCACCGGGTTTTATTTGATAACTGATAATCTGCCACTCGCCCTTAGGAACCGACCAGTCGATACTGTGATATTTAATATATTTATAAAGATTGATAATCCGGTTAAAATCAGCATTGCCATTAACGACCGGCACTGCAAATACCGCAACCGGATCTTCATCCACAATCATAGTAAATCGATCGGGCCCTGTAATCCTTAGACAGCTCTCAAACAGGCATTTACTGCGAAGTTCCGGGTGATTTTTCAGCATGATTCCGCCGGCATGACCGCTGGGCCAGCACCATTCATCATATAGACAAATATTCAGCCCAACTTCCTTCGCAACATCACAGGCATACTTTACCTGATCAAACCATTCATCAGAGAGATATTCAGTGGCCAATCCTTCCCAGGCAAGAAGGACAACTGTACTTACCGTATGACTTCGTTTCATCTCTTCCAACTGGAAACGGATTTTCGCTGAATCAATCTCGCCGTTCCAGAACCAGTAAACCCAGGGCAGGTATTCATCCGGTGGATTTTTAAACGCCTGCTGTAGATCAGCAAGTTCACGCTTTGGTGAACAATCAACCATGGCGAAAAAGATGGCAATCAGTCCGGTAAAAATCCAGAATGTGGATTTACTGAGAAAACTCAATCGTCTGAATAATTTGATAAATTGCCCCATATTCATAAAGTCATTTGATGACTTTTGTTGTTAATTAATATAAATTATGATCCGATAAAGGTGCAAGGAAAAACAGGAGTAATTGGTGCAATATCGAAAATTTGGAAATACCAGAAAATTAGTTTCCTGTCTGGGTTTTGGTTGTATGCGTTTCCCGGTTGTTGACAATGACCAGAATCGAATAGATGAAACAAAATCAATCCCTATACTCCATCACGCAATTGAACGGGAAATCAACTATTTTGACACTGCCTGGTTTTATCATGGTGGTAATAGTGAGGCGTTCGTAGGAAAAACACTTAAAGAATTCAGAGAAAAAATATATCTTGCCTCAAAATTACCCCCATCTGAAATACGCGAATATTCAGATATGGATCGAATATTGAATGAGCAACTCAGACATCTGCAAACCGATTACCTTGATTTTTACCTTCTCCATGCTTTGAATAAAGGATACTGGAATCACTTGAAAAATCTAAATGTAATCGGATTTTTGGAAAATGCTGTCAAAGACGGACGTATTCAGCATATCGGCTTCTCATTTCATGATGATAACGACACTTTTATTGATATCATTGATGCATACGATTGGGAATTTTGCCAGATTCAATACAACTATATGGACACTGAACATCAGGCGGGCCAAACCGGTCTGAATTACGCTTCTCAAAAAGGAATGGGTGTGATAATCATGGAACCGCTGCGTGGTGGAAAACTCGCGACAGCACTCTCCAAAGAAGCCGCGGAATTACTGAAGTCATATTCTCCGGAACGCAGCCCGGCAGCGTGGGCTCTGCGTTTTTATGGAACCAGCCTCAGATCTCAACTGTACTAAGCGGAATGTCCACAATGGAACAACTGAATGAGAATATTGATAGTGCCGAAATTACCGGCATAAACTGCATGTCCACTTCAGAAACAAAACTGCTGGAAAGTGTGGCAAAATTATTTCTGCAGCGGACCCGGATCAATTGCACCGATTGTCATTACTGTCTGCCCTGCCCATCGGGAGTCTCTATTCCAGATTGTTTTGATTATTATAATAAAGCGTATATCTACGACGATATCCCTGCTGAAAAATTTCGCTATCACCTTGGCCTGCAAGAATCCGAACGTGCGTCCCAATGCACTCGTTGCGGAACCTGTGAACCAAAATGTCCTCAGCAGATTCCGATAATGGATGAACTGAAAAAAGCATCAGAATTATTCGATAAGTAGTTTATTTTACTTCATAAGTATCTTTATATGGAATTTTCGCAAGACACTCACCCACATTCTTGAAATATTACAAAAAGACTGCTCAGAAAATTATATTATATAGGTGTGGTTCGAATTAAATTTCTTTGTTTATTTAAATTAATCAAATCTATAGATAGGCCCACCACATTTCTTATGAACGACTTCCATAAAAAACTGCGTTGTTATTTGTTGCTGGGACAATCAAACATGGCCGGACGCGGAGAGTTATCAGCGGTAGAGCCGATTGTAGATCCGCGTATTCTAATGTTTCGAAATGATAATTGGACTCAGGCAATTGAACCACTTCATCAGGATCATCCGGAAGCAGGAATCGGTCTGGCAATGAGTTTTTCATCCGTATTATTAGATCACAATCCTGATATCACAATTGGTTTGATTCCCTGCGCCGTCGGCGCTACATCTATTTCTGAGTGGATGCCCGGCACAAAATTATATCAAACCGCAATCAATTCCGCTCGTAAAGCTACCGATTCACTTCGCGGAGCCCTCTGGCATCAGGGTGAGTACGACGCCAATGATCCCAATCGGGTTGATGCGTATGCCGAACGGCTGATTTTTCTGATTGAATCCATTCGCGTCGATCTTAATTCACCGCAGCTGCCGTTTATCACCGGAGAACTTGGATCGTTCATCAATACAAGGAACGGATTTCCCTACGGCAGTGATATATCTGCAATTCAAAAATCCCTGGGAAAAATCGTTCAGGATTATGCCTTTGTATCTGCTGCCGGTTTAACCGATAAGGGCGATCGTCTGCACTTCAATTCCAAATCGTTGCGCGAATTCGGAAAGCGTTATGCTTTAGAATTATTAAGATTATGGAGGAAATAGGATATCCAATGCAGCGAGTCCGGGAATTACTAGCTCAACTATATGGCTTTGAAAAAACGGAGTCCATATTAAATCAGATTATAAATCTCATTTGTAATTATCAACACGAATTTAAAACTATATCTACTTTTACAGAGAATGATGTCGCTCTGATCTGCTACGGAGACAGTTTTCGATCGCCGGATTATAACTCCTTGCAGGCGTTGCGGCATTTCCTGGACACCCAACTTCAGGAAACAATATCCATTGTACACCTTCTGCCCTTTTTTCCATATTCATCGGATGACGGTTTTTCGGTAATTGACTATAAACTCGTTGACCCTGATCTGGGCGACTGGAGCGATATAGAAAACCTTGGCCAGTCGTACAGTTTGATTATCGATGCAGTTATAAATCATATTTCTACAAAAAGTAAGTGGTTTCAGGAGTATCTGAATGGCAATCCTGATTATGCGGATTTTTTCATTGATACCGACCCGAGCATTGATCTGACATCAGTGATCAGGGCTCGGGCGCACCCGTTATTAACTAACTTTAAAGATGCTCATCTCTGGACCACTTTCAGCGCTGACCAAATTGACCTCAATTTTCAGAATCCAAAGATCCTGATTAAAATGCTCGATATTCTTCTGTTTTATGCTTCCAAATCCGCCCGAATATTACGCCTTGACGCTATTGGACATGCATGGAAAAAACCAGGTACAAGCTGCCTGAATTTACCGGAAGTCCATAGCCTGATCCAACTAATTCGCACCGTATTAAACATGGTTTTTCCAAATGTGCAATTACTCACCGAGACTAATGTCCCGCATACAGAAAACATCCAATACTTCGGTGATGGGACAAATGAGGCCCAATTGGTCTACCAGTTTCCCCTGCCAGGGCTTGTCATTCACAGTTTCCTTACCGGAAACAGTGCCAGATTAACCAAATGGGCCAAAACCCTGACTTTGGATTCTGAAAGTTGCACTTATTTCAACCTCTTGGCTTCCCACGATGGAACCGGAATTCGGCCACTGCTGGGAATACTGGACGACTCTGAAATAAACAATCTTGTTCAAACCACCCTGAACCGGGGCGGGTTTGTTTCCTACAAGAACTCCAAAAACGGGCAACAAGACCCTTATGAACTGAATATTACACTTTATGATATTCTCTCAAATCCCGATCAACCGGAAGAAATTAATATCCGGAAATTCATCACCGCTCATGCCATTTTGTTGACCATGCAAGGAATTCCCACCATCTACTATCACTCCCTTTTCGCCAGTTCCGGTGATCATGACGGTGTTAAAACGACCGGTCAAAACCGCTCCATCAATCGCAAAAAACTTAATCTCATGGATCTCGACCAGGAACTATCCAGATCACAAAGCCGGGCTTCGAAGGTGTTTTCCAAAATAAAACGACTGATCGGTGTTCGAAAGCAACATGCAGCGTTTACCCCCTACTCATCTCAGAAAATTCATTCACTGTCTAAACAACTATTTTGTGTGGAACGTACATCAAAAGACAGAAAAGAAAAAGTATTGGCAATACACAACCTATCGAATGGATTGGTTGAATTTTCCGTTCCTGAAACCATCATTAGTAATTTGTCAAAAACAGGTAAAGATCTTATCACAGATTGCCATGTGAACCTGCAAGTACCATTATCCATCCCGCCTTACGGATTTATTTGGATAAAAACAGCGTAGGGGTTCAACATTTTGAACGTCTACATAACATTTTTTAAACTACTTTTTATCTAAAACCGCACTCGCACCGTCACAATCTTTCGCGGCCCCGCTTCAACGATAAGACGATTTTCCCTAATTTCCGGCTTCTTCCCTGTTAATTTATCTTCCGATAATTTGCAGTACTCAGCTTCTTTCAGGGATTTGTAAAATATTACCGCTTCAGATTGAGATTGATCCGTCGGGTTCCAGAGCCGCAGGATCAGGCCGTTTCCATCTTCGGCGTTCTTGATTGCTGATATATTCAAATTCCGATCCACTTGTTCTATAAACGACTGCTGAGTTTTCTGATTCCCGGATAATTTCGGATATCCGGATGAAATTTTCGGTTCTTTCGTAATCATGTTGCAAGTCTAGGATTTAAGAGTCCACAATGTTGATGTATTTTTAACCTAAAATAGTAAATATCTTTATAGCCATAAGCCATTCTTTTAAGCCTTTTAATTTTATTGTT
>Ga0268276_1000267_pt1 | contig 63085 bp, 51 predicted proteins | sample saktaG_4_FD_190145 | JGI IMG/M metagenome (GOLD analysis project Ga0268276, IMG submission 190145) | Saline water microbial communities from Sakinaw Lake, British Columbia, Canada - sak_2010_1_5_45m | ecosystem: Environmental > Aquatic > Non-marine Saline and Alkaline > Saline ... | reverse complement strand
TTGTACCTTGATGTTAGTACTCATTTAGTAAATATTAATATAAATAAGTTAAAATAAGTATCATGTTTTCGCCATTTGCAAATTTGAGGTACAAAATTTTAAATCATTTCCTGGTTGAGGTACACCAAAGGTACAACTGTACACATAATATCACGGAATAACCAACTAACAAAAAATAGTTATTAACAATAAAAAAGCCCATTTTACTGGGCTTTCGTGACAATCATTAAAATATGTTATTTGGTTACTATGTGCCGGTTACTTTCCGATGCAGAATATAGAAGTATATTGAATATCAATGTGTTATATGAGTCTGGCAACGATAGGGCAACATGGTTGGGTAAGGTAACAGACAGTGTATCACAAAGAAAGGAAGAATTGTGCCCTGGCGCAAAGATAAAAAAAACTCCGGAACCGCAGTACCGGAGTACATGACTTTAATTTTACCCCCAGATTGTATACCTGAGCGGCTTATTTAGCTCCAGGAAGTGTTGTAACTCCTCCCTTGCTGCAAAGGAATAGGTTGCTGTAATTTTGCCGCTGCGGGCAAAGAGTGTAAGTTTTACTGCTGCTGACATAGTAACCTCCAATGTTAAGTGATACAAATGGTTTGCTTCAAAAAAAATGCAAATCTTAGGCAACAAACAGCGGAGTAAATTTTAATACGCAAGGTTGCCGGTCATTTTTATACCTTTGAAGATGAAAGATTCATAAAAATGACGGCACCCGGAGGGCTTGACCTTGTGGATTATAAATTTACGAAGCTACCTTTGGGTAAGATTTGCATTGATGAAGGGTCAATTGCGTACAATCCTAAATCTGCTTCCTGGTAAAGTTACCCATGATTTAATAGATGTTGTGCTTGAGAAAAGCCCCGCTGCAGGGCTTCTGTTGACCATATACGGGATATTATAATGGTAGATTATAACGGTAGATTATATAATGCGTGACGAAAGCGTCCAAGACAGCTTGACCCATTATGCTGTTTGAGTCAATGGGGGCTTGGTTTGAGTTTGCCCTGTTCCAGCATAGGAATATATATTTATGATTAAATAAGGATTAATGGTTTTTGTGTCGTATCTTACCAATTTGAAAATAAATAACTTACAAATGACAGAATTAAAACCAATGAAAAAGGAAGTGATGATAACAAATACATAATTTGTGATGGAATCAAAATTAAAATGAATATCAATAGCAGTGGACAAGCCGACTGTATTGACCACCCCAGGCAGATGGGATTAAATCATTTTTATGTGTTAGAATCAGACATATATGGTGGTCAGTTTGAATCGACGAAGGGGAGTTAATGGTATCGGTTTATTTATATACAATGGAAAATATAAAGGTTAATCAATGCCAGATACGGGAACGATTGAAACGGGGATGAAAACGGGTAAATAATGTACAATGGGGGAAAATTCAAAATCTGAAGCTGCCGACCTGCGCCAACGAGCAGAAGAGTTGCTCATAAAGAATTCGCCGAAATCAGGCTCGCAACTCTCTGCCGTTGAAATTCGGAAACTCATCCATGAGCTTGAAGTGAGAAAGCTCGAACTGGAAATACAGAATGAAGAAATAGAAAAACGGGCAGATGAATTAGTTATAGCTGACAAAGAACTTGCCTTTCAAAAAGAGCTGAAAGAAAAACGGGCAGCAGAGTTAGTCATTGCCAATAAAGAACTGACCTTCCAAAATGATGAGAAAGAAAAACGGGCAGCAGAGTTAGTCATTGCAAACAAAGAACTTGCTTACCAAAACGAGCTAAAAGAAAAACGGGCAGCGGAGTTAATCATTGCCAATAAAGAACTGGAAGCATTCTCCTATTCGGTATCTCATGATTTGCGGGCGCCATTGCGGCACATAAACGGGTTTGTTGACTTGCTTTTAAACCGCTTTTACGATACACTTCCCGATAAAGCAAGGCATTATTTAGATAACATAGCCAATTCGAGTCGGCAGATGGGAGTATTAATCGACGATTTGCTCCAATTTTCACGCACAGGACGGCAGGAAATGCGGTTCGCCGAACAGGACATGAATAGCATCGTTCAGGAAGTTTTAGAACTGGTAAAACAGGATAACCCCAAACGAAATATCGAATGGCGGATTGCCTCACTACCCCGTGTTTATTGCGACCAGGCCTTGGTGCGTATGGTTTGGGCAAACCTGTTAAGCAATGCAATGAAGTTTACCGCTTCCAGAGAAAACGCAATAATTGAAATACAAGTTCGCGACGAAAATAATGATTTTGTTTTTTCTATTCGTGACAATGGCGTGGGTTTCGATATGCAATATGCTGAAAATTTATTTGGTGTTTTTCAACGCTTACACCCAACCGACGAATTTGAAGGAACAGGCATTGGCCTTGCCAATGTCCGCAGTATTATTATTAGGCACAAAGGGCGCACCTGGGCCGAAGCCGAACTTGACAAAGGAGCAACATTCTATTTTTCATTGCCTAAAAACTAAATATCATGAAGGATTTAAAAACAATTCTGTTGGCAGAAGACAATCCGAAAGATGTGGAATTAACCTTGGAAGCGATGGCCGAAAATAACCTGGCCAACCAGGTTGTTGTGGTCAAAGATGGTGTAGAGGCTTTGGAATATTTACGCTGCGAAGGAAAGTACAAGCTCCGAAAAAGAGGTAATCCAGCGGTGATTTTACTTGATATTAAAATGCCCCGCATGGATGGAATTGAGGTGCTGCGCCGTATCCGAAGCGACGCTGACTTAAAAAGAATCCCAGTGGTTGTTCTCACTTCTTCGCGCGAGGAAAAGGATTTAATGAACACTTACGATTTGGGCGTAAATGCTTATGTGGTAAAACCGGTCGACTTTCAGCAGTTTATTGAAGCCGTAAAACAAATTGGTAGTTTTTGGGCCGTAATAAACGAAAGACCACCAGAGAAAAGATTGTGAAATGAAGAAAATACAAGAACCGAATACCGAGCTAAATGTACTGTGTCTTGAAGATACTTTAAAAGATGCCGAGCTTTTAAACGAGGTACTCACGGATGCAGGTTATCAGGTTAGTATGAATATTGCAGTAAATGAAAAAGAGTATCGCTCTTTCCTAAAGAGCCAGAATTATGATGTTATACTTGCTGACTATACCTTACCTGGGTATTTTGCTCCCGCTGCACTCCAACTGGCGAAGAAACTACAACCTGATGTTCCATTTATCTGCTTTTCAGGCACAATTGGTGAGGATAAGGCTGTTGAATTACTTAAACAGGGAGCAACCGATTATGTACTTAAAGACAGACCGGACAGGCTTACTTTTGCAGTGCGGCGGGCTTTGGAAGGGGTCGCCTTGCAAATAGAACGGAACATAACTGAAGCCGAAAAACTTAAAATAAGGAATGAACTTCAGGTGCATCAGGCAAAGCTTGAAGTACAGAACGAAGAACTCATCCAGGCAAAAGAAAAGGCATCCATTGCTGCAGAGAAATACATCGAATTATACGATTTTGCACCATCAGGATATTTTACCATTTCCCCTGAAGGTGAAATACTGGAGATGAACCTATCCGGAGCAAAAATGCTGGGTAAAGAACGGTCGCAGTTAAAAAACAGGAAGTTTCATCTTTTTATTTCCAATAATTTGAAGCCAGTCTTTTGGCTTTTTCTGGAGAAAGTATTGAACAGTAGTACCAAAGAAATCTGCGAGTTGACTATGCTAAGCGATGCCAATCCGCTGCTGGTTCTGAATTTGACAGGAATAGCTTCAGAAAATGGTGCGAATTGTTTTATCACAGCGGTTGACATCACCCAACACAAGAAAGCTGAAGATGCGTTAAAGAAAAGCGAATATGAATTTCACTTGCTGTCGGAGTCTATGCCACAGATTGTTTGGATTACTGACCCAAATGGCTTGAATACTTATTTCAATCAACAGTGGGTGGATTACACGGGACAATCATTGGAAGATAGTTACGGTACTGGTTGGAACAAGCCTTTCCACCCTGACGACAGGCAGCGGGCTTGGGATGCGTGGCAAAATGCAACACAAAATAATGAAAAATATTCGATTGAATGTCGCCTGCGCCGTTTTGATGACTCTTATAAATGGTGGTTGTTGCGCGGAGTGCCAATGCGGGACGAAAGAGGGACTATTCTCAAATGGTTTGGTACTTGCACTGACATCGATGAATTGAAAAATTCAGAAGAAACGCTAAAAATTGCCAAAGAACACGCAGAAGAAAGCGACCTCCTGAAATCCGCCTTTCTCGCAAATATGAGCCACGAAATCAGAACGCCAATGAATGGCATTCTGGGTTTCGCCCAACTACTAAAAGAACCAAATTTAACATATGGAGAACAGAAACAGTTTCTCGGCATTATTGAAAAAAGCGGCGCTCGTATGCTCAATATCATCAACGCTATTGTCAGTATCTCGAAAATTGAATCGGGACAAATGGAGATTTCCATTTCGGAAACAAATGTGAATGAGCAAATGGACTTCGTTTATAACTTTTTCAAGCCAGTAGTTGAGGGAAATGGAATGCAGCTTATTGCTAAAAACGCCCTGCCATCAAAAGAAGCGATCATTAAATCAGACTGCGAGAAAATCTATGCCATTCTAACAAACCTTATTGGTAATGCTACAAAATTCACCCAAACAGGCTCCATTGAATTTGGGTACGAGAAAAAAGGCAAATACCTTGAATTTTTCGTGAAAGACACGGGTGTCGGCATTGCTGATGAAAAGAAAGGAATCATATTTGAACGGTTCAGGCAGGGCAGTGAATCGATGACCAGATCTTATGAAGGTGCGGGTTTGGGCTTATCCATTTCCAAAGCCTATGTTGAAATGCTGGGCGGGAAAATCTGGGTTGAAAGTGAGCTTGGAAACGGTTCAACATTTTATTTCACCATTCCATACAATGCTGAAAAGGAGCCAGAGATCATCACTAAAGAACCTGTTTCGACGGGGGATAAAGACGGTTTAATTAAAAACCTGAAAATATTAATTGCCGAAGATGACGAATCATCGGAAATGTTCCTTTCCACAGCACTCACAAAGTTCGACAAAGAATTGTTAATAGCAAGAACAGGAGTTGAAGCCGTTGAAATTTGTCGCAACAACCCTGACATTGATTTGGTGATGATGGATATGAGAATGCCCGATATGGATGGATATGAAGCCACACGTCAAATCCGAGAATTTAACAAAGATGTGGTTATAATTGCACAAACAGCCTATGGACTTTTAGGTGACCGACAGAAGGCAATAGAAGCAGGATGCACTGATTATATTTCAAAACCTATTAATATTACCTTATTGAAGGCGATAATTCAAAAGCATTGCAATAAATAGGTGAATATTAGATGAATAGTGGTACCGGAACGCCTAAGACTGCAGGTTTTATGTTTCGATCTTTATCCATAGAATGCTACCTCTACCATCTCAACAAAAGCCACCCACCGGGTAAGGTTGGTATCATCACCGGTGATCGTAATGCTTAATGCTCCATTGGTTGTATCGGCAGTGATATCAGCATCCCAGGCTGCATCGCTTTCGGCAATGACGGTTTTGGATACTGAACCGATAATAGCAGTTGAAGCGGCTGTTGCTCCTTTCTTTATCAGCCCATTGAACTCATAGGCAGCCCCTTCGGAAATGTTTTCGTCGGAAGCGACTACCATGACCCGAAATGCATTCATCTTGTTGTTCATCAGGGTAATCACATCTTCTTCACCGACGATCAATTCATAGGGAGAATCATCCTCAGTTTCGAGCCGGGCAATGATATTGGTATATTGGGCTTCTCCTTTGGTATCGCCACAGTAGAAATCCCATGATGCCTTTGCATGTTGGAACTTATTATAGGTTTTGGCACAGATACCTTCGGCATGCGAATAGGCTTCTGTACATTCGTTCAGACTTCCTTCTGCATGGCAAACATCTGCCGTAATTGTGTTGCCGTTTCCTTCGGCAAATGACCCATAACTGCTGATATTGTTCCCCTCTCCACAGGCAAAGGACTGGTTTCCGGAGATGATATTCCCGGAACAAAGAGCAGCACTCTTTTCCCCCGAGACTTCATTGTATTCCCCTGCAGCCATGGATTCCAAGCCAGAAACGATATTCCCTTTACCACCACCAATGAAAGAATCAGTACCAGAAGCAGTATTTTTTTCTCCGCCTGCAATAAAAGACCTTATCCCTGAAGCTACTTTCGTTATGGCATCCCTGACAAACTGAAAATCAGATGCATCTGCACCCCTGGCATTTCCATCATGTGAAGTACCGGATAATGTACCCTGCACCCCCTGAGAATAGACAGAGAGATCCTGGTCGCCGGTATTGGTACCAGAAACCGAATCCAGATCGGTTTGGTTGGCATGGGTATGATCATCGGTATTGGCATGCTTCTTTGAAACAGCATCGTCATAATCAGCCTGGGTACCGGTAATCACTTTTACACCCGGACCAGAGTTTGGAAGAAAGTTAAGCACCCCAAGACTATCTATCCAGGCACGTAACCTTCCGGTAAACGGGCGTGAAGGAGCAGAAGCCTGTTCGGTGAAGTCTTTGTAATTGGAAGCTCCCTGGTTCAGTTGTCCGAGGAGGTAATATTTTGAGTTTCCCATATTCTAAACATTTGATAGTTAAACAATTTGAGCAGAGATCAAGTCATCATTACATAGAGTTTCTGAATAGTACCTGTGGTAGCATCTCCGACGTCCAGGACAAACTTGATCCAGGTCGTTAGCAGGTCGGTAATATTGAGCGTCATAGAATCGAATGTGTGATCGAGGGTGATCGAAATGGGATCATCCGCATCATTCACACAGGTATCGAAATTGATTCCGTCCAGGCTTTGATGCATTGTCATAGTGACATCATCATCCAAACCGGAATAGACAAATTGAATGGTCAGCTTAGTAGCCCCATTCGGGATCTGGATATAGGGAGTTGCAGCAGCTCCTTCTGAGACATCCAGGTTACATTGAATCATTCTTCTTGCAGTTGCCATAGTTGATTATGAATTAGTTGTTACAATACGAAATCCGGAAACCCTTTTGGAAACCGGGGCTGAATAGAGCGGGTACTCCTGAGAAATCACATATTCCTGCAGCAGAGCCTGTTTTGAACAAGCAATGGATAGTACTTCACGGATGGTGTCTCTCCGATGATCACGAGGCAATAAAACAGCAGTGGAGATTTCAACCAGAGAGGGCGCCAGGCTCGGATCAGCACCCGGTGTATATTGCGTTGTTTCCAACAGTTGCTGGTTGAGCATGGCATATTTCACAAAGAAAGCCAGGCATGGTTTGATGTAATCACTGATGAGCGTTGCATAGGAAGCAGGACTCGCAACCACATCATCATATAATAATGGAGTAAGCACCGGTTTGATATACTTCAGTTCAGAGTTGAGAATCACCTCCGACTTGATCATTGTGGGATCAATTTCCGTGACGTAAGCCAGGGTTACTACTTCGGTGGAGAGGATCAAAGCCATGGTAAATGGTGAAATGGTGATATAGTGAAATGGTGAAATATCATATTTGTAGTGTATCAGAAGATGGATAGATGTTCTTTAGTTGAAGTACAAGGAGTTTTTGTACCGGGTCTTCTTTGTCGTAATCCAAACCGGAATCCCGCCGAACCTCCCAGACATATTTCATTGGATTGATCCGGCTAATAGGAGGTTTGTTGATGAACTCGAAATCCTTCAACTCTCTTCCATACAAAGCAAGAGCGTTCTGAAACGACTGAATAAACACCTCCTGGACAGGCTGAATCACCGTTGCCATGGCGATCTCATATTCATTCAGGATACGGGAAGTTTCAAAGCCTGACTTATCTTCGGAGTATGGAGTAAGTGTGCGGAACCAGTTATGGATTGTTATCAAAGAGACCTCAGCCTGTTTATGGAGATCAAGCCAATTCCCCTCCTCACTCCGTGCAAACGAGATAAATTTTGCCTCCTGGGAACTGATACCCGGACCTAAATCAGAAAGGTACTGGACGATGATCTCATTGGCTTTAGCGCTAAGAGCACCTTTGTACTCTTCAAACAGCGTATCTAACTCATCTGCAGCTTCATCAGAGTTAACCCCAGGCACAACCAACAATCCCGGCGTAGCAAACGAAGATTCCAACCGTGACTGATTCCAGATGTTCGTGAGACCGGCAATGATGATATTCCTCATCCCGGCGAAATAGGAAGGAATCCCATAATAGTAAAACTCAGGCTCGTAATCCTTGATGTGAACCAGAGAGTGAAACAAACCATCGGAACCCTTTGAAGCCTTTGGGAAGAGAGCAACCGTTTTTAGCTGATCATCATTCTTCCCCTTGAACAACTCCCAGTTGGGATGGAGAAGCGCATACTCCCCATCCACATGCATCCTAACCCTGGAGGCATCCTGGTGAAACAGATATACAAAAGACTTGTTCTTGTTTGAAACCAACTCGTAAAAGCAATTCCCAAACGTCAGGTAATCGAATACCAGCTTTCTAAGCAAGTAAGCAAAAGGTTCTTTCAGATTATTCGGGTAGTTGAAAAGGCTTTGGGTAGCAATGTCAGAAGACTGAATACCCTGACCGACAATATAACTCGACTTAGAGTTAAGGATAGCCCGGTGAACAGGAACCTCCCGGGCAAGTTTAATCAGCTGCCTGGGAAGCGCATTGTCATCCCCAAAAGGAACGAAGTCCTTGTAATTAACCCGCAGATCAACAAGATCTGTATCAAACAGACTAAGAACCGGAGTGTAATTGAACTCATAGAACCTTGGCTTTGTAATGGACTTCCCGGGCATAACTGGTTAGATTTCATTGTGAGATTGATCAATCCCCAAAACCTGCAAGAATCATCAACTCGGTATGCAGGTAAGCCGTTTGAGCCTTATACTGTACCCTGTACCGGCGCATCTGCAAATCAGGATTGTACCAGGTTTCGACATCTTCAGGGTCCATCAGACCATCGGTACCAAAGATCAGATTCTCCTGAGTGGTAAGAACTGCCCTGTGAGGTTGAATACCATTTTGATAACCGGCAATCCAGGAATCCCAGTCAGGACGAATCAGCACCGGAATCCCCTCATACGAAGGAACATTGACCCCATTGAGCATCATCGAAAGTGGAAGATCACCCGTTTTTCCTTTGATCGTATGCACCAGGTTCCTCCACATGGAGCGAGTAACCATAAAGACCAAAGGAAACTCAAACATTTCAGGACGAGCAGCATCGATCATATACTCCAACGTGATATCAGCTTCATCAGAACTCAACGTACTTGCCTTGACAGCAGCCACCACCCCTGACGAAGCAAAGGAACCAGAGCCATCAGCAGCAGCAGAGAAATCAAAAGTCTGACCCTTATACTTTCCAACCACCTTGATTTGGGCACCGGTAGGATTGGTTACAATGACCCCATTGATACCAGCCCGGGCTTCGATAGTGGCTTTATGAGTAGCCAGCCAGGCAGCGGCAGTCGCCGTGGCATTGGTACCATAAGCCTGTGCATAATCAACACCGTTGATCGTCACAGTAATTGTAGTGTCTCCTGAAGCAGTGTAAGTAAGAATCTTCTCCGCTTTGACTGCAGACACCGACGAAGCAATAGAAATATGCTGAGCTGATGGAATCGTTCCAGCATACACATCGTTGAAAAAATGGGTCATGAAACCAGTATAGCCAGAGAAATCATCATCCAACGTACCTCCCGGCACACCAGAAGTAAGTTCCTCCTGAACAGGATTGGCGAAGAACATCTGACGGATCAAGTCCTGTTGTCCGGCTTGCGCTATGATAGGTAGCATAACCTTGTTCCAAACATCAGGCTCCTTCATCTTCTCCACATCATCCTCTTTGTAGCCCGAAGCCAGCAACTGTTCCAGGATAGAACCCCAGAAAGCACGACCATTCTGCTCAAATTCCATCGCCATAGGCTGAACCGTAATGGAAGGATGAGAGAGCGTAAATGTACCGGCAGCTGTAAACCCAGGAGAAGATTTCGGTTTGGTAATAAAGCTCGGGCGAGAGATTTTATTGAGTTTTTCGGTACCCTTAATATCGGTACGAACAGAGATAGCCCCCCGGATATCCTCCCCCATGAAGAAAGGAGAAACAAAGAACTCACGGATAGACTGTTTCGTGAATGCAGGACTGATTGAGTGTGAAAATATATTTGCCATGTTTGAAAGATTTACGATTTACGATTTATGAGTAACGATTGCATATCAGATTGACGATTGTTGAATGGTTAAGGCTTTTTGATTTTATCCTTCAAATGGGAAGGCATGTCTTTGAGAAGCTGCTTGCCGAATGTTTCTTCGGAGTGAGAGACCTTTAGTTGAGGATCAATCCCCTCAACAGTGGTAGGTTTGGCACTCAGCTGGTCCTGGAGCGTAACAATCTGATCCTGCAAAGCAGCCAGTTGCTTCTGGTGATCTGATTCAAGCGTTGAGATCTGTTGTTTGTAGTCAGTCTCCAATTGCTCAATCGTTTGGTTATATGTTGAAACCGTTTCATCATTCACCCCCTCAGGAGCAGGATTAAACAGATTCTTCAGTTTTTGGAAAAGTTCCTTTTTCATAATCTGGTTGTTTGAAAAATATTTGAGCATAAATTCAATGATAGTGTCCGGCTTACGGGAAATGAGTGAAGCAATAGCCGGATTGGAATTAAGAAATTGGGTGGCCTGATAGGAGAAAGAGTCAGCCGCAAATAAAGAATCGGTTGCAGCAGGATCGTCGACCAGATCAGTTGCCAGAAGCTCTTCAATGCGTACAGCCGGATACTCATTATCTGTGATAGCGGGCTCGGCCGGAACAAAAGCAATCGAAGCACCAAACATATCGGGATTATTCTTTGCCATTTTTAGAATATAATCAAAGAGATTCCCCGACGGAGATTCTTTACAGACCTCATCCAGGTGAAGATCGCTATACACCTTATCCCCATCAACCTGGAAATTCTTAAAACGACCAATGTAGGTTCCAAATGAAGAGCTACACATGTTGGGATGACCAAACCGTGCTTTTACCCCAGTATCTTTTGAATTGCCAAGTTTTTCGATCTGTGACAGTGTAATAGTGTCAATCTGTTCAAAATACGATTTCACTTTACCAGACTGAGCGACAATAACCTTCTGAAGAACTCCAGTTTCCTCATCAATTTTTGCGAAGGAGAAGGAGATAGGCGGTGTAGAAAATGACTTCATTCAGCAAATAATTAAATAAAAACAAACATACGATAACTTAAAGTAAATGTTTAGTAAAAAGTGGCAAAAACGTTGTATAATAGCTTGTTATAATATTATTTATTTCATATATTTGTAAAAAATGGCTATATGAATCCGGAAACAGAAAAAGTGATTACTGACATCAGGGAGCATTTTGGAATAGAAATTGGAAATCTTATCAAAAAAGGATTGCTACCAATTAATGCTGCTAAGAAATGGCTGGTAAGGGAACTATATTTTGCTTATGCCAGAGAAGGAAATACCATAGAAAAAGGGGGGAGGACATATACCGATATCAAGTATCAACTGAGTATTGATTATGGTATCAGCGTGAGCAGTATTGAGAAAATAATTTACCGGGGATTAAACTAAAATCTGGATTTGATGATTGTCAAACCATAAAATATGGACAGATATGGTTGTAAAGAATGAAAAAGGACAATTTGCCAAGGGACATGGCGGAAAGCCCAAAGGAGCGGTTAATAAAACCACCCTTATCAATAAGCAAAGGATCGAGAAGGTACTGTCATTGCTTGATGAAACCCTGGAGGAAGACATCCAGAACCTAAAAGCCAAAGAAAGAGTTGAATTATGGTCGACTTTGCAGGAGTTTATCCGTCCGAAGCTGCAGCGGATGAACTTAGATATAACTCCGCCTGAAGATAAGGTCACTAAGATCACCTTTGAAGTAGTCAAGGGGAACTAAAATATTCATGGAGAAGAAGGTCAGGGTATCGGTTGTGTTCGAGAAGAATTATAAAGCCACTTCTAAGATCATCGTTAACCAGGGCGGAAGCCGGTCAGGGAAAACATACTCCATTCTTCAATTACTTATCCTCGTCAAGGCATTTGAAGCCACCGACATGGTATTTTCCATCGTCAGGAAAAGCATGCCGGCACTGAAAGCCTCAGCCATGCGGGATTTCTTTGAGATACTTAAAAGCCAAGACCTATATGACGAACGGGATCATAATAAAACAGAGAACACCTACATCCTGAACGGGAACCTCTTTGAATTTATGAGTCTGGACCAACCCCAGAAGAAACGGGGAGCCAAACGTACTTACCTATTCATCAATGAAGCCAACGAACTCACCCAGGAAGACTGGATACAGCTATCCCTGCGAACAGAGAGGCAAATCTTCATAGACTACAACCCCTCCATGGACGAACACTGGATTTATGATACAGTCATCCCCAGACCGGACTGTGCCTTTATCCACTCCACCTATCTTGATAACATGCAGTTCCTTCCGGAAGAGCAGGTCAAAGAGATTGAGAACCTTAAGAATGTCGATCAAAACTATTGGCGTATCTATGGTTTAGGAGAAATCGGACAGATACAGGGGCTTATCTTCACGAACTGGGAAGTAGTGGATACATTTCCGGCAGATTGCAAATGGATCACCTACGGGCTTGATTTTGGCTTCTCCAACGATCCCACGGCTTTAATCAAGGTAGGGTTGTCAGGAGGTGAACTATACGCTGATGAACTCATCTACAGTCGGGGATTGACCAATCAGGATATTGCCAGGTGGATGAATGACGTTGGTGTTACCCGATCAGATGAGATCATTGCTGACAATCAACCGAAATGCATATACGAAATAAGGCTGGAAGGATTTAACGTCAAGCCGACATTCAAAGGAGCTGACAGCATCATTACCGGAATTGATATTCTGAAGCGGTTCAGGATCAAAGTAACCAAAAGATCACTGAATCTGATCAGGGAGTTAAAAAACTACAAATGGAAAGAAGATGCTGCCGGCAAAACCCTGAATGTGCCAGTGGATCGGTTCAATCATGGGATTGATGGACTACGGTATGTTTGTATGTACCGGAACCTGGGAGGGAAAAGAATGGTGAGGGTGAGGAAAGTGTGATGATAAAAACCACCTGCCCTTTGTGGCGGAGCTTGCGGAGCCACTATGGGCAGAATGCTCGTGAAAAAAGGGTAAGGAACAAACGTAGGCAGCCCAGCGGAATGCCCACGAGGAGCTTGCGACGAAGTGGCATGGAGCGCCGGGCTGACAAGTTTGTGGATTACTCTTTTGAGCGGAGCTCTGGCTTCTTGTTGTCCTGGTTCCGGGATCTGATGTCTAAGAGTGCGGTCACTCCTGCAGCTGCGAAGGATGAGCAGCAAAGGGGTGACCATAGTGGTTGGATTACCGAGTTTGCTGATAAGCCAACCTGTGCCGATGGCAGGGATCAGTCCTGGAAGTAGTTGGCTGTTTGGTGTTTGCCCTGCATGAGGCACTGGATGGCTGTGGAGGATGCCAGGATGTTCAGGCTGGAGTCCGGGGAAAGGTGAAAGGAGAACACCGAATTTGAGTTTTTGTTCGTTGAGCAAAGCGAAGCGCAAAAACTCATAACAGGGTTTGGGTAGCTTACCTTGTTAAGTAGCACACCTTCTCAATCTTCTCGTCCTTCTAACGGGATATTTAACATAATTGGATTATAGGACTGCCGCTGGGGAAATTGCAGCTAAGGGCAAAGTAGCCACAGTGGCAGGGATATGCTGGAAAAGAGCCAATAAGTACAAACCATTGTGGTTACTGCCCCTTAGATGCAGTTTTCCCTTTAAAAATCATCATACCATTAGCGGCAGTTCTATAATACCGTGTTATGTTAGATAGACCGTACTCGTCGTACTGGTGTCCGAATTTAGTTAGAGTAGCAGAAATTGGGCACTCCTGAACCTGTGAAGAATGAACAGGGAAGGTGTGGCCAGAATCAGGTTTGCTTACCGAAATAAATGGCAAGCCAACCGGTACCGGAGGCAGGGTTCAATCAGGGAAAAAGTGTTGATTTTGTGGTGTACCCTGCCGGAGGGAGGGGTTGGCGGTGGAGCCGTGAAGAGTTTGCTGCGAACGATGCAGAACAGCCTAATAAGTGAATGGATTAGCGGTTGCGAAGGAGGGGGGGATTGTGGGAAATGGGTTCCTTGAATATGAGTGTTCTTTGGATTAAAAAGTTTGCTAATTTTGCAAACCTTAAAAGGAAATGTTTATTATATTTGTGCAATTATGATACCAAACCAGGTTTCGGTAATCATCTTGGGTAATTGGAATCCAAGAATATTTCGCCCATTTTGGATTAAAACCCAATTGTTTGGTTTACCACCGGAAAATGAGATTCAAGGTCTTGTTAATTTTGATGAATTAGATTTTGCATTTGAACATAATGGAATCACCCTATTTCCTAAGTATAACTCATTAGAAATTCAAATAATAGAATATTCACAGGAAAAAGGTTTGATTGTGGGAGAATTAGTAAAGAAAATTCTTGAATTACTACCACAAACGCCGATAAAAGCACTCGGTGTTAATATTAAGTACAATTTTACAAATGAAATTTCAAATATCGTATTAGAACAACTTCGTTCAGTTAATCTGAAAATCAAGAATTTAGAAGTAAACCAACTCAAATACAGCTCTGTTAAAGAACTGTATGTTGTGAATATGATATGCGAGTTGAGTCCATCAATAATTAATATTAATTTCAATTTCCATTATCCAAGAATAATTGAATTTACTAAAGAATTTATTAACGACCATGTTAGCGAAACAAAAATAATTTTTGAAAATGGAAAATAATATAATTTCATATCGGGAGACTGGTATTGACAAATTCTTGGGTTATAACAACCAAGAGAAAAATTTCTATAGATTTAAAATAGAAGGACGAAACCAAGAAGAGCATTTTTCGATTACCCTAACATCCAATGAAATTGATAATCTTTTTGAACAATTCAGATTTCACAGTGAAATTAACATTATCAAAGACAATTACTGTTTTACCGCAATTAATAACCTTATAAAGAAAAATAATTTTCTACAGCTATCACTGCAATTATCGGAAAATCAAATTACTGAAGAAGACTTTGAAAAAGAGTTAGATGAAAACATTGGTAACTATTTGATCGAAATGAAAAACCTTGTAAATTCAAGTGAATTGAAGATTATTAGTAACATTTTACTATCTATTGGTAAGAGTTTTTCGGTTGATGAGGTTTCGGAACTTTTTTCAGTGGATTTAAAGTCAATGAATAATGAACTTCTAACTCTTTATAAGTAAAATTTGAATGGAATTTGTTTTTCAAGGAGCGTCGATTGAATGTGATAGTGCCGAAATTATTTCAAGAGATATTAAAGCATCTTCTTTTGTTAATCTCCCCGAGATAGGTAATTGTCAAAAATATAACTGTAAAAGGAATAGTGAAGCTAAGATTCTTGAAGAGTTAGAACCCAAAAGGGCTTTATATAAACCTGGTTCTCACTTAGATAAAGATGATACTTTGAAATCTGAAGATATTGTTATATATATTAATTCATTAAAAAGTGTCAAAAAGGAAGTTATTCCGTTTTCACACAGACATAAAGCACAAAAAACCATAACAAAGTGTTTTACTTACGCCGAAATATCATTGCAATTCCCTAATATTCAAGCTCTAAAAGATCCAAGACAAGTTCCAGCAATCCCTGATGAGCTTGAAGAGTAATAGGAATAAACTGTCAAAAAAATTACAAAAACCACAAATTATCTTTTCCGTAGGCCGGGATATCGTTGCCGAGGAAGTGCGGGGCGATTTCGGCGATTATTTCGGGGTATTTGATTGTTACGGGTAGGTTTTGTTGTCGGATTGATTTCCAGTACATCCGGCTGAATTGGTAGATCTGGTCAATGAGTTCCGTTACTATCCTGGTGTCCTTTATTAAGTCGGGGACTGTGCATTGGAGCTTTAATTTGATAGGGAAGGGGTAGCCGTCGGCCTTACTATGGATGGTGCCACTGTACCTGGTATTGTTAAAAAGTAGGAACTTGTCGTTGCCGATCCCAATAAATGTGCCGCTTAATGGCATTAGTTCTTTCCAGCCTCTGTCAAATGCTACAATGTCTTCTGATTCTGTTTTGTTTATTGTGATGATGAATACTGGAATGTCTAATTTGAGATCTATCAGGGATTGCTGGATGGGTTCAAGCTCTTCTTCACTCATCGTTTTGTAGAAATGTATGATGAGTCGCTCGGGGGCGTTGTTGACAGTGGCGTATTGCCTAACGGCATCGGAAATGGACCCAGCCAGTATACCAATTTCATCACGCAAGAAGTATTCGAACCGGTTGAACTTACCATTGTTATTGAAGCTGAAAGCACTGCCAATATAACGGACATCATCATCGATATGTTTAAATGCGCCTATGCCGACGATCAATTCGTTCTTAACCGGGGTATTCAAGCGCCATGGGATACCATCTAATTTGGCCAGCATGGCAACTGCAATGTTTGGCAGACTGTATTTCCAGTTAACTCCCTGCTCGACCATTTTGGTGGGGTCAATTACCTGAGAAGTAATATTCCGTTTGAGGAGTACTTCCTTTAATTGGTAATATATCTCCCGCTTTTGCTTGTCTTTTTCGAATTTACTGTAGGGGGTCACATAAATTGCCATGTATTTAACGTCTGGGTCAAACTGGCGTTCTGATAATTTTTTTTCAATTTCCGGGATGGGATTTTCCTTATCTTCAAAGACTACGCTAAAGCCTTTTTCGGTGTGAAAAAGTAAACCAACATAACTCTGCATGCCATCAAAAGTATCAAATCCCTCTTCAAAATGTGAATTTATGGTTAGAGTGTACTTCGTGTCGTCTTTATGAACTATGAAGAATAAATGAATGTTAGGGTAGGGGCTTTTTTTAAAAGGTTTTAATTTTTTAAGAGCAAATTTTGGTATGGCATCCGGTACATTGTTGGCGAAAAGGAGTTGATTACTTTCTGATGAAATTTTATAAATGCTTGATGGATTCACTGTTAGGAAACCACCCTTGTTTAACGGAATTACTTTCTGAAAATCTTCGGTATTAAGAAATTGCTGATAAAGAGTATTTATCTGTCTAAAATATTTGGGATAACGGTTATCTCTTGGCGGCACATCGGCCGGAATGCCAAGCAAGGGCTCAAGCGATTTATTTACAACAGGAAAACAGGTTGATGGATCAAGATCTTCATCTTCATGAATTTTTACCCATTTGTCGAGCTTGTTCCCCGAAAGGATTAAATTGAAGAATTTGGGACTTATTATTGGCAGTAACTCCGCAACACTTTTTTTTGAAACTTTTGTTTGACCATCGTAGGATAATACAATTTCAGGGTACTGACTGACATTACATAACTGAACTTTCAGGGAAAATTTGTCGTATAGATCATATTTGGCATTGCTGCTCTTGCTTGATTTAATCCAGACTTGGTTTTCGTTCACAAAACCAATCCTTACAATTTGCTTTTTAACTTTTCTAAAAAAGTAGTTGATCTCATTGTTGTAATACCTTTTAATAAGGTCGGGGTTATCGTTCTTAAAATCGATAGGTAGGGGGAGAAACCCGTCAGATTCGCTTGGGTATGTTGTATATAGTTTATTGGAACTATTCCTAACTATATGTGGAAATATCTGTTCGATTTTGTTTGGAAAAAGGTTAAAATAGAGGGTTCTACACTTTCCATTGGAAGTATCGGAGAAATAAAATGGTACCGGTTCTTCGGGCCATTTGATTGTGAGGACATTAAAGAAATGATCAGCCATACTTCAATCGTTCTGGTGACTAATTTTTTGATATCAGGTTAAGTAATTGATCTTCTGTTTCTTTTAATTTAATATTCAGGTCAACTTTTTGATTAAACTGTTTGCCGTTTTTAATTCCGGACTTAAGCCTTGCTATTTCCTTTTCAAGTATCAGTATTTCTCTTTTAAATTCAATAAGCTCATCAATTGGTTTATTTGACATTGCAGGCTTACCTGCTATCTGTATACATAAATCATGATGAACGAAGTCGAGGCTCTTCTGTAAAATAATCGAATACTTATTTTCGATCTTCAGGAACCAATCCGTCTTAAAAGTCCAATCAATCACGGAATTGTCTTCTTTAACAGGATGGGCATGTTTGGTAGAAGTGGATATGTACATACTCTCATCATACTCAACTATAAAAATTATTGTATATGGAATTGCCTTGTCAATGATAGCAAGAACCGTTTGAATGTCGGTCATGGTTTTTAATTCAACCTGGAAGATCTGAATTTCCTGAATTTCCTTTGCCTGCAGATTTACTGTTTGAGGAGATAGCTTATGTGTCCATGTGATTCTGGTAATTAAATCACTGAAAAGTTTTTTCTGCCTGGTATTGGTATAATTATCAAAGGCATTCTTGGGAATTACCCTGTTTACTTTTGTAGTTGGTGGCAGATTAATGAGATCCATTAACGAACAATTAAAAAAGATGTCAATAAAAAATCTTCAATACCCTTGATTTTATCACGGAGAGCGGTTGTTCCATGAGCTTTAAACAAACTGAGAACTTCCTTCTCCTCTTCATTTTGAAGAATAGATGTAATACTTTTCTTCAAAAGAATTGAATATGTGTCCATATTGTGATACTCATCCGTTTCGACACTTAACGATTTACATAATTCAATAATTGGTTCAATCTTGCCTTTGCATAGCATCCTCATTGAATCAAGGATTTTCTTCGATTCCAGATGATTCAGATAAACCTCTCCCGTACTTTTCATGTAAAGAAGATAGTATGGATGCAAACGATTTTGCTTGTTGATGTTGACACTGGAATTGACATTCTTCAGAACAAATATCACTCCCGGATGCAAAATATCCGTAGCTGAAACCACAGCATGAAGCCCTTCCGGAATATTCACTAAGGTTCCATAGGTCTTGATAAAATTGGAAAGATCAACCCTGAAATCGTTGAGGCCAAGGTCGGTAATACTAACCCCTTCCCGAAGGTCTTCCAAATCAATCACCTCGTCCTGCAGTTTCTGAAGCTGGATTTTCCTGTACTCCAAATCCTTTTCATCTGTGTTTAGAATATTATCATCACCTGTGCTTGCAAGATTGCTAATCAGCATCCTGTTTTCCACACGCTGCTTGAGATTTATGTACGCGTCCAATGTGACGTCAGGCCAAAAATTAACCAATGTGATGCTGGCATTTTTTGAGCCAATACGGTCAATCCTTCCGAAACGCTGGATGATTCTGACAGGGTTCCAATGTATGTCATAGTTAACCAGATAATCACAATCCTGCAGATTCTGTCCTTCAGAAATACAATCAGTTGCAATTAATACATCGATTGAATCATTAAGCCGAGGATAAATTAATGCCTTGTCCTTTGATAAAGGAGAAAAGCACGAGAGCATGGGATTGAGATCAGAAGGAATATTTTTTGAGTTGGTAACTTTACGTGAACCAGTTATTAACGCTGTATGAAGGCTATGTTTCTCTTTTATATACCCTTGTAAATGTTCATAGAGATAATTGGCTGTATCGGCAAATGCAGTAAAAATCAGCACTCTCTTGTTATCAGGATTAATAGGATGTTCAATCTTTTGATCAAGTAATTTAATCAGGTACTGCAATTTATAATCCTTTTCACCTGTCACATCCACGATATTGCTCCATAAACTTCTCAGGATTGACAGATCTTCACTAAGGTCTTCCTGCCATTTGCGGGTATCCATATCGGCAATATGGACTTTCACTTTCTTTCCAATCAGGTTTTCTTCATCCCCCCAGTCTGCCTCCCAATCAAAATTTTCATCATTCATTCTGGCCTGGATGCCTTCATATTCTCCTATTTGGCCCTGGGAAATGGTCTTGAGGGCATCTTCAATTTGGGTAATGATCCCCTCAAGAGTAAGCCTAAAGGAATCGACGGAGCTTTCGAGTCGTTTCAACAAATTGATACGCATCAGAATCTGAAGACTTCTTTCACGATCAATCTGGGTAAGTCTGCCAGATTTTACGGTTTTATCGTAGAGATCGGCATATAGAGATAACTTACTCGGAAAGATATAATTCAATGGCGAGTACACAGACAAATTGAGCAAGGTCAATTGTTCAGCAATTTCGACATATGTTATTTCATCATTTTCGGTAAGGGGGCTTTGTATTGAGACTGGTTTGTTTCTTTCGGGAAACTTGCCAATGGCCGTGGTATCATAATATGTTGTGATATGTTTCCTTGAACGGGCGATGGTGAGGGAATCAAGGATTTCAAAGAAATCGAAATCCAGCATATCCAAGAGTTTTTCGGTAGTCCGTTGGGTCGTGTCAAACTTACTCCAGATATTGAAGGCTTGCTGCGCTTTGCGAAAAACAACGTCAATACCCTTCTCCGTTTCTAATTTTTTGTCAATGTTTGCTGCATCACCCTCGTATGCCAAAGCTAACTGGTTACGCAGATCGTTGAAACGGTTGTTTACCGGTGTGGCAGAAAGCATCAGGACTTTAGTCTCAATACCTTCCTGAATAACTTTTCTAAGTAACTTCTGGTAGCGATTTTCCCTTCCGATGACCGTACTGTTATTCCGGAAATTATGAGATTCATCGATAACCACAAGACCGTAGTTGCCCCAATTTACCGATTCAAGGCTCCGGCCATTACTCATCCCGGAGTCCCTGGTGAGGTCGGTATGAAAAAGCACGTCATATCTTAAACGATCGGCTTTCAGGATATTATTTTTATCGTTGAACCGGAAGGTATTCCAGTTGTCTTCAAGTTTTTTAGGACAAAGAACCAGAACGTCCTTATTTCGCATTTCATAGTATTTGATTATCCCAAGTGCGGAAAAGGTTTTTCCCAATCCGACACTATCGGCCAGGATACACCCCTTAAATTTCTCCAGCTTATTTATTCCGCCAATAACAGCATCACGCTGAAAATTATAGAGTTTATTCCAAATCACGGAATCTTTAAATCCTATCTGGTCATTTGGCAGGGTCTCCAATGAAATATCCCTTAGGAAATCATTGAAAATATTATACAACGTGATGAAGTAAATAAATTCAGGACTATTTTCCTTATATGCGCTTTCGAAGAAATCCTGAACTTTTTGAGTTACATCCAAAAGATCTTCATTGTTTTCCCAAATCTGGGTAAACCATTCAAGGTAAGCCTGACTATCGGGATATTCCGTTTTCTGAATCAGGGTAGGGAAGCCCTTTTTATAGGTTATACCTAAATCGGATGTAGTGAAACTGCTAACGTTCAAATAGGCATATTCTTCCTGCCCATTATTTAACACATGAATCATTCCATTGAGAGGCAGATTCGGATGCTTATTTGATTTGAATGTGACTTTCTCTTTAATCCACCTTGAACACTCCCTGGCAATTGCCCTTTGATTGAGTTGATTCTTTAGCCGGATTTCAAATTCACCTCCGCAAAGATCAGTTTCCTTATAAATGTGCGGAATGTAAAACAACCGTGTATACTTATTAAAGTTCTCTTCAATGAAAACAGGCGAACTGAATATGAAACGCAATTCGGCTATTTTCTCCAGCTCTTTCTTTAATGCTTCGAACGCATAGAATGAGAAGGAAGATGCGGCAATGCTAAGCTTACTGCCCTTACGGATACTTAATTTCAGATCGTCGCCAAGACGATTATTTACATTGTCAATAAGCTTCATGTAGTTATTTCAGTTGAACAATTTCCATCAACTTATTGTAGCTGCTCACTTTTTCAAATTTTATCTCGTTGCCACTGATCTCTTTAAAATGTTCGGTAGCACAATGAATTTTAAGTTTTTCTATTTCCCTTAATTCCAGGTCGGAATCGGAACCCTTGGTTTCGGCGACAAAATATATATGCCTGACCTTATCCTTATCAAATACAATTGCCCAATCGGGGCTGTAATTTGCAACAGGTGTAGAGATATAAAAACTCTTCGGGAGTTTAGCATATACAATCACTTCGTTGCAATTATCAAGGGCAGAGGCGAAATCGGCTTCGATTTTCGAATCAGAGGTAAGATAATCGTATATATGCCTTTTTAGAAGCTGAGAGTTGCGTAGGGCATCCTTATTGTTTGTAAATATTGTCTTTGCGTCGTGCCGCTCATCAATCTTATGGTAAACAATGTTATTAATGATCAGGCTGGCTTTAACCTCGTTGATTAACTTGCTGCACTTTGCAATAAATTCTTCAGGATTCTTGCGTAGCAGCAAGAATTTCTCTGCCTTAATGGATTTCAATATGGAAACAATCGTACTCCTTGTCAAATTCGTTTGACTTTCTATTTCTCCAACTATATCATAAACTGTATTGGTATAAAGATCATTCTTAATTTTCAGGTACTGTCGGCCTGATTCCCTAACCAGGGTACCTTCCTGCATTTGTTCTTTTGTCCCCTCCTCCAATTCGCCGGTTTTCACTTCGTAAATACGATTGCTGATTGTAAGTTGGGCATTGATGCGGGCTTTACTATCGTTGATCAATTTCTCCGTATCAAATTTTACCTCATAAATGGTTTTAAGACTGATTTTTTCCCAAAGTTCCTGAAACTCATTTTTCTTGAAATTGGCATTTACATTGAGAATTACCGTTTTTCTATCATCCTCTGGTTTGAATGGTTCACCTGAATATACTGACTTAAGAAGCTTCCCAATTGAATCACGATATGGTTCAAGGTGTTCGGGTAAAGGCATCTTACTTTGCTCAATCACATCCCTGCCAGCTGGAGTAATTTTATCATCCTCACTAATGATGTCGTGCTTGTAAAGCAATTTATTGATTTTTTTAGCATCATCCTCAGTAAGCCTGCGCTCTTCCTCTTTTTCATTACAAACCACCTTGCCAACAAAATATTCCACTTCCGCCTTTTGTGGACGGTCCTTAAGTGTGGCGGCAATTTCGCTTTGCAATCCTTTTGCAAAGGATTCATAACTCTCGGAAGCAATAACCGTGAGTTTATTTATTTCATGAACCTGGTCGCCCACTGATTCAAAATCGAGCCTGTTCCCATTTTTATTCACACATAAACGCATACCACGTCCAACTTCCTGTCTCCGGCGAATCTGACTTCCGCTCTCAGCATTTTTCAAGGCACAAATCTGGAACACATTGGGATTGTCCCAACCTTCCTTTAATGCGGAATGAGAGAATATAAAACGGGTAGGCTCTTCAAAGCTCAGTAATCTTTCCTTGTCCTTCATGATAAGATCATAGGCTGAAATATCATCTGATTCATCGCTGCCACGCTTTACAGAAGGATCAATAGATTTACCTTTCTTGTCAATCGAGAAATAGCCTTCATGCACATTATGAGGATCATCCCTCTTCAAATACTCGAGATAATTGGTAGGCATATAGCCTTTATGGACTTTTCCCGGATCAGTATTTAACAAGTAGTCATTGTACTCCTGATGGAATAAATCCAGGAAGTCGTTCCGGACGTTATTGTATTCTTCTTCAAATATTTTAGCATACTCACCCAGTGCCTGTTCTCCTGCAGCATCATATATCCGATATTTCTCAACAGAGTCAATAAAGAACAGTGAAAGAACCTTAATCCCTTTCTCGAAAAGACGCTTTTCCTTTTGAAGATGAGAGATAATACACTCTCTAATCTGCACCTGACGGAAAGCATTCTCATCTTTATCGTTCAGAATATCTCCAGGGAAGATATCCTGGCCACCTATGACAACTTTATTGAGATACCCATTTATCTCAGTAATTGTTTGATTTTTATATGCCGGAATATTGCCTGAAAGTTCATGGAGATTATCCCCTTCACCTAATTTCTGGCGTACTTTTTTTACTCCTTCACCAGCTCTTTTTTCAAACTCAAGGACTGCATAGGGCGGCTTGGTCGTACTTAAGCTTATTTGTTCGAGATACAAATACCCTGTTGTGCCGGTAGATCCTTTCAAGTTAATACCCTTGACCTGAATTTTTTTTACCAATCGCTGGTTATACGCATCCAATGCATCCAGTCTGAATATTTTATTGTATTCAACTTTGTGAGTTGCTGAGTACCGCAAGGTGAACAACGGATTGAAATCCTGCATGCTTTTCAGGGTCTTTTCCCCATCTACCGATTGAGGTTCATCGATGATCAGGATGGGATTAGTCTGAGAAATGATGTCGATGGGTTTGCGGGTGCCAAATTGATCGAGCTCCTGGTAGATCCTACGAGCATCAGCACCGCTGGCGTTGAAAGCCTGTGTGTTGATAATCATCACACTGATACGACTATCGGAAGCAAAATTCTCTATATCCTGCGGTCGCCCTGAATTGTAAATAAAAGGATTAATCTTATGACCATATAATTCCTGGAAGTGATCCTGAGTGACCTGAAAAGATTTGAAGACCCCTTCACGGATAGCAATACTCGGTACAATAACAATGAACTTGCTCCAACCGTATTCTTTATGTAATTCATACATCGTACGGATGTAGGTATAGGTTTTACCGGTCCCGGTTTCCATCTCGATGGTGAGGTTGTAACCCAACTTTACACCGGTAGGGCGTTCGATCTGCTGGCTTTCACGCAAATCATTTGCCCTTTGAACAACCTGTATGTTTTTTAGTATCTGGGATTCGGGAATTTGAATCAGACTATTCCGGTAACCAATATCTTCAAGGACTTCTACTTCAAGAGGCAAGGTTTGACTATTGCCGGAAGCCACTTGCTTGGCCTTCCGAATAAGCTCTTTGCTTTTTTCTACAGTGAATCTGTTTGTCTTCAGGGGTTGACCTGCAAAACAATCAACTACAGCTTTTACCGCCTGAATCTGAAAGTCCTGATGTTTGAATTGCAGTTTCATATCAGAATACTTTCATTTCAGTTTCGGGACTGAGTTGTTTCAATAATTGCCTGACATTGGTCTTGGCGGTATCATCCTTGAACCCACTATCTCTAAATACTATGCGCAAAGGTTTATCAACAGCGATGGCCTTGGCAAATTCCTCATCAATTCCTTTATCAAAGCAAACATATAATGAATTCTCAGCTACTTTGAATGCATGCTTTCCTGAAATCGTTGCCTGTTCTATTTTTAAACTTAGAGGGAGACCCCAGTCAAGCATTACCTGAGCTAAAAGGTCATCTGGCATTCTATCTGGTTTTAAATTATCTGCAAATATATCCAAGGTCTCCTGCTTATAATCTTGAGGTCTATAAAAGACATCTTGCATATTACTATCAGAAAGGCGATAAACTCTGAAGCCAAAATCGATATTTGCTCTTGTTTCTGATTTTATTTTATGTGCCGCTTTTCGAATACGTTCCTTGCCAATTTCACAGATATTTTTATATCCAGCTTTGAAAGCTTCTCCATCTTCGTTAGTTAACTCTGGTATTTGAACCATGATATATTTTCTTCTGCCTGAATCCTCCGCATTTAATTGCATTACTGCATCTGCAGTAGATGCTGAACCAGAGAAGAAATCAAGAATAATATGATCTTTAGAATTAAGGTTATTAATGATAAATGATAAAAAGTACTTCAAATATTTAGTCGGCTTTGGGAAGTCAAAAATCCCTTTATTGCCAAATAATTCAGCAAACTCTTTCGTTCCTTCTTGGTTAAAAACATCAGTTTTTATTGTTAATGGCTTGCCATTTCTAATGATTCCATTTTCATCTTTTAAATACTGTTTGAACCTAATACTATAACCTTCTTTATTCTTATTGATAATAATTTCATTATTAGCATATGCTTCAAGGAATTTTTGTTCACTCCAAAGCCATCGACTCCCTTTCTTTGGATAAATGATCTCTCCATCATGTTTAATTCCATACATTAAATTCTCTCTTTCGCCCTTGCTTGAAGTAGCTATTGGTTGAGTAACATACCCGCCTCTTATTAATAATTTCTCATCAGTTTTATCATATGCCTCAATTTGTTCTGGGCTTAACTTAGCTTCAATATTTTCAATTGGAGTTTTAGAATAAACTAATAAATATTCATGCAATTTTGCAAAACCTTTTGTGCCGCCACCAGCACCATAACGTTTTTTCCAAACGACACATTCGACGTAATTAACAGAACCAAATATTTCATCACAAACACGCTTGAGGTTAAACACTTCATTCTCATCAATTGAGATGAAAATGAGACCATCTGAAGTGAGCAAGTTCCTTGATAATTTTAATCGTGGATACATCATACTTAGCCAATCAGAATGATATCGGCCAGCGGTGTCAGGATTAACAATTAGGCGCTGATTGTATTCATCAATCTGCCCGCTTTCAAATTTATAATCATCACTTTCCTGAAAAAAGTTGTCATTATAAATAAAATCCCCACCTGTGTTATAAGGTGGATCAATATAAATCATCTTGATCTTTCCCAAATAACTCTCCTGCAGCAATTTCAATACTTCCAGGTTGTCGCCTTCAATATACAGATTCTCTGTGTTATCAAAATCAACGGAATCCTCTCTGACAGGTCGAAGCGTTTTTGTTGTTGGAAGATTGGCGGTGACTATAGCTTCACGCTTCCCGGGCCATTCAAGCCGATAACGTTCTTTGTTCCCATCAACAACGGCATGGTTGAGTTCCTGCTTCAGCAGGTCGAAATCGATGGCCTTACCTTGGGTGGTTTCGGTTACACAGTTTGGGAAGAGCGCTGCCAGTTTTTCGTAGTTTTCGCTGACCAGGTCGGGAGAGGAAAGGTCGAGTCTATCTGTATTCATGGTTTACTTTGAATTTCGATAACTTATTAGTTTCTTGTAATACAAGGCTAAATTAGCAAAAGAAAACGTAATGCCATAAAGAAGAGACAGAATGAATGATCGTTCGGGATTTTAAGGATATAGCGGAAGTTAAGGATTATGCATCCTTAACTTCCTGAGAATCCTGAATTTCCTGAGTTACAAGGTTAATGTAATGGTCATGATGTTCCCGATGAATAAGGCCATTTTTAATGAAATTGGTTATGTAACCTTCTGCAGTTTTATCAGGAATAGAATATCCCATTGCAACCTCAATATATTTTTGACGATTAAAGGTGAGCGGCAGGGCATACAAAAACTTTTCCTTACGATTTTGCCGATGCGCAGGTTTCATCTCTTCGGGAAGCTCCGAAAAAACCTTGGAAGAGTGTTTTACCAGCACGGTAATCATCGCCAGAGTGGTTTCAAAATCCTGATCATTGCAAACGAGCGAAGAACTGGAATCACCCGTTTCCATGATACGAAGTGCAGAAAAAATCATACATAAACGAAAAGCGATCAATCCGAGGCGACGAATAGCGGCAACATAATCAAGACCATGAATTGAAATGTATAGATCCTGAGCTTGTGAAAAGTAAGTATTGAACCTGCCCTTTTGGTCTGGTGACAGCCGGAACTTAATTTCAGGACCACTTTGCAATGACAGGTAGAGCTCGTAAAATCGATTTCCAACAAGCTCAAAATACTCATCTAAACCCTGATCAGCATCATTGGCGAATACATCTTTCCAGACCGGCCGAATATTCATAAAATAGAAAATGAATCGACTGAAAAGACCGTTTTCTGCACTTGGGATAAGGGATGACACCTGTCTTGGAGTGCCTGAAAGTACTGCAGAGATACATGGATTTTCGATATCTACATATTCCCTGTCTGTCCTGCGATAATAGGATATAGTTTCATGATGGAATGCTTTACGGAATCCATCGCTGTAGTTCCCATAGTCGCTCTTGAATGCCTGAGCCAGTGTATCACCTTCAGTTTCGAAAATAAGCCCCTTGCCATCACTATCGGCCAACAACTGGAAAACACCGGTAGTGCTATTGTTTGCCGGAATGACAAGCATTTTCTCGGGAGGTTTTGCAGGTTTCTCCATTTTTTCATCCTTGCCCTTGTTTTCATTATAGTCGGCCATGTCAACTTCATATTGAAGCCTCAATAGTCTGGCTTGCTCCCGCATGGCTTTATGCACTGGTAAAACAATTTGCTTGCAATGTATCATACGACCCTTACCAGCTGATGCCTGACCAGTAATATACAGGAATAGGTTGGCACAAACCTTCCGGCCATCATAAATGCCGAAAATGGTTTGCAGGCAAGAACTTATAGAGACCATTGAACCCAAGAGAAGCAAGTCACGCTCTTCACCGGATGTAGCAATCGCAACGACTTTTTTGAGGATATCCGGAAGATTCTCAAAGATCTGATCAGGAAACGTTGGCATGGGTTCTACCTCATGTGATGATGCCTTTTTAGATTTGTTAATGGTTATACCCGCGTTTTTCGCATGGAAGAAGAAAGTGTTCAGGGAGATCCCTTGTCCCTTTGCTTTGAGACATTTGTCGTACTGCTGATTACATTCCAGCTCGGAATAATCGGTATAGAACCGACTGATCCGGTGAAAGATGGTACGACCCTCTTCACCAAATTCATCGGCAAATGCAAACCCAATATTTCGCCAATCACTGTATGCTGATGCAATGTCGATTTGCCTGTCTTCGATTTTCCGGATCACCGTTTCAACTTCAGAAAAGGTATCTGAGGTCAATGAAGGCGCCAATGGAGCTTGTAATTGCTCCAGAGTGGGAGATTCTATCCACTCCAACGGATTGAATTTTTTCTTTTCCATATTCTACAAGTATTTGGAGTGAATAAAGATTTCAGGATCGCAAGGTAAAAAGCATGCCCTTGAAATATCCTTCCCGGACTGGTCCACCTGGAGATTATACGATTGTTGAAGATAATTGGCAACCGCTTTGAAATAATCCCTGTGCTTGACTTGAGAAAGATCAACCGGGATAATCCATTTCAAGCCGTCACCAGATGGGGAGACGAATAGTAACTCCGTTTCAAAGTACTGATCGTTCAGGAGGGATGTTTTTAGCGCCTGGATGTCGCTGACATGATCGAAGTCAACCGTTAACAATCCTGAGTGCTGGATTAAGTGTACATCATTCCGTTGCGAAAAAATACCAGAGAAGGTCACATAATCGAAATTCTGTGCTTTGTATTTGCGGGCCACCTTCGGGTCTGTTATTCCACGTAACGTTCTTGTGGATAAAGCGAAATCATTGCCTTTTACAAGATAGTAGACCTCAAGCAGCGTTACCTTCCGGGCAGGTATTATATTGGAAACCGGTTTATTGAAGTAACTAAAAACCGGTGACTTTTTTAATGCTATGCCTCCGTTATTCGGCAACATATTACTCAACATTGGAGACTGGATGGGTTCCTCATGAGTTATCCGCAGATTCAGATCCTCATTAATTTTATTGAGTAGAGCCTGGCCTTCCATGCTGTAAAACAGGGAGGCAAAATCAAACACATTACCAGGAGCAATTGCATTTTCCACATCCGTATGGATCGCACAACCATCAATAATTTTCACAAACAATGTAGGTTTATCTTCATTGAATGGATTTTTAGCAGGGGAACAGTCCCTTCCCGAAAGGGAAAGGACTATTTCGTCGGGATAATATGAACGCAAAATGAATGCATAAATATTCAACCCATAATGTGTCTTATGAAGAATTTCATCTTTACTTGGTCCCATAGCTACCGGATTTAGAGGATTCATAATTTCCTTCTAAAAGTTTCTGCAGATCAGAAACCTTATAAAAGAATTTTCCATTGATCCTGCTGTAGGGTAACAATCCTGTATCACGCCAGGACTGCAGGGTTCGAAGGCTAATTTTCAGTGATTTTATTACATCGTTGCCACCGATCCAGGCTTCATGAAATATTTCCAGTTGAGATTTCCGAAGCTGTTGCATACATTCACTAATAGAGCCAATCTCCCTCGAAATTTTTTGAATTGATTCATTAATGTTTGTCATCGCCTGGCCCTCCCTTGTGTAATGATATAATCAGCTGCCTGTTGTTCTATTTCATCATTGGAGCATGATCGATTACGGAGCAACCAGGATTCCAGCTCGGTTCGCCTGAAATAGAGCTTTTTGCCATTTGGTTTATAAAATGGGATGGCGCCTGTACTTGTTAGTTTATACAGGTGGGAGGGTGACAACTCGAGGAACTGACAGGTTTCCTGGAGGTTGAGCACTTCCTTACTATTAACACTCTGGCTTACGATAAGCCTTTCAAGTGTTTCGAGACGTTTTAATACTTCGTCCATTTTTATCAATTTTTGAAAGTTAAAAATGGACACTTGGCCAAATGTCATCCTTGATTATCAAGGACGAGACAAAGATCGGTAGGGGTTTTTGGTACTCTTGAAAATGGAAATTTCAATCTTTGTAATTCGCTATATTACAATAGGTTGACAAAAGGAGTGGAAATTTGAAATGGTAAAATGACAGAAAAATACCGCAATTTAGCAGGTCGGCAGGCTTGACAGCCAATAATGCTTATCAACGAATGCAGTTATTTCTTCGGGTTTACTACGGTACGACCTGAACTGCTTGTCGACATTTGTATTATACCGGTGATCAAGAAACTTCCTGATATCAACTTCCTTAATTTCCTTATTTCCCTTAAATTCCTTGCTTCCTTTTTTTTCAGGGAATTTGCGCTTATTAAAATACCCCTTCTTGATCAGATGATGGTAAATCATCGCAAGGTTGTTCTTCATACCGTGCTGATCAGTAAAGTTGTAATTATCATCGATATAGTCGTAAAGCCTGAGGGATTCTTCAAAACTTGCAAAACGATCAGAATCTTTAATTATATCCTGGTAGGATAATATTCCTTTTGCCTCATCCCTTACATCGTTCGCAATGGGTTTAAAATTAGTTGAGGATTCTATATTCAGCAACGGATTGGCCGGAGAAACATGTTCAATTTTTGAAGCTTTTATTATGAAAGAAGGATCAGGTGATGTGTGATAGAAGTAGGTCAGATATATTTCATTTTCTGATAATGGTTCCGTACTCAGGAACTGCCGATAATTATCCTGTATTTCCAAAAATAACATTACCAGTTGATGTTTTATGTAAAACAATATATATGCATCGTCCGCTTGGATGGGATCAACTTTTACGGAGCCAGGTGTCGAAGCAAGTATATCTTGGTTACAATCCCGCTCCATTATAATTTGATGTACCTCATTGAGTTTTTCATTGAGGGACCGGGTTAGGGCCATATGTACCAGGTAGTTTTTAGCTTGGTCGTTAATACTATCATTTATTTGCTGGTGGATCAGATTTAAAAACCGGATAGCTTCTGATTCTATTAACGTTTGAAAGTACTTCCGTTTAATAGAAAGTGGTTTTGGGAACGACAATTCATAAATAGGCTGGAATTGGTGAAATGTCTTTTGAAAGTCATTCAAATCCTGTTTGAACTTCGGTTCTGAAATACCGGACAACTGCCATGGACGCAAGTCAAGAAAAAAAATCCGGTTATAAAGGTCTAATGGTGGTGTCATAGATTCAACTTTATTCTGTTTGCAGCTTCTCTTTTTTTCTCATCAATGATTTTTGCGTAAATCTGGGTGGTTTTCAGATCCTTGTGTCCGAGAAGTTTGGAGACAGTATAAATATCGGTACCCAAAGTTAGTTGTAAAGTTGCATATGTATGCCTGGCACAATGAAAAGTTATAGATTTCGTGATTCCGGCTTTGAGCATCCACTGTTGTAAGCGGAGGTTATGCCATGCGCTGTACTTTAATCCTACGAAAACTCTGTCGGCAGGGGAGGCCCTGTTACCAAGAAGCTCCAGGGCCTGATCGGAGATTGGAAGCGTTTCGGCCCCTTGGGTTTTCTTCTGCCTGAAACGGATGTAATGTCCGACCTCCTTTGAATGTTGCACCTCCGACCATGTCAATTTCTGGATGTCGGACCAGCGGAGACCGGTCAATGCAGAAAAAAGAAATGCCTGTTTCAATATTGGGATTTCACATTCGGCCTTTACAAGGGCCTGGAGCTCGTCCAGTGTGAGAAATTCCCGCTGAGGTTCGCCGGGTTTTATTCCTTCGATATATTCTGCCGGATTATAGGAAATGATTCCTTCCTTGAATGCTTCTCTCAATGCGGCTCTTACCTTATTATAATACGAGGATTGAGAGTTTTGCGAAAGATTTGTCTTGGCAGGAGTCTGTGCTTTTTTTTGGAGAAACTCCTTAAAATCTTCCAGCCATCGTTTGTCAATCTGGGCAAAAGTAACATCGAACTTTACGAACTTTTTCAAATGTTTCAGCGTGCTATCCCAGTTGCCGTGATTGCCCTTGCTGGTGCGGCGTTTTTCAGTAAGGTATTCAAAGTAGCGCAAGAAGCTGCCTTTCAGTTTGCCCTGATCCTGGAAACCATAGATGCCATTCTGAAGCTCCAGGTGTCGTTTGGACCGGATCGCTTCGGCCAGGGCGAGGTTCTTTTTGTTCTCATCCTTCTGCTCTTTTGAAAGTTTGCCTTTGTCAGGTTCGGGTACCAGATAAAGTTGCAGGTACTCATACTTACGTTTCCCCTGGTGATAATAGTCGAGATACAGACTGATTTTATCACCTTTCTTTCGTTGACGAAGTGTGACGGTCATACCATATATTATATAAAGAGGTTATCAATTTCAGTACGTTTGATGATTGTCCTGCGGCCCAGTTTTCCGGCTTTCAACCTGCCGTTATCAATCATCCGGTAGATGGTCCACCGGCTGGCTCCGATGAGTTGGCAGGTTTCTTCAACACTCAGGAAGTCTTTCTGTTTAACGATTGGGTTAAATTGGTTGGCCTGTCGGTCCCGGTCGATGGCATTGAGGATCTTCCCTTCACGCTTACGTTTTTTATAGCTTAGTTTGGCACAACTATCGCTGCAAAATTGAGTGACAGTGGTTTTTGCCGTGAATGTTTTTCCGCAGTGCTGACAAACTCTTTCGATTCGGATATTACTGCTCATGTGTTGCTGATCGTAGCTGTATGTTGCTGATTGTTGCTCTATGTAGCATAATCTCCCTTTATTGGTGCCCGGCAACGTGGGCAACAATGTTGGGCAACGTTCTGGCAACAAATATACGAAAAAAAGAAGGGTTTGGCAACAAATAAAGGAAAAGAAATTCACATATTATTAACAAAAACAAGTAGTTAGAAAAGAAAGGAAGGGTAATTACTTTCCGATGCAGAAAGTAACTCGTGCTAAAGATCAGTTAGATACGAGTTCGAGGTACAAATAGGGTACAAAAAATGGCTTAAAAATCGATGTCATCTATTGAATTCCATGAATGAACTATTCCCCAGGTATTTTTAAAGTTTTCATCTCCGCCATATACTACATGCGAGTTTTTCGGTAAATTCCCGGAATAGCCATTCCATTTTTCGAGATTTATGAAAAAATCACGGTTCCAGGTTTTGGACGATTTAATTTCAACAGGAGTAAGACCATTTGCGTGCTCAATAATAAGATCGACCTCCATCCCGCGATGATCTCTCCAGAAATAGAGATTGGATGCCTTCCCCTGGTTGTAGCGTCGCTTCAAAAACTCAGACAAGATCAGGTTCTCAAAGAGAGAGCCCTTTAAATAATGGTTGTTTAACTGGCTTACCTTCTCGATTCGAAGCAGGGCACAGCATAACCCGGTATCATAAAAATAAAGTTTTGGTCTTTTGACCAGCCGTTTACTGAAATTATTATGGTGTGGTTGAAGCAGGAATAAGATGTAACTGGCTTCCAGGACAGAGATCCATGCCTTGACGGTATTGTAGCTGACGCCGCAATCGTTTGCCAGAGAAGTATAGTCCAGCAATTGGCCCACTCTCCCGGCGCAAAGACCCAGGAATCGGACGAAAAGATTAAGATCATGTATATTCTGCAATGACCGCACATCGCGTTCCAGGTATGTTTGGATGTAGTTTGGATAGAAATCGGGCGGATCTATCTTTTTATCATACAGCCTTGGGAAAAAGCCATGAAAGATATTTGCTTCGTAAGAAGGTAACAATTGATTAGCCTTACGGAGTTCCGAGAAAGAGAAGGGGAGAAGGCGGAAAATAGCCGTCCTGCCAGCCAGCGACTGGGAAATCCGGACATGAAGTAAAAAGCTTTGCGAGCCTGACAGGATAAATTGCCCTGTTTTTCCGCTCTGATCGACAATTCCTTGTATGTAAGAGAAAAGCTCCGGGACCATTTGTGCTTCATCAATGATACCACCATTCGAGTACTGTTGCAAAAAGTTTTTGGGGTCCTGGATAGCAAACATCCTGGTTTCAGGATTTTCAAGCGAAGCATAGAACAGGTCTCCGAAAAGGTTTCTCAAAAGGGTGGTTTTTCCGGATTGCCGGGGGCCGGTGACCGTAATTATAGGAAACTTTTCTGACAGATCAAGAATCTTTTGGCTTATTTCTCTCTTAATCATGCTACCGTTTTTATAATCTCGTACAAAATTGCAAAATAAATTCTAAATTGTACAAAACCTTTTAAATATTTTTTAATAATCAGATTAGCAACGCCTTCCAAGGTGGATAGGGGATAAAATCATATTAGTTATGGATATGAGGTACAAATGGGGCACAAAAAATGATATAAAAATCATCAAAAGCACACGAATTTTCTATTAGTAAAATATCTTGTAATCCTCGTTCAGAAAGGAAATGAATCAATCGCATACAATGGAACATTAACCAGCCAGCCTTCTTTTCGATAATCCGACATTGAGGTTCTTACAGAAATTGTCGGATTGAACTTTTCAAAAAAGGATTTCAAGCTTTTTGCTTTCAGGTTTTCCTCTGCTTTTACTTCAATCGGAATGATGCGATCGTTATGTTGGATTACAAAATCCAATTCTCCCCTGGAGGTGTCGGATGACCAGTAGAAAACCTGAATGTTTTGCCGGATTTTAAGATGCTGCAGGACAAACTGCTCAGCCAGGGCTCCTTTGAACTCACTAAATATCGAATTCCCCATGAGAATTGTCTGTTGGGTCAGGCCTCCCATGGCGGATAACAGCCCGACATCAAGGATAAACAGTTTGAATGCCGAAGTATCCTGGTACGCGACAAGTGGAACGGCAGCTTTCGAAATTCGCTGAACCTTGTGCACCAGTCCGCAATCTGTCAACCAGGCCAGAGCAAGTTCGAACTCCTTTGCTCTGCCTCCTTGTTTAACTACACCGTAAATGAACTTCTTATTCTCTTTTGATAACTGGGAAGGGATTGATTGCCACAACATTTTTATTCGGGGAACAATCTCTGACGGCGCATGTTTTGAAAAATCATGCTCATAAGCTAATAAAATGTTTCTCTGGATGGTCCTTACACGGTCAAAATCATTTTCACTGATAAAGGAACTGACAGCTTCAGGCATGCCCCCGATAAAATAATAATGACGGAGATGACCAATAAGTTTTGCTTTGAAGTTCGTGATCATCGGCCAGTCATTGCGTTGAAGCAGTTCATATAGCTGTTCCTGGCCGAGGGCCAATAAAAATTCATTGAAAGACATGGGGTGGAGGGTCAGAAAATCCACCTTCCCAACAGGAAACGATGTTTTTAGGTGCAAGGTGATCCCAAGAAGGGAGCCGGCAGCGATAATATGATACTGCAGAGCATTCTCGCAAAAATACTTCAGGGATGTGATGCCCCTTTCAGCTTCCTGGATCTCATCAAGAATGATCAATGTATTATCTGGCCGTATCCTGATCCCTGTTTCAATTTGAAAGGCAGTAATCAGCCTGCTTATTTCAAAATCTTCTTTGAAAATTGATTTCAGCGAATCGGAGGATTCAAAGTTGATGTAAGCAACCTGTTCATATTCTCTTCTGCCAAACTCTTTCATGAGCCAGGTTTTACCCACCTGCCGGGCTCCCTGGATGATCAAAGGCTTCCTGGTCTTTGACTTTTTCCACTTCAATAATGATGCTAATGCAAATCGTTCCATACGATTATTTTGTGCAAAAATACAAATTATCGCACGATAAAGTGTATATACTTACATTTTATTGCACGAAAATACGTAAGCCTTCGGTTTTCACCCGGTATTAACAATACCAAAACAAGTATGGACCGCAACGATGCCGGCCTGTTTTTTTTAATCCCTAGATGGTATTTTATGGATCATGTAACTACTGGATACGTTGAACTGGCAGAAAGAGACAAAAATTATCACGTCTCAAGTAATTTATTATGAAGCACATAAGTGCATTTTGTGATCTTTTTTGAAAAATAATTGAAAAAAAACTTGACAAATGTAATAATTATCATCTATCTTTGTGAGCGAATATTCACTAACTTTATTTTAAATTACATATGGAAATAACAGCAAGACAGTTGGAGATTATTGAAGCGGCCGGTGAGATACTTACCAAGTCAGGCGTCAACGGTCTTACAACCAAGAATCTGGCCGCCCTGATCGGGTTTAGCGAATCTGCTCTTTATCGCCATTTTAAAAGCAAGGAGGAGATCATTCTTACTATGCTCCTTTATTTGGCAGAAGATATGGATATACGCCTGAGACTGGTAGTGAAAGTGGATAATGATCCAAAAAAGAAGCTAAATGCATTATTTAACAGCCAATTTGATTTTTTTCAGAAAAACCCGCACTTTTTAATTGCTATGTTATCCGATGGGCTCTTTGAAGAAAGTGCGGCGATTAACAAAGCAATCAAAAAGATCATGGAGACAGCCATGAAACAATTACTTCCTATTATTGAGCTGGGACAACAACAACATATTTTTAACAGAGACCTGACGGCCGAGGCGTTGTGTCATTTCATTATGGGCAGCTTTCGATTGCATATCCTGAAATGGCGCTTATCTGGTTTGTCATTTGATGTTAAACAGGTAGGCAACGAACGGATGAAAGATCTTTTCCTGCTTATCAGTTCACAAAAAAATACACCTTAAAAAATTTAACCTGTCATGTTAGTGAACATTCACTATTTCATCAAACAAACATTCCTGATGGGAGGCTTAGGGCTCCTCATGGCTGCAAGTCCGGCTATATCGCAGGAATTATCTCTGGACCAATGTGTAAATCAGGCTTTAGAGCATAACTGGTCTATTAAAATATCCCAGGAAGATATTCTGATCGCCCGGGATAAAAATAACGAAGCAAAGTCCACGCTGCTGCCAAAGCTCAATGGAGTGGCTGACTATCGCTATTATACGGATCTTCCTTATCAGTTCATGCCTGCCGAGGCATTCGGCGGGCCTGCAGGAACCTATAAACAGGTTCAGTTTGGGGTCCCACAGAATATGAATATAAATGCCCAGTTATCTGTTCCGATTTTTAATGCAGCAGCTTACTCAGCCATTCTCACAACCCGTGAAGCCATCTTACTAAGAGAGCTTCAAAAAACCAAAACTGAAGAAGAGGTGATTATGGAAGTTTCCAACACCTATTATAATGGTCAGATCCTCCGCCACCAGATCGCTTTCCTCGACAGTAACATCCTCAACATGGAGAAACTTGTCAAAACCACCTCGATGTTATATCAACAGCAGTTGGCTAAAGCGACCGACGTGGACAGGTTGAAGTTACAACTGGAACAAATGATAACGCAGCGAATAACAGTCTTCTCCCAGTACCGGCAAGTGCTTAACGCGCTTAAGTTCCTGATTGGCAAACCGGTTACAGATACGGTAGAGGTTAGCCTGGAAGAAAAAACGTATAGGGTTATCCATTACAACCAATTACTTACTACTGATGTTAAACTAATAGATAAACAACTGCAGCTGACTGATTCTGAAATGAAGGGATTGAAATGTACAAGGCTGCCATCACTGAACGCTTATGGGATGTATGGAACGACTGGATTTGGCACAACCGGAAGCAACAGCTTTTTCAACTTCTATCCTGTCAGTTATCTCGGTGTTCAGATGACCATCCCACTATTCAATAACCTGGGAACACATCGCAAGATTCAACAGAAAAAAACAGAATTGGATAAAACAAATCTTCAGAAGGGTTTGTTGTTAGCCAAAACAGATCTGGAAAGAACAAATGCCCTTCTTCAATACCAGGTTGCTGAAAAGAACCTGACAACAACGGCAGGCCAGATTGTACTTGCGAAGAAAATATACGGGAACACCGTTTTGCAAAGCGAGCAAGGCATCGCTTCTATAACGGATCTTTTATTGGCAGATAACACGCTAAGAGAAGCACAGCAGAATTATATTTCTGCCCTGGTGATTCTCAAAAAAACAGAACTGGAATATAAACGAGTAACAGGCAACCTATTAATTAAATAAACAGAAAATGAAAAAAGCAATTTATATCGTCGTTTCCATAGCTCTTTTGGCAATTCTCGTCATCTGGCTGGCCTTGAACAAGCGTAAGGTCGAAGCAAAAGTTTATCGATTTGATAACCAACAGGAGGTACTGATCACTATTGATACTGTAAAACTTAAAGATCTATCTTCAGAAAAAAGGTATCCCGGCATATTTGAGCCAAACCGCGAAGTGAAGGTGATGGCTGATTTATCTGGGAAAGTCATCCGGATGAATGTCGACCTGGGAGATTACCTGAGGACCGGCGCTCTTGTGGCGCAATTGGATAACGAGTTGCTGAAATTGCAACTGGAAGGCATCCAGGTGCAAATTGCAGGATATGAAAAGGATGTTGACCGCTACAGGATACTGGTTGAGGCAGAAGCTATCCAGGCAATTCAGCTTGAAAAAACGGAGTTGGCTCTTCAATCCGCCCTTGTCCAGCAGAAAACGTTGCAGGAACAAATCAACAGAACTACCATTAGAGCCCCATTCGATGGGATAGTTACCCAGAAATTCACGGAAGTTGGAGCTGTTGTAGCAATGTCGATGCCAATTATTCAATTGACAGATATCAGTTCGTTAAAGCTCAATCTTACGATTCCTGAATCCGATTTGAGAGATTTTCAGGTTGGCCAGCAGTTGAGCGTTAGTTCTGATATCTATCCCGATCTATTCTTTCCCGGCAACATAGTGATGGTTGGAAGCAGGGGGGATGCCTCCCATAATTTTCTCGTACAGATAAAGATAGTCAATACAAGAGATCGCCTGCTGAAAGCCGGCATGTTTGGCTGGGTAACAGTCAACAAAGGCCATAATCAATCCCTCCCCACAATACCTGTTAAAGCACTTTTCGGTTCTTCTCTGCATCAGCAGGTTTATGTTGTGGAACAAGGAAAGGTAACCATCAGGGATATTGAAGTGGATTTTCAAAATACTGATTTTTCGGCTGTATCGGCAGGCCTTCGGCCCGGAGAAATCGTAGTAACAAGCGGTTTCATCAATCTGAAGAATGGCTCAAATGTGAAATATAAATAATAGGAACCATGACAATAACTGAATTATCCATTAAAAGGCCATCACTCCTCTTTGTAATTTTTGGAGTGCTTATTCTTGCGGGAGTTCTTGCATTCACTCAATTGAGCTACGAACTGATGCCTGATTTCAGTCAGCCGGTAATCACTATCAGGACGATGTATCCCGGGGCATCACCAGAAGAGGTGGAGACATCTGTTACCAAACAAATTGAAGACGCGGTATCTAATCTGGAAGATATAGATTATATCTCCTCAAAATCGCTGAGTAATGCCTCTATTGTGATCGTCAACTTTAAATATGGGGCAGACCTGGATCTGGCCATGCAAGACGCTCAAAGGCAAATAGACAACATTAAAAAGGAGTTGCCTGAAGATATACAGTCGCCTGTGATGAGCAAACTATCTGTAAGTGACTTGCCCATCATGCAGATCAGCGCAACATCTGACCTGACAGGGCCGGAATTTTATCAGAAAATGGTTGATGAAATACTTCCGCAACTGCAGCAATTAAAAGGAGTTGCTGAAATTACTCTGTTAGGGGGAGAGGAAAGAGAGATTCAGGTTAAGGTGGATAAAGAGAAATTGCAACATTATAACTTGTCGCTCTTACAGGTGAGTGAATCTATCAACCGTGCCAGCATGGAAATTCCGGCGGGACAGGTAAAAACAACGGAAGAACAAATTGCCGTAAAGCTATCCGGGAAATTTAAGTCCATCGAAGATATTGAAAATCTGATCGTGGCTATTCCTGCGGCAGGCAGTCCGGTCTATCTGAACAATGTGGCAACAATCATCGATGGGCAAAGGGATATGGCGTCAGTTAGCCGGTACAATGGTCAGAACGGCATTGGGTTATTGATTAAGAAGCAGGGGGATGCCAATGCAGTGGATATGTCGCGGCTCGTAAAAAAGCAGTTGAAATCCATTGAAGAATCGAATTTATCATCAAACGTAAGGTTCATCATCGCGGATGACAGCACGGATATTACGATTGCAGCAGTAACTTCAGTAGTAGAGGATCTTGGCCTTGCTGTCCTGCTGGTTTCATTGATGATGCTTCTGTTTCTGCATAGTTTCAGGAACTCCCTGATCATATTGGTTGCAATACCTGCTTCCCTGATCTCCGCCTTTGCAGCGATGTGGCTTTTTGGCTATACACTTAACCTGATGACGCTTCTGGCAATGTCGCTGATCATTGGAATTCTGGTGGACGATTCCATTGTTATCCTTGAGAATATTCAACGATATCTTGACAAAGGGGTTGATAAACGTACTGCTGCATTGGAAGGACGGGCAGAAATCGGGTTTTCGGCTATCTCTATTACCCTGGTGGATGTAGTGGTTTTTCTTCCCATCATTTTTGTTCAGGTCTTTGTGGCCGATTTGTTGAAACAATTTTCAGTAGTTGTGGTTGTTTCCACCCTCATGAGTTTGTTTGTAAGTTTTACACTTACACCTTGGCTGGCTTCGAAAATAGGGAAGCGGGAAGAACTTAAGCCAACAAATTTTTTCAACCGGTTTCTTCTTGGATTCGAAAAGCAGATCAGCAATCTGACCAATTGGTATGGAGAAAAATTAGCCTGGGTACTAAATCATAAACTGATTTTTGCAGGAATTGTCCTGTTGCTTTTCATGGGTACAGCCGGTATGATGAAAATGGGCATCATGGGCAGTGAATTAATTGCCACAGGTGATCAGGGCAAATTTCGCTTCAACCTGGAATTTGACAAAAAAACCTCTATTACTGAGAATAATATCACCTCTTTGGCTGTCGAGAATTACCTCCTTTCCCAACCCGAAGTTCAATCCGTATTCAGCAATGTGGGAGGTCCCACCACCGGAATGATGAGTCTGGGCGTTGGAGAGGAGAATAAGACGGAGTTGACTATCAATCTTAAATCACCGAAAGAAAGGGGAGGGATATCTACCGATCAGTTTATGATTGAGATCAGGCAGCAATTACAGGAACGGTTTCGTGGTATCGACTTCACCATGTCATCACTTGGGCTGGTGGCAAAAGCAGCTCCGATCGAGTTGACCTTAAGCGGAGTCGATTTTTCATCGGTTATGAAAGAGGCAAAACGTTTGCAGGATACGTTGTCAGCAATTCCGGGAGCAAATAATGTCCAGTTATCGATTGAGACAGGAAACCCCGAGTTGCAGATTGACCTCGACCGGGATAAAATGGCACGGTACGGGTTGAACACCTCTCTGGTAGGGGCTACTTTACGGACTGCATTTTCAGGTAATGATGATGCTACTTTGTCGGAGAATGGGACGGAATATACCGTCAGGGTCAGGTTAGACGATTTTGACCGTAAAAATATAACGGATGTCAACGGATTGCTGATTGTCAACCCAATGGGTCAACCCATCCGGCTCGACCAGTTTGGGATGGTAGGCCAAACCAATGCACCCTCTCTTCTGGAGCGGAAAGATCGATTGCCAGCCGTAACCATGACAGCCGATGCGCTTGGGACAGGCTCAGGTAGGGTAGCTGCAAAAATGGTCTCTTACATTGCAAACAATCCGTTGCCCGAAGGGGTGATCATGTCGTGGGGCAGTGACATCAAAAGGCAAAACGAAAGTTTCGGGGCACTGGGAATGGCGCTGATTGTTTCCTTTATTCTGGTATACCTGATCATGGTGGCTCTTTACGATAATTACATCTATCCGTTTGTCGTATTGTTCTCCATCCCGGTTGCCACCATCGGGGCGTTTCTCGCACTCAATCTGACTATGGCCAACCTGAGCCTGTTTACCATTCTTGGGATGATCATGCTGCTTGGGTTGGTGGCAAAGAATGCCATCCTGATTGTTGACTTTACCAATCAATTGAAGCAAAAAGGCATTCATTACAGTGAAGCGTTGATCATTGCAGGCAAGACTCGTTTGAGGCCCATCCTGATGACCACAACAGCGATGGTTATCGGTATGTTGCCCATTGCATTGGCAACCGGAACAGCTTCCGAATGGAAGAACGGACTAGCCTGGGCTATCATTGGCGGGCTTACAAGCTCGATGTTGCTGACAGTTTTCCTGGTCCCGGTGGTATATTATTTTGTGGATAAAATGAAAGAGAAATTTACACAAAAGACAAAGTAAATGAAAAATTTTATTAAAACTACGCTTCTGGGTTTGATGGTATTACTTTTTACAGCTTTTACCAATCACCACGAAGCATGTCGTTCTTTGACGGTAGAAGTTAAGGGATTACAAAATTCGAAAGGGGTTGTTCAATATACCTTATATAACAAAGAAGGATCTATCCCTGATGAGGCCAATAAGAAATACTTCCGGATATTAACAGGATCGATAATCAATGGTTCATCCGTAGTTACTTTTAACAACCTTCCTATTGGCAAATATGCCGTGAGTATCCTGCATGATGAAAACAATAACGGGAAAGTTGATATGGGGTTAATTCTCCCAAAGGAAGGTATTGGCTTTTCAAATTATCAATCTATTGGTTTGAACAACAGACCCGATTTTTCAAAAGCAAGTTTTGAATTAAAGGCAGATACATCTATTAGTGTAAAGGTAATTTATATGTAATAACTGTCAAGAAACAATGAAAGTTATGAAAAACAAAATTGAAAAATGTGAGGGTAGGCTCGGCATTTTACTTCCAGGCCTTGGCGCAGTTGCAACTACTATGATCGCCGGTGTTTATTCCATAAGAAAAGGAAATGGCTTACCCATTGGTTCTTATACCCAGGTGGGTAGTATCCGGTTGGGAAAGAGGACCGAAAACCGTAATCCTAAGATCAAGGATTTTGTTCCACTCGCAAGTCTGGAGGACATTGTATTCGGAGGCTGGGATATTTTTGAGGATAATGCCTATGAAGCGGCGTCGCATGCCGGTATCATTGACCAGCAACTGCTTGATAAACTAAAACCTGAACTTTCAGCTATTATCCCAATGAAAGCAGTTTTTGATAAGAAATTTGTGCCTAACCTCGACGGGAAAAACGTAAAATCCGGGCTCAATAAAATGGACCTTGCTGAGGCGTTGATAAAGGACATAGAGGAATTTAAAACAAAGAACAATTGCTCAAGACTCGTTATGATTTGGTGCGCATCCACTGAAACATACCTGGAGAAGAGTGATGTCCATATGTCGCTTAAGGCGTTTGAAGAGGGTATGCGTAAGAACCATCCCCATATTGCGCCGAGTATGATTTATGCTTATGCTGCCATCAAATCCGGGATACCTTACGCGAATGGAGCCCCGAACCTTTCATCCGATTTCCCCGCCATGGTTGAACTGGCCAGAAATACCAAAACACCGATCGCAGGAAAAGATTTTAAAACAGGACAGACACTGATGAAGACCATCATTGCACCCGGTCTGAAAGCCAGAAACCTTGGTGTCGATGGGTGGTTCTCAACCAATATCCTTGGAAACCGTGATGGCGAAGTGCTGGATGATCCGGAAAGCTTTAAAACAAAAGAAGTCTCAAAGCTCAGTAGCTTGAACAACATCTTTGAGCCAGAACATAACCCCGACCTCTATAGCAATATTTATCACAAGATACGGATCAATTATTACCCGCCCCGTGGCGATAATAAGGAGAGTTGGGATAACATCGACATTTTTGGATGGCTGGGATATAAAATGCAAATCAAGCTCAACTTTCTTTGCCGTGATTCCATTCTTGCCGCACCCATTGTACTTGATCTCGCATTGCTACTCGATCTCGGCGCCAGGTCAGGAATGTATGGTATTCAGGAATGGTTGTCGTTTTTCTTTAAGTCACCTCATGCAGCCCCTGGACTTACGCCTCAGCATGACCTCTTCCGTCAGCTGATGAAACTCGAGAACACCCTTCGCTATTTACAGGGAGAGAACCTGATCACACATCTTGGGCTTGATTATTATGAAGAGGCATGAGTTATCAATATGGAAACTGATCGTAACCGGATTTGGACTGGGATATAGTCCTGTCGCTCCGGGGACTCTAGGTGCCATTGCCGCGCTGATCCCGGCTATCCTGATCCTGAACTACGTTTCGTTTCCATATATCGTGCTTGCCTGTTTAATAGGGATAGTTGCCGTCCTGGGAATTATTGGTTCAAATAAACTTCAATCCATTTGGGGAAAAGATCCACCAAGAATCGTGGTTGATGAAATGGTGGGTATGTGGATCGGTTTACTATGGGTGGGGAGTGGATGGCTCAACTTGTTAACAGCTTTTATCCTCTTCAGGTTCTTCGATATAGTTAAACCGCTTGGAATCCGTAAAGCAGAACAATTACCCGGAGGTATGGGTGTGTTAGCCGACGATATTCTGGCAGGGATCTACACGAATCTGATCATGCAGATAGCATTCAGGATAATACCAGGTTTGCTATGACAAAGCAGTTTTTGAACATATTCATTAAGGCTCAGATGTCCTCTTTACTATCCACGGTTATAGATTTTGGATTTACAATCTTTCTGAAGGAGTTGTGTGGCTTGTGGTACCTGTTCAGTACATCGGTCGGTTCAATCCTGGGTGGTATTACTAATTTTATCCTGGGTCGAAGGTGGGTCTTTAAAGCAGTAGAATTTCCTCCGGCTTCTCAGGCGATCCGCTATCTTTTAGTTTGGGGAGGTAGTATCCTGCTTAATATCGGTGGTGTATATCTGTTGACCAGTATTGGACAAATTAATTATCTTTTTTCGAAGATGATTACGGCAGTAATCATTGGGGTTTTCTTTAACTTTTTTTTGCAAAAAAAATATGTTTTTAATTTAAGTCGTAAACGCAGCAAACTACGACTATATAGTCTTTTTATACTCACCTTATTCTTTTTTCTACCATCTGTCACCGGACAAATTTCCGGCCCTACGATTGTCAAAGGAAGAATTACTGATACTGTTACTGGTGAACCACTTCCGCACGTTGCCGTTGTGTTTGATAAGACCATAACCGGAACAATCTCGGATGTGAACGGTAATTACCAACTCACTGGAGACAACACCTCAACCATAGTTAAGTTCTCCTGCCTTGGCTACCAGAGTGTTGAATTACCTATTATTAAAAGTCAAACCCAGACAGTGAATATCAGTCTGAAACCACACATCCAACAATTGAATGAGTTGGTTGTTAAATCAAATAAAACCCGTTACCATAACAAAGATAATCCTGCAGTAGACCTGATTAATCAGGTGATAGAAAATAAAGATGAAAACAGGAAAGAACAGTTCAATACTTATAGTTACGAGAAGTACGAAAAAACACAGTTCGCGCTTAGTAATCTCACTGAGGAGTTTAAGAACCGCAGGTTCTTAAAAAAATTCCAATTCATTTTTAACAATGTTGATACTACTAAAATCCCGGGAAAGGAGATACTCCCTCTATATATAAAAGAGACCTTGTCGGATTATTATGCCAGGAAGTCACCTAAAGCTTCCATGGAATTAGTTAAAGCTAATAAAATGGTGACATTCGAAGGTTATCTGAATAACCAGGGTATGACCGAATATCTCCAATATATGTATCAGGATATAAACATCTATGATAATGATATAACATTTTTGACCAATACCTTCCTGAGCCCGATTGCCTCAACTGCTACCTCATTCTATCGTTTTTTTATTATGGACACTATTATGGTTGACAATACCCGCTGCTTCAAAGTACTTTTTGCACCGCGGAATAAGACTGACATGTTGTTTCAGGGGTTTCTTTACATCACATACGATAGCAGTTACGCTGTTACGAAGATTGAAATTTCTGTTCCGACAGACATCAATCTGAACTGGGCAAAAGAGGTTAAAATTGTGCAGAAATTTTCCAACATTGATAATGATGGTTGGATGTTGACCCATGACCTGATCGGAATTGATTTCGGGTTTGCAAAAGACAGGATTGGTCTATATGGGGAGCGAGCGGTATCCTACCAAAACATTACCTTGAATCAGCAAGTAACCGATACTATATTCCAACACGAAAACCTGGTTGAACAGGATAGTGCAGCTGTTCGCAATGAATCTTATTGGCGCTTACACCGACATCAACCTATCACAAAGTCGGAATATGGAACATACGCAATGATTGATAGCATAAAGAATATCCCCGTATTTAAAAACATGATGAATATCATGTTGCTGCTTTTTGCCGGGTATCGGGACCTTGGTTATTTTGAAATTGGGCCGATTAACACATTCTACAGCTATAATCCAATTGAAGGATACCGGCTTCGTTTTGGTGGCCGCACAACCGATAAACTAAGTAAGAAGATCAATTTTGAATCATACCTCGCATATGGTTTTACCGATAAAAAACTAAAATACTACCTGGGAACAACGTTCTCATTGACCAGAAGATCCATTTTTGAATTTCCGGTCAAATCCGTCCGTCTTAGCTTTCAGGATGACACTAAAATCCCGGGGCAAGAATTGCAGTTTGTTCAGGAGGATAATTTTCTCCTATCATTTAAGAGAGGGATAAATAACAAACTACTTTATAATCAATCTATTCAAATTGAACATCTTAATGAATTTAATAACCACTTTTCATATAAGATTGCCTACCAGTTTACGCGTCAGCATCCTGCTGGCGATCTCTATTTTAACACTGTGGATTACCTTCAGCACATTAACAACCCACCTTATATTGATATTTCTGAATTTTCGCTCACGTTCAGGTATGCTCCAAACGAACGCTTTTATCAGGGAAGAAAATACCGGATTCCTATTACCAACAAGTATCCGATCACCCAACTGCAGATGACATACGGTTCAAAATTTCTTCATAATAATTATAACTACCTCACTTTAAAGCTTAGTGTTAGCAAGAGATTCTATCTATCGTTTCTAGGCTATACTGATATAATTCTGGAAGGGGGCAAGATTTTTGGGAAAGTGTCGTATCCCTTGCTTTTCATTCATCGTGCCAACCAGACCTACTCATACCAGATTGCTTCCTATAACCTGATGAACTTTCTTGAATTTGTAAGTGATGAATATACCTCTCTTCATATAGATCATTGTTTCAATGGCTTCTTTTTTAATAAGATACCATTTGTCAAGAAACTGAAGTGGCGGGAAGTTATTACTGCCAAAGTTCTTTTTGGCCGGTTGACTTCACTAAATAATCCTGCCGACAATACTGATCTTTTCCGTCTTCCTGTAGATGATTCCGGAACTCCTGTAACTTTTACGTTGGATCAGGGCCCCTATGTTGAAGTAAGCGCTGGTATTGCTAACATCCTTAAATTTTTCAGGGTTGAATTCGTAAAAAGATTAACCTATCTGGATCATCTGAATGTATCAGATTTCGGTATCAGAATCAGGTTTAAATTTGATTTTTAACAGGGATAATATATGAAGACATATGCACAAATATTGATTTACAGGTTGATTCAACCATTGGTACGCTTACTGATCCGGCTGAAGGTTACTCCGAACCAAATTACAACAGTTGGTTTTATAATCAACATCATCGCAACTATTGTGTTGATATATGGAGCCGACCATGGTAATATCGGTGACCTTAGACCTCTTGCCTGGGGTGGCGGACTTATTCTTTTTGCAGGTTTTTTTGATATCCTCGATGGCCGGCTTGCCCGTGAAGGGAAAATGACAACAAGGTTTGGTGCGCTATATGATTCTACTATTGATCGTTATAGCGAACTTGTAATGTTTCTGGGAGTCTGTTACTTTCTCATTTCCCGGCATTATTTTCTCGGATCCCTATTCGGGTTTATTGCACTGATTGGTGCAATGATGGTAAGCTATGTGAGGGCCAGAGCTGAAGGAGAAGGAATTGAATGTAAAACGGGATTGATGCAGCGACCTGAGCGTGTAATTATTATCGGAGTTTCGACCCTGGTTACCGGGGTTGTTTCCGCATGGTCTGGTGGAAATCAAAAGTTTTTTATTACATGGCTCCCTTTTGCCGTTGTCGAAACGATCTCAATATTCATCTATCCCTTAGTTGTTGTGGCAGTATTTGCCAATGTGACTGCCATTCACCGGATAGTCCATAGTAAACATGAACTTGAAAAACAGTCCTTAACATCAAACAAGCCATGAGAGCCAGTCTTCTGACGATATTTCTGTTGTGTGGTTTTACCATACCAAACTTTGCAGGGTATGATGAACCGGACCATCCTTCAGAAAATCACAAATACCCTGTGCCAAAATGTACAGAAACCCTTCTTTTTTATGTCCAGCGAACGCACAACAGTAACACGATCATTTATGAGTTGAATTTTCAACCCGATGGGATGGTTAACAAAAAAGAACCCCTTCATCCAATATGGATCCGCTATGAAGAAGGTGGAGCCAGAGAAGAGCTTTCCTTTATTCAAAACCGGGTTTATGGACTTGATTTCCGCCTGCTTGAAAAAGACACGTACGTGATCCATTTTAGAGCCTATAAAAAAAGAGAGATTTATTTGATACGTTCTGCCACAAGTAACTTGTATAAAGTGATGATTAATATCAATGGGAAAATGGCGGAATTGACAAACCTTTTTATTTGTTCCGTGACAAATGCACTGGGGATTCCATCAACTATTAGATATATTGATATCAATGGGATTGATCCTGCATCGGGAACTATTGTTAGTGAAAGAGTAATACCCTGAATGAACCTGTTTACCTGAATGATCATGAAAAAGATAATCGATCGACTTCCAACCGGGTCATTGATCCTTACCATTGTGTCGATTGGGTACCTGACAACCATCTCTTTTCTTACAGGGTTGAGGGTCGAGCATTGGATCATTATCATAGCTATTAACCTATTATTTTATTCCGGGAAAGGAGGTCGAAGATTTATTCTTGGGTTTGCAATCTTCGCTGTATTTGGAATGCTTTACGATGTTATGCGTTCTTTTCCAAATTATTTATATCATGCTGTGGATATTGAACCGTTGTACTCCCTTGAGAAACAACTTTTTGGTATAGAAATGCAGGGGACCAGGTTAACACTCAATGAATTCTTTGCGACTAATCATAATGTACTGGCCGATTTTTTTAGCGGTTTTTTCTATATTAACTGGATGCCCGTACCTCTGGCTTTCGCCGTATATCTTTACTTTAAACATCGGACCTTATTTTTACATTTCTCCCTTACATTCCTTTTTGTAAACCTAATAGGTTTCAGTATCTATTATATCCACCCGGCAGCGCCACCCTGGTATGTAAGTCAATATGGATATGCGTTGAATTTTAATACTCAGGGCAGTGCAGCTGGGTTAACCAGATTTGATCAACTTCTAAGTTTTAATGTTTTTGGGTCAATCTATTCTAAAAATTCAAATGTGTTTGCAGCAATACCTTCCCTGCATTGTGCATATCCTGTCATAGTCGTCTGTTATGGATTGAAAGCGAAATGTGGTAAATTCAATTATCTCTTCGGCCTGTTTATGCTAGGAATCTGGTTTGCCGCTATTTATTCAGGACATCATTATTTAATTGATGTGATAATTGGAATTCTATGTGCGGTGTCAGGAATCATTATTTATGATATGATATTGATAAAACAACGGTTCTATATCAACTTCATTAACCGATATATGAATTTAATAAGCAACAGCTCCATTGTGTAGGTTAATTAGAGCATAAAAGGGATAGAATGAAAACAGAATTAATGTTATCAATTATCCAGGTCATGAAAAATTCTTCACTGTTCTTGGTATTCGGGCTCATGATAGTTACACCCGCCCGGGGACAAGAAATTGAAACGGCAATACCCCAGGTGGGGTTGGCTGACATATCACAGGTCAACCAGGGAAATAGCTATATCACGTTCCCGACAGATATCGGAAATATTGATAAATTATGGTTTGAAGCGAATATCATTCCAAACTTCTTAATCAGGAAAAGTAAGAATTCACGGCTTATGGGTGTATTAACACCTCAAATCATCCTAAGGATGTACAGGGAAGTTTCTTGTCCAGTCAGAACACCAAGCTATATCCCTCAGATAACCATTTATTACCTGATTGGCAATAGGGCCAGGGTGGAGAACCTTACATTATTCGGACGATTTGCGCATCATTCGAACGGGCAGGAGGGTAATTTTTATCTGGAGAACGGGGAAATAAATTACATGTCGGGAGATTTTTCCACAAACTATCTTGAGGCAGGTTTGATCGTGACGAATTACAATAGACGATTAAATGCTTACCAGTTCTTTTCGACCTCTTTTGAAGTCCATCCAAAGGCATGGTCGGCAGTGGAACTCCATGGAGAGTTTAGCCACTATCGTTGGCATCAGGCCTTTTCAATTTTTAAATTGCCCCCGGGGAGATCCCCCAAAGGTCAGAAAAACGCAAATATTTCACTCAAAGCCGAAACGATCTGGATGTTTGGAGAGATTAGTGACTGGACAACTATATCATTAGATCGGCTGAATATAAAATTGACATTTTATTATCATCCGAAGTTTTTTGAGGATCTTGGATTGTTTGTTCAAATCTATCATGGAATGGATTATTACAATATTTATTTTAATCAGCAAATAGACGTGATCCGTTTTGGTATTATGACAGAGAAGCTCAGATTTTGAAAAACCACAATTAATAGGAATATCATGATGAATCTTTACAATAGCGAGTCGACCGGAAAAAACCAGTTCGAACGGCAATTTTACAATGAAATTGGAAAAAGCAAACGGCTCAGGGCTGCTATTTTGATCGGTTTGCTTGGATTTGAGGGTATTTTCCTGCTTCTGATATACCTGTTGTTCAGTGATCAATACATGACATTGTTTCAGACCAACCTGGCCATTTATGCAGTATTGATCTTTGTTTTCATCATCATTACCTATGAGTCCATCGTCCATTATTTTATCAGAAGACACAGGAAATATCCCGAACAGGTGATCAGGATCTCCGGCTACCTTAACGCTTTTTCAGAGATTAGCCTGTTATCAATCCTTCTGGTTTTTATTATCATCAACTCAAAACAGACCATTATTCTCCATTCACCTGCGGCATTGACCTATTTTATCTTCATCATCCTATCCACCCTCCGGCTCGATTTTAAATTGTCGGTATTCACTGGAATACTGGCCGCTGTCGAGTACGTGCTGATATCCAGGCTTTGTTCAATGAAATTGGGCATCACAGAAAATATTATGTTGTCTGTGACGCCAATCCAATATCTGGGCCAGGGCTTAACAATGATTACCGCTGGCATTGCTGCAGGATTTGTGGCAAATCTCATAAAAAAGAAGATGAGGATCTCCTTTAACTATATAGAAGAAAAAAATGAGGTCATCGACTTATTTGGTCAGCAGATCTCACCTCAGATTGCAAATGAAATCATGAAAAACCCGAACGAATTGAAAGGAACCAGAAAAAAGGTCTGTGTGATGTTCCTTGATATCCGGAACTTCACTCCTTATGTTGAACACAAAGAGCCGGAAGAGGTGGTGGCCTACCTGAATTCACTATTTGGTTATATGATTGAAATTGTTCAGTCTCATCAAGGGATCATCAACCAGTTTCTGGGTGATGGGTTTATGGCCACGTTCGGCGCACCCATTGCAGAGGGAAATATCTGCGAGGAGGCCGTTGAGTCAGCTATAGAGATAATTAACAAAACTGATTCGGACTCTAAAAATGGCCTGATCGCTCCTTCACGTATCGGGATTGGCCTGCATTATGGAGAAGCAGTGACTGGTAATATCGGATCCGTGATGCGGAAACAATATTCCATCACAGGCAGTGTGGTTATCATAGCATCGAGGATTGAACAGTTGACAAAAGAGTATAAATCTGACTTGCTGATATCTAAAGAGGTGTTTTGTCAGCTGGACGAGAAAACCAGGAAACATCTGACCCGAATTGGCCCCGTAATGGTCAAAGGAAGGGAAAACCCGATCACACTGTATGGACAGGTATCACATATTTAATCTCAGCTTAATAAAAGATAAACAATGAAAAAGATCGATTCAACCACAGTAAAAGAGGTGGAGCAACATGTAGGCGAACTTCTGGCAAATGACCTCCCGATGGGCATGATATACCATACAATCGACCATACCCGCCAGGTCGTAAAGAATGCAGAAATCATTGGCCTGAAGGAGAACCTTAGCGAAGATGAGTTGAGCATTCTAAAGGTAGCTGCCTGGTTTCATGACGTGGGATATATCAGGCAGTACCAGGGGCACGAAGCAATCAGCGTTCAAATGGCTAATGATTTCCTGAACACCAGAGGAATTGATCAGGAGAGTATCCGTCTTGTTACGGATGCCATTCGGGCAACGGAATTTCCTCACAAGCCTGCCCATAAGATTGCAGCTGTTCTTTGCGATGCCGATTTCATGCACCTCTCTGATGGCAGGTATTTTGACATCAGTGAACAGCTAAGGCAGGAATGGAAAAAAACCGGAGTCAGACCGTTAAAAAAACAGGAATTTGCCAAAGTTTCACTGGGAATTTTTCAGAAACACACCTATCATACAGCCTATTGCCAGAATCATTGTGCCAAGCTGAAAGAGAAAAACCTTGAATTATTGAAGAAGGTTATTCTTCACCGGCAAGAAAAGGAGACATCGATTTCTGCTCTGAAGGCGCCGAAAAAAAATAAATCAGCAGGATACTCCCGAGGCGTTGATTCAATGTTCAGGATGACTGCCAGAAATCAGATAAATCTGAGTTCCATAGCTGACAACAAGTCCAATATCCTGATCTCCCTCAATGGAATTATAATCTCTCTTGGGATTGCTTTTTTAATCCGGAAATTCGAAGAGACACCTGAGATCATTTTTCCAACGATTTTATTTCTTGCTTTTAGCCTGACCACTATTGTACTTGCTATTCTGTCGACCCGACCTCATATTTCCGGTGGGAAATTTACGAAGGAGGATATAAAACGGATGAAGGTAAACCTGCTCTTTTTCGGAAGTTTTTACAACATGGGGGTGGAAGATTATGAGTGGGCCATCAAAGAGATGATCAATAACGATAAATATCTCTATTCCACTATGATAAAAGATCAGTTTTTCCTTGGGAAAGTCCTGGCAAGAAAATACAAACTGCTGCGCGCAGCGTATAATGTGTTCATGTTTGGTTTGATCATTTCAGTCCTGGTATTCATCCTTGCTTTTATTCATATATAGACGAAATAGTAATTAACACGTAAAATCAGAATCATGCAACCTAAACCGGAAAAGTTAATTTTTATAGAATCTCAGATTGACGATATCCTGAACAAATCCAAAGAACTTGAAGAGAGGTATGCAGATGAACTATCCCGGGTCCATCCGCTGTACCGGAAGAGCGCCGCAAACCTCATTCATTATCTCGGATTCAGAAGTTTTGATGTGGATAATTTGCAGGAGAAGCTCAGGGAGATAGGACTGCCCAGCCTGTCAAACGTGGAAGGATATGTAATGAGGAGCCTTCATACTATCAGAATGCTCATTGGCGTTCAGCTGAGAAATACCATCTTGCCGGAACGAAAAGGAGTGATCTCCTATAAAAAGGGACAGAAGTTACTTGCCAGAAATACCAAACTGCTCTTCGGTCAGAAATCCAAAAAAAGAAGAACCCGCATCATGGTTACCTTGCCGGGTACCGCTGCTGAGGATTACCATTTTGTCAATCGGTTGTTGAACCTGGGAATGAACAGCGCCAGGATTAACTGCGCACACGATAACCCCGACGTCTGGAGAAAGATGATTGCCAACCTTCAACGGGCAAAAAGTTCCCGGAATAAAAATTGCAAAGTGATGATGGACCTTGGAGGGCCAAAATTACGAACCGGATCTATTAAACCCGGCCCTCAGGTAATTCATATAAAACCTGCACGAAATACCCTGGGGATTTCCACCGAACCGGCGAAGATCTGGATCGCACCGCCGGATATACCCCCGCCAAATGACGAAGTCAACGCGATCATCCCTGTGACCGAACAGTTTGTTGATCGGATTAAACGTGGCGATACCATCAGTTTCGAAGATACACGCGGTAAAAAATGCAACATTCTGATCGTTAAAAAGCGGGGTTTTGGGAGATGGGGATTATGTAACGATTCCGCCTACATTACCACCGGCACGAAACTAGTCCTGCATAAACTGAATGAAACAGGAAAAGAGGTTGATCATGTCGGCGAATTATTGCCAATATCCCAATCCATCATGGTTCATCCCGGAGACACCTTGATTTTACATAAGGACCCGAAGCCGGGTGAACCGGCTGTATACAATGATGGTGGCATCCTGGTTCAGACCGCCCATATCTCTTGCACGTTGCCGGAGGTTTTTCGGGATACCAGGCCGGGAGAACCGATCTTTTTCGACGATGGTAAAATTGAAGGGGTACTGGAAGAGGTTGGTGATGAAAAGCTCCTGGTGCGAATCACACAGGCCAGAGCAACAGGCAGCAAATTAAACGCCGATAAAGGCATCAACCTGCCTGATAGCGATCTTCGGCTTAGCGGACTGACTGAAAAGGATAAAAACGACCTTGTGTTTGTAGCTAAACATGCCGCCGTGGTTAACTTATCCTTTGTGAACCAGGCAACTGATGTCGAAGAACTTTTTCGTGAGTTGGACAAGTACCCTGATAAACCGGGTATCATTCTTAAGATTGAAACAAAGAAGGGGTTTGAGAACCTTCCTGAGATATTGCTGCATGCTATGCAAACCTATCCTTTGGGGGTAATGATAGCCCGTGGAGACCTTGCCATTGAGACCGGATGGAAAAATATTGCCTCCATTCAGGAGGAGATTCTCCGCATCTGTGAAGCTGCCCACATACCCGTTGTCTGGGCTACACAAGTCATGGATAATATGGCCAGAAAAGGCATTCCGACCCGCGCCGAGATCACCGACGCTGCCATGGCACAAAGAGCCGAATGCGTTATGCTGAATAAGGGGTTATACATTGAAAAAGCAATTAAAATGCTGGACAAAATATTGCGGAGAATGCAAAAATTCCAGAAAAAGAAAGAGATCATGCTTCCGAAACTTCCGGATGCTGATCAATTGAGATTGTCCCATGATCAATACAACATTATTTGACCCGACAGTTAAACCTTAACCATCAATACCCATGAAGAAATTCAGGTTATCTCGCGATTATATCATTAGATTCATGGTTTTGTCCTTCATGTTCATCTCCTGCTCAAACCAGGAACCCGAAAAGGGATCATCCCGTTCCTTTAAGTATCCTGAAGCCGGAGTCGAAAAAAGTTCGGATATAGCCCCCCGTCTTCCATATGATCTCGCGTCACCTTCAGTCAGATATACGTTGCCGGGAAGCCTCGCTGAAATATCCGGGATCTCTTATTACCGGCCAAACAGAATTGCTTGCATTCAGGATGAGAGAGGTCTTATTTACATCTATGACTTGAAAAAAGAGAAGATATTTTCAAAGCATCTGTTTGGGAAAAGCGGTGACTATGAAGATATTGCTGTTGTTGGGGATACGGCCTATGTCCTTCGTTCCGATGGAGTAATTCTTAAAGTAGAAGATTTCACCAGCAATGGCAGGAACGTGAAAAAAATATCTACTCCCCTGTCAACAAGAAACGATGCGGAAGGGTTGGTCTTTGACAGCGCAACACATGCCTTATGGATTGCTTGTAAAGGTTCATCATCCCTAAACCCGGATGCCAATAACAACGGATATAAGGCTGTTTTCCGGTTTGATCTTTCCGGGGAAAAACTTTCAGACGACCCTCTGTTCCTGGTTGATCTGGCCAGGCTTCCTGACATGGAAAAATCCAGCTGGATCAGAAAGTTATCGGTCAGACTCGGAAAAGCATTAAAAATACTGGGAGAAGACTGGAATTTTCAACCATCCGGCATTGCCATTCACCCGGTTGAGGATGATATTTATATTATCTCCCACATTGGGAAACTTCTTGTCGTGCTTGACCGAAACGGTAAAATTGGTTCGGTCAATCGTTTGGATCCCAAGACTTTCAGGCAACCTGAAGGGATCTGTTTCACTCCCGAGGGTGATCTTTTCATTTCCAATGAGGGCGATGGAGGGAAAGGTAATATATTAAAATTCAACTATATCCCCCGATGAAATCGACGGCTCTACTTGTCCTGTTACTGGCCTGGGTTATCTCCTCAAGTTCACAAGATAACTCATCGTTAGTGTATTCGGTCTTCCTGATTGGAGACGCAAGAAAAGCCTATCAGGATTCTGCCGTTTTATATATGCTGAATTCTAATCTTTCTGAAGCCGGTGAAAACAGTGCAGTGATCTTTTTAGGAGACAATGTCCACCCGAATGGATTGCCTGATTCGTTGGATAAAACCTGGGATGTCGCTAAAAATAGCCTGTTGGCACAACTTCATCTCATCGATAACTTTAAAGGCAGGGTGATTTTTATTCCGGGTAACCATGATTGGGCGAATGGGCGGAAACAAGGGCTGAATCATGTGAGAAACCAACAAAAGTACACAGAACATTATTTGAAGGAGAAGGATGTATTCCTGCCAAAGAAGGGGAGGCCTGGCCCTGTGGAGATCCAACTAACAGAAGATATTGTACTTATTATCATAGATTCTCACTGGTGGTTTCATGAGAAGGAAAAAAGCTATTCGGGGATTGAAGATGAAGCCGACTTCTTTGCTCAGATTCAGGATGCTGTTAGCAGAAACAGCCATCGTAAAATCATATTCGCCACGCACTACCCTTTATTTTCTGTTGGGAAGCATGGTGGTCATTTCCCCTTATCCTATAATCTGTTTCCGCTGCTGGAAGTAAATCCCGCCCTGTATATCCCTCTTCCCGGATTTATCTATACCAGTTACAGGAAGTTTTTAGGCTCAGGCGGGGATCTGGCGAATCCGCATTACAAATTACTGAAGGAGAAATTACTGGAAAGCTTCGAGGGCCACAGTAACCTGATTTATGTGGCCGGACATGAACACAACCTGCAGTATGTTGATACCTTATCCATGCACCATATTGTTAGTGGCTCTGCCGGTGGCGCTTCCTATGTATCCAAAAGCAGGAAAATGGATTATGCCCAGTCAGCCGAAGGATTCGCGCGACTGGATTTTTATGAGAATGGTGACGTATGTCTGGAATTCAGAACGCTGCCTGAAGGAGAGGATGGCCGGGATCATCTCCCAATGAGTAAAGGAATCGCGAGTTTCAGAACTACGTTATTCAATCAACCTCTGTTTGATCCTGAAACGTTTCGCCGGTATCTTGAGGAGATTGATCTTTCTGACAGTTTAGTAACTGCTGCTCCGAAAGGAGAGGTATTTCGTGCAGGCAGGTTTAAGAGGGCTTTTTTTGGCGACAATTACAGAGCGGAATGGATTACGCCCGTGACAGCCCGCGTGTTTGATCTCAAACAGGAAAAGGGAGGTCTCAGTATTGTACAAAGAGGAGGAGGAGACCAAACAAAATCCCTCCGGTTAGAAGACCGGGATGGGAACCAGTGGGTGCTTCGTTCATTGGATAAAGATATCTCAACTGTTGTTCCGGAAAGTATCCGGATCGGGATGGCTGAAGATGTGGTGAAGGACCAGATGTCGGCATCGCTGCCATATGCTGCCCTGGCCATACCAAAGATTGCTGATGCTGCCGGAACTTATCATACAAATCCTAAAGTTGTTTATCTTACAAAGGATCCCCGCCTGGGTAAATACCTGGACGATGTTTGGGAGGGATTGTATCTGTTCGAAGAGAGACCAGAAGGGAACAGAAAAGATGTGGCCAGTTTCGGCCGGTCAAAAGAGATCGTTGGTACCGAAGATATGATGGAAGCAATTCAGGATGATCCTGATCATGTAGTGGACCAGGAACACCTCCTCCGATCGAGGCTGGTAGATATGCTGATCAGCGATTGGGACAGGCATGAAGATCAATGGCGGTGGGCTACTTTTAAGGAAAATGGAAAAACGGTCTACCGGGCAATCCCCCGTGACAGGGATATGGCTTTTTATGTAAGTGAAGGATTTTTAATCAGGTTATCGGCTAAGTCTCCTTTTATGAGAAAGATGCAGGGTTTAGATTATCAGATAAAAGATTTAAAAGGCCTTAATTATCAGGCAAGACACCTTGACAGGAGATTCTTGAACGAGCTGACTCTGGAAGAGTGGTTGCAGACTGCTGATCAACTGAAGAACCGGATTTCAGATACTGTTTTGGAGGATGCTGTTCACGATATGCCGCAACAGGTCACAGAAATACAGGGGGACCAAATCATTGCCAAATTAAAATCCAGAAGGGATAATCTGTCACAATCAGCAGTATCCTATTTTAAACTGATAAACCGGAAGGTAGATATTGTCGGAACTGATAAGAGAGATGTTTTTATCGTTGAAAGAGTGAATGACCAACAGACTAAAGTTACGGTGTCAAGCGAAGATCATCGTGGTAACCCTTCTGATCCTTATTATCAACGAACATTTGATCATGGACAAACCCGGGAGATTCGTCTTTACGGGCAAAAAGGTAAGGATGAGTTCAGGGTTTCCGGATCTGTCAATAAAGGGTTGAAGGTGAGAATCGTTGGAGAAAAAGGAGAGGATAAGATTATGGATAGCTCTCATGTTAAGGGTATATCCCGTAAAACAATCATCTACGATGTTAAGAATGGTTATAAAACCCGCAAGGGAAAAGAGACACGGATCATCACCTCAACCGACCCCGCCAAATTTGTCTATCGGTACGATGTCTTTGATTACAATAAATTCCTCCCCCTGGTTCTGATGGGTTATAACACCGACGATGGTGTCTTTCTGGGAGCCGGCTTTTGGTGGAAAACATACGGGTTTATGAAAGAGCCATACGCCAGTCAGCATAAAGCAGTATTTAACTATTCATTTGCTACAAAAGCCCTGGAGTTTAATTATACCGGAACTTTTATTGATGTAATAAAAGACCTGGATCTGAACCTCTATCTGGACTTCAGGGATCCAAAATATACCCAAAATTATTTCGGTATGGGAAATGAGACAGTTCGGGTGGTCAGCGATAAGAATTATAACCGTGTACGGATATCGCAGATTTTGATAAACCCGCAACTGGGCAAACAGGTTGGCCGTTTTGGGAAACTCTCCACGGGATTATTTTATCAGAATATTCATGTAGACAATACACAAGGGCGGTATATTTCAGATCTTTCTATCAACGGGTTGGATTCCGGCATCTTTACCCGGAAGGAATTCTTAGGCATTAACACCGGTTTTACCTGGGATGGCAGGGATAACGAAATCTTTCCCACGCGCGGAATTCATTGGGTCACTGAATTGAAGTCGTTCTATCATTTGTACGATCCTCAGCGCTCTTTTATTCAACTCGCTTCAGAATCCGGATTCTTTCTGAGGTTCAGACGCCCTTACCGTACCGTCCTGGCATTCAGGATCGGGGGGGCTTTAAATCTGGGAAATTATGAATTTTTTCAGGCAAACAGCCTTGGCGGAAAAGAAAACCTCCGGGGTTTCCGGGATACCCGTTTTTCCGGTGACGCTGTGATTTACCAGAATACTGAGATCAGGATCAGATTGCTGAAAATTAAAAGCTATATCTCAAAAGGGCATTTCGGAATCATGCTGTTTAATGACGTAGGCCGGGTTTGGTATCAAAGTGAAAAATCCAGAAGATGGCATCATGGGTATGGAGGAGGGATTTGGGTATCTCCGTTTGGAATGGCGATCCTGAACTTATTATACGAAAGATCCAGGGATGAAAAAAACGGACTCTTTTCGATACGGTTTGGTTTTTTATTTTGAAAAACACCCCGGCCTGGGAAAAAATAATAACCAAATCATCGAATTAGGAGAAATCAGATTTTGAAAAGCTAGAGGATGAAGTCATCGGTAAGGGAACGCATGAGGAGTATCACAAATTGCTGGAAAGATTATCGCAGCAATATCTTATGTAACACACGTTATTGTTGTACGAGTAATAATCTCTATAATTTATTGTGAAGTCTTTCACGAACCATTTAAATTTATTATTTTCGCATTACTAAATATACTACAAAAAGGTAGCATTTTATGCTTTTTAGCAAAACCACTGAATACGCACTTAGTATTTTGGCCTTTATGGCAACACGGAACCAGAAAATATTTGCTGCTGAATTACTTCACAAGGAGTTAGAAATTCCCCGTCAATACCTGCGTCGCCTTTTGACGGATCTGTCCAAAAAAGGCTTTATTGTTAGCACACGTGGCAGAAATGGTGGGTTTGTTTTCGCCAGAGATATATCGACCATCAACATTGCTCAGGTGATTGATGCCATGGAGGGTACCAATGCTATAAATACCTGCCTTCTTGGTTTTTCGGTATGCATTGTTGATCACCCGTGTGTGATGCATGACTTGTGGATGGAGGCCCGGTTAAAAATGATCGAGACACTCACAAATACAACTCTTGCGAACCTGAAAGAGAAATACATTAAGGATTCCGCGATAAGTAATAAATGACAAATGACAGGTAATAAAATAATTTCTCATTCATTCATTCATTCCTTAAACTAAAGTATTATGGTTGATTCCACTGTTGTGTTAAACGGCCAGACGCTGGCCTACACATGTTATTGTCTTGCCATCCTGCTGGTAATGGGATGGTTTGGCTACAAAATAACGCGACCCGGGAAGGAAAGTAAGGTCTCGAATGCCCTTTTTTATTCCTTTACCGGGATGCTGGTCGTGCTGGGTGTTTCCCTGCACATTGTAACCTTCAACACCATTCCATGGGCACCCATGGATCTGAACCGGGCGGATATTAAACCCGACAAGGTTTTCAACATCACGGTTGAGAAGCATGCATTCACTTTGCCCGAAGAGACCCTGAACATCAGATGCAACGAGAAGGTACTGTTTGCTGTGACATCGCTTGACCTGACCTATGGGTTTGGGTTGTTCCGTAAGGACAACTCCATGGTATTCCAGATGCAGGTGGTTCCGGGTCACCCGAACGACATCCTCTGGCAATTTGACAAAGCCGGAGTGTACACCATCAGATCAACGGAGTATTCAGGACCGGAAGGTTGGAATATCATCCTGAAAGATGCCGTTGTAGTGACCTGCGACCAACCAGTCACCAACTAATCCACCTGGTATTAACAAGAAAAACATTGCACTATGACCTTTTTACAAACATTCATCAAGGGGGAACAAGGCTTGTTCAAACCCGATAGCCTCACCCCCATGCAAAAGCTCACTCTCCGTTTTGTTGTGATTGGCCTGGTCTATTATGGCTTTGCAGTCATTGAAGGAATGATCATGCGACTATATGAGATTCAGCCAATTCCAGGGATCTCAACAAATCAGTTTTTTGCTATCATGACGGCCCATCCACTGGTTGGGATTTTCGGTTCCACCTATTCCATTGTTTTCGGCGCCTTCCTGTTCCTGGTTCCTTTTCTGATGAAAAAACCTCTTTGGAGCATCAAACTAGGGAACTGGACGCTGTGGCTTATTACGATCGGCACCTTCATTTTCTGGTTCTCAGGATTTCTGACTCACTACGCTCCGCTTTACACACTCTATTGGCCTTTGCCGGTTGATTTCGTACAATTTAGCGTGGTTGGAGGCATTTTTTTCATACTTGGAATTGCCCTTGTCATGCTGGGTGCGGTATTTTTTGTCATCAATGTGTTTGCCACCATCACCTATACACCCCAGGGCTGGGACAAGCAACCAGGTGGGGCCTTACTCGCATCAGCTATCGGCTATAGCGGTTTGAGAAACCTGTTTTCCAAAAACAAGAAGGAGCACCTGGTTTCGCTACCGGTTGCCGCAATTGCCCGGGGAACAGTAGATGTAGCATTGAATTCGGGAGTCATCCTTTTTACCGGAGTGTTGATCCTGGTGTACATGGTATTTGCCCTGTTTGGTGTCAGCCTCAAGGATACGGCTATTGATGCCCTGTTATATAAAAACTGGTTCTGGTGGGGGCTTGATCTGGTAGCGGACGGACTCGTACTCATATTCGTAGCCGGTACCTGGTATCTGCTTGCAACCCTGATCACCGGGAAAAAACTGTACATGGAAAATATCGCACGCGCAGCTTTGCTTGTTGAACTGGTGGTTTCATGGACTGTTTGGTCTCACCACCTCCTTTCCGATCAGGCCCAACCAGGCTTCTTGAAAGTTCTCTCCGGAGAGATGGTGACTGCATTTGAACTGATCACCCAGGGATTGGCATTTTTCATTACCCTGGCCACCCTCTGGAGTGCGCGTCCGCTGAAGATGACCAACCCACTGAAATTTTTACTGGGAGGCTTGCTTGGATTTGCCCTTGCAGTACCTGCTGGAATCATGCAGGCAGATATCGGATTGAACAGGATCCTTCACAATACCCAATGGGTAATTGGCCCGCATGTGCATGTAGCTATTCTGGTAGGATTGGCCATGACACTCTATGCTGCCATTTATATCCTGTTTCCAATCCTGACCAATGGAGCTAAATTGTACAGCCAGAAACTGGCCAACTTCCATTTTTGGGGTCAACTCATCGGTGGAATTGGAATGGGAGCATTCATGGGGATAGCCGGACTGAATGGCATGCTTCGTCGATCCCTGTACGTAAATGGTGAATTCAATACCTACATGATATTGGCTGGTTTATGCGGCGCCTTGTTATTGTTGTCTTTCCTGGCATTTTTCTATAATATCGTGATGAGCGTCGGAATCAATGGCGTTATTGGAATATTTATGCCTTCAAAGCTGAAAACAAAAGATCCATTACCCGCCTGAACCTAATCCAGAAAGTCCAATACACAGAAAGCCACCTCAGATTTGATGAGGTGGCTTTTCGTGTCAGAAGCATAATGAGTGGTTAAGGTCGGTTACTTTCCGATACAGAACCTTCCAAAAATATTGTCCAGGATCTCATCGGTTGTGATCTCACCCGTTATTTCACCAAGATGGTGGAGGGCTTGCCTGAGATCGATAGTCGTCAGGTCGGCAGGTATTCCGCTCCGAAGCCCTTCATCGACATTTTTTATGGCTTCCAGAGCCCGTTGAAGGGCTTCCAGGTGCCGGGTATTCGAAACAATAGCCC
>Ga0268276_1000262_pt1 | contig 63625 bp, 58 predicted proteins | sample saktaG_4_FD_190145 | JGI IMG/M metagenome (GOLD analysis project Ga0268276, IMG submission 190145) | Saline water microbial communities from Sakinaw Lake, British Columbia, Canada - sak_2010_1_5_45m | ecosystem: Environmental > Aquatic > Non-marine Saline and Alkaline > Saline ... | reverse complement strand
GCTACCATCGCCACCGGTGCCAACACCAACAGCATCACAGTCGACTTTGCAGCCAATGCCTCTTCGGGCGACATCACTGTAAATGGGAATAACCTTTGCGGAAATGGTCCCGCTTCTCCTCCTTTTGCCATAACGATCAATCCGCTGCCTGATGCAGCCGGAACCATTACAGGACTCGCCTCGGTGTGTGCGGGCGACAATTGGATCGGCTATACCGTATCCACGATCGCCAATGCGACCAGTTACACCTGGACCGTACCTGCCGGCGTGACCATTGTAAGCGGAAGCGGTACCAATACGATCATTGTCGACTTCAGCGCTTCTGCCGTGTCGGGTGTTATCAGTGTAGCAGGAACCAATAGCTGCGGAAACGGAACCTCATCCCCCGACTTCAACGTGACCGTCAATCCGATACCGCCAACTCCGGTGATCACCCAAAATGGCATCATCCTTACCAGCAGCTCACTGGCAGGCAACCAGTGGTACCTCAATGGCGGAGCAATTACGGGAGCTACCGGGCAAACCTATGAAGTGGATGCAAGCGGCATTTATTATGTGATCGTCACCCTCGATGGTTGTAGTTCCAATCCGTCGAATACCATTAACATTGTGATGCCGGGGATCGACCAACTCAGCGGTACCAACCTTAGCCTATCCCCTGTGCCCAACAACGGAGTATTTACGGTATCCATTACCTCTCCAAATGAGGACAAATTCACAATTTCAATCTACAATAACCTGGGTATTAAAATCTTTGATACAAACATGCCTGTTATTAAAGGCACTGTAAATAAACTTATCGATATAAGACCTGCACCTGTGGGCATCTATGTCATAGTGTTTAAAAACAGCTCCGGACAGGAGATCAGGAAGATCCTGGTGAATAAATAGTAGAGAAACCCAGCAGCTAAAAAACCGGGAGTCAAATCATTTTCTGACTTCCGGTTTTTTCATTATTTCAACGACAAGTCCTGCTTCGCATTATCATAAATTTCCAACTAGATCAACTGTTTTGTTTTGACATAAAGAGCTTTCAGGCTGGAGTCAGACAATTAGTTAAGACAATCAATTGTTTTCATTTTTCCTTGAACGAACTGGGTTTTTAACCCTGCAACACCCTTTTTTAGTACCTTCGTAGATTATTTCGTAAAACGCATATTGCGTATCGCACATCGCGTATAATATATCCCAAAACTATGGCAATCTTAGCAATCGTAGGCCGTCCTAATGTAGGTAAATCCACCTTATTCAACCGCCTGGTTGGGAGGCGTGATGCCATTGTAGATCTTACAAGCGGGGTGACCCGCGATCGCCACTATGGTAAATCGGACTGGAACGGAGTGGAGTTCTCGGTGATCGACACAGGCGGGTATGTTGATCAATCGGGCGATGTGTTTGAAAAGGAGATCAAGAAACAGGTTCGGCTGGCTGTCGAGGAGGCTGACTGTATCCTCTTTATGGTGGATGCGCGGGAAGGAGTTACCGGGATGGATGAAGATGTGGCTGTTGTGCTCAGACGCTCCAAAAAGCCAGTTTTTCTGGTGGTTAACAAGGTTGACAGCAACAAGCAGATTCATGATATTTTTGAATTTTACAAATTAGGGCTGGGAGAGATTTATAGCATTTCTGCTATCAGCGGAAGCGGTACAGGGGATCTCCTGGATCCTGTGGTGGCATCATTTCCTGTTGTAGAGACGAGGCATACCTCGTCTCTACAGGATACCGAATCCACCGAGGATATTCCGGAAATTCCCCGCATCGCGATCGTTGGCCGACCAAATGCCGGAAAATCGTCGCTGGTGAATCTGCTGCTGGGGAACGAGCGTACCATTGTGACTCCAATTGCAGGAACAACCCGCGATTCGATCCATACCATTTACAACGCCTTTGGCCTGGAATTTCAGCTGATCGACACTGCCGGCATCCGGAAGAAGGGGAAAGTGAAAGAGGATATCGAATTCTATTCAGTAATGAGGGCTATCGGATCCATTGAGAACAGCGATGTATGTATCCTGATGATCGATGCCGAAAGGGGATTTGAATCCCAGGATATCAATATTTTCTCCCTCATCCAGAAAAATCATAAAGGGGTCGTGATCCTGGTCAACAAGTGGGACCTGATTGAAAAAGAGACGAATACGCATAAGGATTTTGAGGAGATGATCATGGAACGGATTGCCCCCTTTAAGGATGTACCCATTCTCTTCACTTCAGTCATCCAGAAACAGCGCATCCTGAAGGCAGTAGAGACAGCGATTGCAGTTTATAAACGGAAATCCAGAAGGATCCCTACGCGTGAATTGAATGATGTTATGCTTCCTGTCATAGAACAGTATCCTCCTCCAAGAGTGAAAGATAAGCTCATTAAAATTAAATTTATCACCCAGCTACAGAAGCCCTACCCGATCTTTGTCTTTTTTTGTAACCATCCACAATACGTTAGAGAGAGTTATCAACGTTTTCTTGAAAACAAACTCCGCGAGAAGTACGACTTCAACGGAGTACCTATTGAGATTTTCTTCAGGCAAAAATAGCGCATGGAAGAGAGTAAGCGGATTGATAAATGGCTCTGGGAAGTGCGGGTATTCAAGACCCGTAATCAGGCCTCAATCGCATGCAGGTCGGGGAAACTAAGGATCGATGGCCAGGTGGTAAAACCGTCGCGCGAGTTACGCAAGGGAGATAAGGTTGCCTTTCACCAACCCCCAATTACCCGAACCTTCCAGGTGCTGGATTTCCCAAAGAGCAGAATAGCAGCCAAACTTGTCGCTACATTTATGGAGGAGCTGACACCTGATGAGGAGTTTCAGAAGCTGAAGATGATCAAAGAGATTAATTTTGAATACCGTGAAAGGGGAGTCGGGCGTCCCACAAAACGGCAGCGCCGCGATATTGAAGAATTGAAAAAACACTGGAAAGAGTAGCAAATGATACGCAAGGGAATCCCTACGGAATCACTTACCGAACTTGTTTTCCGGAACCGAAACAGGGATTACGGCTCCTTTCAGCTACGGAGACAATACCTGAAAACACTGGTTATCTCCACCGGGATCGGAATATCCCTCTATCTCTTGTTCGTGGTCATCCCTTTTGTAATTTATATGATTCAGGACGTCAGGATGGATCTTGAGATGGAATATATCTATGAGGTTGAGTACATGCCTTTTACTCCTCCTGAAGATATTGCGCTGGTCGAAATGGCGAAAGCGCATGCAACACCTCCGGAGGAGAAACAGCTAGCCCCTGTCATTACCGACATTCGTACACCGGAGGAGGAGTTACAACCTGTTCAGGAAGATGTTGTATCGCAGGATGTAGAACCGGAAGAATCTGATAAGGCTTCCTACGGAACCAGGGGCGAAGAGATAGGCCGGCAGGCGAATACCGATACAGCTATTGCCACTACCATCGATGTTTATCCGCGTTACCCTGGAGGTGATGAGGCGCGTCTCTATTATCTGAGAAGGCATGTATCTTACCCAAAAGAAGCTGTAGATAACGCTATTCAGGGGGTCGTGATGGTGGTTTTCGTTATAGAAGCTGATGGTTCGTTGACAAACGTAAAGATTTTACAGGGCATTGGTGGAGGGTGTGATGAAGAAGCGGTACGGGTAACCCGGGAGATGCCGAGATGGAACCCAGGCAAGCGAAGCGGACGGCCTGTGCGGGTGATGGTAAAGATGCCCATTGTATTTGGGATTCCCAAAAAACAGTAGGGACGACCGGTCCGGTCGCCCCTACTGTTTTGGGATCCCCCTAATTGCTATACGGTTGCCCTAATTTTATTCGGGGAACATAATTTATTTCTTGCCAGGATCTGTTTTGGCAGGTTTTGCGGCTGGTTTGCCATGTGAACAGCAAGAGCTCGATGTCTTGGCTTTGGAGCAATCGGTTTTCTTAACGCAATCAGCCTTTGATTTGTCAGTCTGCTCAGTTTTTGCAGGTTCGGTCTTCTTGACGGGCTTTTGAGGCTCCTGTGCGAATGTCATACCAACGATTAAAAAGAATGCGGAGATTAAAATAGCTGTTTTTTTCATGATAATTCAAGTTTACGGTTGTTAACTTAGATTCAGTTTAGATAACGCAAATATATACATAAAAGTGCATGCGAAGATGAGAAAAAGATTAAAAAATGTTAATCCGCTTCCCCAAGGCCATAGATTGCCTCTTTGATAATTGCACGAAATACTGCTTTTTCAAAGGGTTTGGCAATATAGTGTGTGCATCCTTCGGCAAGCAGTTTCTCCCTGTCACCTATCATCGTGTATCCTGTCACTGCTATGATGGGCGTCTTTTCATAGCCTGAAATTGCTTTGATCTTTTTCGTTGTCTCAATGCCGTCGATACCCGAACCCAGGTTGATATCCATCAACACAGCATCATACTTCGTCTCCTTCGCCATTTTTACGGCAGTTTTACCTTCATACGCATGATCCATCAAGTATGTTGGTTTCAGAAAGAGCTCAATCAGGTTTCGGTTGATCATGTTGTCCTCCACCAGAAGTACTAGAGGCACGTCTCTCTTTATAACTGCCGGAGTAAACGGCATTGAACGTTCAATCTCTTCCGGGTCGGTGGTAAAATGTTTTGCTGATTTTGCAGCTGGAAGCCAGATGGTGAAGGTTGTCCCATTGCCTGGTGTACTTTTCACCGAGATCTTTCCATTCATCAGTTCGCAGATTTTCTTACAGATAGTCAGCCCTAGCCCGCTCCCCTGGAACTTGCGGTCGTAACCCTCACTCACTTGCCGGAACTCCTGAAAGATCATATCAAAGAACTTTTGCTCAATGCCTACCCCTGTATCTCTAATTTCGATCGTTTGCCATTGTACGTTATCCTCTGTAACCGTTCTCGCTCGAATCGTAATACTGCCCTGTTTGGTGAACTTTACAGCATTATCAAGGATTTGTTGGAAAAGCTGTTTAAAAAGTTGAAGATCGGCATTGACGATGAACTCCTCTGGAAGGTCTTTCAGTAATGAGATCTTTTTTTCATGAATCGGATCCTCAAATGATTTGCAAATCTTCTCTATTGCAGCCACCAGGTCGATGTGTTTGAAGACCATCGTAACTTTGCCAGCCTGAAGTTGTGAGAGGGTGATGATGGAGTTAAGCGTTGACATCAGCCTTCTTCCCGAGAGATAAATGTTCTCAACCATAGGCAAGTACTCAGTATTTCTCAGATCCTCCTGAAGAAGTTCCGAAAAGCCAAGAATCCCGTTCAAAGGAGTTCGGAGTTCATGACTGATATTGGAGAGGATGGATGACTTGAGCAGGTCCGATTCTTCGGCTTTCTCTTTCGCCAGGATAAGTTGCTGTTCGTAATTTTTTCTCTCGGTGACATTCTGGGCCATCATAAAGAGGTAATCCTCAGCGAACAGGGTGATCATTTTACCGCTTACCTGTATCAGAATCTGCTTGTCATCTTTTCTATTCCAGGCAGTTTCAATATCACGAAATTCCTGAAAACTCCAGCTTCTGGCATTCTGCTTGCTAATTACCTCGTGGAGATCGACATCCTTGATGAACCTTCGTCCGGGTGTATCCAGGATCTCCTCCCGGGAGTACCCGAGCATGTCGCAGGCAGCCTGGTTGCAATCCATAATACTGAGGTCGGAAAGGCGGAGCAAGAGGATCGCATCATGGGCCGTTTCAAACACAGCATGGTATTTGATCTCACTGCGCCGGATTGTTTCACGGGTCTTCTCCATCCGTTTTGTGATTCGCGCCAGGAGCTCATCGAAATCAATGGGTTTTATGATGTAGTCATCTGCTCCCATGGTCATCCCATACAGGATATCTTCCCGTTCCGCTTTTGCAGTAAGAAAAATAAATGGAATGAGTGAGGTTGTGACGTTACTCTTCAATTTTTCAAACGTTTCATACCCATTCATCCTGGGCATGAAAATGTCGCACAGGATCAGGTCGGGAAGCTCGTTTACTGCCAGATCTACTCCCTTCTTTCCGTTCTCTGCCATGATGGTTTCCATCCCCTCCTCTTGCAGAAATTCTGCCAGGCTCTCCAAAAGGATGGGGTCATCCTCAATAATCAGAATCTTGCTCATAATCAGTTGTTTTTGTTGTTCTTACTGGGATTTTTACGTCGAAAGTGGTTCCCTCGTCAATACTGCTGGTCACCTGGATTGATCCTTTCAGCAGATCAACACATCGTTTTACAATCGACATTCCCAACCCGGTTCCCGGTATCCCATCGCTGTTACTGCCCCTATGAAAGGGCTGAAACAGCTGTCCCATATCATGTTCGGGGATACCGATTCCCTGATCGCTTACAATCATTTCGATATGGTTGTTTTCCCTTGCAATCGTCACGCTGACAGGTTTGTCCTGTGGGCTGAATTTCCCGGCATTGGAGAGCAAATGAGAGAGGATTTGCCGGAGAAGTTCTTTGTCGGTGTAGATGTCGTCTTCACCCTGATCGATCTTCAGTTCCAGGTGTATAGGCAACTCGGAGTTCTTTCGGAGTTCTTCGATGACCTCGTTGACAAATTCATTAATCTGAAAAGTTTCAGGATTCAAAGAAAGGACCCCGCTTTGATCTTTTGAGATAAGGGTCACATCTTCAAGAAGAATGATCATTTTTTTGATAGCTTCCCGAACCCGCCTGATCACCTCTGTCCTTTTCTCAATTGGCCATTTTTCCTGGTACTTGCTTAAAAGCTGAATGTTGCTGGAGATGGCTGCCAGGGGTGTCCTGAATTCATGAGAGACCAGGGAAATAAAACGCGATTTAAGCTGATTCAGCTCCTGCTGTTTTGACAGCATCCGTGAAATCTCAAGTTCAGCTTCCTTTCTGATCGTGATATTCCTGATGGAGATCAGGTAATCGCCGATTCCGGTAGCCGAAACCATCGCCTCGTAAGCACGCTCGGAACCATCAGGCAAATGGAGAGAATAGTCAAAGATCCCACTTCTATTTGACCCGTCAATGTCAAGAATTGCTTGATAATAGGCAGCGGTAACGTGTGCAGGCATCATCTCTTCGACACCTTTGCCCAGAAATTTTTCAGGTGGGAGGAGCAACTCCGAAGGATCGGGAGCATGATAATCCGTGATGATTCCTTGAAGACTTACCCGGAATAGCAGATCGGGGATCGCATTGAGCAAAGCCCGCGATTTGGCTTCAGAAATGGCCACGGATTCAAGAGCCTGGCTCTTCTCTTTCATCACTGTGTCGAGCTCTTTTCGCTGATTGAAGAACCGCTGTAACAGAATCCCGATCTTTCCTATCTCGTCGCGACGATGCGAGAGCGCTTCAACAGGAACCGGGTCGTGGAGAGCCAGAGCGCCGGCAATCTGATTCAGGGGCTTGATGATCCAATGGTGAGTAACCAGCACAAACAAGCCGATCAACAGAATAAAACGGGCAATAGAGAGGTAGGTCCAAAGATAAACAGGTAACCACCCGAAGACTTCACTGTTGAACAAAAAGAGGTTCGGAACAATGGTAATCGCGAAGGCTACCAAGAAGATGATCAGGAATTTATACTGGATCTTCATGGTAAAAAATAACCCGGTAATTTATACTCAAAGATATTCCATATGACACCATTTTCCTAATAGAATCAGAGTTTATTAGTAAGTGTCGACTGAACCAGCACAGGTATATCCATTTTGAACGTAACCGAGAGGGAAGAGATCACTTGAAACAGGTTCACTCCCTGTTTTTGGAGTCCATAATGATGGTAACCGGCCCATCATTCACAAGTGAGATATCCATCATCGCCCCAAAATTACCTGTTTGCACAGGTTTCCCAAGAATGATTTCGAGGTTTCTGATAAATTGATCATAAAGAGGGATGGCAATTTCAGGTTTTGCAGCCCGGATGTAGGAGGGGCGGTTCCCTTTTTTTATACTGGCATGAAGCGTGAACTGACTGACAACGATGATTTCCCCATCAGCTTCCGTGACAGACTGGTTCATCACTCCATCATCGTCGGGGAATACCCGTAAACGGATGACCTTGCCCGAAAGCCACTCGATATCATTGAGGGTGTCAGCCTCTTCAATCCCCAGAAGGAGCAAAAGACCTTTCCCAATGGTGGCAATGGTTTTTCCATCTATTATCACCGAAGCTTTGCTGACACGTTGAAGTACTACACGCATGGAAGTAAGTAAAACTCAAAATTAAAAAATAAAAATTAAAAAAAAGAAGATGTCAATCCGAATGCCTGAATTAGTCCCATTCAGGGGATTTAGGCGTGCTATAATTTTAGTAGTTTTGCAAAAAACGGATCAGGATGACGAAGTTAAGTGTAAATATCAATAAGATTGCGACCTTGCGAAATGCCCGGGGAGGGAATCAGCCTGACTTACTGAAGGCGTCTATTGACTGTGAACGGTTTGGAGCTGAGGGCATTACTGTCCATCCACGTCCTGACGAACGACATATTCGTTACAACGATGTTCTTGACCTGAAACCAATCGTCACGACCGAATTTAACATTGAAGGTTATCCATCCGAGGCTTTTATCAACCTTGTAAAAGAAGTTAAACCAGCGCAGGTGACGTTAGTGCCTGACCCTCCCGAGGCTTTAACTTCCAATGCAGGATGGGATACCATAAACAATCAATCTTTTTTACGGGAAGTGATTGATGAGTTCAGACGAAGCGGCATCAGGACCTCCATCTTTATCGATACAGACCTGAAGATGATCGAGCATGCCTGTTCAACCGGCGCCAACAGGGTGGAACTCTATACGGAGGCCTATGCACAGCAATACAGGGGCGGCCGTGAAAAGGCGATCCTCCCCTTTGTGGAAGCTGCAAAGCTAGCCAAAGAGCTGGGATTAGGGCTCAATGCCGGACATGATCTAAGTCTCGAAAACCTGAAATTCTTCCACCAGTTGATCCCTGGTTTGTTGGAAGTCTCTATCGGCCATGCCCTGATCTGTGATGCACTCTATTTGGGGCTGGAAAATACGATTCAATTGTATTTAAGACAGTTGAAAGATTAGTTGGCAGTATTAACCATTTTTTATCCCGGGCACCATGAAAATCATATTCCTTTCCATCTACTTTTTCTTTTTTACATTTTGTGTTTCTGCAGGACACATGGGAACCGGGAAGATAGAACGAAAGGCGAAGAAGATTCATGAACAGATCCTCACGATTGATTCGCATAACGATACCCCGTTGCGGATGATCCGTCCGGGATTCGACTGGGGTGAACGCCATAATCCCTACACGGATCGTTCCCGTGTTGATCTTATACGGATGGAGGAGGGGGGACTTGATGGGGCCTTCTTTGCACTCTTCATTGGTCAGGGGCCTCGTACACCGGTGGGCAATGAAGAGGCAAAACAACGTGTGCTGATGGTGTTCGACACTCTCCTGAATGCCATCAACCACAACTCCGATAAAATAGGTCTGGCTTTAACTCCGGATGACGCCTATCGCCTGGAGAAGCAAAGGAAGCGGATAGCTTTCATAGGGGTGGAGAACGGATACCCTGTAGGACGTGATATCGAAATGGTTCAGACACTTTACGATCGGGGAGCTCGCTATATCACACTCGTTCATACCCGTAATAATGATATCTGTGATTCCTCCACCGACACGCTCGCTTTTAGTGGCTTGAGCGATTTCGGCAACGAGGTGGTTGCCGAGATGAACCGGCTGGGCATGATGATCGATGTGTCGCATGCTTCTGATTCCTCCTTTTACGATATTCTACGGAAAACCCGATCTCCGGTCCTGGCCTCCCACTCCTGTTCACGGGCGCTGTGTGACAATCCCCGCAATCTGGATGATGCCATGCTCCTTGCCCTGGCGGCGAACAATGGAGTTATTCAGATGTGTATTCTGAGCGACTATGTTAAAACCCCGACTCCCAATCCTGAGCGCGACTCAGCCAGGGCTGCCGTGAGGGAGAAGTTCCGAAACTTTGACAACCTCACCGATGAAGAGATGAAGCAGGCGCATAAGGAGTGGTATGCCATTGAAGATCAGTACCCAAGAGAGCTGGCAACCGTTAGTGATGTTGTAGATCATATTGATCACATCATTGATGTGGCCGGAATCGACCATGTAGGTATCGGAACCGATTTTGATGGTGGGGGAGGCGTTACCGGATGTTATGATGTATCTGAGATGGGAAATATTACGCTGGAGCTGGTTACAAGGGGTTACACCAAAAAGGATATCCGGAAAATATGGGGTGGCAACTTGATGCGGGTGATGAACGAAAATATCAGGATCGCAAAGAAGATCGCTCAAAACAGATGACAGGATGAAGATTATCATCAGCCTTGTACCGGTTTTCCTGTTTCTTGGGTTGCTGCTCTTCTTCGACAGCTTCCGCCTGGTAAACCGCTGGGTGTTGATCATTTGTTTGGTTTGGGGGGGCGTTGCGGCTTCACTGAGTCTGGTAGGAAACACCTTGCTTTCGAATATTTTCCATCTCCCTTTTGATACACTCTCACGCTACGTAGCACCTTTTACTGAGGAGATCCTGAAGATGATCATCCTTATCCTGCTGATATCCCGCCATCGAATCGGATTCGCCATAGATGCTGCCATTTACGGTTTTGCCGTGGGTTCGGGCTTTGCTTTCACCGAAAACCTGATCTACCTTATACAACTTGGCCCTGAACAAACGAACCTCTGGATTTGGATTGCCCGTGGTGTTGGTACAGCTGTAATGCATGGGGGATCCACTGCCATTGCGGGTGTCATCCTGATCAACAGGCTGACAGACTCCCGGAAGCTCATTCAGCCATTCCTCCTGGCTGTAGTGGTTGCCTATTTTATCCATGCGCTCTACAACGCTTTTTTGATCTCCCCACTCCAGTCGGCATTGGTCGTAATCATCCTTGTCCCGGTGATGCTGGTGGTCGTCTTCAGGCTTGGTGAACATAACCTCAAAAAATGGCTGGATATTGGGATGGATGCAGAAGTGAGCCTTCTGCTGATGATCAACCGCGGCAAATTCTCTCAAACCCGTGCTGGCGCATATTTGCTATCTGTAAAAGATCATTTTCCGAAAGAGATAGTCCTGGACATATATTGTTTCATGACTCTCTACCTGGAGCTCTCTGTCAAAGCAAAAAGTTTGTTACTGCTAAAAGAAAATGACCTGCCACTTCCAATGGACCCCAACATCATGGATAAACTGCATGAACTGGATCAACTGCGGAAACGGATTGGAAAATCGGGAATCTTTGCACTCCGCCCCATTCTCCGAATGAATCGTGGCGATATCTGGGCTCTATCAATTCTTAACCCGGATTGAAATTTTTCATTACCTTTATCTCTTGTAAAGCCGCGATAATTTGTACAGCCGCGATTAATCGCGGCTGTACATTTAAAATATAAAAAATGGAACATTCAAATAAACAGGAGGGCTCCTTCTACCAACCATCGGCCCACATCTCGCAGCGAAGCTGGGTTCGCTATAGCTTCTTTTTCCTGGCAGGTATCATAGCCGGGATGTTGTTGGTAAAGGTTATTGACAACCGCAATGAAGACCACGTAGTCTCTGATGAAGATGTGCGGGGTACCGTCTACAACTCCAGCTCGTTTGACAAGATGAAATCTGCGGATGTCATCTATGCCGATAATCCGGCATTCAAAACAGCCATTGACGTGAGATACTCAACACAGGTTATTGAAGCTCGTCTCGACATCTCCTCCCTCTATCCGATTAAGGTTGCAGTTGAGTTTGGTAATAACAATTTCCGGGTTTTAAATGTGCAGAATCTTACCGTAAACGACCAGTCGACCGTACTCTCCAGTTCTAATTTTATTCAGATCGATAATGTTGGGGAGAATAAGTACATCATTCAGTTGCTCAACATGAACAGCTTACCACATCAGATTTCGTTCAAATTTTACCAGAACGACATGGTAATCTATTCCAATGCTGTCACAGTTAACAAAGAGTAAAATCTAACCACCCTTTATGAAACGCAAACATAAAATACTGATGGCTATAGCAGCAGTGATCTTAGCCATCGTTTTTATCCTCTTTTTCATCAGTCCCGATACTGTAAGCATGTTTACAGGAGGAGAGTGAGGAACAATGACATGAATGAGCAAGAATGAAGAATGACAAGAATGGCAAATGACAGGAACACATAAGAATGAGCCGTAAGGATGAATTTGCAGGGGCATTGTTTAAGAAAGATCTGGATCTTATCAGGGCGGTGCCAAAGGCGGATCTCCATAATCATGTATTGCTCGGGATGAAACTTGTCCAGTTATCCCGGCTCTCAGGTCGGGTTGTTAAGCCCTTTTTTTACAGGGGCCGGGGGATCCAGGATATAAACAACTGGATCAGAGAACAATATATTCCGGTAATCACAACTCCCGGAATCTTTTCGTTATTGGTTAGAGCGAGTTTCCAACAGGCGGTTAACGATGGTGTTACCGTGCTGGAGGCAAGCATTGATGTTGGGTTCGGACATCAATACGGGATCCAGCCTGAAGAGGTTGTAGATACCCTGCGTCTGGCTCATCAGGAGGTGGCCCCACATATAAACTTCCGGCCATGTCTTGGATTTGCCCGCAATATGCAGGTGAGGCAACTGCTTCGCTTTTTTGAACCCTACCTCAACCTGGACTATTTCGCTGCCATTGATCTCTACGACGATGAAAAGAGTCAGCCGATTCAGAACTTCAGGGAGATCTATCGATTTGCCCGGCAGATGGGACTTCGCTGCACTGCTCATGCCGGAGAATTTGGGACAGCTGAAGAGGTAAGGGAGGCTGTTGAGGTTTTGAACCTGGATGCCGTGCAACATGGCATCGCTGCGGCCAACTCAACAGAGGTCATGAATTGGCTGGCCGAACGGTCAACCCCACTGAATATTTCCCCCACAAGCAACCTGGTATTACAACGGGTGCAGTCCTATGCCGCCCATCCAATCCGGATCCTCTACGACCACGGAGTCAAAGTGACCATCAACACCGATGATGTGACACTATTTGATCAGGGCGTGTCGGAAGAATTTCTGAACTTGTTTCAGGCAGGGGTTTTTTCGGCAGAGGAGTTGGAGGAGATAAGGGGGATTGCACTGGAGTGCACATAAATTGCCATGACCCCATAACTTCATGACTTCATGAACCTATGACTCCATGATTCTATCCCCTCCATTAACTTCCTCAGCGTATCATGTAACAACATCAGATACAGCACGACTGTCATCAGCCAGATCACGCCAAAGTTAAACCAGAGGGTGTCGATGTGAAGGCCGAAGAGGTTTTTATAGGGGGCGTAGAAATGGGCACGTCCGATCCGGGATTGGGGATCCATAAAGATCGGATCTTTCTTGCGGATTAGCTTCCCTTTCGCTTCAATGATTTTGGCAACTGAATTCTGGTTCAGGGCAAAATCGGCGAGACTCTGGTTGTAGAATTCCTTTCGCATCTTGTAGAGAGCTTCCTGGCCGATGTCGCTAACCAGATTCTCGTAAAAGGCATCCCGGCGTGAGGTCACAGAAGAGAGTCGCGAAGAAAAATAACGGCTGAGGGAATCGAGGTATTGCGACGTGCTAAGTTTAGCCTCGTCAGTGAACCGGTCCGGGGAGAGATCTCCTAATCCGCTATAAGTTTTGAAGCCGGCTTCCTGACTCAGACGGCCAATCTCATAGGTCATGATATCGAAGTAGTTTTTCGTTTTTTTGGTTTCCAGATCCAGTTTTAGGTTCCTCTGGCACGCATCCAGTTCGGCCTGCAGGGTGGGGATCTCATAAGCAGAGATATAGGAGTAGTGACTCATCTCCTTTTCGTAAGGATAAAAGATTCGTTCGTACTTGTTGTTCTTGAATTGATGGACAGCCAGTGCTTCATATGACCACCGTGATGTCATCATATCTCCCACAAAGGGCACATATATCCGTGAAGAGATCGCGGGGTTGAGGTTATCGAAAGGAACGATGGTGCCACTCAGAAGCAACTGAGGGACAAGGATAAAAGGAATCAGGATGTAGATGGCTACCACTGATTTCATCCCCGATGAGATGTTCAACCCTACCATGTTAGCAAAGCAGGAGGTGGCGAAAAGGATCAGGAAATAACTCCAGAGCATTCCACGAATATCCAGAATCAGGTTTCCCACCACCGCAAATGAAAAAGCCTGAATGGCTGAAAGGGCAAAGAGCAGGGCGATCTTGGAGTTGAGGTAGCTCCAGCGGCTGAGGTGCAGGAAGGCTTCCCGTTTCAGGATCTTCTGGTCGTGGATGATCTCTTCGGCGCTGACCATCATGCCGAAGAAGAGGGATACGACAATACTCATAAAGAGGTAAGCCACCAGGTTGCTGTTTGTCCCGAAGATGTAAGTCTCTCCTGGATAGTAGCGGGTGAGGAAGGCCAGAATTGCTGCAAGGACTGGAGCCTCCAGCAGGTTGATCAGGAGATACTGGGTGTTGGTGATTTTCGAGAGCAGGTTTCGGGTCCCGAAAATGCGGAACTGTTTGAAGATGGTTGGAACTTTGAAATGGTGTTTTGGAAGATCATGTTTCCGGGTCTGTACCTTCAGCCCAGGCTGGATATTTTTAAGAAAATGGTCGTACCAGTCGTGCGGGGTGGTTTTGCGGTTGGCACTCAACTTGCCGTATTCATTGATAACTTTGGCTTCTGTGATTTGCAGGATCTGCTCTGGATTCACATAGCCGCAGTTAAAACACTCGCTCTCATTGGGGTTTACATGGCTGCTCAGCGTCTTGAAATATTTCAGGGCATCGATTGGGTTACCGAAATAGATGGGGAAGCCTCCTTTGTCGAGGATTAACAGTTTGTCGAACAGCTTAAAAATATCAGAAGAGGGCTGATGAATATTGACCACAACCAGGCGCCCTTTCAGGGTTTGTTCCTTCAGCAGAAGCATCACCATTTCGGAGTCCATTGATGAGAGTCCGGATGTAGGCTCATCTGCAAAGAGCACCGAAGGCTCCCGGATCAGTTCCAGAGCGATATTGAGTCGTTTGCGTTGCCCTCCGGAGATGAATTTATTGAGTGGATCCCCAACCTTTAAGTGCCGGATTCCGGCCAGGCCGATATCGGAAAGGATCTTCATCACCGCCCGAAGAAGTTGTTTTTTTGAAAATCCACCGAAGCAGAGTTTCGCGTTGTAGTAGAGGTTCTGGAACACCGTGAGTTCCTCAATCAGCAAATCATCCTGGGGGACGAAACCGATAATCCCCCTTAGTTCCTCGCGGTCGATATGAAGGTCGTGTCCATTGATCAGGATCCGTCCCTTTGTGAGTGGGAGATTCCCGTTCAATAGGTTCAGCAAGGTTGATTTCCCAACGCCACTGCCTCCCATTACCCCGATTAGCTCTCCGGAGCCGGCAGTGAAGCTGAAGGGATGAATCCCGTTGGCACTGTTTTTGAAGCAGAACTCAATCTCTTGTCCGGTATATTCGATGGCGATCGTCTCCCTGGTATGAAGAAACCGTGCTGCCACGTCAGTGTAATAGACAGGGCTGATTTTCAAGCTGGTGAGAATAGATCCATGATTCAGGATCACCGCTCTGAAGGGGACCAGGTTGTTCCCGTTAAGGTTGATCTCATCTTTTCCGGTATACCTGCAAATAAAGGAGTGGATTTGAGGCAGGTAGAGAATGAGAATCTGCCCGTCGAGGTTTTCGCGGAGCATGTGTTTCTGGCCTTCGGCATGGTTGACAGCATCGATAAGCAAGAGATTTTGCCTGTCGAGACCGGAGCTATCGGGGTCGAGGATAAAATTACAGCTGTTACAGAATAGGGGTTCGGGAAGGTTAAACGTCTCTCCGATGATTTTGAGGTATCTCTCTTCCTCTACCGAAATTGAGATAGAGCCTTTTACCCTTCTTCCATGCTCATCTTCAAGGAACTCCAGAAACTTGATAAACACAATCACCTTATCCTTCAGCTGAAGCCCTTTATTCACCCGCTGGCAGATCTCCGAAATTTTCCCTGCCGTATCAGGCACCTCGCCACCTTCTTCGAATGGCTGATGAAAGAAGAGAAGCTCGTCAAAGAGTTTTAGGTACTCATCCAGCTCCTGGCTGCTCAAATGTGATTTGAGGAATGAGGAGATGATTGTTCGTGTGCTCTCACGGTTTGCCTGATGCCCTGATGCAGCTACAATAGCAAAGAGCTGGACAAGGGCCATTAAGATTGGTTCTGACATATCGGGCAAATCCGTAGAGACGGGGCATGCCCCGTCTCTACGGCATGCCCCGTCTCTACAAGGTTATTGGATCAATGCATTTCGTACACCGCCGATCACATCGTTGATGCTGCCAGCTTTCTGAGGATCCAATTTTTTATCCGGTTCCAGCCCAAAATCAGTGAAGGCAGGTTTCATCCTGAGCATCTCATCGTAAATGGATTTCATCGCTACATCGCTCTGGTAAAGATCCAGGATGTTCATCAGTTGATTATAATTATTCAGCTGATTGTATATGATGGTAGTGATATCCTTATTGTTTTCTGCTACTATATTGAGCGAGCTGGCAAGGTAGAGTCCCTCAACAAACGCTCCCGTGGCAATGTAGACAGCAACCTGGTTGCGGTTGTTCTTTGAGAGAAAATCGTTGGTAGCCAAAAATATGCCTGAAACCATGTTGACCAGCGAATCTTTGTTGTTATCAAACGATTTCACCTTTTCTACGAGGTTGGGATGGTAGATTCCGGCAATACCAAGTTCGTCAGCAAGTTTACTTGTACAACCCAGGAACTGGTTGGTATTATCAATATGGTTATAGGTTGCTGAGTACGCCAGGTCGGCACTGTAAATGCCCAGGTTAATGGCTTTGCTCTTCTCGGTCATGTATTTCCCGACATTATCCACAGGATTTGTGATGTCAAAGATGTATCCGGCTTTTGCCTGCTCAAGGAGCATCGTGACCTCGAAAGGTGTCGGCATATTGTAAAGCAGGTTGATCGCTTCAGGGCTGAGTGATAACTCCTTACTGATAGAATCAGCTGCTTCTTCGTTTGCCTTCTGGTTTCCGGCGCCACCACATCCTGCCAGAAGGAATATGGAAACGGCCATCGCAGTTGCAAGGCTCAGTGATAAATTACGCTTCGTGTTCATAATCTGGTATAATGAATTAATAGATTGGTTTCTGCCATGCGAAAGTACAGGAATTTTTCAAAATAGGGAAATTTTTTATCCCCCTTTTCAATGTCTGATCAACACTTTAATGCTTTCAGGTTTTGCTGCCAGTTTGAATGCTTCTATCATTTCGTTGAAGGGAAAGACCTTGGTAATCATAGGTTCTACATCAATGAGCTTCTGGCTGAGAAGACTGAGAGCAGGTTCAAAAACCCCGCAACGGCTTCCTATGATGTTAAGTTCGTGCATTACGATCTGGTTGAGGTCAACTTTGGCAGGGTCTGCCACCGTTGTTTTTAGGATCAGTTTCCCCCGGGGGCGTAAGTGGCTTAGGGCAGCGCCTATTCCATCAGGGCTTCCGGTGCAGTCAACGCAGATCTCTGCCCGCTCATCCGACTGAAGCGTATCCAGGTTTTTTGCTGGGAGTCCCAGTCCCCGGGCAAACTCCACTTTATATGGATTAACATCGAAGAGGGTATACTCACAGCCCGATAACCGGAATACCTGCGTGATCAGAAGACCCAGTTTGCCAGCTCCAAAGATGAAAACATTATCCGTTGGACTTATCTTAGTTTGTTCGAAGATCTCTAGAGCAGCTGCAAGCGGTTCGGTGAAAACAGCATTCGGTAATTCAACATTGGCTGGTATTATGTGGAGGTTTTTCTCAGGAAGCACTACATAATCGGCGAACGTTCCGGCATGTTCAAAAATGCCTAAGACCGATCGGTTTGTGCAGTGGCTTTTCCGTCCGGTCTGACACATGTAACAATGGCCGCAAGAGATATTGATCTCGCCCACGACATCCTTGCCAAAAAATCGGCTCTTCTCAGAGATTACCTCCCCAACGAATTCATGACCCAGGATTCCTTTGAAGCCCATGTATCCCTGCAGGATCTCCAGGTCGGTATTGCAAATCGAGGAGTATCTTACCTTGATCAATGCCTCACCGTTTTTGAGGGGAGGATCAGGTACTTGCTGAATGGATAGTTTCCCATCGTAAACCAGTGCTCTCATGTGGATCGATATTTTTCACAAAAAAACAAATTTTTCTGAGGTTATCAGCGAATTTCGAAATAAATTTACAGCATCTTCTTCATTTTAGCAATTAATATATGAGCAGGTTGAGCAGGTCTATTTTTCAAGCCCTGGTAGTATTTCCTTTTCTGCTGGCAACTTTCGGCTGTGATCGCACTCCTTCGCAACAGGAGAAGTCAGAAATTATTAAGCTTGAAACAGACATTTCCCATGCCGGGTCGCTTCAAAAAATACGGTTGTTACCCTACTGGATCACAACTGCCCAGTTTGCAGGCTATTATACTGGGATAGAGGAGGGGATATTCAGAAAGTATAGGATTGATCTGGAGGTCATCCCGTTTCAGCCAACGATGCAAACCAATTTGCTGATCGGGGATAAAGAGGCTGATTTCTTCCTGCTCTGGATGGTCAACGCGATTGACCTGAAGGATTCCGGCCTGGATATCGTCAACATTGCCCAACTCTCTTCCAGATCCTCCCTGATGTTAGTCGCCAAGAAAAGCAGCGGGATCGGGACTATCGCTGACATGGATGGAAAACGTGCTGCTATCTGGAGTGATTACACATTGCAACCACAGGTATTGTTCCGGAGGCAGCATGTTGATGTGGAAATCATCCCGATAGGGAGCAGCAACAATCTTTTTCTGACGGATGGTGTAGAGATCATCAACGCGAGCTGGTTCGATGAATACCATACAATCCTCAATTGCGGATTTAATGTTGATGAGCTTGAAACCTTTTTCTTCTCTGATCATGGCCTGAACTTTTTAGAGGATGGGATCTATTGCCTCCGGTCCACACTTGAAGAGGATCCCGGTTTATGTGAGAGATTCGTGGAGGCAACCCTTGAAAGCTGGAAGTACGCCTTTGATCATCCGGAAGAGGCAATTCGGATTGTGCTGGAAGAACAACGAAAACAAAAGATTCCGGCTAATCTGGCACATCAGCGATGGATGCTCGACAGGTATCGAGACCTCTATTATCCAGATCCATTGAGTGGAATCAATACGACTCTCCCGGAATCAGAATACCAGAATATCGCAAAGATTCTCCTCGAAGCAGGATTGATTGGTAAGATCCCCACCTTCAGAGAGTTTTATAATCCCGTTCAAACGATGGTGCCGGAGCCCATGGATACGCTAAACAGCCCCCAATGAAAGATGGTATAAAACTAAAAAGAGGCCTGACTTTTAAGCTGATCTTTTCAGTCTTTTCTGCCATTGCTGCCATCTTTGTCATAATCTTTCTTTACAACTATACTGTCACAAGGAAGACGATGATCAAGAGCCTGGATTCTACTGCCTCCTACCTTACGGCGAGTACTGTCAACAAAGTTGACCGGATTCTCTTTGGAATGGCAAGAGTCCCCGAAAACCTGGCTGCGGTGATCGAGCATTCGAACTTCAGTGAAGAGGAGTTGAAACAACTATTAAAAATTGTCGTGAAACTCAATCCGGAGGTCTATGGATCGGCGATTGCATTTGAGCCCTTCTTCGAAGGACGGAAAGAGAAGTTTTATTCGTTTTATGCGTATCGTGACAACGACAGTGTGATCCTCACCACCCTGGGTAACGATTCATACGATTATTTTTTAATGGACTGGTATCAGATTCCACGGGAAAAAGAAGAACCTTACTGGACAGAACCCTATTTTGATGAAGGAGGAGGGAATATTCTCATGTCAACATACTCCGTACCGTTATACTTCACCCGCGGAAGTGAGAGGAAGTTCGTAGGGATATTAACAGTAGATCTTTCAATCAATTGGTTACGGGAGATGGTTGATTCGATCCGTGTACTTAAGACTGGATTTGGATTTTTGGTCTCACATAATGGAACCTTCGTAACCCATCCGGTTCATGAGTTGATCATGAATGCCTCTATTTTCAGCCTTGCGGAAGAGCATGAAATGCCCCTTTTCAGGGAGCTCGGGAGGAAGATGATCAACCGTGAAAGTGACTTCAGTACTGAGACTTATGAAAATTTCCTCAACCATAAGAAAAGCTGGATAGCATACGCACCAGTACCAAGTAATGGCTGGGCGTTGGCAGTGGTGTTTCCGGTTGATGAACTGATGGCAGATGCCAACAGGCTCAACCTGGCTATCGTCCTTATCGGTAGTGTAGGCCTGGTGATTATCTTTCTGGTGATCCTCTTGATTTCCCGTTCAATCACCCGCCCGATGCGTAAGCTTGCACGGGCCGCACAAAGCTTTGCAGAGGGAGATTTTAATGTCTCCCTTCCGGAAGTTGTATCAGAAGATGAGATCGGAAAACTGACCAGAAGTTTCAGTTATATGCAGAAAACCCTGGCAGAGACAATCGGAGACCTAAAAGAGACTTCAGAAAAACTGCGGATTTCGAATGAAAAGTTGGAGGATTACAGCAAGACGTTGGAGTTGAAGGTGGTAGAACGCACTGCTGAGCTTGTTGCTAAAAACACCGAGCTGGATAGTGCACTCCAAACGTTGAAGGCGGCGCAGACACAGCTGGTTCAGTCGGAAAAGATGGCTTCTTTGGGTCAGTTGACTGCTGGGATTGCTCATGAGATCAAGAATCCGCTCAATTTTGTAAACAACTTTGCAGAACTTTCGGCCGACCTGGCCAGGGAGCTGAAAGAGGAGCTGGAGAAGCTTAAAGACCGACTTGAAGAAAAAGATGTGGAATACCTGATGGAGATCGTCGGGGATCTGGAAAGCAACTCCCTGAAAATCCATAATCATGGGAAACGTGCCGACAGCATCATCCGGGGGATGCTGCTCCATTCACGCGGGAAAGCGGGAGAGAAGCAGCCAACCGATCTCAATGCATTGCTGGAGGAGTATATCAACCTGGGGTATCACGGCATGCGGGCTACAAACCCTGCTTTCAATATCAAAATTGAATCGTCATATGATCCTGCTGTTGGTATCGTGGAAGTAATCCCCCAGGATCTCAGCAGGGTGTTTCTGAATATCATTAACAACGCCTGCCAGGCAACAGCACAGAAAAAAAACGAGCAGAAAGATTCATATTTCCCATTGCTTTCTGTCACAACCAAACGAATTGAAGATATTGTTGAAGTGCGTATCAGGGATAATGGGAAAGGGATCCCGACAGAGATCATAGATAAAATATTCAACCCCTTCTTTACCACCAAAGCAGCAGGTTCAGGCACCGGACTGGGTCTTTCGATTAGTTTCGATATTGTGGTACAGGAACATGGCGGTGAACTTAAGGTGGAATCAAAACCGGGTGAGTCTACTGAATTCATCATCCGGATACCTGTTGGAAAGAAGGTGGAATAACCGAAAACGAATGGAACATATGGAGCATTTGAAGAAAAATATTAAGATCCTGGTAGTAGATGATGAAATAGATCTCGAGCCCTTGGTCAAGCAACGCTTTCGTCGCCAGATTCGGGACGGCGTTTACGACTTTCTTTTCGCGCACAACGGACTCGAGGCCCTTGCAAAACTCATTGAACATCCGGAGATCGGAATTATCCTTTCCGATATCAACATGCCTGAGATGGATGGGCTAACCCTTCTCTTAAAGCTGAAAGAGCTGAAAAATCCTTCATTGAAGACTGTCATTGTCTCCGCATATGGAGATATGGAGAATATCCGTACTGCTATGAACAGAGGTGCATTTGATTTTCTGACCAAGCCGATCAACTTTGAGGACCTGGAGATCACCATCAATAAAACACTGGATGAGATCCGCCTGGTAAGGAAATCACAGGAAGAGCATCATCAGCTGCTTTTCATTCAGCATGACCTGAAAACGGCCCGGGAGATCCAACAGGCCATCCTTCCTGCAGTATTTCCGCCATTTCCTCACCGGAAGGATTTCGACATCTTTGCTTCTATGCAGGCTGCCAGGGAGGTAGGGGGTGATTTCTACGACTTTTTCATGATCGATAACGACCACATCGGATTTGTCATTGGCGACGTTTCGGGGAAAGGTGTCCCCGCTGCCATCTTTATGGCGGTTAGCAGAACCCTGATCCGCGCTACCGGACTCAAAGGAATCTCCGCAGAAGAGTGCATCGATTATGCAAACCACCTTCTCTGCAACGAAAGCACCTCCTGCATGTTCGTGACAGTCTTTTACGGGATTCTTGACACGAAGACAGGGGAGGTTACTTATGTGAACGGGGGCCACAATCCGCCTTATCTTGTCAGGGCTGATAGTACGCTGGAGGCGGTGCCTCTGACCGGTGGGACGATCCTCGGATTCCTGGAAGATGAGCGTTTCAAGTCGGGTAAGATTCATCTCCATCCCGGTGATACGCTCTTTCTTTATACCGATGGGATCACCGAAGCCTTTAATTTGGATGATGAAGGGTATGGAGAGGTTCGGCTTGAAGCCCTGCTTCGGTCAAATTACAATAAACCCATCAAGGAACTGGCTCAGGCATCCATTGCCGGAGTTCAGGAATTTTGTGGAGAAGCACCACAATCTGACGATATCACCATGATGGCGATCCGGTTATTCTCTTAACAAAAGTGACCTTCCCGTCCCCCTCTTTATAGTAGTCGTGGATCAGTCCGGCTTCATGATACCCCATCTGCTTGTAAAATTGTCGGGTAGGCTGGTACTTTTCAAGTGAAGATGTCTCTGCGATCACGTTTCTGCCTCCCTGCTCACCAATTTTTCGTTGGGTCTCTTCCAGCAACAGTCTGCCTATTCCCTTTGCCCGGAAGTCGTTGTGCGTGACGATCCAGTAGAGGTCGAAACTGTGTTCGGTCCCGGCGATAAGGCCGAAACAACTGTAAGCTACTGACAGGCCCTCCCGTTCAGCAAAGATGAACTGATAGGAGCTCTTATCTCCATCACGCAGCTTCTCCTCCGCTAGTTCCACGGCTACTTCTACCTCTATGTCATAAAAAAATCCGGTGGAGATGATCATCTCCCTGATCCTTGTTTCGTCGCCTGGGAAAATAGCGTTTCTAAATTGAATATCTGTCATGTATGTTGTTGCTGGTTGCTGGTTACTGGTTGGTTACTGCCACCTGTTCACTGCGTCATCGAGAATCCTCTTGACGGCTTCTGTAAATGAATACCCTGCCTGGTTTAGGGCGGCAGCGAATCCTCCCGAACGTGAGAGGCATGGATTCGCATTGATATCAATGATCGCAGGGATTCCCTCTTCATTCACCCTGAAATCCACCCGGGCATAGCCTTTCAGTTCAAAACCCTTCCAGCAGGCCTCACACAGCTCAATCAGCCTGAGATGGAGCAGTCGGTCCCGTTCCCCGGATTGGAACGTACGGGTGGTGTGGGAATATTCAAACGATTGTGCATCCCATTTTGACCGAAACCCCAGGATTTTGGGTTTGCCAGCCGGAAAATCCAGAAACTCCATCTCGGCAAGTGGAAGCACTTCAGGTCCGTTCAAATCAGCAAGGATGGAGATATTGAATTCCCGCCCCTCGATATACTCTTCGATGAAATAGTGGTGGTTGCTTTTACTTCTCGCTATCTCTTTCATTCGTTCGTCATGCCCCTGAAAAACATTCGATTCATCCAAGTCAAGGGAGCCCTCCTCCCAGGTTGGTTTTAGGATGTAGCTCTTATGCTGATCCAACATATCTGTTTCATTCACGCCAACCCATTTCGGAGTCGGCAGTCCGAGCCGAACCAGTTCGCGTTTTGCAAGTACTTTGTTTGAAGTGAGAAACATCGGGATTACCGTTGACCCGGAATAGGGGATTCCCAATGAGCTGAATACTGAAGGGGCGATGAATGCAAACTCCCCTTTGTTGTCAAGTGACTCCACCAGGTTGAAAAGAATCCCTGGCTTCTCTTTCCTGATTTGATTGATGGCCGTTTGGATATCCAGCCCCATCTCGATCTTTGCCACTTCATATCCAAGCTCCATGCAGGCACTGCCCACCAGGTCGGCTTGTTCCATTACATCCAGCTCATCTGCTCCTGCATCGGCTAAGAGTTTATTTGTGACAATAAGGATTTTTGTTCTCATGACCCGGGACGTTGGTTAATTCGTTCAAGGGTCGAGTCCATGATCTCACCGATGAGTTGTTCGAAGGTGTAGCCATTCCGGTAGGCTAGGATGGGAAGGTCGGAGTGGACAAGGTCGAGACCGGCCAATGGATTGACTTCGATGAAAGAGGGACTGTTGTGTCTGTCATACCGGATGTCGACCCGTCCCCCGTCACGACAACCAAGGATATTCCAGGCCCGGATAGCAAGATCGGTACATGCCTTCATGACGATCTCTTCCGGTACCGAGTAAGCAACCAGCTCTTCGTAGTTGGCTTTGGTATCGAGGGAGTAGATCCCCGATGCGCTATCCTTTTTGTAAACAATCTCCATGATTCCAACTGACCTGCTTTTCGCTCCTGTTCCGGTGATCCCGACAGTGAACTCCCGGCCTGGGAGAAACTCTTCTACCAGGAGGCCTGTGGGATATTGCCTGAGTAGCGCCCGGCATACTTCCAGGAGTTCGAGGTTTGAATTTACCCTGGATTTTCCGGAGATCCCTTTCCCGGTGCCTTCTGCGACAGGTTTGATGAATAAAGGAAACGCCAGGACATCGGTGAGGATATCAGCTTCAGAGCGAACAACGAAAAACCCGGGTGTGTTTAACCCTGCGTCGCGTATCACCCGTTTGGTCATCCCTTTATGGAGTGTGAGTGAAAGTACAAGTGGGTCGGAGAATGTATAGGAGATCCGGTAGGCATCAAGCAAACAGGGGACCTGTGCTTCTCTTCCGATACCATTGAGTCCCTCACTGATGTTGAAAACCAGGTCCCAGCGGTCACCCTTTACAAGTCGGCCTGCAAGTTGCCTGACATGTCCGATCCGATCGGTCGCATACCCCAGGCTATGCAGCGCGTTTTCAATCCCTTCAATGGTTGATTCACGGTCAAATTCGGCTGTCTCTTCAATGCTATATCCCTCTTTGAGGTATTCTGACCTGAGGTCAAAAGTAAGTCCTATCATCATGGCTTAGCCTACATCATCAGGGTAACGAAACACCTTGCCTTCATAGTTCATCAGTTTGGCATAGCCATCTTCATGGCCCTGGTAGTATTCGGGCAGAAGAGGAATCTTGCCTCCTCCGCCGGGAGCATCAACGACAAACTGTGGAACAGCATAGCCGGAAGTATGGCCCCGCAGCCCACGGATGATCTCCAGCCCTTTACTGATAGGGGTTCGGAAGTGACTGGAACCCGGAATTGGATCGCATTGATAGATGTAATATGGTCTCACACGGTTTTTTAGCAGACCTTGCATCAGTTTTTTCATGATCTCCACCTCGTCGTTGATCCCTTTCAGCAGGACAGTCTGGCTCCCCAGCGGGATGCCAGCGTTAGCCAGCATTTCACATGCCTCTTTCACCTCGGGGGTGAGTTCATCGGGATGTGTAAAATGGATACTCATGAAGAGAGGATGATATTTTTTCAGGATATTCACCAACGACTTTGTGATTCGCTGGGGAAGGACCACCGGCACCTTGGACCCAATGCGGATGATCTCTACGTGGCGTATTTGCCTCAGCCGCGAAAGGAGGTACTCGATATGGAAATCGGGCATAGTAAGGGGGTCTCCTCCAGAGACGATCACATCCCGAACCTCTTTATGCTCTTCAATATAGCGGAGTCCGGCTTCCCATGCTTTGATACCTATGTGGTTCTTCTCCTTGGCTACCATGTGGGTGCGAGTACAATACCGGCAGTAAGCTGAACAGAATCCTGTTGCCAGGAAAAGGACGCGGTCGGGATAGCGGTGCACGATGTTCGGTGCCGGACTATGGTGCTCTTCTGATAGCGGGTCAAGAATCTCTCCCGTTGAAGAGATCAGCTCGTCGAAAACAGGGATAAAGGCTTTTCGCAGCGCATGCTCCGGATCGTTCCTGTCTATCAGACTCATGTAGTAAGGTGTGATCCTTATAGGTAGTTTATGGATTTTTTTTCCGATGACACTGACCTCATTTTCGGAAAGGTTCATGAATCGTGCCAGTTGATCCGTGCTTCTCACACTGTTTTTGATCTGCCAATGCCAGCTATTCCAATCCTTTTCCGAAACACCGGGAAAGAAGTTGTCCATAAACGCCTTCGACCGTTCAGAAATGACGGTTTTTTCTTTTTCACCCCGCGGAGGAGTGGCTACTGAATGAAGATGAAGGAAGGAAACGGATTGACCAGGTTTCGGTGGAGGTTCATCATCGTCCTGATTCATTAGATCGCGAACGATGCAGAGTTCATGCTCTTGTGTTTCCATTTTTTTTGTTGCCCATTAAATAGTGGTGCAAATAGATAAAAATTTTAATTACTTTCGATTCTGTTTTTTTAAAAAAGTGCACAAAGATATGTTAATAACTAATACCCGATGAAACTTTTTTTTCGCAGTTTTGGAACAGGCACATCATTCATAATTTTACATGGTCTTTTCGGCATCTCCGACAACTGGGTAACCCTTGGGAAAAGGTTTGGAGAACGGTTTCGCGTAATCATCCCCGATCTTCGGAATCATGGCCGGTCACCCCATAGCGAGCTGTTTGATTTTCCCTCCATGGAGCAGGATATTCTGGAGCTTATCGAAGAGGAAACAGATGGAGGCGTGATATTGATGGGCCACTCCCTGGGAGGTCGTGTAGCCGTGAACCTGGCTCTTCATCATCAAGTGATGATCCGTAAGCTTGTGATTGTCGATATCAGCTTACGGAAGTACCCTCCCCAGAGAGAGCACCTGGAGCTTATCGAGGCGATGCATTCGTTGGATCTGTCTCAACCAGGGAGCCGGTCAGAGATCGAGGAGCAGCTCCGGCAGAGAATTCCCAGCCTTAAATTGCGGAGGTTTCTGATGAAAAACCTCTACTGGAGTGAGCGTGGAAAACTCTCATGGCGGCTCAATCTACCCGTGATCAGTGAAAGTTTGCCTGCCATCTTTGAGGGAGGTGGTGTTCCCGGGCGATTCTCGGGCCCTGCAATGTTTATCAGGGGCGAGAGGTCAAATTACATCCTTGACAGTGATTTACAGGCTATTCATGAAAAATTCCCCGGAGCTATCGTTAGAACCATCAGGGGTGCAACCCATTGGGTTCATGCCGATAATCCCGGGGAATTTTACCAGGTTGTAAGCTCCTTCCTTTACTCGGATCAGTAACGTTCCACCTTCAGGCTGGAGACTGCTGATTCAATCTTCAGGATAATCGTATTGGTTCCTTCCGGATAGTTTGTGGTTTGATAGATCCCATCTCCTTTTTTAATGAAGCCCTCAAAGTCGCGGCTCACAAGGACTGATTCGGAATGGATCTCGCAGGCCGATTCTTTGGGTATCATAACCTCAAGTGAAGAAGCTCCGGCACTGTATGTAAAGTATGTCTGCGGTTGAAGCGACCCCAGTTTGATCTCCAGGGAAGCTGCACCAGCTTCTATCTTAGCCGTGTCGATTTTAAATTCACTCAGGTCCATTGTTACAGCAGCAGCACCGATGTCGAAATCCAGGTCCCAAACCATATCCCGGTTCATCTTAATTTCGACGTAATTTTTCTTGACGCGCCTTACTTTCCGGTTTTTCTCAAGACTTATATTGATTAGGGTCTTTCCATCTACTTTGTTTGTTGTCAACGAATAATCGCCGATATCACCCTCTTTCCTGAATGAAAGCATCTCTGATGTTTCACCATCTATCTTGAATTTTCCGGCAGCTGCATCCATTTTCAAGACGGCTTTATGAGGGATCGTATCCATCTCAACTGTGAGTATTTGTGTGCTGTATGAGAAGGTTCGCTGGCTGTCGCTCTCATCCTCATCCCAGTCATCAGACCAACTCCAGTTGTGGTCGTGGATTGAGAAAGACCATCGGGGTTCTGTTATCTGGTTGAAGAATATAAAGGAGAGAGCTATAAAAGCGATTACCAGGATAAATTTCACAACATCCTTGATCGGGAGGATCGAAATTCCCCAGAAGATAAAGATGAGTGGCCAGAGCCGCCATATGCTTACCCAGTGGAAGTCGAGCCAGCCGAAATTGCTAAACAAAAACATGAGCCCAATCGCAATGAGGATCAGTGCCCAAAAAAGATTACGGAATTTCATAATGTGTATGTTTAATCATGTTTCTTTGACGTCCCGCCATATGCATTGAACAGTAGGGCAACGCCGATAACTATCAGGATAATGGGCCATAAGTCTCCGAAGTCGAGACTCGGAATAAACTGATCGGCCAAAAAGATGGCGCCCAGTGTGATCAGTACCAATCCACCGATTAGGTTTCCTTTTTGCTTAGCCTCTTGAGTTGGCTTGTTTGGGGTTTCTTTTGATTCCATCGTTGTTGAATTTTGGGTTTGATTGCTTTCCCTGGGGCCATCTGGTGTGACGATCCAGAGGATGATGTAAATGAGCACAGCGCCACCTCCCACAACGGCAAAGATCACAAAAAGTAACCTCATCAGTAACGGGTCGAGTTTGAAATAGTTGGCGAGCCCTGAAGCCACGCCACCGATCACTCTGTCGGTAGTGCTTCTGTAAAGACGTTTTGGTTCCATATCAGGAAAAATTTTAGTTTGAGCACCAAAAGTACACTGCGATGAAACCAGCAGCAACATCTCTCCGTTTAGCGCCGGTATTCTCCCGATTAAAAGGGGGATTTGATCGTTTAGCAGTCGTTTCTACTCAGCCTTCAATTGTTGTTTCCGGGCATAGATCCTGGAAGAGAAGCTAACGCTGAATTCGAAGAGAAGGTATAAGGGGATGGCTACGATGAGCTGCGAGAAGATATCAGGGCTTGGTGTGATAACCCCGGCGATGATCAGGATCGCAATCAATGTATGTTTCCGGTATTTCTTTAGGTAAGCAGGTGTAATGATTCCCGCTTTGGTTAGAAAGATCACCACAATAGGTAATTCAAACAGCAATCCCATCAGGAGGGTCATCATGGTAATGGATCCTGTATAGGAGGATAGAGCAATTTGGTTCGTTACCATTTCACTCACCTGGTACCCTCCTAAAAAGTTCACCATCAGCGGCACTACAACAAAATAAGAGAAGAGAATCCCTGTGAGAAAGAGCAGAGAGATAATCATTACACTCCCGCGGGTATGTTTTATCTCCTGGTCGGTAAGGCCTGGTTTGATGAAGCGCCAAAATTGCCAGACGACAAATGGCATGGCCACAATCAGTCCTGCTACAAGCGAGATTGTCATGTGCGACATAAACTGACCTGCCAGGTTGATATTGATAATCTGAAAGGAGGAGGGGTCTATACAGAGGGAAGGCATGGAAACAATGTCGGCCAGCTTGCATAACAACTGATAAGTGATGAAACTCTTCTCTTTGGGTGCAAGGAGAATGTGATCAAATAGAATCTCTTTGAAGATAAAAGCAACGGTCCCACAAGCCGCAATGGCAACAACGCTCCATATCAGTGTGCTCCGGAGGTCATCCAGGTGCTCCCAGAAAGTCATTTCGCCGACATCCTTTTTTTTAGTCATAAGTTTAAGGCCATGGAGTCATGAGGTAATCCAGTCATCCGGCATCATTGTCACTGCGAGAAGCGAAGCGACGAAACAGCGGCATCCGGCATCAAAATTAAACATTTCGGGAAATAAATCTCTAACTTTGGTGCCGTAATAAATTTAGAATGGCCACTCTCATCGTCTATATGACCTCCCATGGTTGTGCTGAAAAAGCTGCGGGGATGATCCGCGACATACTTCCGGGGGATGTGACCCTGATCAACCTGGAGAATGTTGAGGTTCCTCCGCTGGAAAAATTTGACACGGTAATTATCGGAGGCTCGATCCGGATCGGAAGTATCCAGAAGAAAATCCGGAAATTCTGCGAAAAAAACATTGATCAACTTCTCACTAAAAGAACGGGCCTCTTCATCTGCTGCATGTTTGAAGGCGATACAGCGATCGAGCAGTTCAACGGAGCTTTCCCAGAAGTGCTACGTAAAAATTCCACAGCAACAGGCCTCTTCGGAGGAGAGCTTGAGTTTGAAAAGATGAATGCTTTTGAACGGATGATCATTAAACAAGTGGCTAACATCTCCGTGGATGTCTCAAGGTTCAAGCAGCAGGCGGTGATGGAATTCGCGAATAGAATGAACAAGTCTCCAACAGCAGTTTCATTGCATCCCAGGAAATGGTATCGGTGAATTCCTGAACGGCTTTGGTCAGGTCGGCATCGTGGCTTAACAGGGCATTTTTGAGTATGAAGACTTTGTAATCGTGATCGTTTGCACCGATGTACGTAGCCAGTACACACCCGGTAGCGCTCAGTCCGCAGAGGAATAGGGTGTTGATTCCCTTAGCCTGGAGTAGACTGTCGGGGTTGGTCTTGTTTAAGGCGTTTCCATAGGTCTTGATCACCATGGGATCACTCTCTTCAATCTTGAACACGGTGTCAAAGGCAAACCCTTCGGTGCCCGGTGCGAGATCCCATTGGGGTTCGCTGTGGTAAACCCTGATCACAGGGAGTTTATAATGGCGGAAAAGCGACATGTACCAGTTGATCTACTCCGGCGCATCCTTCCGGTCCTTCTCCGACATCATCGCCGAAACGTTTTCGTATGAGGAAGGATTAGGTGATTGATTATCCGGCGGGATCAGTAGGGGGAGCTTTTTTTTCAGGAGCAGATTTATCTTTTGTGATATCTTTTATATCTTCGTCCATGCCCTGAATGCCATCTTTGAAGCTTTTAATTCCTTTTCCGACACCTCTCATCAGTTCGGGAATTTTCTTGCCGCCAAATAATAAAAGCACGACAAGTACAATTAGAATGATCTCTGTGGTGCCAAGTCCGAATATTAGGAACATATTATTGAACATGATCTTCTCCTTATTTGATTCGTTACAAAGGTAGTAAAAATCATTTCAAACTTGTTGATGATTTATAAACAGACAACTGTCTCCATAACTGAGAAACCTGAACCCTTTATCTAATGCATAGTTGTAGACCTCCTTCCACGATTCCCCTAGAAATGCAGCAATAAGCAGCAAGAGGGTGCTTCGGGGTTGATGGAAGTTGGTGACGATGCCATGGATAATCCGGAATTCGTAACCGGGCATGATCAGCAACCTCGTGTTGGCAGTAAGCTCTGAAAGCCCTTTTCGTTCCACCATACCGAGAAGAGCCGTGAGTGCAACATCAACAGGTACAAACAGGTCAGGGGATCGCGAATAAGGTTCCCATTGCCCGATATCATTTTGCTCCGTTTCAGGGGTTCCCAATTGCTTAACTCCAAGCCAATAGAGGCTTTCCAGGGTTCTTACGGAGGTCGTTCCTACTGCAATAACCGGTTTGGGCAGGTGATTCAATAGGTGCCGGATGGTATCGGCTTGAACGATAACCTGTTCCTGATGCATCACATGTTGAGAGAGAGCCGAAGCGGTTACTGGTCTGAAGGTGCCCAACCCGACATGCAGCGTAACCTGTTCCAGCGTAATATCGCGCCTTTTGAGCGTATCCATCACAGCCGGTGTGAAATGGAGTCCGGCTGTTGGCGCTGCAACAGATCCCTCCTGGAGAGCATAGATGGTTTGGTAACGCAGGATATCTGCCGGATTATCTTCACGGGAAATATACGGGGGAAGTGGCGTTCGGCCAGCTCTTTCAAGCAATTTGCCGAATGTGATTCCGGAAGCATCCCATGAGAAAACGACTGAAAATGTTCCATCTTCCAGTTCGCTCTTCCTTTCAACCTGTAATGTGATCATAGTCCCGGAGACCTCTATCCGTTTCTCAAGCATTCCGCTTTTCCAGCGCTTCGCATTGCCAATCAAACATTTCCAGGTGACCGGCCCCAGTTGTTGAAATGCCTGATTGACCTCCCTGGTGGGTCTGATCGGTTCCAGGCAAAAAATCTCAACACGTGTTCCTGTTATTTTTTGAAAAATTAACCGTGCCCGTATAACGCGTGTATTGTTAAAAACCATCATGCTCCCGGGGGGGATAAATTCGGCAAGATTCAGAAAGCTATCCTCCTTTATGGTACCGCCAATTGAGCAGAGTAGCCGTGAAGCATCCCGCTCAGTCAGTGGATACTGGGCAATCCGGCCAGTAGGGAGATCGTATGCGTAATCTTCAATGTTGATTTCGGGAACAGGCATGGTTCAAAATTAGGGAAAATCGGGATGGTGATTTGAAATAGTCAGTATCTTTACATTAAGAATGACAGTAATATGACCTGGAAACAACACATCCCCAATACAATTACAGCCTTTAATCTGATAGCTGGATTGGTAGCGATCACGCTGGTTTTTGAAGATAACCTGGTGATGGCCTCACTCTTCATCTTCATTGCAGCCCTCTTCGATTTCCTCGATGGCATGGCTGCACGCCTGCTGGATGCCCGCTCGGAGCTTGGCAAACAGCTCGACTCCCTTGCCGACCTGGTCTCTTTCGGAGTGGCTCCGGGACTTATCATGTTTCAACTCCTCTCCTCGGGTTGTGAGGGTAGTTGCAACATCCTGGAACAATACCATATAACTCCTTATTTTGCGCTTATGATACCAGTGTGTTCGGCATTCAGGCTAGCCAAGTTCAATATCGATCTCAGCCAGGAAGAGCATTTCATCGGACTGCCTGTCCCCGCAAACGCCATCTTTTTCGCCTCAATTCCACTGGTTCTTTTTTATCAGGCAAACCAATTCTCAGTGATTCCCCTCAATTTTTTCACTGAATTCTTCTCAAATTCCCGGGTTTTGGCAGTCCTCACCGTGCTCTTTTCCTACTTACTTGTCTCTGATTTCCACCTCTTCTCCATGAAATTCAAAAAAATGGGCTGGAAAGGGAATGAGGTGCGCTATATTTTCCTGATCCTGGCAGCTACCTACCTGGTGCTATTCTCCCTTTGCGCAATACCACTGATCATTCTGACTTACTTTGTGCTTTCCCTCTTTTTTCAGAAGACTATTGCACGGCAGTCATGAAGTGATGAGGTGATGAGGTGATGAGGAGATGAGGTCAGGAAAATAGGAAAATAGAAAATAGAAATGAACCACAATAGGCACATAGGGCACAGTAGAACTAGTGTGATCTATTGTGTCTAATGTGGTAAAAACCCGAAACCCGAAATCCGAAACTTGTTCCAGCCTCTATCTCCTCAGCTCAAAATTCTGTCCCAGGTAAATTTTCCGCACGTGTTCGTCCTGAGCCAGTTCGTCGGAAGATCCGCTTCGTAGGATACTACCTTCAAAAAGGAGATAGGATCGGTCGGTGATGGAGAGGGTTTCATGCACATTGTGGTCGGTGATCAGCACCCCGATATTTTTCTCTTTCAGCTTGATGACGATCTGTTGGATATCCTCCACTGCAATCGGATCGATTCCGGCAAATGGTTCATCCAAGAGGATAAACTTGGGGTCAACGGCCAGGCACCTGGCGATCTCTGTCCTACGTCGTTCACCTCCAGAAAGGGTGATCCCATCGCTCTTCCTGACATGCTGAAGGCCAAACTCGTCCAGTAACTTTTCTAGTCTCTCTTTCTGCTGAACTTTTGTGAGTTTAGTGAATTCAAGAATTGCCTTGATGTTATCTTCTACACTCAGTTTCCTGAAAATTGAAGCCTCCTGTGGGAGGTAGCTGATCCCTCGCTGAGCTCTCCGGTACATCGGTTCTGAGGTGATGTCGATGTCATCGAGAAATACTTTTCCGGCAACAGGCTTGATCAATCCTACGATGATGTAAAATGAGGTGGTTTTGCCGGCACCATTGGGCCCAAGCAACCCTACGATCTCCCCAGGCTCCACCTGGATTGTCACTTCGTTGACGACAGTTCGTTTCCGGTATTTCTTAACAATTTTTTCTGTGCGTAGGATCATGATCTCAGATTATATTACAAAAGTAACGATTCCTCAGAATGAAAAGTATAAGGAGACGAAAAGGCCGAATGAAGTTGGGTTTGGATTTAGCATATCATGACGGTGGTTCAGGCGCCAGATGGCATCTACCCGAATGATCCGGAAGATGTTTTCGATCCCTACACCGGCCTCCCAGTAAGGGATGTTTCCAAATGACCGCATTTGTCCGGGGAAAAGCGAGTATTCCTGGTTCTTCTCCTTGAGTGTTCCATAAACGCAACGAACATGAACCACCTCCCTCCATTTCAGTTTCCGGATTAACGGGATGTGGTTGAATATAAGCCCGTCGAAATGATGTGCATAGGTAAGTGAAAAATACTGATCACTTACAAACTCATAATAGTTCATCAGGTTTGAGGAGAACGCATCATAAAGAAATGTCTGGTTCCCCTCCTGGATCTTTAGCAGGGGATAGGGAAGGGTTCCCCACACCTTACCGGCCTCTATGGTGTATTTTGACCAACCAATGGCAGAGAAGTTGAACCATTGCTGAATGTTCAGGGTTAGCCGGTGATACTCGTAATCGCTTTGAAAAAGGTTCGGGATCCCATAGGCATATCGGATCAGAATGATAGGGTAACTGGAGCTGAGTGTAAACCGGTAAAATTCTCCGGAAACAAAGCGCTCACGAAAGGCGATTCGGGTATCGAACACCACCTCGGAGGTAAAAATATCCGGGATCAGTACGGGTGAAGTCCTTGCTTCGGGAAAGATTACAAAGGAGGTCTCTCCCAGTGGGAACATCTGCCGATGAATAAAATGCAGGCGGTTGATCAGTCCGTTGAACCACTCGTGTTCATACATGATCTTGAACTCCTGGACACGGGTCAATTTATCGTTTGGCCCCCGGCGAAAGAGTGAAGTAAGAATGTTATCGGTCGAGAATGCATTTGGACTCAGACCGAGTTGTTCCAGATCGTTCTTGTATGAAGCAACAATGTCCCTTCTGGGGTTCTTGTCGAACATATACATTACCTCGCCACCGTATTTAAACCTCTGATCTTTTGTCCCATAGGCCAGATAAGCTTCCAGTTGGATTTTTTTACTGAATGAGTTGCTCGTCCGCCCACCAATTCTGAATCTGGCCCCCTCTATCGTGTTGAAGGAGAACAGCTTTGTATAAGGTCCCAGTTCTACTTTCCCCCATGGGAGGTAGCCGTTCACGGCAGTATAAATGATGTCGACATACGTTTTAAACAGAGGAATATTCTTCACGGAATCAACCATTTCATAGATCCCCTGCTCCGATACCGACAACGCTTCATGCCTGGTCATCTCCCAGTAGGCATCCTCTTTTTGGTTTGCTTCAGGTTCAATGAATACATTGGCCGGCAGGGAGAGAAACCGCTTGTTCTCGTGAGGGTCAAACTGGAAATTCCGGTATGAAGAGGTACGATGTCCAAAGAAGCCAACTACCTTATCGGTGTTCTCGATAAGATTGAAATCGGCGATCATCTCATCGCGAGTGATCATCCAGAATTGTTCCTGGGTCCACTCAAACTCCTGTTTCACTGCCAGGTCGTTGATGAAATTGATGTTTGCATCAGAGGCGATCCTGAGATCAATTTTTTTTATGGCGAAGGAGGTATCTGCCACCCAGAAGCTTCCGGAAAAGGTAAGCTCCTGTTTCCGCCTGGGTTTGAACATGATATGGAAACACCAGTTGTTGCCTATGAAGGTGCTGTCGACCAGGAAATATTTGTAATAGTCGATTCCGAATTCGGCAATCGGGCTTATGAAATTTTTCTCGAAAATAGGGATATGGTCGCTGTAAATCTCAATTTGTTCAGATAGGTTCCCGAGGAATTGTGCTACACTCTCATTTTCAAACCCTGAAATTCTGGAAGCTTTGATGATCTCTTTCCGCGCTTTAGGAGATTTCCGGAAATATACATCTGATATGGTCTCGGTGATTAAAACCGGAAGGTAGGACTTCCCGTTTATGGTGGAGGTGTCGACGTAAGAGAAGATAAAATCGAAGGATTTGAATAATTTTCGTTGCTTCAGCCTGTCGCTGATGTTGTTGGCGTCCAGCTCAATTTTAGTGTAGGCTTCGTATTGGTAGGAAGAGAAGGATTGCAGAGAGTTCTTATTCTTATTGGCGATCACCTTGGCCAGGATCTTTTCGGCCGGATTCCCGGTATACCTGATTGTCACCTCTTGCAAGGTGTAGCTCTCCGGCTGAAGCTTGAAATCAATGGTCTGAAACTGATGTAACAGGATTTTCCGGTTCAATGCTGCATATCCGATCAATGATGCACGCACCGAATCAGCCTTGACCGTAAACTCAATGGAATATTTTCCTTCAAAATCAGTTAGTGTACCGATGGTGGTTCCGGAAATTACAACATTGGTAAATGGAAGAGGCTCTCCAGCGGATGCATCTGTGATGGTTCCCATGATCTTGGTGACCTGAGCCGAAAGAGGAAGGCTATAAAGAAGAAGAATCACTACGAAGGCGATCCAGACTGGTAACCGGTCAATTTTCATGAGATCAGGATTCCGGATGACTCCCCTGCAATTTTCTCTACAGGTTAAATTATACCCTCTTTCAGTATGTCATGGAGGTGGATAATCCCCAGGTAAACACCATCTTTTAATACAATCAGTTGTGTAATATTATTGTTTCGCATCACCTGCAATGCTTCGATGACTAGCATCTCAGGTTCGATGGTCTTTGGGTTTGGACTCATAATATCCTCAGCTGTAATGGTTTCCAGTCCAATATTTTTCTCAAGCATACGTCGAAGGTCTCCATCCGTGATCATCCCGGCCAGTTTATCATGCTTCAACACAGCTGTCGCTCCGAGTCGTTTGGAGGAGATTTCAAGGATAACGCTTTTAATATTATCAGAATGTGTTACTTTTGGCGCCGGATTGTTTACGTAAAGATCTGCGACAGTTAGATAGAGTGTTTTCCCCAACACCCCTCCCGGGTGAAATTTGGCAAAATCACTGGCTGTAAAACCACGGCTCTCAAGCAGGCAAATAGCCAGAGCATCACCCATAACCATTTGGGCTGTTGTGCTGGAGGTGGGAGCTAGATTATTCGGGCAGGCTTCCTGTGGAACTGACGTGTCGATTCTATAATTTGCTTGAGTGGCAAGATAAGAATTGGGGTTGCCAACAATAGCGAGTAATGGGTTCCCGTTCTTTTTTATCAGGGGAACAAGGATTTTTATTTCCGGTGTCTCACCGCTTTTGGAGAGACAGAGGACGACATCCTCAATCTGGATGATCCCTAAGTCTCCATGGATGGCATCGGCTGCATGCATAAAGACAGAGGGCGTTCCTGTGGAATTGAAAGTAGCAACGATCTTTTGCCCGATGATCGCGCTTTTTCCAATGCCGGTTACAATTACACGTCCACCGGCATGAAGGATTATGTTAACACATTGAATGAAGTTCTCGTCAATAGAAGAGAGAAGTCCGGTGATGGCTTCTGCTTCCTTGCGAATCGTTGTTAGGGCAGATTCTCGGATATCATTTGTACTTTTCAAAGTGCAATTTTTTTAAAAAATTTGGTCGATTCGGAATATTTGTGATTATATTTGTATATAGGGCTTCAGTTCTATATAAATCAAGGAACCTCGAACAAAAGTAAACAATTAACCAGATAATTACAATGGCGGTTAGCAAGGGCGATCTCAATCTACATGATGCCTTGAAGAGAGTATTTGGATTCGATACCTTCAAAGGCAATCAGGAGGCTATCATCAACAATGTTCTTGCACAGAAGGATACATTTGTCATCATGCCTACAGGTGGAGGGAAATCACTGTGTTATCAGCTTCCGGCCATCATTCAGGAAGGAACAGCTATCATCGTCTCCCCACTGATTGCACTCATGAAAAATCAGGTTGACTCGATGCGCAGCTTTGGGACCGAAGAGGAGGTGGCTCATTTTATGAACTCCTCCCTTTCGCGTCAGGAGATCCTTCAGGTAAAGAAAGATATCACTTGTGGGAAGACAAAATTATTATACGTTGCTCCGGAGACTATCACAAAAGAAGATAACATCGAATTCCTGAAAAATATCAAGATTTCGTTTTATGCCATTGATGAAGCACACTGTATCTCTGAGTGGGGACATGATTTCCGGCCAGAATACCGTCGGTTACGGCCCATCATCGAGGCGATAGGTCAAAAGGTGCCGGTCATCGCACTTACGGCAACGGCTACTCCCAAAGTCCAGCAGGACATCCAGAAGAACCTGGGAATGATGGATGCCGCGGTTTTCAAGTCATCCTTCAATCGGCCTAACCTTTACTATGAAGTGAGGCCTAAGAACAAAACGGTGGTGAAAGATGTGATTAAATACATCAAAAGCCATCCCGGAAAATCGGGCATCGTATATTGCCTGAGTCGTAAAAAGGTAGAGGAGCTGGCTGAATCTCTTGTACTCAACGGTATCAAGGCTCTTCCTTATCATGCCGGACTGGATGCTTCAGTGAGAAGGGAGAACCAGGACAGGTTTTTAATGGAGCATGTTGATGTGATCGTTGCCACTATTGCTTTTGGAATGGGGATTGATAAGCCGGACGTACGCTATGTCATCCATTTCGATATGCCGAAGAGCCTTGAAGGATATTACCAGGAGACTGGAAGATCGGGGCGCGACGACGGCGAAGGAAACTGCATTGCTTTCTACAGCTATGACGACATCCTGAAACTGGAGAAATTTCTGAAAGGGAAAACCGTAGCCGAACAGGAGATTGCCAAACACCTTTTGTTTGAAACTGTTAGCTACAGCGAATCTTCAGTATGTCGCCGAAAGCAGCTCCTGCACTATTTTGGCGAGATATTCAAGGAAGATAATTGCCAGAACTGCGATAACTGCCTCCACCCAAAGAAAAAATTTGAGGGCAAGCAGCATATGCAAATAGTCCTGGAGGCGATTCTGGCGATGAAAGAGCAGGTGAAGCACAAGCATCTGATCAATGTACTGATCGGCAAACTGACCACTCCCGTCAAGAACTACAAACATAACAAGCTTGATGTATTCGGCAAAGGCGCCGACAAAGATGAAAAGTTCTGGAATGCCGTGATACGTCAGTGCCTGATCGAACGGCTTCTAACAAAGGATATCGAGAATTATGGCATCCTGAGGATGAATTCCGAAGGCCATAAGTTTCTCAAAAAGCCCTGGTCGGTCATGCTGGTCGACGACCATGACTATGAAAATCCTGAAGAGGAAGAGTTCCTGGAAGCCATGGGCTCGAAGAGCAGCACGACAGATAAAACCCTTTTCAGCATGTTGAAGGACCTGCGCAAGCAGATTGCCAGGAAAGAGAAACTTCCTCCGTTTGTCATCTTCCAGGATCCATCGCTGGAAGATATGGCGATACAATATCCGATAACTTCTGAAGAGATGAAACAGATCACCGGGGTCGGAACCGGAAAAGCGCTCAAATACGGAAAACCTTTTCTCGACCTGATCAAAGAGTATGTGGAGGAGAATGAGATTATCCGGCCCATGGATATGGTGGTGAAATCGGTGATCAATAAATCGGGACTCAAAGTATACGTCATCCAGAGTATCGACAGGAAGATCTCACTGGCAGATATCGCGATTGCGAAGAACCTGACATTTGAAGAGTTACTTACTGAGATCGAACATATTGTAAGTGCCGGGACAAAGATCGATATCAACTATTACATCGATGAAATCATAGATCCCTATCACCAGGAGGAAATTTTCGACTATTTTCGCACGGCGGAAACCGATTCGGTTAGCAAAGCACTTGAGGATCTCGGAGAGGATGAGTATGCAGAGGAGGAGATCCGCATGATGAGAATCAAATTTATATCTGAACTTGGAAATTAATTAATCAACTATGGAAAAACGAACCATTAATCTGAATACGGTATTGTTGCTTGTCGTACTTGCTGGACTTCTAGTCCTCTACATTTTATTTTTCACATCACAAAAATCCGGCGAACCATTGATGGTTTCAGGAGACTCCACCCAGGTGACCCTCCCTTCCGGCCCAACAATCGTATATGTCAACATCGACACCTTGAATGAACATTACGAATTTGTAAAAACACTCAAACAAAATCTGGAGAGTACCGGAAACCGGCTTCAGCGCGAGGTGATAAATGAACAGACAGCTCTGGAGAAGGAAGCTGCTGATTTTCAGCGTCAAATCTCCACGAACAGCATCACCGAAGACCGGGCCCGGGTTGTATATCAGGAGCTTATGGCGAAACAACAGGCCCTGATGGAGAAAAAAGAGCGCTATACTCAGCAGGTTGCCGAACAGGAGTTCAACATGAATATCCAGCTCCTGGATACGGTAAATAGTTTTTTGGCAAGGTTCAACAAGCAATTTGGGTATGATTACATCCTGGCTTACCGTTCGGCAGGTGAGATTCTCACTGCCAGCAACAAACTCGATATCACGCAACAGGTCCTGGACCAGCTGAACAAAGAGTACGCAGCCCGCAAGAAATAGCGTTCATGAAGAACTTTTTTATTGCCCTCCCTTTGCTGCTGCTTGTTGCATGCGTTCCTGACCGCAAGCCTGAGAAGGCGTTGCTGATCAAAACGGATTCGATTATTCCGGAGGCCCAGATGATCCTGATGCTCGCAGATGCCCATACCATTGAAGCAGCTTTACTCATCGCGAAGAACAAAGAAACAAATACAATTGGCCTGGGAGAATATTATTACTCCGGTTTATTTGAGAAATTTGGCGTGACCCGGGAGCGATACCAGCAAAACCTGGATTATTACAGGAGCGATCCGGACCTTTTCATCCACATCTATGAAGAGGTAAACAGGGAACTGACAACGAGGGAGAAAAACTTCGTGAAATCCCTTCCCAATTAAAGTTTTGTATATACCGCAGAGATGTAATGGAGGTTGGCTCCATCATTCAGTGTGTAGGGCCAACTGATTTTGGAGCCCGACAAGGTTCCGGATCCATTGATGATCCAGCCATCTCCGATTATCTGGTTAACTTCGAGGGAGATTGTGTTCCCTGATACAAAGGCATAAGCAGGGTTGCTACTGGTCCCGGCGTTGGCGAAGTTGTAGATAAATACACCTCCATTCTGAGATGTGGGATCTATCTCAATACTCACTTCATAGGTAAGGCGTGTTTCAGTTTCTGTTACACTCCACACGGCTGTGAAGATTTGGCGAGCATCAGTGGGCGCTGGTGTGGGATCATTATCTATACATGATGAAAAGCCAATAGCCATAAGGGCCAGGATGACAAGTATAGGGGTTATCGTCTGTTTCATATCAACTTTTTACCTGGTAGTATTATAAGGTAAAGATACATACACTTTTTCATTCTCGCTTCAGGAGAATTTTATCCGCCAGTTTCCCTGCCAGCCTGGAAGCTCCGATCCGGAAGTATTCTTTGGATAACCAGGACTCTCCCAGGGTGGATGAAACCAAATTATAGAATATCAGGGCGTGTTCAGGTTCGGAGATCCCTCCGGAGGGTTTGATTCCCTTCATGACCCCGGTACTTGCATGAAAGTTACGAATTCGCCCGAGCATCCCCTCAACAGCTTGTTTTGTCGCTCCTTCAGGAATTTTCCCGGTAGATGTTTTTATAAAATCGGCGCCTGCCCGGAGAGCCATATCGGAGGCTTCAGCGATCAATTTCAGCGTGCTAAGTTCCCCAGTCTCCAGGATGACTTTCAGTGTTTGCTCCTGACAATATTCTCTGATGACTGCTATCTCATCAAACACTTGCTGGTGATTACCGGCAATGAAGGCTCCCCTTGAGAAAACAATGTCGACTTCGTCGGCACCTTGATCAATTGCAAAGGTGACTTCCTCCAGTTTAGCCTGGATAGGAACTTGCCCGTGGGGGAATCCACCGGCTACAGTGGCAACCCGGATCCCAGTGCCGGAAAGCTCACGGCGTGCAGTTTTTATAAAAGGTGAAAAGATACAGACCGCTGCCGGAACCGGCAGGCCCTGCTCCCCAAAGTAGATCGCTTTATGGCAGAGTGAAATGATGGATTTGTCGCAATCGGCACCTTCCAAACTTGTAAAATCGATCAGCGAAAGAATCCGTAAATAGATATCCATGTGATCCGTTGTTGCCATGGATCAGAAAGTGAAACTTAAGCCCAGACTAGGCAGGATCGGCAGCTGATATACAATCGTGTTTGTGATACGGTCGACATAAAAGACGTTCTTCTCATTGAGCATGTTCGTTACGCTGACATCTATTTCCAGTTTCATCCGTTTTCCGAAATTGAACGATTTTTTGAGGTCGAGGTCAAGACGGCTATAGTAAGTAAGGCGGTGTGAATTATAATCGCCATAGAGGATCCCCAACGATCCATTGATGATTGTGACGGGAGTACCTATATTATTAAAAAACAACTCTTCATAATATCCCTGGGTAGGGGTGAAAGGGAATCCAGAGCCGTAGTTATACCTGACGTTCAGCTCCCATGTCTTTTTCTTGCCAAACGCATAGGTGCCCATCAGGTTTACATTATGACGCCTGTCGAACGGAGGAACGTAAGTGGATATTCCATCAAACCGGTGAATATATCCCAGGGAGTATGTTCCCCAGAAATGGAAGTTACGAAGGTCATACTTTAAAGAGAAGTCTATCCCTTCGGCATCTCCTGTCTCAACGATGAAATCCTTTTTCAGGTAATCGGGCTGGTCGGCATTTGCTTCGGTATCTTCAAACAACTTGTTCCGGTTCAGGTTCGTTAATTGCGGGTAGTACTTATAATACCCTTCCACGTTAAGGCTAAGATTGTTGGTTATATCCCACTCAAAACCAAAGATGGCATGCCAGGCCTGCTGAAGTTTGTTTTTAACATCTTTCCCATTGAACTTTTTCGGCAAATTCTCGGGGCCGGTAAGGAAACCATAGAAGAGATTCACCACATCGAGATCATTGGTTGTGCTGATCAGGTTCTGGGTGTAATATCCTCCTGCTGCCTTCAGCCTGAAATTCTTCGTAACGTTATATTTAACTGCCAGTCGTGGTTCAGGAGAGAAGGTGGAGAGGGAGGCGTAGTATTGTCCCCGTATACCGGGTTCAAAGATAAACTTTCCGATAATCCACTTAAACTTCACAAATAAGTCAATTTCCGTAGAATTTTGAGTGATATCGATGTTTCGGTTGAGGGTGTTATAAAAATCAAAGACAGTTTTGTATCCCGAAAGCTCAAGACCATATTTCAGGGCATTTTTTCCAAAAAAGTATGTAAACTGAAGCCCGCCGTTGAACCCGGATATACTGGAAGACCGGGGCGCTTTATTGGGTTCATCCATGTTCACCTTGTAGTAGGAGTAAGCAAAGTTTCCTTCAAGCAGCACAGCAGATTTACCGGGGATTACGATGAAGTTCCCGCCGCCTCCATAAGAGTCCCAATTATAGCTTACCGGCACTTCCGTAATGACGGAGTTATCAAAATTATATCCTTGCAACGTAGCCATATCGGAGAAATTGAATCCGAATAAATTGATTTTACTCCCGTTGGGTGCATTAACAGAGATCTTCCCATAGATATCCAGGTAGCTGTAAGGAAGCTTCTGATCCAGGTAGGAGTAAAATATTTTTGAACTTTTATCCAGGTATGAATTCTTTACCGACAGGATGAAAGAGGCGCTGGCAGAGTTTTCATTCTTCTGGCGGGCAATGGGCCCTTCCAATAGGGCTTTGGCCCCGAATGTACTGATATCCAGCTTGCCCCCAAACCGGTTTTTGTTCCCGTCGCGAGTAGAGATATCCATGATAGAGGAGATTCGTCCCCCGTATTCGGCATTGAAGCCACCCGTATAGACATCGACATTTTTCAATATATCAACATCAAATACCGAGAAGAGCCCAATGGAGTGAAATGGGTTGTAGACAATCATTCCATCATAAAGCACTTTGTTTTGCACAGGAGGGCCTCCACGGATATAGAGTTGTCCTCCCTGGTCGCCCGAAAAAATGACTCCGGGCAACACGGTAAGATACTGGGCCAGGTCTGGCTGGCCACCCATTGATGGGATCTTTTGAATCTCTTTCGGTGTCACTTTGATGATGGAAGTCTGTGTTTCGCTTTGCTTATCCTGCCTGGCAGCGGAAATGTTGACCTCCCCAAGGTTCACTGACCCGGCTTTCAGGTATAGTTTCTTAGTAATCAGTTCATCGGCTTTGATCGTCAATGGGATCTGAAGAGAGTCAAACCCAATGTAGGTAACCATCAGGAGATAGTCTCCTGGCGGAATACGCGTGATGGCGAAGTAGCCGTTTTCGTCGGTAGGTGCACCCATTGAGGTTTTATAAAAATAGACATTAGTGAAGATAACAGGTTCACCGGTCTCCTTTTCATAGACGAATCCACGTACAGTTCCAAACTGTGCCATTAGGGAAGCAGAGAAGAGAATACCGAGTACACTCAAAGAAACAGTGAGGTAAAGAGAGTGGAAAGACTTCATATCGAGTGTGTAAGGTCAGGGTTGATAAAGCTGGGCAAAAATAGAAAAAATCATTCAGTTAAAAAAGAAATGCCTGAAATTGGGCGACCATGGGATGTGATGGATCTTCATTCACAACTGTCAGGTAACAACCAAGTGCTGATAACTTCCATCCCCTGTGGATCTCGTTTTGTTTGATGATGAAAACACGCCGGAAGTGTTTCCGGGAAGGGATTGATAGCGCAATGCATGCATTGATAGCGCGTTCAATGGCAGCATCCAGCAGGTGTTCGTCTGCCATCTCCAACCTCTCCAGCAGGTCGCATGAGAGGTATCTGAGGCCGGACGTATCCACTGCCTCAATGAACTCCAGAATCACGCGGGAAGGCTGATCCAGTTCATACGGTATCAGATTGTTATAGGATGTCATGACACAGGTCTTAAATTGGCCAGTTTTTGAAAGAGCGACAACTCTTCTTCATTCAAATGCTGAGGGATATCAATAACGATTTTGGCATAGAGATCTCCGAACTCCTGTTTCTTTCCAAAGCGAGGCATGCCCAAGCCCTTCAATCGTAACACTTTACCGTTCTGACTTCCTTTTGGGATGTTGATAGTTACTGTTCCTTTTAATGTTGTAATTGTAATTTTCCCGCCCAGCACAGCAGGATACAAAGGAACATGCACATCGCAATGAAGGTTGTCACCTTTTCGCTCAAACGTTGTGTTTGGGTTGATTGTCACTTTCATATAGAGATGGCCCCGCTCATGACTCCCGCTCCCTTTCCCTCCTTTTCCCCTGATTCGCAGAATCTGTCCATCTTTTACGCCGGCTGGAATCGTTGCTTTGATCGACTCTCCGTCCAGGGTAAGCATTGCCTCAGTTCCCAGGTAGGCATCGGCCAGTGTAATTGAGAGATCGGCCTGGTAGTCCTGCCCTTTGCCAGGAACATCCCGGGCATTGGCATATTGGGCGCCTCCGCTGAAGCCTCCACTAAAGAAGGTGTTGAAGAAATCGGAGAAATCTCCTCCTTCGAAGGCAGAGGTTGATTGCTGCTGAGAGCGCTGATGCCGTCCGCCTTGCTGTTGTGCCCATTGAGCATAGTCGAATCCGCCATCTGCTCCGGCATATTCATGTTGTTTCCAGTTTACACCGAGTTTATCATACTTTTTCCGTTTCTCAGGATCCTTCAGCACTTCGTATGCCTCCCCGATCTCTTTGAACCGGTCTTCCGACTCCTTATTCCCCTGGTTTTTATCAGGGTGGTACTTTACTGCAAGCTTTCGGTAGCTTTTCTTGATCTCATCCTGAGTAGCTGTTTTAGAGATACCAAGTATTTTATAATAGTCTTTATACTCCATGTGGGATTCACCAAAAATATCAGTGGATTCAAAGATACAAAAAGCGTTAAAAATTTCAACAACAGTTGTGTAATTTCTAAAATGTACGTAGGTTTGTCTTGCGTTACTAAGACTTTGTTTTATGCAGAAATTATTATTGCTGGGGGATGAAGCGATTGCACAGGGAGCCCTTGATGCCGGTCTCTCGGGAATCTATGCTTACCCTGGAACTCCTTCTACTGAAATTACCGAATTTGTTCAGAAGTCGAAGTATGCCCATGAGCATGGGATTCATTCCAAGTGGTCGGCCAATGAGAAGACTGCAATGGAGACAGCTTTGGGCATGTCCTATGCAGGTAAGCGGGCAATGGTTTGTATGAAGCATGTTGGACTTAATGTTGCTGCAGATCCTTTTATCAATTCAGCGATAACGGGCGCGAATGGAGGTTTGATCGTAGTTTCGGCCGACGACCCATCCATGCACTCTTCACAGAATGAACAGGATTCCCGCTTTTTTGGAAAATTTGCCCTGGTACCTATCCTGGAGCCTTCCAACCAACAAGAGGCTTACGATATGGTACATTACGGATTCGACCTCTCTGAAAAATACCTCATTCCGGTGCTTATGCGAATCACAACACGGATGGCGCATTCACGGGCTGGTATTGTGAGAAGAGAGGTACGGAAACAAAATGAATTACACCTCCCTTCAGATCTGCGCCAGTTCGTTCTTCTGCCGGCCATAGCCCGGAAACGATACAAACACTTATTGAACAACCATGCCCATTTTATCAGTGAATCGGAAGAGTCACCTTTTAATGTTTATATTGATGGCCATGATAGCTCAACAGGTATCATTGTATGCGGGTTGGCTTATAATTACCTGATGGAGAATTATCCGGATGGGAAGGTCCCTTTCCCCGTTCTGAAGATCGGCCAATACCCTCTTCCTAAGAAGTTGATCGAGAAAATGGCTGATGATTGCGATGAGATCCTGGTGGTTGAGGATGGGTACCCGATGGTGGAGGAGCTGCTGAAAGGCTACCTTGGTATTGGGTTGAAGGTAAAAGGGCGCCTTGATGGCACCATCCCCCGCGATGGAGAACTCAATCCCAACATTCTGGCGGATGCACTCGGAAAGGAAAACACGTTTGGACTGCCGATTCCTAATCTGGTAGTTGGCCGGCCTCCTATGCTCTGTTCCGGTTGTCCGCACATCGACTCCTATAATGCTCTCAACCAGGCACTCTCGACCCTGGAGAAAGGCCGTGTTTTCTCCGATATCGGATGTTATACATTAGGGGCACTGCATCCATATGAGGCAATTAACTCCTGTGTGGATATGGGAGCTTCCATCACCATGGCCAAAGGAGCTGCTGATGCGGGGATGAACCCTGCTGTAGCTGTTATCGGCGATTCAACATTTACCCACTCCGGCATGACTGGTTTGCTGGATGCTATAGTAGAAAAGACACCCATTACGGTACTTATCCTAGACAACGCCACTACGGCGATGACCGGTGGACAGAATTCAGCCGCTATGGGAAGGCTTGAAGATATCTGTAAAGGGCTGGGTGTTGAGGAGGATCATATCCGTGTGATCCGTCCCCTGAAGAAATATCATGAAGATTTTGTCCAGATCCTGGAAGAGGAGCTGGCCTATCAGGGCGTGTCGGTCATCATTCCCCGCCGGGAGTGCATCGTTGCTATCAATAAACGGATGAGGGATAAGTTCAAGAATAAACCAACCGCAACCCCATGAAAAAAGATATCATCCTGGCAGGTGTCGGTGGGCAGGGGATTCTCTCCATTGCTGCCGTAATCGGCTATACTGCCCTGGAACAGGGTATGTTTCTGAAACAGTCTGAAGTTCATGGAATGAGCCAACGCGGTGGGGATGTGATGTCGAATTTAAGGATCTCGCATAATGAGATTGCTTCCGATCTTATCCCCTTTGGACAAGCCGACCTGATTATTGCAGTCGAGCCATTGGAATCCCTTCGTTATCTGCCATTTTTATCCAGGAATGGATGGCTGATTTCCAGTTCAAGGCCTTTTAATAATATTTACAACTACCCCGACATAGAAGAGATCCTGAATGCTATCAGGGGGATTCCTCACCATCTCCTTTTGGATGCTGATACGATGGCGAAAGAGGCGGGATCGTTAAAAGCTGCCAATATTGTGATCCTCGGTGCGTCAGCTCCTTTCCTTGGGATGGATTTCGAGCTTCTTGAAAATGCCATTCGTTTTATATTCAATAAGAAAGGAGAACCTGTGGTTGAATGGAACCTGAGAGCTTTGAAAGCAGGGAAAGAGTTTGCTGACCTCAATCAGCGCAACTTGGCTTAATTTAGCATTACTTCCTATCCATTATTACAGATCTTTAACTCGCTATTATGAGGCTTTTACAACAAAAGACATCTGGCTACAGAGAACCCCAGGAAGCGGAGCGGATTGGCCTCTACCCATTTTTTCGGGTGATTGATTCCGAGCAGGAGACTGTGGTATCGATGAACGGGAAATCGATCCTCATGTTCGGTTCCAACAGTTACCTGGGACTAACCACTCATCCCAAGATTAAGGAGGCTTCTATTGCAGCCATCAAGAAGTATGGATCAGGATGTGCCGGCTCGAGGTTTCTGAACGGTACACTTGACATTCATATAGAACTTGAAAGCCAGCTGGCGGAATTTGTTGGAAAAGAGGCTTCACTGGTATATAGTACAGGATTTCAGGTAAATCAAGGAGTCATACCGACAGTAACCACGCGCAATGACTATATCCTGATTGATGAGTTGAACCACGCTTCAATCATTGAAGCTACCCGGCTTTCCTTCTCACGGGTGTTAAAGTTTCGTCATAATGATATGGCTTCCCTCGAAAAAATGCTGATACGGTGCAAGCCTGATAGGATCAAACTGATTGTAGTTGACGGGGTATTCAGTATGGATGGGGATATCGCAAATCTGCCTGAAATCGTCAAACTGGCTGAGCGTTACAATGCTACAGTCATGGTTGATGATGCCCATTCGATCGGGGTTCTGGGTCTGCATGGAGCCGGTACAGCTTCTCATTTCGGGCTTACCGACCAGGTAGACCTGATCATGGGAACTTTTTCGAAATCTCTTGCTTCTATCGGAGGTTTTATCGCCAGTGACGGGGACACCATCAACTATATCAAGCACCACTCCCGTTCTTTGATCTTCTCTGCCAGCATAACACCTGCTTCGGCAGCCAGCGTGCTGGCTGCCCTGGAGATCATCAGACAGGAACCAGAACGGATTGAAAATCTCTGGTCTTTGACCCATTACACCATAGACCGCTTCAGGAGTCTTGGATTTGATATTGGAAATACTGTCACTCCCATTATCCCGGTTTTTGTGCGGGATACCATGAAAACATTGATGCTTACCCGGATGCTTCAGGATGAAGGGATTTTTGTCAATCCGGTAATAGCACCTGCAGTAAACAAAGATGCAGCTATGATCCGGTTTTCCCTGATGGCTACACATACAAAAGCGCAGATTGACAAGGCGTTGGACTCATTCCATCGTCTCGGAAAAAAGCTGGAGATCATACCCTAATCTTATAATGATCCACCATGGAACTGGAAATTAGACAGGTAAAAAATCAACGGGATCTGAACAGATTTATCGATTTTCAGTTTCGGTTATACAAGGGAAACCCTTACTGGTGTCCACCGTTATGGATGGATGAAATCAAGACACTCCGTAAAGATAAAAACCCTGCATTTGCTCATTGCGAAGCTGAATACTGGATTGCTTACCGGGATAAAAGCCCTGTAGGACGGATTGCAGGACTGATCAATCATAAAGCGAATGAGCGATGGGGAGAGAACCTGGTACGTTTTGGATGGATCGATTTCATTGATGATCCGGAGGTCTCAGATAAACTCATCGAAACGGTCGTTGCCTGGGGAAAGGAGAAGGGGATGACAGGTATTCATGGGCCACTGGGGTTTTCCGATATGGATAACGAAGGCATGTTGATTGAGGGGTTTGATCAGTTAGCCATTATAACTTCCATCTACAATGACCCCTATTACCCGGTCCATATGGAACGGATGGGATTTGTCAAGGCAGCCGACTGGGTACAATATGAGTTTGATATTCCGCCTATTCCCGAAAAATTTGAAAAAACAAAGACTCTGGTAGAGAAGCGTTATAATGTGCATGTGGTGAAGACCAAGAAAAAGAAGGAGTTACTCCCCTATGCCCGGAAGATGTTCAGGATGCTCAATATTGCCTTTGATGAGCTTTATGGATTCGCTTCTCTGACCAACGAACAAATGGATGCCTATACCAAACAGTATTTTGGGTTCATCCGTCCCGAGTTTATCTCCTTTGTCGTTAATGAGCAAGATGATATCGTTGGCTTTGGCATTTCGCTACCGAACCTTACCTATGCACTCCAGAAGTCCAACGGCCGTTTGTTCCCTTTTGGCTGGTATCATTTGCTTAAGGCAATGCGGAATAATGAGATTATCGACATGTACCTGCTTGGAGTTCATCCCGATTATCATGGGAAGGGAGTTGCCGCACTGTTCTTCTATGAAATGAATAAGGCTTACCTCGATTTCGGAATTAAAAAAGCTATCTCAAGCCCCCAACTGGAGGAGAACTCGAAGGCGTTGTCGATCTGGAAAAGCTTTCCGGCGAATCAGAATGTGCTCCGCAGGGTTTGGATTAAACAATTTTAAGTAGCGAGGTAGCGAAAAGCGAAATGCGAAAAGCGAAAAGCATTCTAATAACCGGGGCGAGTGGTTTTATTGGCAGCCATCTGGTAGAGCAGGGTCTGAGCAGGGGGTATGAGGTATACGCTGCTGTTAGAAAAACAAGTTCACGAAGATATCTTACCGATACCCGCATTCGGTTTCTGGAACTGGATTATCCTTCCCCTGAAAGTTTGGCTAGTCAGCTAGCAGCATTGAAGACCAATGGAATACGGTTTGATTTTATCATTCATAATGCTGGTACTACAAGGGCTCGCAATGGTGAGGAGTTCGATCTCGTCAACAATCTCTTTACGCAACACCTGGTTGAAGCATTGGAAGCGACCGGGTTGATTCCCGAGAAGTTTGTCTATATCAGCTCTCTTGCTGCCATAGGACCGGGCGATCCGGTTACCATGCATCCTATCTCTGATGAAACGCCACCCCATCCGATTGATATGTATGGGAGGAGCAAACGGGCTGCGGAGGTTTACCTCCAATCCAAATCCGATTTTCCCTGTCTGATACTACGGCCCACGGGTGTGTATGGCCCACGGGAAACTGATTACCTGGCAGTTTACCGGAATCTGAATAAGGGCTTTGAGTTTTACGCAGGGTGTGCCGGGCAGAGGGTAAGTTTTCTCTATATCACTGATCTTGTCAACCTGATTTATGAGGCCATGAATTCTGACTGCTTCAATAAAATCTGGGTGGCCTCGGATGGCCGTAATTATTCGGTCAGGGAGTTTTCGTCCCTGGTGAAGAAAATCCTGAGGAAGAAGGCTATTCAAGTGATAGTGCCACTTCCTGTTGTTCGTCTTCTGGCTGGAATTCTGGAGTTTGCGTATCGTCCTTTCGGAAAGGTTCCCCTTTTAAACCGGGAGAAAGTGGCTATTATGGGAAGTATGAACTGGCAATGCGATCCTACATCTTGTTTTAGGGACCTGCATTTTTCTCCACAATACGACTTGGAGCGGGGGTTAAAGGAGACCATTGCCTGGAATCGGGAACAGGGCCGGATTTAGAAAAAAAGAGGCTGTCTCATTTTTGAGACAGCCTCTTTTTTTCTAAATGGAGAATAAATTTAATATTTATCCCAGAACAGTTTTGTTCCAACATCATCTCCACCAATAGCAGCTGCAGCAGCTGCACGGTTTGCACCATTTAAGGTTTGTTCTGCAGTTGGATATGTTAACCGCAATGGAACAACACTTTCGGCATCAGGAGGAGGAACAAGTACTGGATAATCTAACATTCTCCAGGCAGTCCAACCCTCAAACCCACGATTATAGAGAGCGATCCATTTTTGAATACCAATTTTCTCTTGCCATGTGCCTTGAGCAGTTGCATAAGCCACATTCGTTTGAGCCAGGTATGCATCAGCTTCAGCAGGAGTACCTCCATAGGATTCAATGGAGGCCCTGATTCCAGCATTATAATGCGCTTCAGCAGTTCCACCTACGCTGAAACCTCTCTCGGCTCCTTCAGCCAATAAAAATTCAACTTCGGCCAGATCAAAGAAATCTGACGGGTAAACAGCTTCTGTAAGGGCTGGAGCAACATGCGAAAATTGGCTGAAGTCGTTAGACTCACCGTAAAGTCCTCCGATATATGCCGGAGGATCCCCAACTGTGGTAAAATAAAACGGCAGCCTGGGATCAGTTAAATCGTTCAGCACATCTATAAACGTGTTTGCCCCCACAAAGTCATTTCTGCCACTGAGTACCAGATTTTCGTTAACGGGGTTGTTGTTAGGCTGAGAACTCATATAAGCCATTAACGCATTGTCGCTATTCGATGTGATGACTCCTGCTGTAACAGCATCAGCAACAGTTGTGGCAGCCAGTGCATTATCCACATCAGCCAAAAGCATGCCCATCCTTAATTTCAGGGAATTGGCAAATTTATACCACTTACTAACATCGCCGTAGAACATATTATCTGCACTTCCAAAACTAGCCTGTGCCTGATCCATCGATGCAATTGCGGCAGAAAGCCTGACAATCAGATCTTTGTAAATGGTAAGGCCATCATCATATTTGGGCAGTAAAACGGCAGCATCCAATGCTTCGGTATAGGGGACATCCCCAAACGTTTCAACAAGCACGGCATACGAATAAACGGCCAGAACCTCAGTAATGGCAAGCTTGTTTGTGAGGACAGCAGCGCCATCGCCAGGCAGTGTTCCTGTTTCCGCTAACACTTTTGCAGATTCCTTTAGATTCATCAGAACATCTCTGTACAAAATATTCCAGAAATTGCCAGGAATCGGACGGGTTGTGATATCGTAATTGGCTTCATCAATATAGGTAGTTTCAGTCCATTGCTGGACATACATGCGGAAATTGTTTCGGTTAACATTTGGCGTAGTCATGCCGTTGGAAAGAGCTAACTGGGCCCCTATGAATAAGGATTCTCCGGGAACGTTCGTTGGATCTTTTATGTTAACATTTAGCTCCTCGAGTTTCGTACAAGACGAAAACACCAGGAATGTCAATATAATTGCTACTATGTTTTTCATAACTTTTTATCTTAGAAGGTGAATTTTAAGTTTAAGCTAAAATCACGTGTCGTAGGCAGTGACCCTGTTGTATATCCTTGCAAGTTCCCTGCTCCCAATCCTGATTCAGGATCTGCATGAGGCAGGTTTTTAAAGATGATTAAAACATTCGAAGCCACGGCTGTTAGAGTTATCCCCGTAATAAATGTATTTTTCAATACTTTGGCAGGGATTGTATACGACAACGCGATATGCCTCAGTTTGACATAGCTTGCATCATACACAAAGGCTGCATTCGGAAGTCGGGCATACCCGAAGGAGCCATAGTTGGAAGCAGCTATCCTGGTTGCGTTGACTGAGCCGTCCTGATTTACACCTTCATTGATAAATCCACCGCAATCGGCTGCATATCCTTGGGCAGGATCATTATTGATATATGTAAGCGGATCTCTGACAGGATTGCCAAGGTCGTTCGTATAAGAGGTCTCTTCATATAAACCGGTGGCCAATCCATAATACATGTCAAGTGAGAAGATGTCTCCACCTTTCTGGAAATCGATTAAGAAAGAGAATGACCAGTTTTTATAGGATAGGGAGTTTAACAAACCACCTTGCCAATCGGGGTTAACGTTCCCTATCACTTGGTCAGAAGTGGCTGTTCTCAAGTATCTCCCGTTTGTTGAATCTACGATCTTCTCTCCATCATCATTATAAATAAAATCTGTTCCGTAGATTGTACCATAGGGCTGTCCAACCATTGCATTGATGGAAACACCTCCCTGGAATCTTCCTAACTGCAGGTTGTCAACACCCTCCAGCAGGCTAAGAACTTTGTTATAGTTCTTTGACCAGTTCAACGTAATATCCCATTTGAAGTTCTTTGTTTTAATTGGCGTTGCATGGAGAACAAATTCGATCCCACTATTTTGGATTTCACCAGCATTGATGATTTTAATGTTATAACCTGTGCTGGTTGAAACCGGAAGTGGCAGAATTTGATTGATGGTATTGGTTTTATACAATGCCAGGTCAAAACCAAGTCGTTTGCCGAGGAAGTACATTTCAAGACCACCTTCAATGCTTTTGGTGTTTTCAGGTTTCAACTCAGGGTTTTTCTGTGTAGTTGGAACCGCTGTTGTCAACCCGTTGAATGGAGATAATACAAGGTAATTATCAACAAGCTGATCAAAATCGGGGCTATTACCTACCTGCGCATAATTCAACCTGATTTTTCCAAAGGAGAGCCATTTTGCGTTAGGGATTACATTGGAAAAGATGAAGTTACCGGAAACGGAGGGATAATAGTAAGAATTATTATCTGCCGGCAGCGTTGAAGATTGGTCTCTTCTGATCGTACCATCCAGATAAAGGTAGTTTTTAAATCCTAGTGAAGCGCTGGCATAAATACCGTAAACTCTAACTATTGAAGCAAGCTCTTTAGAGAGGGGCAACGGGCCGGCGCTGTTTTGTAATGAATAGAGTTCAGGAACGGCTAAGCCTCCGCTGGTAGCTGAAATCAGTCGGTTGTATTTTGTCTGCCTGATATTCATCCCCAAAATAGCTTTCAGGTTAAAAGATTTCGACAGATTCTTGTTAAAGTTAGCCATGACATCATAGTTATACTCACTGAAGGTAATATCCCTTCTCAGGTAACCAGATCCCTGATCACTCCTGCCGATACTGCCGTCAGGCCCGGTGCCAATGCCAAACGTACCAGGTACACTACCAACAGCTCTTCTTTCTTCCTGGAGTTCGGAGTATGTGTCAACTGAAATCCGGCCAAAAATGTTTAACCATTCAGCGATTTTATAGGTGACACCCACGTTTCCGATAAAGCGGTTCCGCCTGTCGGATTCATAGTTTTGATACCTTGTCCAATATGGGTTATCCCAGTAAATGGGATTTGCATCAGAGGGGTCAGAGTAGTTCCAGGTTACATTACGATCAGTAAGCTCATACATGTCCTTCTGCTGCTGAATGTCAACGTTGGTTTGCCACCATTGACGCATCGAACCCATGATGTTATCATTATAACCGGTTGAGTTACGACCTTTTGCCGTGTTAATTGAGTAGTTTCCGTATCCTGCAACAGTTAACCTGTCGTTTACGTTCCAGGTTCCGCTCAACATTACATTGTTTTTTTCCAGTTTACTGTTCGGCATCAAACCGTTTTGTGTATAGTTTGTGTAGGATAACCTATATGTGCCACCTTTGAAAGCATTCTCGATGGAAAGCGTATTAACAAACGTCAACGGTTTTTCAAAAAAGGTAACGGGATCGTTTGCAGCCACGGTGTATGGAGTGGCCTTGAGGAAATTCGGTGACTCGGGGTCAACAGCATCCCATTGGTAAACCATGCTGCCATCAAACGGGGCGCCATAGGAAGCATCCTCAGAAGTTACAACCCATTGGGTAGTCGGTTGCCCGGCATAGGTAGGATCAACGGTGATTGTATTATCGGCATTGATATACCTTTCATACCAATAGTCTCCCGGGCCATAGTAGTATTGTCCGTAACCAGCACCGTAATCTTTCTGGTAACGAATAAAAGTAGATCTGTCAACAAAACCAATGGATGCACTGGTACTGAACGTCACGCCAGCGCCTTTTCTCACCATTCCTGTAGCTTGTTTCCCTTTTTTAGTGGTGATCATGATCACACCGTTTGCAGCCCGCGAACCGTACAATGCTGTTGCAGCTGCACCTTTCAACACGTTAATGCTCGCGATATTTTCAGGATTGATATCCGAAGCAGCATTACCAAAGTCGTAACCTGTTCCAGCCTGTTCCTGAGCACGCGTGTTTGTTACATCGTTATTTACAGGGACACCGTCCACAACAAATAGGGCCTGGTTGTCGCCTGTCAACGATTTAGCGCCACGTAACAGGACATTTGTGGAACCACCCAAATTGGTGGTTGAAGTCACATTTAAACCTGCGACTTGTCCTGCCAGGGAATTTACAAAGTTATCTTGTTTGACCATGCTAACCTGGTCACCCTGTACTTCCTGGGTTGAGTACCCAAGAGACTTTTTCTCCCTCGGAATGCCGAGAGCAGTGATTACCACTTCATCCATAACCAGAACATCTGATTCCATCGAAATGTTGATGGTGTTGGATTTGCCCAATTCAACTTCCAGGCTCTTCATTCCAACAAAGGAGAAGATAAGTGTGTTGTACTCTGTCGGAACGGCTAACGTGTAGTTCCCGTCCAAATCAGTCGTGGTACCTATTGTCGTACCTTTTACCAACACGGTCACTCCCGGAATCGAGCTGCCATCATCAGATGATGTAACCGTACCGGTTATGGTTCGTGTTTGTGCAAACACTCCTTGCAATCCTACAAATAATAGTAGGGCAAGGATCATAGTAAATTTTCTCATAATTTTTGGTTTTGATTTGTAAATGGTTTACTAATCAGTAAAGACGAACAACATTCTAATAAATGAGAGTAACTACAATATGGTTCCTGATTTAACCATATAAAGAAACCAATTAATCAAATTAGTTAATCAGGTTGTTATGAATCCGGATGCAAGTTAACAACTAAATCAATTAAGAAACAATTTTTTTTAACATAAATTTAACAAAAAATTAAAAAAAAAATCTTTTGCCAACAAATTCAATTACTTACACCCGATAGATTTTTCAATTTTTTGTAAAAGAAACCGAAGAGGATAATCAACAGTGCATAAACCGCTGTTGAAAACCATGGTATTTCGGGCCGGAAGAGATGAAAAACGGTGATCAGAATAGTAGGGACCGAGAAAAGGTAGTAGCCTATCTGGCGGATGTTCCAAAGAAGAATGATGCCGGAGAAAGCGGTGGCATGAAGTAAAAACAAGCCCAAAAAAAGCAGCGTCACCTGTGTTGCTGACCAGGTCCTGTCAGGGATATACTGGTTTATAACCTCTGTGATCCAGCCCGAATAGAATAGGGCCAGCAAACAAAGTAATGCCATGATGCCGTAATAGATCCAGGCAAAGAGACAAAGAACTGAAAGAAGGAGAGGCCGTTTCCCTGCTTGCTTCTCTTGTCCGCCGGAACCATTAGTGTTTACTGTTGCCATTGTTTAGTGCATCTGTTTCAACTGGGAACTATACAAAATGATAAACAAACCTGAAAAGAGTAGTTCGATGATGGAAGGACTGGGTAATTTCAGGAAATACATGGGTGCAATCAACAGTAAAATCTGTGCAACTGTATAGACATGGAACCCGACTTTCCGCAACCGCCACATCATGACAGCTCCGGTGATGGATACGATATATAACAGTCCGGTAATAAAAAAGAATTCTGGTGTTGCGTTCAACAGCATATCCATCTCCGGAAGGTTTAGTCTCTCCAGGATCTCTTCAGCTACCACAACGAAAGTGTCAAAGAAGCCTGCGATGAATAAGCTTGAAAAAGCGTTCAACCCACTCCCGATGAAGGTGAGAATACATAGAATAGTCAGTAACCGGGATCGGTTAGGGTCAGTCGATACTTCGGGAAGCAGAGGCTGTTCGTCCATCAATGTATGGTAATTTAAGAGAAATTGGATTTATCTCCCACATACTGTGATTTGCCAAATCCAAGGATAGGCAGGAAGATAAAACGGAGGAAAAAGAGCCCGACCGTAAATGCTTCATCTTTCCCGAAACTTTTGGAGAGTCCATTCAGGATGATGATATAAATCACAATGTTTACAAAAGGGATGAGCATAATCAAGATAAACCACCAGGGCTTCCCGGCTATCTTAATCACCATTAGGTAATTGTAGATTGGGATGATGGCAGCCCAACCGGGTTCACCCGCTTTTTCGAGAACGAACCAAAGGGCAACAATCTCCAGGATCAAAATGGAGATGCTAATGATAATAATCGGAATCAGGATTGCAATCACGAGTGCGATCCAGGGATAAGCCTCAGCTGTTGTTTCCATGGTTAAATTTATTTATGATGATCAAAGATATTAATAATTGCACATGAATTGCCATTGATTGCATGCATTTATACTCTCATACTCTCATACTCTCATACTTTTTAACCCAGATCTCCTACGAGCGCCTCAACCTCTTCCAGGATTTCACACGACTTAACCAGTTCTTTCATCTTATTATGGTCAGGGTATAACGGACGGTCGATGTCGAGGAAATCAACATGGCGCCTTACCACCTCTTTTGCTTTTACTGTTCCGGCTCCGAATTTATATTCCCTGAAATCGAGGGCCTGGGCGGCAGCCATGATCTCGATTCCGAGAATCCCATAGGCATTGTCAAGGATCTGGAAGTTTTTCAGGGCCGTGTTCATTCCCATAGAGACAAAGTCCTCTTGATCGGCTGCAGCTGGAATCGACTGGATGGAGGCTGGAGCGGATAGGATCCGTTGCTCTACGATCTGCATATCGGCAGTATACTGGCTCAGCATCAAACCACTGAACATGCCGGCTCCTTTGGTCAGGAAAGCCGGAAGCCCTACGCTCAGTGCCGGGTTATTCAGCCGGTTCATCCTCCGTTCCGACATAACGCTCACCATGGTGACCACTATACCTGCCATATCCATCGGGACAGATACCGGTGATCCCTGGAAATTGGCTCCTGAAAGTTGCATATCCTCTTCTGGGAAGAAAACGGGGTTATCGCCCACACCATTCAGTTCAATTTCAACCTGCGAACGGGCATAGGCCAGAGCATCATGTGCGGCTCCGATCACCTGCGGGGTGGAGCGCATCGAATAGGCATCCTGGACTTTACATTTGATCGTTCCTTCATAGAGACCTCCTCCTTTCACGCACTTCAATATGGCGGCCGCACTCCGGATGGCTCCTTTGAAACCACGCACTTCATGCAGCCTCGGATTGTAGGGCTTCATATTTGCTTTCATCGCTTCCAGCGACATTGAAGCGGCAATTTCTGCCTGTTTCATCCACCTGTTTGCATCGTAGAGGAAAATCGCGCTCATGGCTGTCAATACGTTGGATCCATTGATAGTAGCCAAACCATCGCGGGCTTTCAACCCGGGGACAGGGATGCCGGCACGGTCGAGCGCCTCTTTGCCTGTGAGAATCTCACCTTTATAATAAGCATGCCCTTCGCCCATCATCAACAAGGCGATCTGAGACATCGGGGCGAGGTCGCCACAGGCACCAACAGAGCCTTTTTGGCATACATAGGGAGTGACCCCTTTGTTGAGCATATCTACCAGGGTTTGGGTAATTTCCAGGCGGGAACCCGAATTTCCATGGGCATGCACGTTGATACGGCCCAGCATGGCTCCCCGAACCCACTCCAGGGGCATTGGATCTCCGATCCCGGCGGCATGGTTATAAACCAGATATTTCTGGAAATCTTTTACCTGGTTGTCGTTGAGAACAACTTCTGAAAATTCTCCGATTCCGGTGTTTACCCCGTACATGATTTCTCCTGCCAGGATCTTTTTTTCAAGCATCTCACGGCATCTGTGGATACGTGATACAGCATCAGGGTGCAATTCTACTTTCTGGTTATGGCGCGCTACATTTACCACATCTTCTATGGTGAGGCCTGCGCCGTTAATTATATAGGTCATGGGGAAAAGTTTATTGTTAGTAATAAGGTCATTTTTTGCCCCTAAATCCCATGAAGGGGACTTACTCCCCCTTGAGGGGGCTGGGGAGTAATTCTTGTCATTCGTCATTCATGCTCATTCCTGTTCATTGGATATATTCAATTAACGTGCTGGCGGGAACAGACTTTTGTTCCCCGGTTTTCATATTTTTCAGTGTTATCGTCCCGGAAGCGATTTCTTCTTTGCCGGCAAGGGCAACAAAGGGGATCTGCTTGCGATTGGCATAATCGAGTTGCTTTTTTAGCTTAACCGGATCGGGATAAATTTCAGCAGCAATTCCGGCTTTCCTGACTTCTCGCAGCAATTGCATGGAGTATCGTTCCTCTTCCTCTCCGAAATTCACAAGGAGCAAACGGGTGGTTGACCGGATGGCATCAGGGAAGAGATTGCGGTTCATCAGGACATCATAGATCCGGTCTGCACCAAATGAGATCCCGACTCCGGAGAGGCCGGGTAAACCAAAGATGCCCGTAAGGTCATCGTATCTGCCTCCTCCGCACAAACTGCCGATGGCTAAATCTCTGGCCATTACCTCGATGATGGTCCCGGTATAGTAGTTGAGTCCGCGTGCAAGCCTGAGGTCAAACTCAAATCTATTCCCTATTTCAAGGGTTTTCAAGTATTTCAGCACAAGGCACATCTCATCGAGCCCTTTTTTCCCAGTATCGGATTCTGCAAAAAGTTGTTCCAGAAAGGCATTTTTCTCTTTGATCTTCCCCTCCAGAGTGAGCACAGGCTGTAACATGGAGATTGATTCAGCGGGCAGCCCGCGTTGCGACAACTCCTCGTTGACTTTCTCCAGGCCGATCTTGTCGAGCTTGTCAATCGCTATTGTGATATCTGTCAGCTTATCGGCAGCACCGATTGCTTTGGCAATTCCGGATAGGATCTTGCGGTTGTTTAGCCTGATCACGACAGGGAGGTTCAGTCGGGTAAATATCTCATCAATGATTTGGACCAACTCCACTTCATATAGAAGCGAATCACTCCCGATCACATCCACATCGCATTGGAAAAATTCGCGGTATCTCCCTTTCTGCGGCCGGTCGGCACGCCACACGGGCTGGATCTGGTATCGTTTGAATGGGAAGTTGAGTTCATGCTGATGCTGCACTACGAAACGCGCCAGGGGTACAGTAAGGTCGTATCGCAACCCTTTTTCGGAGATCTGTGAAGTGAAAGAGGAGAGATCCCTGATGCCTGATGTCTGATGCCTGATGCCGGAATCTGCCAACTGCCGACTGCCAACTGCCAACTCTTTTATTCCCTTTAAAAAGTCTCCCGAATTGAGGATGCGAAAAAGTAGCTTCTCTCCCTCTTCGCCATATTTCCCCATCAGAGTGGAGAGATTCTCTATGGCCGGGGTTTCGATTGGCTGATAACCGTGAAGCAGAAAAACAGCCCTGATCGTGTCAAAGATGTAATTTCTGCGGGCCATCTCAACCGGCATGAAATCGCGGGTGCCTTTAGGAATAGATGGTTTCTGGATGGGCATTCAATCTATTTTGGGCAAAGATAATATTATTGCGCATGAATTGCCATGGATTGCGCATGAATTGCCCAGCAATATTTTGGAGATTTCAAGGTAACTGGATCCCTAACCGGTTGAAAACACTGTTCATATAATCCTTCACGTTTGTCGCTCCCTCTTTTGGGGCCCAGGGGGCGAAGTTCTTGTCGTCGATCGGGCTGTAAGGGCCATCTTTGATCTCATATACGATGGTTCCGGGCACTAGCGCGAAAATGGAATGAAAGGTACGCTCTGGGATCTCTGCACCAAAGGTTCCTTCAAGTGGAGCGATAATGCAATGGTCGGTGATGTTCCCTGATGCGTCAAATTCAACGACTAGCAACCTTCCCTGAAGTACGGTAAACACCTCGCGCTTATCAGGTTTCTCGTGGTTATGTGGTTGGATATAGCTATAAGGTTCAATCGCATTGAGTAACCGCTGGAGCGTGTCCTCGTAGGTTTTATGGAAATTGTAATTCTTCCGCCCTCGCGGAGACTCTTTTGCGAGCTGGCTGACGTTGTTGATAAGCTGTTGGTCTATTCGGATCATATAGTGATATGGTGATATGGTGATATGGTGCCGTGGTGCAGGAATCACATACGTCTCACGTCTCACGTCCCACGTCTCACGTCCCACGTCTCACGTCCCACGTCTCACGTCCCTCATCCTTTAAGTTTCTTATACCGTATCCTCTTCGGCTCCTCATCGCCAAGACGTTTTTTCCGGTTCTCTTCATAATCGGAATAGCCGCCTTCGAAAAAGCAGACCTGCGAATCACCTTCGAAAGCCAGGATATGGGTAGCTACGCGATCCAGGAACCAGCGGTCGTGAGATATGATCACAGCGCAGCCGGCAAAATTTTCCAACCCCTCTTCCAGGGCGCGAAGCGTATTGATATCGATGTCGTTGGTAGGCTCATCCAGCAACAACACATTTGCTTCTTCTTTGAGGGTGAGAGCCAGGTGCAGTCTGTTTCGTTCGCCTCCCGACAGGGCTCCGCATTTCTTCTCCTGGTCGGCACCGTTGAAGTTGAACCGTGCCACATAGGCTCGTGCATTCATCGAACGGCCTGCTAGCTGGATGATCTCACTGTTGCCCGAGATCACCTGGTAAACGGTTTTTTCGGCGGCGATGGAAGTGTGTGACTGATCCACATATCCTATCTTCACCGTATTGCCTATGACAAATGATCCTGAAACAGGTTGTTCCGATCCCATGATCATGCGAAAGAGGGTAGTCTTCCCGGCGCCGTTGGGTCCGATTACGCCCACAATGCCAGCCGGTGGGAGAGCGAATTGCAGCTTCTCGAACAGCAGCTTGTCGCCAAAGGATTTGGCGACACCGTTAGCTTCGATCACCTGGTTTCCCAGGCGGGGTCCATTCGGGATAAAGATCTCCAGTCGCTCCTCTTTTGATTTGACATCTTCGTTTATCAGCCTCTCATATGCATTGAGCCTGGCCTTTCCTTTCGACTGCCGCGCTTTTGGCGACATCCTCACCCACTCCAGCTCACGGTCAAGTGTCTTTTTCCTTTTACTTTCGGTTTTCTCTTCGTTGGCCAGCCGCTGTGTTTTCTGCTCCAGCCAGGAGGTGTAGTTCCCTTTCCATGGGATTCCCTCTCCGCGGTCAAGTTCGAGGATCCATCCGGCAACGTTATCCAGGAAATAGCGGTCGTGGGTGATGGCAATCACAGTCCCTTTGTATTGCTGCAGGTGTTGTTCCAACCACTGCACCGACTCGGCATCCAGGTGGTTGGTTGGCTCGTCGAGGAGAAGGATCTCAGGTTCCTTCAACAACAGGCGGCACAGCGCCACCCGGCGGCGTTCTCCTCCTGAAAGGATCTTCACCGGCGTTTCAGGTTCAGGGCAACGGAGGGCATCCATGGCACGTTCCAGTTTGCTGTCGAGGTTCCACGCATCGTGCTGCTCCAGTTGCTCTGTGAGCGCGCCTTGCCGGGCAATCAGTTTCTCCATCTCGGCATCGCTCATGGGCTCGGCAAACCGGTTGTTCACTTCATCGTATGTCTTCAACAGGTTCACGACTTCCTGAACTCCCTCTTCCACGATCTCTTTTACGGTTTTGGTTTCGTCCAGATGAGGCTCCTGTTCCAGCATTCCAACTGCGTACCCCGGTGAGAAGACCACCTCCCCCTGGAACGATTTCTCGGTGCCGGCGATGATTCGCAGCAGGGTAGATTTTCCGGAACCGTTCAATCCGATGATGCCGATTTTGGCTCCATAGAAGAAGGAGAGGTAGATGTTTTTTAGCACCTGTTTATGGGGTGGGAATGCCTTGGAGACATTTACCATAGAGAAGATTACCTTGCGATCGTCTGACATATGTTCAATTACGAATTACGAATTACGAATTGTTGCAGGTTGTCAGTTGTCGGTTGTCGGTTGTGGGTTGTCGGTTTTTACCGACGGCAATTCATTCCTTATCACTTTCATCATTCCTATCACCTCCTGACCCCCTGACCTCCTGACCCCCTGACTTCCTTACTATTTCCCCGATATCAGTTCGTTGATCTTCGCCGTTTCCGCCTCCCACGAGTAGTTCTTCACAACAAACTGATAACCCCGTTCTGCGATGGTGGAGGCTAGTTTTTCATTGTTCAGCAGATTGATGATAT
>Ga0268276_1000260_pt1 | contig 63955 bp, 81 predicted proteins | sample saktaG_4_FD_190145 | JGI IMG/M metagenome (GOLD analysis project Ga0268276, IMG submission 190145) | Saline water microbial communities from Sakinaw Lake, British Columbia, Canada - sak_2010_1_5_45m | ecosystem: Environmental > Aquatic > Non-marine Saline and Alkaline > Saline ... | reverse complement strand
TAAAAGAAGTTTTTCTCTGAAACTTGTTTCAGCTATCTGTCCGTAGGACGCAGGCTTTTCTCTCCTAACTCGGGTGGGCAAAAAATGAAATTTTAAATTTGGTCGATTTATCGACGCTGGGAACATCTATTAAATCCACTTCCAATAAGATTTAATCTTGAAACTTATAAGTTTCAACAGAAATTTATATATTTAAATAACTAAAAGTTCTATAATGGATTATATTATAAATAAAGAAAAATATCTTGAACAATTAAAAAACAGGTGTAAATTAAAAGGTTTTTCAGAACAAACAATTAAATCCTATTCCTATAATGTAAAAAAGTTCTTGGAATTTATTGAAAAAAGTAGACTTAATCTATCAAATGATGCAGTTAAGTCCTATTTACTAATTAATAATGTTGGAATAAATTCATCGAGATTACAATATGCTTCTATTAGCTTCTTTTTTAGAGAAATTTTAAACAAACCATTTTCATTTGAACAAGTTCCAATAAAGAAAAAAGAAAAACAACTTCCAAAAGTGATTTCAAAAGAAAAAATAAAACAAATGGTAAAATTAACTGAAAATCTAAAACATAAATTAATTATAAAATTATTATATTCCTCTGGATTAAGACTGCAAGAGTTAATTGATTTAAAAAGAAAAGATATTGATTTTGAAAGAGGAATTATTAATGTTAAAAAAGGAAAAGGTAAAAAGGATAGAATCACTTTAAACTCAGAAGCATTAAAATTAGATTTATTAAAATATTATAGCAAGAATATCTTCAAAACAGAATATATTCTTGAAGGAAGAAATGGAAAATACACTAAAAAATCTGTTCAAAAAGTTTTAGATCAAGCAGGTAAAAAAGTAGGAATCAAGGTTACTCCACACATGCTAAGACATAGCTTTGCAACACATTTATTAGAACAAGGCACAGATATAAGGCATATTCAAAAACTTCTAGGACATTCAGATTTAAAAACAACTGAAATTTATACACATGTATCTACAAAAGACTTATCAAATATAAAATCCCCTTTAGATAATATATAATATGGAAATTAAAAAAATCTCTGAAACAGAATATAAAATACCTAAAACAGGGAAAATGAATGTTGGAGTTAAAATATTTGCAAACGAAAAACTATTAACAAATATGCAAGAAGATGATACTTTAAATCAAGCATCAAATGTTGCTAAACTCCCTGGAATTATGGGAGATGTTATGGTTCTTCCTGATGGTCACCAGGGATATGGCGCTAACATTGGTTGTGCTGCTGCTTTTGATTTAAAAAAAGGAGTTATTAGCCCAGGTGCAACAGGTTTTGATATTAATTGTGGTGTACGTGTGCTTGCTACAAATATTAAAGAAAAAGATTTTCTAAAAAAAAGAAAAGAAATTTTACATGATATAAATAAAACAATTCCTTCTGGTGTTGGAAGAGGAGGGGAAAGATTAAGCCCAGAAACAATTAAACAAGTTTTAATTAAAGGTTCTGAATGGGCCCTTGAAAATAAGTTTGCAACTAAAGAAGATTTAAAAAATACAGAAGAAAATGGAAAAATAAAAAATGCAAACCCCAAAGATATTTCTCAAAGGGCATTAGCAAGAGGATTATCTCAATTAGGTACACTTGGAGCAGGAAATCATTTTATAGATGTTCAAGTTGTAGAAGAAATATTTGATGAACAAACTGCAAAAAAATTTGGGTTAATTAAAGGAAATATTTGTATTATGATTCATTGTGGTTCACGTGGATTAGGTCACCAGATTGCTTCAGATTATATTCAAGCAATTGAAAAAGAATATGGAAGTGAAAAATTTCCAGATAGGGAATTAGGATATGCACCTATAAATTCAGAATTAGGTAAAAAATATTTCTCTGCTATGAATTGTGCTATTAATTTTGCTTTTTGTAATAGGCAAATAATTATGCATAAAATAAGAGGATTATTGAAAAAATATTATCCTAACTTAAAATCAAATTTAGTTTATGATATAACTCATAATATATCCAAGATAGAAAAACATAAGATTAATGGAAAATTAAAAGAGATTCTTGTTGTGAGAAAAGGTGCAACTCGAAGTTTTAATGGACAACCTGTTTTAATTCCAGGGAGCATGTCTACTCCTTCATTTATACTTGTGGGAACAAAACAAGCAGAAGAAAAATCATTTGCAAGTTCTGCTCATGGTGCAGGTAGAGCTCATTCAAGAATGTGGGCACATAAACAATTAAATATGAATCAACTTAAAAAACTACTTGAGAAAAAAGATATTTTGCTTGAAGGAAGCAACAAAGCAACAATTGAAGAATCTGAATTTTCATATAAAGATGTTGAAGAAATTATTGATGTTACTGTAAATGCAGGTCTTGGAAAAAAAGTTGCAAAATTAAAACCTTTGGCTGTTATTATTGGGTGAAAAACCCTTCAAAAGATAATATAAACAAAAGATATATAAATGTATAACCTTTGTTAATTCTATAAAATGGATATAAAAATTCCCCTTATAAATAGACTTAAAAAAGAATCACATCGACAAATAGCTTTTGCTCAAGATTTAATTATCGAAGAAGTATACAAAGTAATCCCAAAAGCTGTTTTGCACGGAGGAACCTGCATATGGAGATGTTATTTTGGGAAAAGATTTTCAGAGGATTTAGATTTTTATTTTCCAAACGACAAAAGAAAAATAAATGAAATTTTTGAAAAATTAAAAAAGCAAGGGTTTGAAATTCTTAAAAAAAAGATTTCAGAGAGAAGCGTATATTCTGAATTAAAATATAAAAGAACATCTGTAAGATTAGAAGCTACTTTTCAAAAAAAAATTGGAGAATTATTAAACTATGAAAAAATTAATGGAACTATTGTTCCCATTTATGGATTGGGCCCTGAACAACTAATAAAAGAAAAGGCAAATACTTATTTGAAAAGAAAGAAAATAAGAGATTTGTATGATGTTTATTTTCTATTAAAATATATTAAAAGATTTAAAGAAATTGAAAAAGAAATTGAAGAACTTATTAAAAAATATGCTCCTCCCTTGGATAAGGAAAATTTAAAAATAATAATTCTTGAAGGAATTATTCCTGAATGCGAAGATTTAATAAAATATATAAAAAGAAAATGGGAAAATCCAAACATTTAAACAAAATAAAGACATTATTTGAAACCAGCCCAATTGTAAGTTTTAAATCAATTGAAAGAATAATTAGGGTAAAAAAACCCACTAAAAGTAATTATGCTAAACTATTAATCTCAAACTTAATTAAAAGGGGATATATAAAAAAAATCTCTAAAGGGGCATACACTTTACATGATGACAATTCTTTAGCTGTTTTATGCTTTGCTCCATCTTATTTAGGGTTACAAAGTGCCTTAAGCGCCCATAACCTTTGGGAACAAGAAACCATCCCTGTAATTATTACTTCAAAAAAAATAAGAATAGGAATAAGAAACATTCTTGGAGGAAATGTATTAATTAGAAAAACAAATAAGAAATTTATTTTTGGTATAGAGTATTTGCAAGAAGGAAACTTTTATCTTCCATTTTCAGATGTTGAAAAGACATTTATTGATATGATTATATTTAAACAAAAGATACCAAAAGAAATATTAAGCAAATTTAAAAAAAGAATTGATGAAAAAAAATTAAAAAAATATTTGAGAGAGTATTCTAAAAAAACAAAAAATAGAATACTTAAAACATATGAAAGAAAGTTGCAAAATTAAAACCTTTGGCTGTTATTATTGGTTAATTTATTTTGTTTTTACAAATTTTCTTGTCTTATACTCATTTTGGTTTGGGAAAATGCTAGGTAATTCTCCATAAAGTTCTAACATATAGTTAAAAACATCTTCTGGAGGATCTCTTTGAAAATTTTCTTTAAAATAAGATTTTATTAATCCAATCTCATTAGAATTTTTTACTGCCTCTTCAATTTGCTTTTCTGAAGGAATTGACTCTATCATAAGCCCTTAATTAACTTTTAATAATTTTTCTGTATCTTTACCTAAATTAATTAAATACATTCCAGGATTTAATCTTGAAGCATCATATATTACTTCTTCTACTCCTTTGTTCACAAGAATTTCTTCTAATGTTCTTCCTGCTAAATCTGTTACTTTAATAATTCCTGAATTTGAATTATTCATTTTAATGTGTGCTTGACCTGTTGTTGGATTTGGATATATCATAAATTCTTTGTCTTGTTGAGATTCTGGAATTCCAGGCATTACGTCTTGAATTATTTGTTGAACAGAGTCTCCTGTTGAAGTACTACAAATATCTGCTAAAGACCAGTGTCTATCAAAATATATTTGTGTTGTTGTTGAACTTGTTATAGAATCATACCAATTTTTTACAACAGGCATATTTGAAATTGGATCTTCTCCTTCAGGCCATCCAGTATGGTCTGGGTGAATGCTTTCTCCATAATTCACATAAAATGGGCTATCTGGAAATTCTGTCCAAATTGGAGGTTCTGTTTCACTAACAAAAATTGCTTGTGTTGCTTCAATTACATTTTCACATGGTTGGGTTGTTGCATCCCATCCTCTCCACACTTCAAAATTATAATGTTCACATACACTTGGATCTGAATTTTGGGTTGATGAATCCTCATATGAAATATCTACTGTAACTCCTGCCGGATTTGTTGCTGTTGCAAATCCTCCTGTGTTTGCAGGATCTAAAGCATCTCCATAATTTGCATAAAATGTTGGAGGCACAAATTGCCATTGACTATCATCTAAATAAACTTCTACATTCTTTGAACTATTTGATTCATTTCCTGTAGGGTCCACAGCATTTGTGTTTGCTGTTGCCATAAACTCATAAAACTCACATGTTCCAGAAGCACCTTGGGTTGTTGTTACAACATATGTTGAATCCCAATATCCGCAATTGTCTGTTACTGTTGGTTTAATTAAACCATTTGCAAGAAATTGAGAATATGCAATAGATGTTTGTGTTGTGTTTTCTGTAATTACTGGATTTGTCACATCTCGAATTGAGATTGTTTGAGGATTTCTTCCTGGAAAATTAACATTATCATGTGAACTATATGTTGTATCAATTAAAGAACTTGAATCTGAAATAGCTCTCCATGCTCTTTCTATATCATAATTCCAATATGTTGAGTCATAATTACCTCCTGTTCTATTATTTATATCTGAATAATATGTTGAGGCCCATGCGGCAGGGTTTGGTTGACCTGTGTTGCTCGGTAGTGTTGAATCTTCTGGATCAATTGTTATATCTGCAGGATTTGCTCCTCCAATATGTTTGTATGTCCATTTAACTGGTTTGTTTATAACTAGGTCTGGGTGTTGGAAAGTTACTGTTGGGGTTCCATTTATGTTGAAATTTAAAATTCCAAACTCACCATACATATTTTGTTGAAATAATGTATTAAAATAATGACAAAACCTGCTTATATTTGCATATTGGTTTAAACTTTGACTTCCTTGAGTAACAAATTGATCTGTTTGAGGTTCTATGAATTTTTCTTGACTAAAAACATTTCCAGGTTCACCAATTAATACTGAATTAATTCTATGTGCAATATTTGAGGAAGTTTTTGTTGAGACCCCATATATTGGAATATTGAATCTTCCATTCTTTGTAGTATCATAAACTGAAAAATTAATTCCAGAATTTGCAATATTTTTTATTCCTGCAAAATTAATTACTGTTTGTAAAGTATATTGGTCGCATTCCCAAACTCCAGGAATATATGGATGTTGATTTGTTAAATCAATTGCTAACATGTTTTGCAACCAACTTGTTTTTTCTGTTGAAGATAAAAATCCCCAATGAGATTGTAAATTTGGTGTTTGATCTGTTAGATAATTATAAAGCATTGTTTTATCTGCAGTATTTGTTACACCGTCTCCATTTACATCTGTTCTATCACTTGTATTTGAAAGCATTGTTGAGTAATCTGTAAAATCAATATCTCCATCATTATCTGCATCTCCTGAACCATAATAATTTAGAGAACCTGCTCCTGTTAAGGGAATTGTATAATTTGGAGGAGAAAATTGATCTAAAACAATATCTCCATAAAAACTTGTGACAGCGTCTGAATTATCTATATTTTGTGAATTTAATTTCCCTCCTATTTCTCCAATCAAACCTTGGGGTTCAACAGGTCCAACAAAATTAGGGTTGTTTTCCGATATTAATTGAGAAGTTAATTTTCCACTAATTTCTCCTGTTAATCCTTGTGGTTGAATTGGTCCAACAAATCTTGAATCATATTGGGAAATTATTTCAATAGGTCCTATAAAACTAGGATCTCCTTCAGGTTCTTTAGGAGAATATTTTTTAGCATCTTGAAACCCGATTGTTTTAAGCTTATTCGTAGAACTTTCATAATTTGTAATTGAAGCATAAATTGCTTTTCCTGAATTAATATTTGATTTATACTTTTCTTGGGCAACAGCATCAACTCCAGCACCAACAGCTGTAGTTAAAACAAGTCCTGCCACAATTCCGCTTGCTGTTTTAACAATAGGTTCAGTATAATTAATATTTTTAATACTATCATACATACTATTTGCGATTTTTGTTGCTTTACTAAACACCGAATCTAATGCTTTCATTTTATGTATTGTAACTATGTAGTAGGTACTTATAAAGTTTTTGGCACTACTGTTACTTATTATTTTAAGTAGTTTTTATATAAAAAGCTTATTTATATATTAGAGTAGTAAAAACATATGTGTCTTTGATAAAAGAAATATTTATAAAAAAGAATTTACTGATTAATTTATAAAATGAAAAAAAGAGGATACTTGATTTTAGGTATTTTTGTAGTTGTCTTATCAATTGTATTAGTTCTTGCAGCAGAAGGTTTTTTAACAAACAGTAATGGTTTTTGGAAATTTACAAATGGTACAATAGTGAATTCACAAACAATTAATTTAAATTCTTCTCAATTAGAAGGTGCTTTTGGAGGTTCAAGTGTTCTTGGCGGACCAAATAATTTTAAATCATATGTATCTATTGGTCTTCCTACATACATAGAGTCTACACAATACCTCGTTTATTTTGAAATTTATGAAAAAGATAATGTAATTGATACTCCTGGAGAAGATGGTTATAATGATCCAATACGTGTAGGAAATAATAATTTAACTGGGATATTGGAGTGTGATCCAAATAGTCTGGCATCTTATGTTATTAGTTCTTGGGAAATATCTTTAAATGACATTAATAATGCTGGAACAGAAGCAGATGGAATTTATGAATTTTACTATAAAGTCATTTATTATGAAATATCTACACTAGAAGAATTTGAAAAAATATATAACAACACTATTTTAAATATTAATATTATATGGGATAATGTAACTATAATTGAAGATTTATCTTCTACATGGTATGATTTTTCATTAAACCCAATTGAGATTGCTAAATTTGATTCAGTAGATCTTACAAATCCAACCCCCTCCATTGATAATAGTCTTTATTTTGAATTAACTGGATTTCCAAAAACATCTGTAGGACAAAAAGTTAATGTTGAAATCTATGAAAATGATAGTGTTGATGGTTTAACTGATGATGCAATAAGAACAGATACAATTTCATTAGAAGGAACAATAGATGCAGATGGTAAAGTAATGGTATTATGGAAATTAACAGAAGAGGATATAATTGCAGCAGAAACAGAAGACCAATATGAGTTTTATGCAAAAATAAATGTTCTTGGAGAAGAAATTAGTTTTAAAGATTATCCTGTTTTTGTGGAGGTTACTGATACTCCTGCTACTTATTTAGATAATGCAAATGCTGAGTGGAGAAATGAACAAGGAACATATCAATTATTTACATGGGAATATTTAGATGGTCAACCAAATAATGTTGTTATTTATGCAACAAGTATTGGAGCGTCTGTAGGAACAGAAGTTACATTTGAAGTATTTGAAGATGATGCTATTGGAAGAGATAACATCAGAACAATTGCAACAGGAAATCCTTTAACAGGAACAGTTAATGCGGCAGGTATTGCATTTACTTTATGGACAATTACTGCAGACGATCTTGCTAATTCTGGAGCAGGTGGATCGGAAGCTAATCCTTGGGAATATTATTTTAAATTAAATATAAGCTCTGAAGAAAAAGAATTTGCAACTGAAATATTGCAAGTTGTAAATGCAAGAGGAGGAGAATGTATTAATGTTAATTTCTGTGGAGATTATGGGACTTTAGGAGATTGTGGAACAGATGAATGTAATGTTACAATAAGTATTCCAGACATAAATTGTAGTGCTGAAGATTTTACATGTTTTTGTGAATGGAATGAAACTGCTGGAAAATGTGGTGCAGCATGGACAACAACAGAAGTAGATCCTCCTGTTTGGGGGCCAATGGTTGTTGGAATGTGCTCATATAATGAAGATAGTGGAACAGATAATTGTGATGATGGATATTTATCATATTCATGGGAATCTAACTGGACATGGGATGGAGGAAACATATATGCTACTGAAGCAGAATGTTTAGCTGCTATTGATACTACAAGCGGATGTATTCAAGATATCTTGGGTTGGCATTATGATCCTGAAAATAAATATACTCTTTGTGCAGGTGGAGAAAACACAATAACTTGCCCTGCTCAAGTTCAATTAACATATGGAAATTGGATTAATTGGGTTGTTGCAGTTGCGGTTATATTAATAATATATTTCTTAATATTCCACTTTAAGAAAAAGAATAAAAAGAAAGATGTGAAAAAAATAAAGAAGAAATAAATCTCTTCTATATTTCTCAACAATATTTATAAACATATTTTCCTTTTCTTAAACATAAAAAATGAAGGTGAAAAAATATTTTCTTGTAGTTAGTTTATTTATGATTTTCTTAGCATTTGTTATGTTTGTTTCTGCAAGTTTTAATATTGGAAACCAAAGCTATTCTATTCAAAATCATTATCTAGATGATTCATATTTAAGCGGGTGGATAAATATTAGTTTTAATCAAATGCCTGCAAATTCAATATTTACAGATTCTCTAAATAATAATGCTACATTAATAGACATATTAAACAAAAATTCAAATTATGATTATAATTGTAGTTCTATAGGTTGTGGAACAAGTTATATTGCAAGTGGAAAAGCTTTAACAAAAACATTTCAAATTAATGAAGGTTCAACTAAATTAATTGGATTTAAAATAAAAGATAAAATAGAGAGTATTGAATCTTTAACAATGACTCTTCAAAGTAATGCCCCAACTTCTTGTATTAGTCAAGTAAAATTAGATTTTGGAAAAGATGAAATCATTGAAATTATTAATAATAAAAGTTCAACAACCTATTGCTCAACAATTTATGCAGGTTGTTTTGAAACAAATGCAAGCAGTGGCGGAGGTATAGACCCAGGTAAAACAAGTGGAACACCCACTGCTCCAATAACTGGGGAAGTTATTTTAGGAGATCCTCAAGATGTTTTATTAACAAATACCCCATTATGTCAAAAAATGCAATTGCCTGAATCTCCAAAAATTGGGATAGGTGCATGGATAAAAGAAGCAACTCCTGGAAATAGACAAGTTAAAATGGAATTATTTGATTTAGAAGGAAATTTAATTGATAATTGCACATTATCTAAAGCTACTATGGGAAGTGTTGGTAAAAGAGTTGTGTGTTCAACAGAGTTTAGAGTTATAGAACCTCAAGAAAATTATATTTGCGTTCATACTGAAGGAGCAAGTGGAGAATATAAAACAAGAGGGTTTATACCTGAAAATGAATCCTGCGGGTTTATTGGATATCCTCCTGCAACTTCTACAGGCGCATATGACATATTTGCTCAATCTCTAAATTTCGCTATAGTTGGAACCTTAAATATTGAAAATGAACTTGAAGATGATTTAACAATATCTAAAGTTATTGAAAATTATATTTTAGAGAAATATGGAAGTTTAGATTGCTCAGAAGAATGTTTAATTCCATTAAATATAATCTCAAATAAAGATCAAACAATTACCTTAAATAATTTAAAATTAAAATACAATAAAGTTGGATTGGGATTAGTAGAAGAAAATTATTTTTATGATTTTGATGAAACATCTTCAAAAATAGATGCTAATTTTCAAAAACTATTTTTAGATAATTCTTTTTTAATATCTAATGGAGCAGGATTATTAGATTATTTATTATCTTTAGAAAACACAAATATAATTAATGAAAATATTACAATTGAAGAATTAAATATGAGTATAAACCCAAGCATAACTGCTGCAGAAGTTCCAACTAATTTTAAAGTTAATATTGTTCCTTCTAAAAACATTAAAAGATATGAATGGGATTTTGGAGATGGAACAACAAAAACAACAACAGAATCTTCAGTAGACCACACTTATTCAAATATTCAAAACTATAGTTTAATTGTTACAGCTATAAAAAATGACTCTAGTGAGGAATTAACTAAATCCTTTATAATTGAAGTTAAATCTCCTGAAAGCATTATTGCAAATAAAATTGAAGAACTAAGAGAAAATATTGTAAATCTTAAAACTCAATTAATTAGTTTTGATAGTTATTCTAAACAAAGAATAGAAGACTTATTAAATTTAAGTTCTAAAGAAGAAGAATTAACTATTTTAGAAGATGAGTTTGAACAAGCAACAACAGATGAAGAATATACTGAAATTGCAAAGACATTATTTTCTTTAGATATACCTAGTTCAATAATCTCTACTAGTCTTGGAGAAATAACAATTAATCCAAAAAGTGGAGATATGGATGTTATTGCTCTTTCAGATATAACTGGTGAGACATTTGATATAATTAAAAAACAAGAATATAATGATGCAATATTAAAATGGATGCAAGAAAACACAATAATCAAAGCTTCTACAAAGAAAATATTTTTTAAATATGGAGGTTCTACAGAAAATGCATTAAATATTTTTGAATTAAAATTTGAATTAATAGGCACAACAGAACATTATTTAATTATAGAAGATTTAAATAACTTAAATTTAGATGTGGATTATAATGAAAATGGTGCATATAAATATATTCTGATAGATTCTCTAACAAATAGAATTAAATTAAGCACAACAGAAGATATCCCAATTTCAGATATTTCTTTTTTTATATCTCCAAAAATATCTGAATTATCTTTAATAGATAATCCAATTTCTCCAAAAGGATATAATAAAAACATATTATGGATAATCCTTATTGTTTTAGGTGTATCTTTAATTGTATTTATTGGATTAAATATAACTCATAAAAGAAATAAAATTAAAAAACTCTTCAAAGCTAAGGCAAATCTTGCCAATATTAGAAAATATGTTCAAGAGGAAAAATATAAAGGAGTTCCAGAAGCACAAATAAAACAAAATTTAACAAGAGCTGGGTGGAGTGCAGGACAAATAAATTATATTATTAAAAGCCACAACCATAAAGATTTTAGATTAAAATCTATGTTTAATTTTATGGCAAAGAAAGATAACAAAATTAATAAACAAAGGAGATTAAGATAGGATATGGCAAACTCAAAACCTCTGGTTTTGGTTCTGTCATTTTTAAAAAAATAAAAGATGGCAATGAAAATAATAAGAAACTTTTTTAAGAGAATATTTACAAACATGTTTAAAAATAAAAAGGAGATAAAACTTGGTTTTTATGGGCCTCCAAATGCAGGTAAAACTAGTTTAGCGAATAGAATATGTAAGGATTTTACAGGGGAAGAAATTGGAAGTGTTAGTAAAGTCCCACATGAGACAAGAACTGTTCAATTTAAAGAAAAAGTAGAAATATCTTACAAAGGTAAAAAAATGACTTTTAAGATAATTGATACTCCTGGAATTGCTACTAAGATTGATTATGAAGATTTTCTAAAATATAAAGTAAATAAAAAAGATGCTAAAACTAGAGCAAAAGAAGCTACTCAAGGAATTATTGAAAGTATAAAATGGTTAGATGACATGGATTTAGTTGTAATTGTTTTAGATGCAAGTGAAAACCCATACAATCAAGTGAATATTACAATTATTGGAAATTTAGTTGCTAGAAAAATTCCTGTTTTAATTGTAGCAAATAAAAGTGATTTAAGAAAATCAAATTTAAAAAATATTGAATCTGCATTTCCAGAATATGATGTTGTTGGAATTAGCGCTAAATATGGTAAAAATCTAGAAGAGTTTTATGAATCTTTATTTAAACTCTCTAAAAAAACATAAAAAAAGATGGTGAAGAAAACAGTAAAAAAAGGATTAGGTAAGATAAAAGGATTTTCAATACAATTTCTACCTTATTCAGAAATAAAAAACTTAAATGGTGATGAACGAATAAGAAAAATATTGGGAATAGTTTTAGGAAATGATATATTAATTGTTCAAGGGAGATTAAAATCAGAAGAAGAAACAAGACTTATTGGAGATACTATGGCCATGATGGGTCATGTTAAAGGCTTTAAAGGTATTGAGTTGGCAGTTATATCTGGAAATGGAAATGGTAAAATCTTAGATAAAATAAAGCAAGGGATTGTGAAAAGACTCAATGGAGGGGATTTAGGAGCAATTACAATAATAGGTCCTGCTACAATTGTTAAAGAAATTAAAAGAAATCCAAAAAAAATTGAATTGCTTTTGAACAAATAACTAAGAAATAATTTTAATAATAGAATTTATAATTTTAACATATTTTTTCTTCGATATCCTACAAATTGATCGAACTATCTGGTCTTTTGAAGAAGTGAAAAGCATATTTGTACGAATATAACTATCTAAGTTCAATGTTCCGTTTAATGTTTCTTGTTGATTTAATTCAATTGAATATCTATCTTTTTTTGAATATTTTGAGGTGATTTGACAAAGAATTAGATCTCTCTCCATCTCCTCAGATAAAACAAGACAAGGTCTTAATCTTCTTTGAGTTAAATCTGTGAATGGAAATGGGAAGAGAACTATATCTCCTTTTGTAAATGTTCCCATGCCTTTTCCTCCTCTTTTGTTAACCAATTCTTAGATAATGCTTTTTCAGAAGCACTGTATGTAAAAATCCCACTAACATTTTCTTTCTCAAATAATTTTTCTCTTAAAAGGTTTTTAATAAATTCCTGTATGTTTGCATAACCATTTTTTTGAGAATATTCTCTAATTTTTTTTATCATAATTGGAGAAAGTCGTAAATTTATTTGTTCTGTCATGATACCAATTAATATCAATAGATATTTAAGCTTTTCTATTATTCTAACAGAATTAGAAATATAATCAGATAAATTTATTAACAAGCTTTTCTTTTTTACCATATGGCTCACCAATGTGTAAGATGCTCTAGAATATTGCCTCAAGCAAATAAAGAATTATTAGAAGGATGTGCTGAATGTGGAGGTCATTTTTTCTTTTACATACGAGAAGATCAATTGGAAAGAGCTAAACAAGATCCAATTAAAATTCCAGAAGAGCAAAGTAAAGAGATTGAAAGAGATGTTAGAGAAATTGTTGGGGTGGAAGAAGAAAATGCCCCTGTAATACTTGATTTAGAGTCAATTAGAATAACTGGTCCTGGAAAATTTGAAATAGATGTTGTTAATTTATTTAATGAAAAAAGGCCTTTAATCTATAAACTAGAAGAAGGAAAATATTTAATTGATTTAGCTACAACACTTGGAAGATATACTAAGAAGCTTGGAAGTGGGAGATCTGATGAAAAAGAAAATAAATGAAATTTTAAAAAAAGTTCTTCAAAAAATTAATTGTGAAGATAAAAACTTGCTCATTAAAAAAGAATTAAGAATATTTTTGCAAACAATAAAAAAAGAGATATCTTCTAAAAAAATACAAGCAGAAGTCTTTGTAGGGGGTAGTTTTGCTAAATCAACTGTAATAAATAAAAAAATTCATGATATTGATGTATTTATAAGATTTTCAAATAAATATGAAGAAAAAGATTTCCAACACTTAACTAAAAATATCTTGAGTAAATATAAAGATATTAAGATGGTTCATGGGTCACGAGATTATTATCAATTAAAAGTTAATGATTTTTTAGTTATTGAAATTGTTCCTGTATTAAAAGTAAATAATCCTAAACAAGCGAGAAACATAACTGATTTATCTTATTCTCATGTTAGATATGTACGCTCAAAGACAAATTCTTTGGCACCGTACTCGAAACGAAATAAAAAAATAAAGTCTAAAAAAGCTTTAGATGAGATAAAACTGGCAAAGGCTTTTTGTGAAGCAAAAGGTGTATATGGTGCAGAATCATATATTAAAGGATTTTCAGGTTATTCTCTTGAATTATTAATTATACATTATAAAACATTTATGAATTTCTTAAAAAAAATATCTGAAGCTGGAAAAGACAAAATAATAATAGATATTGAAAAAAATTATAAAAATAAAAACCAGATATTAATGGATTTAAACGAATCTAAACTTGGTTCGCCTATAATTTTAATTGATCCCACATACAAGCAAAGAAATGCTTTGGCTGCATTATCTGAAGAAAGTTTTAGAAAATTCCAAGAAGATGCTAAAAAATTCATAAAAAATCCTTCTGAAAAGGATTTTGAAATTCAAAAAATAGATTTAGAAAAAATAAAAAAACAAGCTCAAAAGAAAAAACTTGAGTTTTCTTTAATTGAAATTAAAACAAATAAACAAGAGGGAGATATTGCAGGTTCAAAATTATTAAAGTTTTACAATCATTTTACAAAAGAAACTACACCATTTTTTGAGATAAAAGATAGAGGATTTAATTATAATAATAAAAAATCTTCACGATTCTTTTTTGTAGCTAAAGCTAAAAAAGAAATTATATCTGAAGGTCCACTGTTAAAAGATAAAAAGAATGTTATAAGATTTAAAAAAGCACATAAAAAAACATTTAATAAAAATGGGAAAATATTTGCTAAGCAGAATATAAATTTTAGTTTAAATCAATTTGTAAATCATTGGAAAAAGAAAAACTCTAGAAAATTAAAAGAAATGGATATTATTGATTTGAAAGTGGTGGATTAATTTAATTGTTCTAAATAATCTAATTTATCTGAAAATTCAGAAACCCCAACTCCTAAAGAAACCAATTTTTTTCTAGCTTCAAGATATTCTTTCTTTAAACGGCTTACACAATCCAACTCATTTTTTAAAGGATCTTCAATTTTTGGAAGAAATATCTTTTTAATATATTCATGCAAATCATCTCCAGAATTAACTTTTAGAGAATATTGATATTTCAAACTTTCATTAAAATAGTGAAAAAGATTTTCGTAAAGATCTTGAGAGCAGTATAATTTTATTAATAACCCCCCTGCCTCTTCTTTAGACAATGCATTAACTTTGTTTAATTTTTGCTTGATATTCTTAATTTGTAAATCTGAATTATGAAATCCTTTGTTCCCAATCATTTTAATCTTCTCTTAAGTATCCTTTTTCTCCACGGTATTCTCTAAGATCTTCACAAAACTTTAATACATCTTCAATAGATTCACTTTCCATATTATTTTCTGTTGGCATATTATTTTCCTTCCCAAACTTCCATAGCTTTTTTTTCTATTCTTGAATGTTCTGCATTTAGTTTTTCTGCTGTTGCTCCACGCAAAATAGCTTTTTTTCTATCTGCAATAGAAACCATAAAACCATCTTTAAGATTAGTATATGTTAATTCCCCTCGCAGATTATTATCTGCATGCAGATAATCTAAATGTTCACCTAATGCTTTTTGATATGAATTAAAATATTCTTCGCCTATATTAAACTCTTTTTTAGGATATTCTTCCATTTTATTTTTTACCTCCATTTATCCCGGGTTTAAGTTTGTGTAATTCATTCATTTTACAAAACCCTCTCAAATAAAGCTGCAAAAGCTTGTGAGAAAAACTCAGAATTTAACCAAATAGCAGAATCTTCTTTTGCATTTCCTTTAGATAAGTAAAATAAGATTTCTTTTTTATCTACAATAAAGAACTTAGCATCAATTTCAATTCTATTTATTTTCATCTTAAATTTACTTGAAAGTTGATCCACCAACATTTGATCTCCTGACAATGCAATTTTTACTTTAATATTTGCTTTTTTAAGTAAATCTAATGTCTGAGTGAATATACCTAATTTCATTTTAACTTCTTCTGCATTTGTACAAATCAAAACTTCTTTTTCTGCATTTTCAAGAATTTCCCTTAAATAATTTGTAATATTTGATTTTCCTTTTAATGCTGCTGATAAATCTTCTCTTTTTACAGGGTTTATTCCAACATTATAAAGTGTTTCTAATTCAGTAAACTCATTTGTTTCTTTTATATTAGATAAGCTTAAAATTCTGTCTTCTGCTTCTTTTCTAACATTATTTTTTAATTTTTCTAAAATTGCTTTTGGTTTTACACCAAGATATTTAACTGGTTTTCCTAATTTAACAATTGCAAAACCTTTTTTCTCTAAACTTTCTAAAACATCATATGTTCTTGATCTTGGAACACCAGATAAGCTTGCAATTTCACCTGCAGAAGCTGTTCCTTTTCCAAGCAAAGCTAACCATACTTTTGTTTCATATATATTCAAATTAAAGTAATCTTTAATTTTCGCTACTAATTCTTGTTTAATTAACATTTTAATCTTTATTCCCCCCATCATTAAATAATGTTGTTTGGATCGAATGGGATATGGGTCTCGAGCAAAGAATATCTTCTACCCTATTAATAGGACAATTAAATGGAAAAACCTGTTCACTTGGTTGAGGGTCTATAAAAATATGTTGTGTGCTTGAATGTTTATCTTCAGAAAGAGGATCTTGATAATTAAAATCCCTTTTAATAAATTTTTCCTTTTTTACTTTATTTATTAAAGAATCATAAAATTGAGCATGATATCTTAATTCATCTGCCAAAGAATAATTAAACTTATCTTTCCCAAAACCTAATTTTGAAGCATATTCTTGAAGAATTGTAGTGTATAGCATTTCTTTAAATTTTTCTAAACCATTTACACTATATTTTTGTCCTTTTTCATCTTTTTCTAAAAAATGATTTGAAATTCTTCTACATTTAGACACTAAATCATTTGTAATTTCGTTTATATTTCCTTTTGTTTGTATTTTCTTTATTTTCATTTTAATTTGCTTTTTGTGTTTTTTGTTTATTTAAATCTGATAATATCAAACATAAACCTTTTTCATGAGGACGAGTCATAATTTTAATTAACGCTGTTACAGCCATGCCATAGGCTGTTGCTTCATTCTCGAAGCTATATTCCTTGCCTGGTTTATATTTTTCCATAATGTCACTACACTCAAGGGGTTTATAAATCTTTCTACTATGTTGTTTCTATTAAGTGACACTATTTCAGGAAAGTTTATAAACACTAAAAATAAATAATAAATCATGAAAGATTTAATTAATTTGTTTTTTGGAAATGAAATGGAGAAAGAAAGGATATTTGAAGAACTAAAACATTCTCAAATAGATGTTCGATTTATTGGAGCAAAAGAAACCTATGTTGGAAAAGTTCAAAAAATTGGGTTCAAAAACATCTATGTTTGTCCTTATCTTGTGTTTGAAAATTTACCAACAGATAATGGTAGATATATTAATATTGCTAGAATTGAAAAGAAAATTAGCCTCCCTTTACAAAAAAAGATTCTTATTCCTGAAAAACTAAGCCCAGGATATATTGAAAATTTTGCAAGAAGATTTAATTATTTTAGTGCAAAACAAATAAAAGAACCACAAATAATAGAAATGCTATTTCAAAATATGCCTTTCCCAAATGAAGAACAAAAAATGAAAATTGACGGATTGCTAGAAATTAGAGATTCTCAACCTAGTTCTTATAGCAATTATAAAGGATCTGAGAAAATAGGTTTTAGAATTGGAAAAAAAGAATGATTTATTTTGATCCAAATGAAGGGAAATAAAAGTCTAAACAACCCAAACCAAATAACTAATTCCCATCGACAATAAAATCCCTGCAGATATAAATGGCATAGCAGGATACATTTTCTTTTTTGCAAAAGCCATTAGTAAACCAAGTCCTAATAATGCTCCTATAATAACTAATATTGCTGGCCAAATGCTTATTGCTCCCCAAATTTTATATAAAACTCCTGCTGAAATAATTGGAAATACAACATCTCCTCCTCCGAGAATTGCAACATTAACTTTTATTGGAAGTTTTTTTGAATCTAATTTTAATTTATCTTTATTTCTCATTTTTTTTACTTTTTGCCATTGAGATTTAGATAAATAAGGTATCATAAACCCTCCAAATACTTTTAATTGTTCCATTTGAAATTTAGCCATTTTCTGCATAATACCTGATTTCCAAACAGCCCAAGCATCATATAATGAAATTAAAACAAGAAGAACTATTAGGAATATCACATTTAACAAAGGAACAAAAATAGCAGCAATACCTGGATAAATTAAAAGCTCTGTGAAATTATGAGAGATCATATTTCTAGAATATATTTTACTCAAGGTTAAAGGCAATGCTAATATTAAAGCTAAAAATCCAAGATATTTAAATTGAGGAAGAAGAGGAGATATTATTGCAACAATAGTTACACCCAATGCCAATAATACAACTATCAAAAACCAAATTCTCATGACAAATCTTGCTTTGAATTTTGTTAATACAAAAAATATTGCTATTGCAATAACAAATGCAATTACAATAGATAAAAAGTTTGGAGCATAATTTGCATTATCTATTTCAGGGCTATCCATTCCATATGGAAGTGTGTTTGAAGAATCTAAATAATGTCCTACAACATAAAGTCCAATAAATTGAGTGATCAAAAACATTAGTAAAATAATTACTGTTGCTTTTAATGTATGTTTCATTTTTTATTCTCCAAATTCCAAATCTTTTCTTGAAGATGTTTTTTTAATTTGGGTAGGTTCTTTTTCCAGTCTTCTTTGAAAAATGCAAACCAAACCATATCTGCATATTTTTTAAGATAAGGATTGTAATTCTCTTTTTTAGCAGTGCCTTCTATTTTCATTCCAAATCTCTTTTGTAAACCCAGAGATCTTTTGTTAAATGTTGCAACTTCGCTTTTTAATTTTCTTAATCTTAATTCATTAAAACAAAAGTTATTAACAGCTATTTTAGCTTCAGTTGCAAATTCTTTATTTCTATATTTTTTAAAAATCCAAGATGAAAGATATCCTGTTTTATTATAATTATTAATATTCTTCACACCACATAAACCAATAATTTCTTTTGTATTTTTTATTTGTAGAACAAACCAATATCTCTTTTTTTTATCCCATTCTTCAATACATTGTTTCATTAATCCATTAAAATCACCTTTTTTAGAAGGGTAAGGCATAAAAAAGTCTTTTATAGCGATTAGATCATTATTTTCTTCAAAGATTACTCCATCACTTATTCTTGGCTTTCTAAGAATCAATCTTTGTGTTTCTAATTTCATCTTATCCTCTTTTATTTAAGAATAAATTTAACTATTTAAGTCTTAATGTCTCTAATCCTCTTGGAACACATGTTTCAACTCTATTCAACTTATATAATGAAGAAGCTAAATCTAAACTCTTTGAAATCTCTCCATGATTAATTATTATTCTTTTTGGCTTTGGCCTCATATTATTGAAAAAAGCCATGATTTCATTTCTTCCAGCATGTGGTGACATTCCATTAAATAAAACAACACCCATATTTACTGTAATTTCTCTTTTTGTTCCATCTTCTTCAACATAAACTTTTTTTGCACCTTCTTGCAATTGTCTTCCTAAAGAACCTGGTCCTTGATAACAACTTAAAATCATTAAATTATTTTCATTTACTGCAAATTCTTTAAAATATTCTACAGACGCTCCTCCAACAAGCATACCTGAAGTTGCAATAACAACACATGGTCCACTTTCAACAACTTTTTTTCTTTCTTGAGGAGAACCTATTCTTGTGAATAATTCAGATGTAAATGGATTATTATCTTGAAAAATTTGTGATCTTACTTTTGCAGATAAAAAATCTGGATATGCTGTGTGTATAGCATTAATGTCCCATATCATACCATCAATATAAATTGGAACTTTAGGCAATTCTCCTGTTCTCATTGATTCTTCCATTCTCAAAAGAGTTTCCTGAGCATGCCCTAAACCTAATTCTGGAAGTAAAACCTTTCCTCCTTTTTCAAGAGTTGTTCTTACCATATCAATAAATTGCTTTTCTGTTTCTTGTCTTGGAGGCAAGATATCTGTTTTTGCTCCATATGTAGATTCAGTTATAACAGATTCTACTCTTGGAAAAATTGCAACAGCAGGATCTAATAATCTTGTTTTTGAATATTTAAAATCCCCTGTATAAAGCAGGTTGTGAAAACCATTTCCAATATTTAAATGAACTAAAGATCCACCTAAAACATGTCCAGAATTATAAAAAGTTAATCTCACATCAGGAGATATGTCTGTAACTTCATTATAATTTAAACAAATAGTATGTTTAACCATTTCTTTAATATCTGTAGAACTAAATATTGGTGCTTCTGCTTGCTTATATGCAACTCCAATAAAATCTAAAGCTAATAGAGATGCAATATCTCTTGTTGGTGCAGTCATATATACTGGACCTTTATATCCCATTTTAAATAAATAAGGTAATAATCCAACATGATCTAAATGAGCATGGCTTATAACAATTGCATCTATTGAATTAAGGTCAAATTCAGGTATATTAAATATTGGAAATCTATCTTTTCCTGTAGCGGCAACATCAACCCCACAATCCATTAAAATTTTAGAATCTGCTGTTTGTAAAAGTATTGAACTTCTTCCAACTTGTCTTGCCCCACCTAAAAAAGTTAATCTAACCCAACCTTCCATTTTTTCAGGATTCCATTCCCTGTAAATTTTTTCTCCAATTGAATTTAAAAATTTTCTTCTATAATTATTATTTGCATATAAAACACTTCTAATATTTTCTGTTATTTGAGATTTTATTGCAGGAGATCTTTGAACTTGGGGTGTCCACATTGTTTTATTTCTTATTTCTTCTAAAATAGATCCTTGCTTTCCAATAACCATTCCAGGTCTTTTTGCTTCAACAACAACAATACTTCTAGGAGCATCAAATAAAATTTCTGTTATCTCTGCATCAGAAGGCACAATTTCCCTTATTATTTTTTCTGTTTCTTCTTGTTTTTTTAAAATCTTTGAATCTGCTCTTAATTCAATTCTTTTTTTAATGTCATTTACAATTTCCTTTATTGTGGCTTCACCAGATTTAAAGAAATCTTCATTTTGCGTATATAGAACAATGTTTGCTCCTTCAAAATTAGCTTCTTTAACTTTCCCATGAAGCCTGTCGGTTATGTTTTTTAAGATATCAGCCATTTTTAGATTTATTTTTATTAAATGAATTTGAAATAGGTAAAATTATTGATCTCTATATTCTGGAAGAATTTCCTGATTAACAACTTTCTTAATTCCCTCTTTAGTTATTGTAAAAACATCAATTCCATTTCCAGACGCCATGTCTCTTTGAGTTGAAGATTTTAAAGCTTCTTTTGCTAATTCAATTCCTTCTTTAATACCTAAACCCTTTTTATATTGTCTTTCTAATAATCCTAAAACATATGGCATTCCAGAACCCATATTTGCATCATAATCTTCCACTAACGCAATATGTCCTGCAGGGTCTGTAGTGTATAATTCAGTAGAACCATCCTCATTAAATCCTCCTAATAAAAATGCAGAGTGCCCAGATAATTTGATATTTGATAATAAATTTACTGCCTCTTTAATAGTTGGTCTCTTTTTACTTCTTAATTCTTTTAATTTTAATTCTGCTGCCATAATCTTTGGAACTTTTTGAATTTCTGCTCCAAGTCCTGCACCAGCCATAAGACAATAATTATTAACAAAAATTGTTTTTTGTTCGTTTTTTGAAGCAACAATAGAGCCTCCAAGGCTTCCTCTCCTATCACTAGCCATTACAACTCCGTCTTTACAAACAATTCCTAATATTGTTGTTCCTGTTTTCAATATGTTTTTTTTAATGTCTTCATCCATTTTCTATGTATATAGAACAAATTTATAATATTGTAGGGAAAAAAGGTTTTATAAATTTTTTGGTTAGATTTTCCAGGTTAAGCCCTTACACTTACCCCATCTTCTTTTTTAAATTTAATAACATTTTCAACAAATCCTTCAATTTTCTGCTCATGACTAACAATAATCAATTGTTCTGTGTTTAACTGCTCCAAAACACTTCTCATCTTATCTAATTGTTGCTCTGAGAACCCGTCTGTAGGCTCATCTAATATTACTAGTTGTTTTGTTTTTATTTTACTCATAACAGAATTAATAACCTGGTTTAAAGCCAATCTATAAGCTAAAGCAATCGCTGTTCTTTCTCCACCAGACAAATAAGCATAATCTATTTCATAATCTTGTTGTTCAACAACAGGTGTAAAGTCTTCTCTTAAACCAACATTAAAGCTTTCTGATACTAACATTAAGAACCATTCTTGGAAAACATCTGAGAAATCAGATTTTAATTTCACCATAACATTTTTCTCAACAAAAGCAACAAGTGGGGTGAATTTTTTAGATAACCAATTTTCTAATTCAGATATATAATTTAAAGTTTGTTTTATTTCTTCTGATTTTTTAACTTTTTCTTTTAATTCTAAAATTTGCCTTGAAAACATTTCTATTTCTTTTTTAACTTCAGCTAATTTTATATCTGCGATTCTTTCTTGCTTCAAGGCTTGATTTAACTCTTGTCTTTTTATTTCAAAGATCTTGTCAAATTTAGATAATTCAAATATTGAATGATTTAATGTTTCTGCATGTTGTTTAAGAAGAGTTATGTCTTGTTCTAATGTTTTATTTAAGTTAATTGAGTCTTGTTTTCGCTTTTCTTTTTCATTTATACTCTCTAATTTTAATTTTAAAAGTTTTAATTCTATAGATTTATTTTCTTTTTCATGAATATTTGCTTCTGCATTTGTTCTTTGTAAATTTAATTCATTTAATTTTTCTTTTAATTCTTGCAACCTTGCATTATTTTGAGATGTCTCATTATGTGCTTTATTTAATATATTTGATCTGTAAACAGAATCAACATCTTGTAAACAAGTTGGGCACATCTCAAGATTTGACATTTTTTGTTTTAAGCTTTCATTTTCCCTATTTTTATCATTTAAAGAAGAAATTTCACCTGAAATTTCAAGAATTATTTTATTTAATTTTTCTTTTTCATTTCTTTTTTCTTGAATTTGTTTATTTAAATCTTCAAACATTGATTCTTCAAACTTAATATTTGCAAAGTCTTTTACTTGTGTCTCTAATTGTGAAATTAATCTTTCATTATCTTTTATTGTTTCTTGCTTTGTTAAAATCATTATCTTTGTTTTTTCATTTTCTGAAGATAATTTTGATTTTTCCTCTATTTTATCTTCAATCTCTTTTTCTTCTGCTTCAACTAATTTTCTTTTATTTTGTTTTTCTATTAGTTCAATTTCTATTTCTATTAAACTTAATTTCATATCTTCTAATCTTTGCTCTTTAGATAAAATCTCCAATCTTTCTTCTTCTAAATTTAAAACAAGTGCTTCTTTGATTCTTTTTTCTTCTCTAAGTTTTTGAGTTAAAAAAGATATATTTTCTAAAATTCTTTTATATTTATCAATTCCAAATACATGTCTTAGAGTATTCATTCTTGTATCTGCATCTTGCAAAATAATTTGCTTCATTTCTTCTTGTGGGGTATATACTGTAAATTTATATAGAAGATTTTGTTTTTTTGAAAACTCTTTTGGATATTTTAATATATCTAAAACTCTATTTTTTAACTCAGTTACTGCTAATTCTGTTTTTACTCCTTCAATTGTGATTGCAGTATAATCTTGAGAAACTGTTTTTCCTCTTTTCAAAGTTCTTTCAATAGAAAATTCTTTTTCATCTACTTCAAAGTCCATAGTAACGCCTCCAACATCTTCTCCATTTCTTAATAAAAATGCTCCTCTTTGACCAGGTTGTAAACCAAATAATGCAAACTCAATTGCTAACAAGATTGAAGTTTTACCAGAACCAATATCTCCAGATAATAGAGTTGATCCTTTTTTAAATTCTACTTCTTCGTGTTTGTAACTTCGAATATTGTTTAAAACTATTTTTTTTATGATCATTTTTTAAAATTTTAAAATCTTTTTTGCCTCGTCTAATAAACGAGTATTAAAAGTTTCTGTTGTTTCTCCTTCTTGTTTCTCTATTGAAATTGAGTGAATTAAAGATGGAATTAAATCATTAAATTTTGAAGGATTTTCTTCTGAATATTTCTTTATTGATTCTTCTTCAACATTTTCACTTTCTTGAACTTCAATATCTAATTCTGCTTGTTTTACCTTTAAATCATGTGTATTTTTCAAAAAGAAATATGCTCCTTTGCTTTTAACAAAATCCTCTATTTTTTGAAACTTTATATCAGATATTTTTTGATCTTCTAATTCTCCTTCTAGTCTAATTAAAAGAATTTTATCTTCTAATTCCCTTTTATCTAATTCTTTAATTATTTGTTCTGTTGCAATTAATGCATTCTTTACTCTGATTGTTATAGAAATCACTTCTTTTATTTTCAAATCTATTTTTTCTAAAGGATTTGCTAATTCAGTATCTACAATATAAAAACTTCCTCCCTTTAATGTTTCTAATTCCTGGAAATTGTTTGGGAAAATAGGGCCAGGATAAACAAAGTTATCATATTGAAAATCTATATGAAGATGTCCTAATGCATAATAATCTACTTTTGGAAGTAAATCTGTTTCTAAAGAATCAATTGGTAAAGATCCTTTAGCTTTATCTATTGTTGTGTGTAACATAAAGATTTTAAACATTCCAGGAGCATCATTTAATTTTATTTTTCGTATGTCATTTATTTCTAATCCTGATTTTTTTCCAGGATAACCATAAATTGCAATTCCATTATAGATTGTTGGATTTAAATAAATTGATTCTTCTTTTTCTTCTGCATCATAAACATTTTTACAAAATCCTGCTTTTTCTAAAACATCTAAAAAAGTTTTTCCTGAAACAGAATAATCATGTGAACCTGCAATAATAAAGCAGGGTATTCTTGCTTCTTTTAATTTTTTGAATTCTGCAAATGTTTCTTTTAAAATCTCTATTGAAGGATAAGCTGTATCAAATAAATCTCCTGCTATTAAAACAAATTCAACTTTCTTGTCAATACATGCTTGCATTGCCATTTGAAAAGATTGAAAGTTCAACTGTTGAAGGGGTTGCTGTTTCCATCCCCCTAAATGCACATCTGCTAAGTGGGCAAATTTCACCATTTTTATTTTGTTTTACTAGTAAAATAAGAATTTTATTGTAGTATTTAAGAATAATTGTGCTGGATTAATAAACATTACTACTCTCAAAAACCTTTATAATTGTCTTTTGTTTGATATTTAAAAGGTGAAAAATAATGAGGCAAAATATTCTTGTTGGCGGACCTGCTGGAACAGGACCAAATTTTCTAACAAATTTAGTTGGAGAAATGTTAGTTAAAAAAGGATTTTATGTTTTTTATTCTAGAGATTATCAATCTTTAATACGTGGAGGACATAATTTCAATGTTTTAACATATTCAGATAAACCTGTTTATAGTAATGATGGGAAACTGGATATTATTGTTGCTCTTGACAAAAACACTATTGAATTACATAAAAATAATCTAAAAAAAGATGGAATTATTTTAGATGGGAATTATTCAAATGCATATTTTGCAGGAGCTTTGTTAAAGCAAATTGGTTTTGATATAAAAGAAATTAAAAAGAAATTTAAAGAATTTAAAAGATTTGAAGATAATCTTAAAGAAGCTAAAAAAGGATATAAAGAATCTAAATTAAAATTAAAATTATTAAAAAATAATAAGAAAAACCTTGAATTTTTAAATGGGAATCAAGGAATTGTAGAAGGTGCTGTTAAATCTAAATTAGATATATATTATGCATATCCAATGACTCCTGCGACACCTGTTTTAGGAGAATTGGCAAATAGATCAAAAATTGGGAAATTTAAAGTTATTGAATTAGAAAATGAAATTGCAATAATAAATGCTGGAGTAGGTTCATCTATAACAGGTGCAAAAGTAATGATTGGAACATCTGGAGGAGGATTTGATTTAATGACAGAAGGTTTAAGTTTAATAGGTATGGCAGAAATACCTTTAGTAATATATTTATCTCAAAGACCTGGACCTGCAACAGGAGTTGCCACCTATACTGGCCAAGGGGATTTGAATATTGCAAGACATGGGGGACATGGGGAGTTTAATAGGATTGTATTGGCTCCAGGAGATCCTATTGAAGCTCAAGAACTAACAAATCAATGCTTTTACTTTTCTCAAAAATTTAAAATACCTGCAATTTTAATTGGAGATAAACATTTGGCTGAGAGTTTTTACAGCTCAGAAAACAAGCCAAAAATAATTACTACTCCAAGTTTAACAAAACTTAAAAGATATAATAGTTATGAACAAGATTCTGAAGGGTCTTCTACAGAAGATGCAGAATTAATAAATAAAAATATTAAGGAAAGATTAGAAGTTGGAAAATCAATTAAAAAAGAATCTAAAAAATTCTCTCAATACAATTTATCTGGTAAAAAAAATTCAAAAAACCTTATTGTATCTTGGGGATCAACAAAAGGTGCAATTTTAGATGCTATCAAAGATTTGAATTGTGAATTTCTACAGATAAAATATATTGAACCTTTTCCAGATATTGAAAGTTTAATTAAAAATAAAAAATTAATAATTATAGAAAATAATGCAACTTCTCAATTAAGTGATTTAATTAAAGAAAAAACAGGAATAAGAATAGAAGATAAAAACAAAATTCTTCGTTATGATGGAAGACCTTTTTTATGTGATGAATTAAATATTGAGATTAAAAAGAGATTAAAATGAAACTCCACACTAAAAAACAAATAAAATGGCTTTGTTTGACATTTATATTAAATGTAATTGGATTAATAATATTCAAATATATTCCAATGTGGATTTGGGGAAACGATATTTTATTTGATGCTTCCTCTCATATTGCTTGGACAGGATTTGGACTTTATTTTTTATGGTTTTTTGTAGATCAAAATAAAAATTGGAGAATCCCTTATTTTATTTTATCTGGAGTTGTTTTAGTTTTTATGGGAATACAAAGAGTTATTGCTCATCAACATAATGAAGTTGGAGTTTTATTGGGTGTTTTAGTTATTGGAATGGCAATTATAATTCCACGATTTAAAGAATTCACAAAGAGGTTGAAATTTTAAATGAATATAAGAAAAGCTACAAAAAAAGATTTCAAAGGGATAGGTAAGATAATTAAAGAAGAATTTTCTAAACCCCCCTACAAAGAAAAATGGACTTATGACGAATTAGATAAAACTCTTAAAGGTTATTTTAAGATAGGTTATGCATATGTAGCAATAATAGATAAAGAAATTGTTGGAGCAATAATTATTAGAGAAGAGTTTTATGTTGGAGGACGATATATTATTATTGAAGAATTGGTGGTTTCTAGTAAATTTCAAGGAAAAGGTATTGGTAAGAAACTTGTTGAAAAAGTAGAATCAATAACAAAAATAAAAAAAATCCATACAATTTATTTAAGTGCCCATAGAAAATCTAAGGCATTTAAGTTTTACAACAAACTAGGGTATAAAGAAAGTAAACAAATGGCAATAATGGGGAAAAAAATAAAATGACAAACACAAACATATCAACAAAAACCCGTCCAACATGGTGTCCTGGATGTTATAATTTTCAAATACTTGCTGGATTTAAGAAATTTATAGAAAGTGAAATTGCAAAAGGAAAGAAAAAAGATGATTTTGCAATTGTGGCAGGAATAGGTTGTCATGCGAAAATATTTGATTATATTAATTTAAATGGATTAAATAGTTTACATGGAAGAGTTTTGCCAACATGTCTTGGAATTAAAGTTGCAAAACCAAAACTTGAAGTTTTTGGATTTTCCGGAGATGGAGATGCATATTCTGAAGGTATCAGTCACCTTATACATGCTGCAAGATATAATTCTAATTTTACTTATCTTGTGCACAATAATCAAGTATTTGCATTAACTGTTGGACAACCTACTCCAACAACTGAAAAAGGTTTTATTGATAAAACAACACCTCAAGGAGTTAAAACTCCTCCATTAAATCCAATAAAACTAATGTTAGCTACAGGATGTGGATTTGTTGCAAGAATTTTTGCAGATGTAAAACAAATTGAAAATATTTTAAATGAAGCTAAAAAACATAAAGGTTTCAAATTTATAGAAGTTATTCAACCTTGTTTAATTTTTCATGCAGATAAAAATTACAAAGAACATTTTTATAATCTAAGTAATCACAACACTTCAAGTTTTGAAGATGCTATGAAAAAAGCAGAAGAATGGGATTATGATGGAATTCAAAAAGATACAAAAATACCTTTAGGAATCTTCTATCAAAAGAAAATGTCTGTTTTCGAAGAGGGGTGTTGAATTTTAAAAAATTTAAGAAAGAATTAATCTAATGCAGAGACCAAACCATATTTTCTTCGGTTTAAAATCGCTTTAGGAAGATCATTTTTCCTTGCAAGATCATAAATTGGTTTTTTCCTATTTTTATGATTAATTAATTCTCCAGTATTAAATATATTGGCACTTTCCATTACTTCTTTAGAACCATAAGGCAATATCACTTCAATATTAAAATTAGTACTTATCTTATCTAATATTGAAAGATGGTCTGGTATTAGCCTAGACATAAAATATTCAAAGGCTTCTTTTCTTGTTTTAAACTTTTTTGGATCTGTGTGTGAATAATACCCCCCCATCAATTCATCAATACAATCGCCACAAACAATTTTATTAGTTTTTAGGGAAATTGCCTTCATTAACATATAATAATTAGATGGAAAATGTTGGGTTATTTTTAAGATCTCATTGGAATTCTTAAGGTCATCTTTAGAAATATTCATAATTTCTAGATTGTGGCTAAGGTTTGGATAATTTTTTTTAAGACTAGTTACTAATCTTTCAGAATACTCAACATCTGGATGGTCTTTTCTTGAACCAATTGTATGCACAACTATTGGAATTCTTGAATCAGCATACTTTAGAAATTTAACTAAAATTAAAGAAGAATCTACTCCTCCAGAAAGTGCTAAATGAATGTCTGATTTGTTTTCTAAAATGGATTTTATTGAATTGTCAATTGCACACTCCAAAAACCCAATTTTCTGATTGTAGTCTAAATCTGTATTCATCCCAAACCGATAGTTTTCTATTCTCTTAAATAACCCCTGTTTTCCTTTAATCATTTTTATGAACCTCCACGGTTATCCCACCCTCTATGTGCCATCCTCCTTCTGGACATTGTTCGATAAACTCTATTAAAATTTCTTTATTTCTAGAATCATGTCCAATAGCTTCGCTTTTATCAATATTATGTTTATTGCAATTACAATGTTTTATATTATAGTTAACTTTCACATTTATTTTAGAATGATTTCCTCCACAATGATGCACGATATGACAATTATTTAAATGGTGTATGTGGTGAAATAACGTAAGAACATCAACTTTGTTATCAATTTTATCTAATTTAACAATTGTTGGATTTTCGTAATTAACCTTTTCTTCGTCCGATCCCACATAATTTTTACTAACTTCTACATTTGGGAATTTTATATCTAATTGTCTTGAATCAACAAAACTATTATTTAATTTCTCCATACCAAATGCCTATTAGAAAGATATTTAAATTATAGTTGTCATGTAACATAACTACAATGTTAGAGAGATTTGGATTAACAACAACAGAAGAAAAAGTTTATTTGATCTTGCTTAAATTAGGTTCTTCGTCCGCAACAGAGATAATAACTAAATCCCAACTACATAGAACTACGGCCTATGATGTTTTGAATAGATTAATTGGAAAAGGAATTGTTGGTTTTGTTATTAAAAATAAAATTAAATATTATTCTTCTGTGAATCCCTCGAAATTTTTGAATATTGCTCTAGAAGAAAAAAAAGAAGCGGAGAAGAAAGAAAAGTTAGCAAAAGACGTTATAAAAAAAATAAATTTAATTGGAGAAGAAGCTAAAACAAAACTAATTGCACAAATTTTTGTGGGGTCCAAAGGCGAAAAAACAATTATGGAAGATATTCTTAAAGAAGGAAAAGATTTTATGGAATTTGGAAGTGAAGGAAAATTTGAAGAATCTTTACCAGAATATACCAAACAATGGGCCTCTAAACGTGTTAAAAAAAATATTAAAGCAAAAATTATTGCCACAAGAGGATCTTCTGTTCCAATTTGGAGAATGAATGAAATTAAATTTGTTTCAAAAGAATATCAATCTCCAGCTGCAACAATTATTTATGGTGATAAGGTGGCTATTTTTATTGAAGAAGAACCAATTACAATAATTTTGATAGAGAGTAAGAAGTTAGCTAAAAGTTATAAAAACTATTTTAATATTCTCTGGAAAGTCGCGAAAAAATAATTCCCATTTACCCCAATTCCCAAACAAATAATTCCTCAAAAAATAATTTCTTTTTTGCAACAATCTTTTTCTTATAATTCAACCAATTGATTTCCTTTGTTAAACTACTTGTTAATAAAAATATCTTTCCGCATTTATTTAGATAGTTTTTTGATTGATGTAAAAATTGATTGATTATTTCTGAACCACTCTTCCCGCCAGTTGTTACTAATTTAGATTCTTTATCTTCTTTATTGAATTTGTCGTCTGGCAGATAAGGTGGATTAAAAATTATAATATCAAACTTTCCATTTAATTTAGAAAATAAATTTGATGCTATTATCTTCACTTTTGGAAATCTATTATTAATATATTTAATAACCTCTAAGTTTATGTCTGTGGCAGTAATATTTTGAGGATTTATTTTTAAATCTAATAAAGTTTTAATTAATATTCCAGAACCACAACCTATTTCTAAAAATTCCAAGGATTTATCTTTAGATTTAATTTGCTTTTTTAATGTTCCTTGCATTAAATAAGAATCTTCTGCAGGTCCATATATTAAAGACATTTTATTATCCAAACAGATTATTAAAGAAATTTACTAATTCTTCTTTAAATAAAAAGACTGCCCCCAAAATCACCACCAACAAAACTAATAATAAAACAAGTATAATTGTTATTGGTTCAAAAAGAGGTTTTTTTATTTTAGGTTTTGTTTTATCCTCATAACTTGAGACAACTTGTTTGAAATTATCTTTTTGTTTTTTTTCTTTTTCAACAGGCTTGCTAACCACAGTTTTAATAAGATTTTTCCCTAAAACTTGTTTGCTTGCCTCTTTTCTTTTCTGAGCAAGCTCTAGCTCTTTTTGTTTACCTTTGTCTAATTTTTCTCCTTTTTCATCTTTAGTCTTAGCATTATCTGTTATACCTTTAATTCCAGATACATCCATTGGAGAACCATTTGATTCTCTTTCTCTTTTTTCAAGAATATATTGTCTTGCAGCATCTTCAATTTCTTTTTTTGCATAACCTGCATTATAAAAAGACATCATAGCTAATTTAAGATCTTCTCCTCTTTCAATTGCAGCTTTAATACCCCCAAGAATATCATCATTAAAAGAATATCTTGTATCTTCTGTTTCCACCATCTTAATCAAAGGAAATTATTATTTAAAAACATTTTATTTGGGTCTAAACCTTTAGAACACTTCCATTAGAAGCAAGATGAGATGTTTTTCCTAAAGAATATCCAAATTCTTTTGCAACCTCAATTAAAGGTTTTTCTTGCTCAACTGTTCCGTGAGCCGGTATAATATGTTCTGGTTTAACTAATCTCAATAATTTCTTTTTACTTTCTTTACTTCCATGTCCATGAACATGAACATTTTTCTGAAGAACAACTCCAATTTCTTCTAACTTTTTATCTAACATTTGTCTAGCTAAAATATTCACTTCTGTTGGAATAACACTTGTTGAAAAGATTAAATTATCTCCAGGTTTAAAATGAAAAGGTGTTTGTGCTCTAGAAATTCTATCTAAAATTGAGTTCTTTTCTCCTTGATGCCCTGTGCAAACAATAACATATTTATTACGATCGTTATTTAATCTATTTAAAAAAGAATTTACTTGTTTTCTATATTTTAAGAGCTTGATTTTATTTCTAAAAGGGCATTTTCCTACCTTATTAGCACACTCAACATATCTAGCAAGACTCCTACCTAAGAATATAACTTCTCGTTTAGTTTTTAATGCTAAATTAACAATATTATTTAATCTTTCAATATGTGAAGAAAAAGTAGTTATGAAAAACGCTGAATTTTTATCTTTTATTTTTGCAAAAGCTTGTTGCAGCATATTTTTTGCATCTGTTTCTGTTCCATTTGAATCATCTTTAGAAGAATATAAAGTATTTATTATTGCTACTTTCACACCTTTCTCTCCAATTTGTTTTAATCTCTCATAATTTGTTGGAGGCCCAAATGTTGGAGCATCATCAAATTTATAATCAAGTGCATAAAAGAATATTCCCTCTGGAGTATGAAGAACAACAAAAGAACAATCTATTGTGGAGTGTGTAACATGCACAAATTCCACATTTATACTTTGATTTGATCTTTTTATTTTATAAGGAGTACTTTGTTCTACTATCTTTAAGGGATTTGTAACATTTATTTTAGAATCACTCTTCAAAGCTTTGAAAACTTCCATTGTAAAAGGTGTCCCATAAACAGGTATTCCAGGATACCTATGTATAAGATATTGAAGTCCCCCAACATGATCTAAATGAGCATGACTTAGAAAAATGGCTTTTACATCTTTTCTCCATCCTAATTTATCTAAAATTCTGTCATCTGGAATAGCTCCAACTCTTCTTAAACCTCTAAGATTATATTCTTCTTCAGGTTCTTCTTGAAGTTCAATTACACCTGGAAGATAGAAACCACAATCAAAGATATAAACTTCATCTTTAATCTTAACAGCAGTCATATTTTTCCCTACTTCTTCAAATCCACCAATAGCACATATTTCCATTTTACTTTCTTTTTACGTTTCAGAAAAGAAACTGGGGTTTAAAAACTATTCTTTAAAACCAACACATAAATGTTTATAAAAAATGCATTAGGTTATTGGATATGAACTTTAAAAATAAAATCTTAAAATACCTATTAATTGCAAGTATGATATTAACTCCAATAACTAGTAAAACTATTGGAGAAACCAAATTAGGTGATGAAAAATATGCAAAAACAGAATATAAAGATTTGCAAATGCCTAAAGAAGATGAAAAATCTACTTTTTATTTCAATGCTTTTGATATTGGATTAGGTGCAATTAATAAAGCTAAAAAGAAAAAGAGACTTTATTTAGAAAAAATAGTTTCCCCAAAAGATAGTTTAGATCAAAAAGATTCCTTTATAGAATATGAAAATGAATTAAAAGAAGTTCCTGCAAATACTAAACCCCCTATTTATAAAAAACTCCACAGAGATACTTGCATTTTAATCTCAAAGTGGAAAGAAAAAATGGATAAACTTTTAGCAAAAGATGATAGCATATTTAATCAATATCCAATGCCAGATAAAATTAATGAAAAAGAAAACAAATTAGAAGATATTTCCATGTTTCCACAAGATGTATTTGAAATTTGGAGAGAGAAAAAACAAGACCCAAGATGGAAAAACTGGAATAAAAAATATTATATTTTATCCAAAAGCACAAACACGTTATTTGTATTTGATCATTTCCATAACCTAATTGGTCAATCTCCGATTTTAAGGGGAAAAGATGTAGGTGATGTCTTTGATGGGAAAAAATCTATAACTCCTTCTGGAAAAGGAACCATATTTTATGCTGAAAAAGAACTAGATATCTATGGAAGTTTTACAACACCTTTCTACAGAATAAAATATTCAAATCTTCAAGATAGCTTAACTGGATTTGGCCTCCACGGAATACCTATTCTGGAGTATAAGGAAAGAATTAAGAAATTAAAATCTCCAACTCCCGAAGATAATTTTGCTACAAAAGGGTGTATTAATTGCAATAGAAAATGGTTATTAAAACACGAGCCTATTCCTGGAGATAGTATATTTGTATCTAATGAACCCACCAACATAGACATTGGGGAGATTTTGAAGATCCCAGAAATGAAAAATATATATATGCAATTTGCTTTAGATCAATATGAAACCTCTAAAGCCAAGTATGAAAGAAAAGAAAAGATATCTTTTGCTTATGGGCAATAATCTTGAGAAAGAAATTATGGCTTCAATTAAAGAATTTATTGGAACCCTGGGTATTGCTAAAGCTTCTCCCAAATTTATAGAAATAAAAAAAGAATTTGCAATCTTGTGTATAAATAGAAAATCTCTTGATTATGTTAAAGCTAGTTTTGCTATGTGGCCTGAGAAAATAAATGTTGAACGTGTGAGTGGAACTTTGAAGGGATTGAAAAAGAAAAGATAAATAAGATTTATAAAAATAATAAAAAAAATATGGGAAAACAAACATTAGAAAAACCAGCATGGTATCTTGAAGCAATGAATGGACTTGAAAATGCTTCAAAAGAAGATTTTGAGATACATTTAGATGAAATAAATAAAAAACAAGCAGAATGTGCTGCTAGGGGGCATCCTGGAGAAGAAAGATTAATGGGAGAACAAGGAATAAGAATGAGTTGTTATTGTGTAATGTGTGGATCTCTTTATGATCGACCATATACTCCTAAAGAAAGAAAAGAATGGGAAAAATTAATCCATACCCCATTTAATATTTAAAAAAATTCACCCAAAAATTTATAAATGTCTGCTTTTTCTAGATTTAGTATAGTGAGGAAAAAAGAATTAAATGATTATCTGATTCTCACCGAAAAAGTGAAAAAATAAAAAATGGACATACCTACAGATATACAACATCAACAAATGGGTTATGACAGAACTGCTACAATGTTCTCTCCAGAGGGAACTATCTTACAAGTTGAATATGCAGAAAAAACAGTTAGATTGGGAAGCTCTAGTATTGGAATGGTTTGCTCAGATGGGGTATTTATTTTAGCAGATAAGAGAACAGAAGATAGGTTAGTTGTATCTAGTTCTGCAAATAAAATACATGAAATTGATTCACATATAATTGCAAGTATTGCAGGAATTGTTTCAGATGCAAGAGTTTTAATTGATAAAGCCCAAGTTATTGCGCAACAACAAAGAGTTACATATGATTCTCCTGTTGAAACAGAATTAATAATTAAAGAATTATCTAATATAAAACAGCAATTTACACAATATGGTGGAGCAAGACCTTTTGGAGTATCTTTAATGGTTGCTGGAAAAAGCGATAAAGATGTTCAACTTTATTCAAGTGATGTTACTGGAAATTACTTAGGATATTATGCGCATGCAATTGGAGAAAATGATAGTAAAATTAATGAAAAATTAAGAGAAGAATATAAAAAAGATTTAACAGTTAAAAAAGGATTGAAACTTGCATTAGATATTTTTAAAGAAATGCAAGGAGATAAATTTAAAATAAGTAAATTCGAAGCAGTTTTTCTTATGAAAAATGAAAATAAATTAGCAAGGGTTGAAAGCTCTGAAATTGAAAATTTAAAATGACTACGAAACATTATAATATCTCTTTAAATCAAAACAGATTAAATGACTGTTATAGAAAATTTATTTTTATTGATTACAAAATTTATATACAAAAGATGGGGGATCATTATTTGTTTGACTTTCAAGATGTAGCAATGATATTAGATCCTACTTTAACAAATGAAGAACAACTTAAGAGAAAAAGTAAACATGGGGTTAATAATTTTGACTTAATAGGGGCAGAAAATAATATTAAAAAAGTTGTTAAGGACATAAAATCAAAAGGATTTACGCTGGAGGAAATTGTAAATAATTTAAAATGACTAATACAACAGCAAGAATAAGAAAAAACCATTTAGATTTTGAGATAATTGTTGATTTAGATGATGCTTTAAAATTTAAAAAAGGTGAAACAGATTTTCTAAATATTGAAGGAGATACAATATTTTCAGATGCTAAAAAAGGTCTTAGGGTCTCGAATAATGATTTAGAAATAGCATTTAATACAACCGATTCTGTGGAAGTTGGAAAAATAATTGTTAAACAAGGAGATATTTTAACAGACCAAGCCCACAGAGATGAAGAAAAAGATAAAAGAATAAAACAAGTTGTTGATTTTTTAGCAACTAATTCAATGGATCCACAATCTGGAAGACCACATTCAATAGAAAGAATAAAATCTGCTTTAGAACAAGCACACGTAAATATTAAAAATACTCCAATAGAAAATCAAATAAATGAAATTTTAGATCAAATAGGGAAGATAATTCCCATTAAAATAGAAACTAAAAAAGTTAAAATCACTGTCCCTGCTATTCACACAGGCAAGGCATATGGTATAGTAAACACTTATAAAGACAAAGAAACTTGGCTTAACAATGGAGATTTAGAAGTTACGGTAAACGTCCCTGCTGGGATTATTATTGACTTCTATGACAAATTAAATGCTGTTACGCATGGAAGTGCATTGACAGAAGAAATCCAAAATGAAAGTTAAATCAAAACAATTTTTCGCAAAATTGTTTAAAGAGATAAAAGAAGAATAAAATGGAAAGAAAAGCAATTATACCTGGAGAAATTATCGTCGAAGGAGACGATTATCTACCTGGGGAAGGAACAGAAAAAAGAGACAATAAAATATATTCATTAAAATATGGTTTAGCAGAAGAATCTAATAAATTAATCCGTGTTATTCCTTTATCTGGAGTTTATGAACCAAGAAGAGGAAATGTTATAATTGGAAAAGTTGAAATGTTAACACATAATGGATGGGTAATTAATATTGGTGCACCTGAAAATGCTTTTTTACCTTTAACAGAAGTTCCAAGATATGTTAATAAAGATGAATTAGAAGAAGTTATGGCAATTGATGATATGGTTGTTATAAAAATATTTTCTATAAATAAAAGAGGGGTAGATGTTACAATAAAATCTCGTGGATTAGGAAGAATAGATGAAGGATTAATCTTTGAAATCAATTCAAATAAAGTTCCAAGAGTTATTGGAAAAGAAGGAAGCATGATTAAATTAATAAAAGATAAAACAAATACAAATATTACTGTTGGGCAAAATGGAAAAATCTTAGTTAAAGGTGAAAAAATAGAAGATGAATTACTTGCTAAAAGAGCAATTGAACACATAGTAGACAAATCTTTTATATCTGGTTTAACAGAAGAAGTTACAAAATGGTTTGGGGAGAATAAAAAATGAGTATAAAATATGAAGAAAGATTAATATCAAAAAAAGATGCAACCCAATTTAGGACACTTAAAAGTTTTTCAGAAAAATATGACGACCAAAGAGTTTTTGAAGGAGAAATTATAGAGGTGTATAAGATTAATAATGTAAATGTAATTTTAAATATCAGTTTATATCCCATAATTGGAAATAAAAAAGGCAATTTAATAATCTTTAATGGGATATTAGAAAGAGAAATTATGGCAACAATGGAAGAATTAAATAATAAAGGATTTAATTTGGAAAGAATCTAAAGAAAAAATGACAACAAAAGAATACAAAAGAACAGATGGAAGAAAAAATGATGAATTAAGACCTATTAGTGCAAAGGTTGGAGTAGTTGCAAATGCAGATGGAAGTGCAATTTATCAATCAGGAAAAACAATTGCAATTGCTGCGGTTTATGGTCCAAGAAAAATGCATCCTCAACATCAACAAGATCCATCAAAAGGAAAATTAAGATGCACATATAATATGATGAGTTTTTCTGTTGAAGATAGAATAAGGCCTGGAATAAGTAGAAGAAGTACTGAAATTAGTAAAATAACTGAATGGGCTTTAGAACCTGTTTTAATGTTAGAAGATTTTCCAAATACTGTTGTAGATGTTTTCATACATATAATTCAAGCAGATGCAGGTACAAGATGTGCTGGAATTAATGCAGCTGCAATGGCATTAGCTCATGCAGGAATACCTATGAGAAATATTGTGACAAGTTTATCTGCAGGAAAAATAGATAAAACACTTATTTTAGATTTAGACAAATATGAAGATTCTGAATTTAAAGAAGGTGAAGGTTCAACAGATATTCCAATTACAATGACTCCTGACGGTAAAATAACTCATCTTCAATTAGATGGAAAAATAAGTCCAACACAATTAAAAGAAATTATAGATATGGTTCAAAAAGCAAGTGTGCAAGTATATGAAGTACAAAAAAAAGCTTTAAAAGAATCAATCGAGGAGAAAGGATAAAATGAATGATCAAAATTTAACACCAAGAATAACAGCAGATAGAATTAAAGAATATTTACAACAAGATAAAAGATTTGATGGAAGAACATCAAAAGAATTTAGAGATATCAAAGTAGAAAAAAATATTTCAAAAAATGCTGAAGGTTCTGTTAAAGTAAGTATTGGTAAAACAGAAGTTTTGGTTGGAGTTAAAATGGCTGTTGGTGAACCCTATCCTGATTCAGCTGATGAAGGAAATCTTATGGTTACAGCAGAATTACTTCCATTAAGTTCTTCAAGATATGAAAATGGACCTCCAAAATTTCCTGCAATTGAATTAGGACGAGTTACAGATAGAATAATTAGAGAAAGTAAATTTGTTGATTTTAAAAGTTTATGTATTAAAAAAGGAGAAAAAGTATGGACAGTTTTTGTAGATATTTATTCTCTAAATGACGACGGAAATTTATTTGATGCTGCTGCAATTGGTGCAGTACTTGCATTAAAAGATGCTAAAATCCCAAAATATGATGAAAAAGAAAGCAAAGTTTTATATGGTGAATCTTCAGGAAAAGGTTTAGCTTTAAGTAAAGATGCTCCCATATCTGTTACATTTCACAAAGTTGGAGATTTTTTTATTGTAGATCCTGTAAGAGAAGAAGAAGATATTAGTGAGACAAGAATTACTATTGGTATGTCTGGGAATAATATCTCATCTATGCAAAAAGGAGATAGCTCAAGTATTGATGTTGAAGATATGAAAAAAATAATTGATGGTGCTGAAGAAGTTATTAAAAGAGTTTATAAAAAAATCGAAACACACTTAAAATAAAATGACAATTCAAGATTTTACAAAATATGAAAAAGCAAGAATTCTTGGTGCAAGAGCATTGCAAATTGCAATGAATGCTCCACTTTTAATTAAAATTTCTGAAGAGGATTTAGAAAAGATAAAGTTTGATGCTCTTAAAATAGCTGAAATTGAATTAGATTCAAATGTATTGCCAATCTCAATTAAAAAACCATTTCCATTAAAGAAAGAAGAGAAACTTAAGAGAATTAAGATTAAAAAGATTGAAGATGAAGAAAAAGAAGTTATTGCTGCAGCTGAAGAAAAAGAAATAGAGCAAGAAGGTGAAATAATGGAACTTGCTAATCCTTCTGAAGAATCAGAAGATTCAGAAACTTCTGGTGAGGATAGAGAAGAATAAAGCTATATTTCTAACTTACCCTTTTGATTAAAGAATTAATAACATTATAACTGTTTGCCCATTTAGCATAAGCGTTCCATCCTTGAAATATTTCAAGAAATTTATCTTTTGAAATCTCACCTTTGTTATAAGATTTTGTTTTCAAAAACATACTTTTAATATTTCTTTTCCTCAACAACCTGTAATAATAAAAATTTCTAAAACCTACAAAATCTACTCCTTTTGAAAGAGAAATGACTTTAGATTTATCTGGATGCAATTCTAATTTTAATTCTTTTTTCAAAAAACCACAAATATCTTGTTTCCGCTTTTCAAGTTGCCCTCTAGAATCGTGTAAAATTATAAAATCATCAACATATCTAACATAATATTTTGATTTTAGTTTATATTTAACAAAATAGTCTAATTCATTTAAATAAACATTTGCAAAAAATTGAGATGTTAAATTGCCTAAAGGCATTCCTTTTTTATCTAGAGAATTATTTAAAACTAATTTTATCAAACTAATTGTTTTTTCACATTTAATCTTTTTTCTTAGAATTTTTATCAAGATATCTCTATCTACTTCTCTAAAATAATGTTTTATATCTGCTTTTAAACAATAAGCTTGTTTAGATAAATTACTTGTTACTTTTCTCTGAAATTTTTCAAACTTTTTTAATGCAAATAAAGTTCCTTTGTTCTTCCTATTTGCACAAGAATAATAAATAAAAATCTTCTCAAATATAGGCTCAATTATATTACAAATAGCGTGATGAACAATTCTATCTCTAAAATCTGCTTTAGATATTCTACGGGTTTTTGGGTCTCTTAAGATGAATGTTTCTAAATGTTTTGGAAAATATGTTAGATTTTTTAATTCATCGTGCAAAATTTTTAAATTATATGCAAGATTTTCTTCAAATTTTATAACATAATCTTTCTTGATTTTATGTTTTCTTGCTTTTTTATGAGCAAGAATTAAATTCTTTAAAGAAATAATTTTATAATAAAGATTTTTGTGTGTTTTCATTTCCTAGTTGGCTAGACCATTCGACCATTAGAGTTCGAATTCTGCAAATTGTCATTGTTAGAATTCACATTAGAATCTTCATTCAGATAAACCCTAGACAGCATAAATAGCCAAATATACCAATTACCACCACTGCTTCAAGATTCACAATATTTCAGCTACTAATTGTCGCAGTTGAATTTTATGACTTAAAATAAATCTAAATGATGTGCTAGTAATTTGACTTGTGGCCTAGCCATTTGGCTAGGAATTTTAAAAAGAAGTAGGAGTTTAAATACTTTCTATTTGCTTAGAATGTTCTTTTTCTATATTTTCTAAACGAGAAATTTTAGTTTTAATTTTATTTTCAAGTTGTTGCTTACTTTCATTTAATCTATTATAATAAGCTTGTAAAATTTCAGGCGCGACGCCTTCGGCGTTCACAACCACCACCCGACCATCAGAGTCCGAACCCTGCAAACTGCCATCGTTAGAATTCACATCAGAATCTTCATTCAGATAAACCCTAGACAGCCCATCTTTTCTAGCATAAAAACTTCTATTTCCTTGTCCTAACTTTGTTGGAAGACCTGTTTTTAAATTAACCTTCTCTGAAGAAAAATTCCCACTTTCTTTATTTAAAATAGGTGCATAAATAATCTCTGCATTTTCTTTTAATTCAAAACTTAAACCATAATCTGAATTTGAATCTTGAATTAATTCTAATCCTGAAAGAGGAATCATAACAGGCATTCTTGCCTTTGGATTTCTTTTTTTAATTTGATTTATTAAATTCTTAGCCAAATAAGAATTCGGATTTCCTTCTGTTCTTAAAACTAATGAAGAATCTACATAAATTCCTTTTAAATCCAATGATTGCCATTTCAATGCTTTTTCTAAATCAGATTGCGATGCGACCTTCATACCAGAAGGTAATCTTTCTTGAACAGCAACTGCATAAAAAGGATTTGAACCTCTAATTAATTGCCCACTATAATTTGCGATTTGTAATGTAGGAAAACTTTCATAGTCTTTTTTAATAGAATCATTTATCTCCTTTCCATATTCTCCACCTAAAAAACCAATTAAAGGAATTTCTATAGGGGTTTCTACAAATGGCTTTGCTTCATTTACTGGAAAATTATCTTTAGACATATATTTTCAATAAACTAATTATTTATAAATCTTTCTAAATTGTTACTTTTAAATAATTACAACAGAAGAATAACTAAAAAAATAATCCTGCAAATTTGACTCAAACAAAACCTTATAAGAACGGCCAAAAATCCTCCTATAACCATTATTCGAAAATTAAAATTTTCTCATCAAAAAGATTTGTAAAACAAAAACGACAAATCTTTTAAACCTCTAACTATTTTTTAAAATATGATCATAAAAGAGGTCTCAGCAAAAGCTATAAAAGATTCAAAAGGAGATAAAACAATATCTGTATCTATTAAGACAAATGTTGGTAAGTTTTTTGCAAGCGCTCCAACAGGTAAATCAACAGGAAAATATGAGGCAAAACCATATAAGAAATCACTTGAAGAAGATATTATTGCTGTTAAACAATTTAAAGATTATTTTTCTCAAGAATATTTAGATAAATTTGATGATCTAAGAAGAATTGAAGATATTATCTCTAAAAGTGTTGGCGCAAATACTGTAATTGCATTGGAATTTGCTGCCTTAAAGGCAATTGCTAAAGAACAAAAAAAACAAGTTTGGCAAGTTATTAATCCAGATTCTAAAACTATTCCAAGATTGGTTGGAAATTGTATTGGGGGAGGAAAACATGCAGAAGAAATTAATGGTAAAAAACCAGACTTTCAAGAGTTCTTATTAATACCTGAACCAAACTCTGCAATACAATTTTTTGAAATAGCTAAAAATGCAAAAAAAGATACAGAGTTTCTTTTAAAAGAAAAAGATAAAAACTTTAAATCTAAAAAAGATGATGAAGATGCTTGGATGACTTCTTTAGATGATAAAAATGTTTTAGAAACATTATCAAAATTAAATATTCCTTTAGGACTTGATGTTGCTGCTTCAAGTTTTTATAAAAGAAAAAAATACCATTATATGAATCCAAAATTAGATAGATCTCCTACAGATCAATTAGGATATTTATCAAATTTAATTAAAAATTTCAATCTCTTTTATGTTGAAGATGCTTTTAGTGAGGAGGATTTTGAAAGTTTTGCAAAACTGCTTGAAAAATTCCCAGATAAATTAATTGTTGGAGATGATTTAATTGTGACAAATGTTGAAAGATTAGAAAAAGCAATTAAAATGAAAAGTGTGAATGCCATCATAGTCAAACCAAATCAAAATGGATCTTTAATGGATTTAAAGGAAGTTGTAGAATTAGCTAAGGCAAATAATATTAAAACCATCTTCTCACATAGGGGTGAAGAAACAGATGAGAATATTTTAGCTGATTTAGCTTTTGGTTTTGAAGCTGATTTTATTAAATGTGGAATTACCGGGAAGGAGAGGGAAGCTAAAATTAAGAGATTAATTGAAATAGAGAAAAGTTTGAAGTGAAGAATATAAATTTTTAAAAACCTCAAACCAATTATTGAACTATGGAAGATATATCTAGAAAAATTGATTTAAGTGAATATAAATTTGGCCCAGAACTTATAAACCAATTTGAAATTTGTTCAAAAGAAGGACATATTCCAGGGAAAATCTCAGGTATTGTTAATCAAGAAGGATTTAAAACACAACATTGTGCAAGATGTCAACTACCTTATAATCAAATTGGCCTTAATGAAGAAGAAACAAAACAGATAGATATAGAACATAACTATATTCAACTATCATAATCTAAGAATCCTCCCACAATCTTTATAAACTAATTTTGTTGATATGAAATATGGTAACTGAAAAAAAGAAACCAAAAAAAACTGAAGTTAAAGAAGACAAATTAAAAGGCAATCTGAAGGAAGAACCTTCGACTAAGCTAAGTAAAACTGAACTTAAGAAATTAGAAAAAGTAGCTGAAGCTGAATCTTTAGAGACAGAAAAAGTAAGCATTGAAGATAAAAAAAAGCAATTACTTGAAAAAGTAAAAAAACTAAAATCTAAAATCGATGTTACTGATACTGAAGCTCTAAAAGAAGAAATTAAAGCTAAGAAAAAAGCAGACATGCTTATTCCTTTAGAAGATTATGTTAAAACAGGTATTTATCTTGGAACAAGAGTTGTAACTCCAGATATGAAACCTTATGTTTATAGAAGAAGAGCAGATGGGTTAGCAATTTTTAATACAGACTTAATTGACCAAAAATTAAGAGAAGGAATTGAATATTTATCAAAGTTTGAAGCTAAAGATGTTATTTTGGTTTGTAAAAGGCAAGCGGGCTGGAAATTTGCTAAGAAATTTAGTGAACTAACAGGTATAAGAGTTTTCACAAAAAAATATCCTGCAGGAATTTTAACAAATACACAATTACTTGATTTTTTTGAAACAGAATTAACTATTGTTACAGATGCTTGGCTTGATAAAAATGCATTAAAAGATACTTTAGATACAAATAAAAAAGTTTTAATGATTTGTGGAACAAATAATTTTTCAAAAGGGGCTGAACAAGTTATTATTGGAAATAATAAAAGTGGTAAAAGTTTAGGTTTGATTTTCTATTTATTAGCAAGAGGATTTTGTAAAGCAAAGGGAATTCAAGCAGATATTCCTGATTTAGAATGGTGGATAGATGATAGAGATACAATTGAAACTACAAGATATCCTCAAAAGAAAGAAAGAAGAATTTCTAGATAGATTATGTTTTCTAGTACGATAGTTTTTATAAGCAACTTATTTATTGAAAAATTATGAAAACAATTGAAAATGGACTTAGAAATGAAATTATTAAACGTCAAGAAAAATTCATAACTGATTGGGATAGTAAAATTGATAAAACTAAATTAAAAGTTTTAAATTTGAAAGCTTTTTGCGACCCTGAAAAAGATATTATTTGGAATGAAAAAGTAGATTGGAAACTTATTAAAAATATCAAAGGACCATACATGGCTTCCCGATTGCAAAGTTCAATCAAAGATTATTTTATAAAAAAATATTATGTTGATCTTCCTTTTTTCATAAATGAACAAGCTATGGAACTTTATTTTGATGAATCTGCTCTAAATAATCTTCTTGATTACGGCATATCTATGAGGGAAACTCTTGGAGAATATTTTAAAGAAATGGGATTGCCTCATTAGATATATATTTTAATGTGATGTTTCTTTAAAGTAGTTACACCTTGGAAAGTTTTATAAAGTTTAAATTGAAGAAAATTTAATGGTAGAGTATATTGTTCCGATACGAGTATTTCCCCTCCAAAAAAAAACTTTAGATAAATCTATGTTGGGAGTTCCCAAGATTCCTTCGAAGGATTTACGAGAATATATTGTTGATACTCAATTGGTTGCATTGTCTAAAACATATAATGGAAGTTTAAACTATGATGAGGTGAGAGACCTCTTGCTTCAGGGATTCATACCTCCAAAAAACAAAACCTTAGAAAGTCAACTTGTTGATTGGGACCATATTGCAGATATTGGAAGAGAAAATATTACAAAACCCCATAAAAGAACAAAACCAAGTATGCCTGTAAAAATCCAAAGAAGCCTAGGACATTATTGTTTTAAAATAAATGGTGTTGGAAAAATTGTTTTTACAAATCAAGACCTTTTGGAAATGTTCATGGATCCTAGATCTTTAGATATTGTTCCAAATTATGGTGCAGGGACTAGAAAAGCTGTGAGAAGATATCTTGTGGAAAAAGAAATCATATCTGAAGATGTTGATTAAAGATTTATATTTTAAAGAAAAGCCAATTCTTTTCAGGATTAATTCCATATTCTACTTTTACTAAAACATATTTGCCTTTTAGAACTTTACCGTCGATATCAAACTCAATTTTCTTTTTTGTATTTTCTAAAAGCTTAAATGTTCCATTGTCCCAAATTTTAACTTGACCTGCACCATAATGATTTTCAGGAATTTCTCCTTCAAAATCAATATAAGAAAGTTTATGGTCTTCCACCTGGATTGCTAATCTTTTTATTCCAGCCTCCTTAGGAGGTTCTTTTGGAACAGCCCAGGATTTTAAAACTCCATCTATTTCTAATCTTAAATCATAGTGGTTGTGACTAGCCATGTGAAAATGGACTACAAACCTTTTCTTATTTTGATTCATTTTAATTTTTTTATGTTTTTAATAAATTCCCTAACATCTGGAATTAAATCATTTTTTATAGAATCAAAAACAATTTTATTATCTACACTACCATATTCATGTGCAAGAATATTTCTCATTCCTTTTGCATTTTGTAATTTTTCTGATAAATTTTCTGAAATAATTTTATTGTCTTTGAGTATTTTAAAAGATTGTTTATCTTCTTCAGGCATTTGCAAATTAAAGAATTTTATAATTAAAAAAGACAAATCTACAAGAGATTCAATTATTTTCTCAAAATATCTTTCACAAGCAGCCCTTGTCTTAAATTCTTCTTTATAATTTTGAAAAGAAGAAGGAATTATCTGAGATAATTCTTGTAAATATGTTTCTATTTCATTAATTTTATCTTTTATTATGTTCATTTAAATAAATAGTTTTTCCTTTATTTTTAATTTCTTTTTTTATCTTTTCAGGGAGAACATTAAACACTTGAATATCTATTTTATTAGAAAGTTTTCCAGATATATTTTTCCTAAAATCAAATGCTTGTTTTTGTGTAATTTCTGAAAAAAGTACCGCCACATCAATATCAGACCTAATAGTTAATTTATTCTCAATAAAAGATCCAAAGACAATTATCTCTTGTATTTTCTCTCTTAAAGGATGTTTTAAAATAATTTCTTTTGATTCTTGAATTAAATCTTTTATAAAACTTGCTTTTTTTAAATCAAATTCATTAGAAAAATTTGAAACTTCTTTAATAAACTTAAATTTTTCCCGAATATCTCTAGATAACCTATTTCTTTCTGACTGTGTTAAATTAATTCCATTTAATTGTTTTTTAATAATATTTACTTCTTTATTTCCAAAAATCTTTCTTGTATTTTTATTTTTTTCTAAAAATTGTGTTAAATCCATAATAACCTCCATATGGGTTAAAATAACCTAAATAAGGGTTATTTATATGCTTTTTGGTTTGAAAGATTATTTTTAATTATCTACAATGATGACACTTTGAACAAGTTATAGGATAAGTTTTCCAATAATCTTCTTGAAGTTGTTTTAATCTATAATTTGGGCCTGTTAGTGCTTTCAAAGGCAATAAAGAGGGGTCGATAAATCTAAAAGATATTTTTTCTGTAAAATTAATAACACCTTTTTCTAAAGCATTTACCATAAAATGTGAATGTATGATTTATATTTAAATCTACTGACGAGAACTTAGAAATCTCTCTTCGAAACATTTATAGAATGTCGCTGAAGCACAAAAAATCAAAGATTTTTAGCTATGAATCTTTATCGACGAACAGCTATCAAAAGATTTATAAACACTAAATTTCTGAAATCAATATTAACTAAGATGAGTACCTTAAAAATAAACATACTTAATTGTTGTAAGGTATGATGTATGTAGAAGTGACCTAGAAAAACTCATCAAACAATTCTAAAATATTTTAGTTAATTATATTATTGAATTTTTGATATCACTTGTAATCCCAGCCAATAGTTAGGAGAAATTATAGCAATCTTAAATAAGATTGTGCAATTAAATTCTTGAATTTTTTTTAAGAATTATAAAATTGTTTAAATCCAGTTGATCCTGCTGGCGGCTGCGGCTCTCTGGTTTGCAGTTAGACATGCCAGTTTTTGATTTCTTCGGAAGTTAAAGGCGAACTGCTCAGTAACACGTAGCTAACCTACCCTTAAGTCAAGGATAACCTCGGGAAACTGAGGCTAATACTTGATAGGAGATATGCCCTGGAACGACTTATCTCTGAAACTCGAGCTTAAGGATGGGGCTGCGGTGGATTAGGTTGTTGGCGGGGTAATAGCCCACCAAGCCTTTGATCCATAAGGGCTCTTAGCGGAGAGGCCCTGAGAGGGAATCTGAGACACCATTCCCAGCCCTACGGGGTGCAGCAGTTAGGAATAATCTACAATGCGCGAAAGCGTGATAGTTTGAGCCAGAGTGTGTTTCTATTTGAAACACTTTTATGCACTGTAAAAAGGTGCAGGAATAAGGACTGGGTAAGACTAGTGCCAGCCGCCGCGGTAATACTAGCGGTCCAAGTCGCAGCCATTTTTATTGGGTCTAAAACATCCGTAGCTTGCTATGTAAGTCCCTTGTGAAATTTTATCTCTCAAGGATAAAGCGTGCAAGGGGTACTGCAAAGCTAGAGACTGGAAGACGTAAGAAGTATGTTCAAAGTAGTGGTAAAATACGTTAATCTTGAGCAGACTAACAATAGCGAAGGCATCTTACGAGAACAGTTCTGACAGTAAGGGATGAAAGCTAGGGGCGCAAAACGGATTAGATACCCGTGTAGTCCTAGCCGTAAACACTGCACACTAAACATCAGTATCTCTTCGAGAGGTATTGGTGCTGAAGGGAAGCCGGAGAGTGTGCTACCTGGGAAGTATAGTCGCAAGGCCGAAACTTAAAGGAATAGGCGGGGAGACACTACAACGAGTGACGCGTGCGGTTCAATTAGATTATACACCGTGAACCTCACCAGGGGCGACAGCAGAATGAAGGTCAGCCTAAAGGGCTTACCTGACACGCTGAGAGGAGCAGCATGGCCGACGTCAGCCTGTGCCGTGAGGTGACCTGTTAAATCAGGTAACAGGCAAGACCCACATCCATATTTACTAAGTGTACCATATGGAGATTGCTCTGGTAACAGAGATGAAAGTGTGGGCTACGTTAGGTGAGTACAGCCCGAATCCCCTGGGCAACACGCGCGCGTCAATGGTGGATACAATTGGATGCAACACCGAAAGGTGGAGCTAATCCCCTAAAGTCCATCTTAGTTTAGATCGAGGTTTGCAACTCAGCCTCGTGACACTGGAATTCGTAGTAATCGTTTGTCATCAACGAACGGTGAATATGTCACTGTCTCTTGCACTCACTGCCCGTCAAACCAACCGAGTTATGTTATGGTGAAACTTTTCGAAGGAAAACCTTGATGTGACAAGGTAGGTTAAGTCGTCACAAGGTAACTGTAGGGGAACCTGCAGTTGGATCACCTCCTAAAATATTTTGAATAAAATGAAAAATATTTTCGACCAAAATCTTTGATTTTGAGTTTAAATTTTATTTAAAAAAATTATTTATGATTACAAGAGTCGAAGTTATTTCTACATACATTTTTTAGAAAAGATTAAAAACGGCAGAGGTTTAGAATTTTTATTCTGGGCCCATTGTCCAATGGCTTACGATACTTCCCTTGCACGGAACTGAAAGCTTGCTTTCGTAACGTCCTTTGGTTCCAAAGAACGGAAGAGATCCGCGTTCGATTCGCGGTGGGTCCATTCTTTTCTACAACTTAGTTAATAAATAATCAAGGAGAAAAATAAAATGATAACAATAGAACAAATCAAAGAAATGAATATTCCAGTTGGAACTCCAATTGAAATGACAATTAGATCTTCAATATCAGGAGATTTTAATAAACTTCCTGAAAATAAAAAACTAAAACAAATAGGATACTTTATAAAAATTAAAGAGTCTAAAAAAAACCCAATTTTAAAATATACTCCCATTTTAAACTTCCCAGAAATTGCAGAAAGTTACTTATTAAAATACATAGAAAACATAAAAATATTAGAATATCAAAAATAAATCACAAATCATATTCAATTTTTTAATTGAAAGATGGTTCGAGAAAATTTCTCGGATCTAATCGAAAGCAGCCTCGACGAGGTTTCATGCTTAGGCTCAAATTGTAAAATTTGGCCCGAAGTAGAAACATTTGAGATGTTTCATGCTTAATGAGAAAAGTAGTACAAGGTTAAAGATATTTTCAGAAAATATGAAATCCTATTTTATACTGTTAGACAGATAGCTTGGTTTTGGTAATGACGAAAGGCGTGGCAAGCTGCGATAAGCTTGGGGGAGTTGCATGCAAACTTTGATCCCAAGATTCCTGAATAATCCAGAAATGGAAAACTACGCTGGGAATTGAAACATCTTAGTACCAGCAGGAAAAGAAAACAAAAGTGATACCCTTATTAGCAGAGAGCGAAAAGGGTAGAGGGCGAACTGAATCTGCTTTGGAAACAGAGTTAGAGATGTGGTGAAGGTAAATGGCTAAGTTCTTGAATCAAATTTCACTGGAACGTGAAACCTTAGAAGGTGATAGTCCTGTAGATTAAAAGAATATGTTGTTCTTCAAAGAGTAGGGCCTCTTGGATTAGAGGTCTGAATATAGGAGGATTAACTCCTAACCCTAAATATAACCAAAGTCCGATAGCGCACTAGTACCGCGAGGGAAAGCTGAAAAGTACTCTTAACAGAGGGTTAAAAGACTTGAAATCTGACAGTTACAGTTGGTTACTGCTCTTACGTCGCAAGACAAAGGGTTGTAACGTACGTTTAGAAAAACGGGCCAGGGAGTTTAATTTTGTGGCAAGGCTAATTCACATTGTGAAGTAACCGAAGCGAAAGCAAGTATGAAAGTGCGTTTAGTCACAAGATCAAGACCTGAAGCCAGATGATCTATCCATGAGCAAGCTGAAGTCTTCCGAAAGGAGGATGGAGGGCTGAACCGTTGTTGTGGACATGCACTCGAATGACTTGTGGATAGGGGTGAAAAGCCTATCTAATCTGGCAATGGCTGGTTCCTATTGAAATATGCCTTCGTATAGTCTTGTTTTGTTTGTTAGCGGAGTATAGTACGGATAAATCTTGCAGGGGCAAATGCTTACGGAGATTTTTCCAACTCAGAAGCTGCTAACTGCTTAAAACAGGAAACAGGGTGTGTATGTAAGATACATTTCCGAGACCCAAACAAGGGAGACTAAAGTTAAGGTCCTAAAATTTATGCTAAGTGTAACAAACAGTGTTTTGAACCTGAGACACTAGGGATGTAGGCCTAGAAGCAGCTATCATTTAAAGAAAGCGTAACAGCTCACCTATTGAGGTTCAGAGCCTGGAAAATGGACGGGGCTAAGCATAATACCGATACTTTAGCGGCATTCTAGATAGAATGTTCGGGTAAATGGGCGTGGTTTTTGTGTAGAAGCTTTTTCGAGAGAAAGGGTGGAACGAAAACCAATGAGAATCCTGGTAATAGTAGGATGTGATTATTCTGAGAATGAATAACGCCGAAAGAGTAAGGTTTCCTTGGCACTATATTTTAGCCAAGGGTTAGTCAGTACCTAAGTTGTACCTTAACTGAATATGACGATGGATGGCAGGTTAATATTCCTGCACTAATTGATTTTTATATAGCATTTTTTGCTTCCGGATAAGTTTGCATTCGAGAGAATGTTCTAAAAAGAAACTTCACGAGGGTAATCCTAAGACTGTTGTGAATTTTTAGATTGTTGCTGAGTCCAGGAGTCAGTGAAAAGATTATGTTCTTAAATTAATTAACTGTACCCACAACCGACACTGGTGCTCTGGCTTAGTAGGCCAAGGCGTGTAAGGAAAAACCAATTAAGGGAATTCGGCAAATTAGTCCTGTAGCTTCGGCTTAAGGGATGTCTATTTTTGTGTTTTTCAGAAATGTTGATGCATTAATAGATCTCAGTAACAAGGACGGCCCGACTGTTTACCAAAAACGTAGCCAAGTGCTAATCAGAAATGACTTGTATACTTGGTGAGACCTGCCCAGTGGTGGTGTCTAAAACTCCTTTACAAGGGAGCTAAGGTCCATCAAACGGCGGGGGTAACTATGACCCTTGGCTTTAAAGGGGGTCACAAAATCTGACTATATGCTGGAACATCTCGTTAGGTTTTCGGTACTCATTTTCATGATTTTATCGTCGTGAATTTAGTAAAAATCCGAAAAATAGAGATAATCAGCAGGAAACTAAAGATTTAAATATCTAACCTTCGTATGAGGGTTATGAATAAAGAACAATTAATTTATTATCTAACTGGTTTTGTAGATGGTGAAGGATGTTTTTGCATATCCTTAAAAAAACAAAAATCTGCAAAAGTTAGATGGGTTCTTGATCCGGTCTTTCATGTAACTCAACATGAAGATCAAAGAGAAATTCTTGAAATACTCAAAAAAGTTATTGGGTGTGGACAGATAATTAAAAAATATGGTCAAGAAGAAACATTGCAATTTTATGTGCATAGTAGAAAAGATTTAACTGAATGCATAATCCCATTTTTTAGAAAACATAAACTAATAACAAAGTACAAAGATTTCAAAATCTTTGCTGAAATTGTTGAAGCATTGGCAAAACATCATCATGGAGATCTTAAAAAATTCCGTGAGTTGTTAAAAAAAGCTTTTACAATGAATAGAGGAGGAAAGCAAAGAAGATATAATCTTAATGAAGTCTTAAATTCTTTAGGATCCTCAGAGACTATACGTCAGACATCTAAACGATGAAGATATAGTCCGAACTACATGGAGACATGTAGAGTCTTGTTCGCACAAGACCGCCATAAATTTATGGTTAGTAATTCTTTTTAAGAATGAAAGTAACAAAATGCTTAAGGTAGCGTAATGCCTTGTCATCTGAATGGTGACGTGCATGAATGGTTTAACGAGGTTGTCGCTGTCCCTAATTGGAGCCTTCTGAAAATATCACTCTGGTGCAAAGACCAGAGACTTCTAGTGGGAAGCGAAGACCTTGTGGAGCTTTACTGCAACTTGCTGTTGTAATTTTATTCGAAATGCATAGAATAAGTAGGAGCGTCGAAGTTGTCATTTAGGTGGCAATGGAGCGAACTTGTAATACTACTCATTTTTAATAGGATTGCTTACTCTTTAGAGGACATCAGCAGGCGGGCAGTTTGACTGGGGCGGTGCCCAGCCGAAAAAATATCGGTTGGACCCAAAGACAAACTCATCCTGCTTGGAAATCAGGAGTTGAGTGCGAGGGCAAAAGTTTGTCTGACTGTATTTTGAACAGTAAAAAATGCAGAGAGGAAACTCGGGCCTAGTGAACCCACGTGCTTTTTTAATAGAAGCCGTGTCTGATAGAAAAGCTACCCCGAGGGTAATAAGCTGGTCGCCCCCGATAGTCCATATTGACGGGGCGGTTTGGTATTTCGCTGTCGGCTCTCCCTATCCTGCGCGTGCAGAAGCGTGCAAGGGTGTCGGAGTTCACGCATTAAAAGGGATCGTTAGCTGGGTTAAGAACGTCAACGTAGCGGCGTTGCTTTGGAGTAATCCAATGAAAAATAAAATCAGCTCATATCGGTGAAACCTAAACTTTTCTAAACTACTATCTGATTAAGAGAAATAGTTATTAATAGAAAATGTATGGTAATACCGAGGGAAGATGAAATTTACAAATCCAACAATACTTGCTTATATTGCTGGTTTTTTAGATGGTGATGGAAGTATCTTTTTTCAAATAATTCCAAGAAAAGATTACAAACAAAAATTTCAGATAAGAACGTCAATTGCGTTTTATCAAAAATCTGAATATGTTTGGATTTTGGAATGGTTTAAGGAAAAATTAAAATCAGGATACATTCGCCATAGAAAAACAGGAATCAGTGATTACACAATTGTTGAATTAAAAAAAGTAAGAGAAATATTATCTCTTTTACAACCCTATGTGAAATTAAAGAAAAAACAAATTGAACTTGGATTAGAAATTTTTAAGAAACTTGATAATAAAAAATCAAACAAAGATTTTTTAGAAATCTGCAAACTTGTAGATAAATTCAAATATCTTAATTATTCTAAAAAAAGAACAAACACATACGAGATTGTTAGTAAATTTTTATCCCCGTAGAGACTTGGAGTCCTTAGAAATAAGGCGCATAAGAAAAATTCCCAAGCACTTATGTGAAAAATTCCAGAGTTTTGTATTATAAACGCAAAACTAAGACGCTGATCTCCTTTGTAGCAAACAAAGGATGATGGTATAGTCCACCCCAATTCGAAAGATTGGAATTAGGTACGCGAGACAGTTCGTATGATATCTACTAGAAGTGTTGTTGTCTGAGTGGAACAAGTTTCTAGTACGAGAGGAACGGGACTTGGGTGCCTCTGGTGAGCAGTTGTCATTGGCAGGCTGCATAGCTACGCACTGTATGGATAAGAGCTGAATGCATCTAAGCTCGAAGTCATTCGCAAAACGAGACAACTAAGGCCGTCAAAGAAGATGACGTTGATAGAACTCTTATGTAATGTTCAAGTTTCGACGAGAATTTCAGTATAGAGTTACTAAAAGCCTCAATTTTTGAGTTTTTCAAAAATTAATTCATTCATTTTTTGAATGTTTAAATTAAATGAAAGCCTCAATTTGAATTTTTTATTTTCGAGATATCTTTAACCTTGTATTACTTCATTATTTTTCTAAATCAAATATCTGTCATTTTATAATAGTTACAATTGGAAAGATTTAAATAGTTTAAAATTATATATTAATATAGGAAATATTAAAATGACAAATCAAATACAAAAACTAGCAACAGAAGATCCTAATTTTTTAATATCTGAAATTAAATTAGTGGGAAAAGCTATGGAAGATCTAAGACATCTTTTTAATACTAACCCAAAACAATTTAGAACACACTCAGATATTAGTAGGTTTATTGGAAAAATTACCTCTAACCCAACTGCCACAAATGAAGATGCTTATGTTGGAGGTAGAGAATATTTAAATCAAGTTAAGGATGCTCTTTGTGTAAATTACTTTTATGGAAATACTAAATTGCAAGATGCTATTGAAGAAGCAATAAAAGAAACTAGGATAACTAGTCATTCATATGAATTGGTTAGTAGATTTGCTGCTTAATTTTTTAAACTAAAGCACCTGTGCACATATAATTAATTTCAGCTTCTAAGGAATCTTCAATAACAACACATGCAGGATTGCAAATAGAATTTTCAAATTCTGGTTTCATTTCTAAACTAATCCACCAGGTTTTTGTAAAATTATTATAATAATAAGAACTTTCATTTAAATATCCTTTTTCACCACATTCTGAATTTTGTGCTGCATTTAAAATTTCTTGAGATAATTTTTCTTTTAAATTATCTTTATTAACACAACAAACACACAGACAATTAAGTCCAGTAACATATCCTAAATTTAATTCATTATCTTCACAATAAGGTTCTTTAAGAGAAAGCGTATTTACTATTCTTCCTTCATGACTATTACAATCTTCAGTAGTTATTTCAGTAGTTATTTCATTTATTATTTTTGTGTTATTTATTTTCATTCCAACTAAAAATAAAACCAAAATTACTGTAATAAGCAATAAAAGACATATTCCAAGCAACCAAATTATTTTTTTCTTCATAGTATTAAGTATGTTAGAAAAAGTATTTAACTTTTTTGTTTCTGTTTAATATGGACAAAACCACAATAATGCTTAAAAAGAATTATTTTCTGAAGAAGATATGGGAAAAGCTAAACTAAAAGACCAATACTATTTGGTTAAAAAAGTAAAAGAACCTTTTATGATAGATGCACTTAACATAAATATTATAAAAAAAGTTGGAAAAAATTTAGAAATGTTGACAAGTGGCGTAATAAAACCTGAAGAAATAGGTGTTCAAATTAGTAAAAATGGGAGAGGAATTTCTTGCACAAATGATGAATATAATCTTGTTAGAAAACTAACAGAAAAAGAAGTAGAAGAAAAACTTAAAGAAATGGGTTTAAATTATTCAAACTGGCAATATTATATGTCTAATTCTGAAAATTCTGGATCTTCACATTTATCTGGACCTAATGGGGCGAGATTATCATAAAATGGAATTATTAGCATTACTTTCAACAGGTCAAGGAACATGGGCGCAAGTAAGTGGACTTATGAAACATGCTGAATGGGATAAAGTATTTATTCTAGGAGATGATTTTGCAAAAGATAAATTTACACATGAAAAACCATTTGAATTTATTAAAGTTAATTTAAATGCTAACCTAACTGATTTAAAAGAAGAATTATCAAAAAAACTTCAAGGAAAATTTCAAGGTCTTGAGATTGCATTATCTGTTGCTTCTGGTTCTGGTAAAGAGCACATGGCACTGATGTCTGCTTTGATTAATTTACCTATGGGAATTAGATTTGCTGCTCTAACAAAAGACGGAGTTATTGATTTGTAAGGTTAATTATCTAAATCTTTAAAAATAATTTTTTATCTTAAATTTTATGAGTAAAAGGAAAAAAGAAGCTCTTAAAAAGTTTAAACATCAGCAAAGAAAAAAAGGAAAGCTTGAACAAATATCAATACCTCATGATTGCGGGGGAGGCCGTATGGGAGCAAAAGATTTAAGAAATTATAATGATATTTTTAAACAAATAATTGAAAAATTAAATTTAATTAACCCTGAAGAAGTGGGTGAATTTAAAAAAGAATATCTTGAGCGCTCTAGAGAAAACTATCAAAATTTAAAACAAAAATATAGAGAAATATTTTATAAACAATAAATTAAATCTGCTTTTTTTTAATCTTTAAATCTTTTTTATCTAGCCTCGACAATAAAAAAACACAACTCCTCTCAACTTCCCCCTGAATTTTCCAATCTTTATCCCAAGTTTGTAATTCTTTTAATAATTTCTTTGTAAAATCTTTAACTTCTGGATGAAAAGGTTGCTTATCATATTGTAATCTTTTTCTTGAATATCCTAGAGATTTAAAACCTTTAATATGGATAAAATCAGGATCTGCCTTTTTTATTAAATCAGCATATTCCTTTACATTTTTATCAGACATATTTGTTATTTTATCTAATTTTGTCCCTGCGAAAAGTTCTTTTACTAATGTTAATCTAATTGCTCTTCGTGTTTTTGATTTAAGTTTCTTCATTAAATTTAAAGTTAAATTAAATTTTTTCCAAGCATCTTTATTTTTTGAATTGTGCCAAGTTTTGAAAAGCTTTTCATTAGGTGCATTCATAGATAATGTTAATTGTGTGGGCAATGCTTTTTGTTTTTCAAGTTTTTTTATCATGTCTGGATTTTGGCCATTTGTAACAATAAATGAAATTGCTTTACGCTTCCTAATTTCTTTTATTAACTCTGATAATTTTGGATAAATTGTTGGTTCTCCTGATAAAGATAATGTAAATAATGTGGGGTTTATTGCTTCTAAGAATCTTTTTTTAGATACTTTATCATCTCCTTTGTGACCAGTCATTAATTTTTTTCTTGCTTTTATTATTTCATCTAAAATTGTTTTAGGATCATCAACATCTGATTTTTTCATTTTCTTACCGAGATTATATTCAATAGGTCTCCAACAATGAATACATGAATTTTCACACCACATTACATTAGTAGACATTTGACAGCAACGATGACTTTCAATACCATAAAATTTCTCTTTCCAACATCCGCCTTCTCCTTTTAGAGATTTTTTTGTCCATCTACACACTTGAACAGCAGAGGATTCTCCAACCAATTCATAATGCATTTTCTTTAAAGTTGATTTTATTTTTTCTGGAAGCATCTTAAAAAAAGCAACATAGGATTTAAATATTGAACTATTGTAATATCTCGCATGGCATTTGATTACATTCACCTTCTACTTATACCTTTATTAATTGTAGTTGCAAGAATCATGGATGTTAGTCTTGCTACAATAAGAATTGTGTTTATCTCAAAAGGTCTAAAAGGCATTGCTCCAATTATTGGATTTTTTGAGATCTTAATTTGGGTTATTGTGATTAATCAAATAATGTCAAATATGGATAATCCAATATATTATATTGCTTATGCCTTGGGTTTTGCTAGCGGTACCTTTATTGGTATGTATATTGAAGATAAATTATCTGTAGGGAATGTAATAATTCGAGTTATTATTCAAAAAGATTCTGATAAATTAGTTGAAGAATTAAAGAAATTAGGCTATTCTTTAACATTTGTAGATGCAGAAGGAAGAGATGGAAAAGTCAAAATGATTTTCTCAATAATTAGTAGAAAAGAAATAAAAAATGTTATCAAGGTAATACGTAAAATAAATCCAAAAGTGTTTTATTCAATTGAAGATGTTAGATTTGTTTCTGAATTTAAAAATAAAGGAAAAAGTAAAAAATTCTTTACAATGTATCGGAAAGGAAAATAATTAGAAAAAACTCTTTGCCCAATAAAACATAATTAAAACAACCACAAATATAAACAAATAAGTTAGAAACTTAAAAGAAGCTTTTGCAATTCTTTCTGATTTTGTTAATTTTAAAACACTTAAATAAAAGAATCTTCCACCATCAAATATTCCCATTGGAAGCATATTCACTAAAGCTACACTAAAACTAATTAAAATTAACCACCATAAGAAATCATATATAAATTGTGCTCCTTGATATTTTTCTGAATAAAAAATATGAGAATCTTTGTAAAAACTTGTTGCTAGGAAAATCTTTGCCATAATTCCATTTGGTTGTTGGAAAAAACTAATTCCTACCCAAGGAGATCCTTCTAGGGTTGGATTTTCTTGTAAAGTGACCACATAATCTATTTCTTGTTTATTTACTTCTGCAGAAATTGTAACTTCTTGTCCAACAGAGTATTTATTTAATTCTTCACTAAATTCTTTTATTCCAATTATTTCCTGGCCATTTACTTTTGTAATTGGACCATATATTCCTGCATTTATTGCAGGAGAATCAGAATATAATGCCAACAAACTTCCGTCTGCAGAAGCACCCCTCAGACCATAATATGCTTGCTCTCCTATTTTAAATTCATTTCTTCCAGATCTATTAACCAATATAGAAATTTCTTCATAAGTTGGATTTGTTAAAGATATGTTATCTAACATTGTTATATCTGATGTCTGGACAATCTCATATGCATAATCATCAAAAACAACTCCTGAAGGTGTAAAAGATAAAGCAAAAAAACCTGCAATTAAAAGAAGTCCCACAATTGCTGTTAAAAGATTTGCAAATGTTCCTGCAGATAAAACTGTTCTTTGAGCAAAATTACTTTTATTTTGCATTTGCTTTTCATCTGGCTTTACAAATGCTGCTAAAAATATTGGTAAAAAGAATGGGAAAAATCCAAATCCTGTTTTCTTTATTTTTATTTTATTTAAAGCTGCAAATATACCGTGGAAAAACTCGTGGCTAATTGCAATTATTGCAATTATAATTATCCAATATATAAAATAAAAAGGAGGTAAAAAATCTAATTTAAACATCTGAGGTAAATATGGAATTAAAGGAGCTATTGGAGGAATTTTTATTGCTCTAACAACATCTGAGTTAAACAAATATATCCAAACTATTCTTGCAACCATCCAAAGCATAACTGCCATTAAAACATAACCTAACCAAACAGAAACATGACTTAAAACCCTCAAAGTCTTTTGATATTTTTTCCCAACCTTATTAATTAATCGAATTCCCCACTCTGTTTTATATAAAAACAATAAACCTTCTCTTTTCAAATTTTTTCTTCGGACATATAGGAAAATTGCTACAGATAATACAAAAGCAATCATTAATCCAATGTCTAACCACATAAAATTCATTTTATCACCGTATTAATTTAATGGAGAAATTAGTTTATTAATGTTTAGTGTTTATTTCTTTTCATATTTAGAAATTCATATAATTTAAAATCTCAATTGCTTTACCATCAATAATGCCCCATATCCTTTTTTCATATTGCATTCTCTCTTTTTTATCTAAATAATAAAAAACTTCATCATTTAAAGCGTCCATGCATCCTGCTAAACCATTATGCCTTATTCCCCAAATCATCTCTTTTCTTAATTTATTGAAATCTGTATCTGTAAGATCACTCTTTTCCAATATGTTTTTTCTAAATTCTGTTTCTTTTGAAAGTTCTTTTTCTAGATCATTAATTTTCCCTTCTAAAATTACTATTATCTCTTCTTTGGATTTACTTGCAGGTTCCATATTCTGCAACATTAAAAAGAATTTATAAAAATTTATATTCTAAAGAATTATTTCTTTTTCAAAGTTCTAAATGAACTTTTCTTACACTTTCTACACTTAACCTTTCCTTTTAGGATTTTCTGAGGATCTGCTCTCATTTTTGTTTGGCACTTTCTACAAACAAAGATATTCTTATTTAATCTATTTTGAGCTTCTGGTATTTTTGTTGCCATTGTATATCAAGAATTATAGTTTCCTTTTTAAAATTAACGTCCCTTCAATATCCCAGTATTCTACATTGTCATTTTCACTTAATTGGCCTTTTAGCTCTTCTGGAATTGCAACTTCAATTGTTTCAAAAGATTCTAAGTCCATTACACTTGCACGTTCATCAGCTATCGAAAGAACTTGGGCTTTACTCTTATTTACCATTGGAACTTCAAATCTCTCATGTCCTGGAACAACTAGAACTTTTTTATTTCCAGACATCATATGTGTTGCTTCAATCCTACATTTAGCATGACCATGTTTTCCTGTCTTAGAAACATCCATTTTCTTAACAGTAAATGATTCTCCATCAAGCATAATATTTGTACCCACTCTTGCCTCAGTTGCATTGATTATTTTTGCTACCATAAATTAAGTAAAAAAGATATGTTTATAAAGATTTTCAATAAAATTAATTTATGACATTAAAAGAAAAAGACTTTATTGAAATTGAATTTACAGGTAAAATCAAAGATGGTGAGGTTTTTGATTCTAATATTAAAGAAGATTTAGTGAAATTAAATCCAAATGCAAAGCCAGAACCTTTTGTGTTTTCACTTGGACAAAGCATGTTTCTTAAAGGAATTGATGATTTTTTAATTGGAAAAGATGTTGGAAAACATTTAATTGAATTGACTCCTGACAAGGCTTTTGGAAAAAGAGACCCAACACTTATTCAAATGATGCCTGCCAAAGTTTTTCATGAACAAAAAATAAATCCAGTTCCAGGATATGCTTTTAATTTTGATGGGAGAATTGGAAGAGTATTAACTTCTTCTGGAGGGAGAGTTATTGTTGATTTCAATAATCCTTTAGCTGGAAAAGACGTTGTATATGATCTCAAAGTATTAAGAAAGATTGAAGATATCAATGAAAAAGTAAAATCAATAAATGAATTTTTATTTAGACAGGATTTAAAATTTGAAGTTAAAGATAAAAAATTAATTCTTGAAGTTGAAAAGGCTATGGTTCGGGTTGTTGAAATGTTTAAAGACAAATATAAAGAAATTCTTGATTTGAATCTTGAAGTTAAAGCTGTTGACAAAAAAGAAGATAATGCCAAGGAAAAAGAAAATATTCCTAAAGAATAAGCTCTAAAACCAGCACAACAATTTTTATAAACAGAATATAATTAATTCTCATATGGAAGATGTGTATCAAGGTCATCAATCTGAAAGCCCTGGATCAAAAACAAAAGATATTGATCAAGAACTTGCAGAAATAATAAAAAAACAAACTGCTAAAATCAAAGTTATTGGTGTTGGTGGTGGAGGTAATAATTCTCTAAGTAGAATGAGGGAAATTGGAATTAAAGGTGGTGAGTTAATTGCAGTTAATACAGATGCTCAGGACCTATTATATGCAAATGCAGACTCTAAAATATTAATTGGTAGAGAGCTTACCCAGGGATTGGGTGCTGGTTCAAATCCTAGAGTTGGACACGAATCTGCAAAAGAATCTGAATCTGAAATAAAAAAGAAATTAACAGATGCAGACATGGTATTCATAACATGTGGTCTTGGAGGAGGTACAGGTACGGGTGCTGCTCCAGTTATAGCTTCTCTTGCAAAAAAACAAGGTGCTTTGACAATAGGTATTGTTACTATGCCTTTCACTGTTGAAGGTCAAAAAAGAATTGAAAATGCAATGGATGGTTTAGAGAGAATGCAATCTGTTGTAGACACTTTAATTGTTATTCCAAATGATAAATTATTGGAATTAGCTCCAAATTTACCTTTACATACTGCATTTAAAATTGCAGATGAAATATTAACAAATGCTGTAAAAGGAACAACAGAACTTGTAACTACTTCTGGTTTAGTGAACTTAGATTTTGCAGATATTAAAGCAGTTATGGTTAATGGTGGAGTATCTTTAATTGGAATGGGTGAATCAGATACTGAACAAAGAGCCCAAGATGCTGTTAGAAAAGCTATTGAAAATCCTTTATTGGATGTAGATATCTCTAATGCAAAAGGTGCTTTGGTTAATATTGTTGGTGGAGCAGATATGAGTTTAGATGAATGTAAAGAAATTATTGAAGGGGTTGGAAATAAATTAAGCCCAGACGCTAAAATGATTTGGGGTGCTAAAATTTCTGAAGACATGGCAAAATCAATTAGAGTTTTATTAATTGTTACAGGTGTTAAAAGCAATCAAATTCTTGGAAGTGGAGATCCTATTGAATCTATAAAACATAGGGAAATTGAAGAAGAGTTGGGAATTGAATTTGTGGATTAAATATTTTTTAGAACATAAATATTTAAAAATTAGAAATAGATTAATTTTTTATGAAAAGTATTAATTTCTATTTGGCCTCAAAAAAATCTTTTGCAGAAGTAGAAGGAAAAAGGTTTGAGTTAGGAAAAGTCTCAGAAATAAAAGTTTTGACATCTGAATATGGTTTTGACATTGTATACAAAGACAACAGCGAATTACATAAAGCCCCTCAAACATTAGAGGCGCTTATTGAGCATGTTAATGGGGAAATGGAAGCAGTAATGAAAGAAGGATTTGAAGGAAAATGTGGGGGAAATCTAGGGTGGTCAGTTAAAACTCCTGAAGCATATAAGATAAAGATAAAATATCTCGATTAACAATCTTTAAAAACAATTTATTCTAAAATATATTATGGCATTAGTAAAAACAAAGGCATTTTTTAAAAAATGTAAAAGAGTCTGGTATGTTCTTAAAAAACCAACTAAAAAAGAATTTCAGATGATTGCAAAAGTATCTGCAATTGGAATTGCTCTTCTTGGAATTGTTGGATTTATCATATCTGTGATTATGAACTCTGTTGGCCTTTAATTGAAAAACTTTATAAAGGCTTAATTTTAAATAACTATATCTACTTCTTAGATAATTAAGGGGTAGTGGAACCCATTAGGAAATAAAAATGATATATGTTATAAAAGTTACAACAAATAAAGAAGACCAAGCAGTTGAAACAATTGCAGAAAGAATCATAAAAAAATTTCTAAGTGTGCCTTCTGTTTTAAGACCACATGGATTAAGGGGATATATTTTATTAGAAGCTGAAGATAGAGATTCTGCAGAAGAAGCTGTTTATAATTTACCATATGTTAAAGGAATTATTGGAAAAACAATTACATATGAAGAAATAAAAAATATGATTGAAACAAGTGCTGCTACAATTACTATTAAAGAAAATGATATTGTTGAAATAATTGCATCTACACTTAAAGGTGAAAAAGCAAAAGTTTTAAGAATAGATAAACAGAAAGAAGAAGTAGTAGTAAGTTTACTTGGAGCAGTCATACCTTTACCTGTTACAATTAAATTAGATAATGTTAAAGTTATCAGAAGAGATGAAATGGGAGACGAAGAATAAAATGCAAAATAAGAATTATGAACAAATAAGAGCTATTCTAAATAATTTAGAAGTTTTAGAAAAATTAAATGATTATCATAAGGCCTTAGGTGATGTATTTCATAAATTGCCTATTGAGGACCCCCTAATAAGAGAATTAAATAAATATATGGGTTCTATAAAAAGAGCAGAATTTAAATTAATAGATAATGAAATTTTAAACGGATTTGGACTAAGAAAAAACCTTTTAAAAAAATTGGAGAAGGAAAATGCAAATTAAAATTTTAGCAGAAGGTGGAAACATGAAACCAGGACCAGCACTTAGCCAAAAGCTTGGACCTGCAGGAGTTAATATTGGGGATGTGTTATCTAAAATCAATGAAGCTACAAAAGATTTCAAAGGTATGAAAGTTCCTGTGGAATTAGAAGTTAATTCTAAAACAAAAACCTTTGAAGTTAAAGTTTTCTCTCCACCTGCTTCAGAATTAATAAAAAAAGAATTAGGAATAACTACTGCATCTGGGGATCAAAAGAAAATCAAAGTTGCAAATGCTTCAATTGAACAAATAATCAAAGTTGCAAAAACAAAAATGCAAAACTTATTATGTAATGATTTAAAATCTGCAGTTAAAACAATTGTTGGAAGTTGTGTAAGTTTAGGTATTTTAATTGAAAATAAACCTGCAAAAGAAATTGAACAAGAAATTGATGATGGAGTTTATAATGAACAAATAGAAAAAGGAGTTACTGAAATTCCTGAAGAAAAGAAAAAAGAATTAGAATTATATTTTTCAAAATTAAAAGCTGAACAAGATAAAAAGCTAAAGGTTGCTCAGGCTGCTAAAGAAGCTGAAGATTTAAAGAAAAGTAATAAAGAAGAGAGTGCAAAAGTAGAAAAGAAGGATGATAAGAAAAAATAAGATTGAATTTAATAATTTTTGA